>Ga0210396_10001432_pt1 | contig 25809 bp, 24 predicted proteins | sample IncBWH17OmetaG_FD_155466 | JGI IMG/M metagenome (GOLD analysis project Ga0210396, IMG submission 155466) | Forest soil microbial communities from Barre Woods Harvard Forest LTER site, Petersham, Massachusetts, United States - Inc-BW-H-17-O ... | reverse complement strand
AATATTAAACTAACATGGAATATTGCCGAACACTTTAAGAGCCATTATATAGCTACCTACTCTATGCAATTACTGCTTGAAAACATCACAAAACATAATATTGTTTCTGCTTCAAAGCCCATCTGGGTTGAAATCAGTACAACTGAATCAGGTTGCTTACTTGTAAAGAACCAATTACAGCCTAAAAACAGCACTGCCCTTTCTAATAAACACGGTCTTAAAAGTATCGACCAGCGTTACCAGCTCCTTACTTCAAAAAAAATAACCGTTTCTCATTCATCTCAATATTTTTCTGTAGAGCTACCGTTAATTACACCCCTTGAATATGAAAATACAGCAAGCTGAAAAATAAAATAATTAATATCTTTCTAACCAATCCCAAAAGATTAATAACCCCTTTAAAGGTTTAACAAAAAACCTAATAGTTTTATGCCTCTTAAAAAAAGCTCACTTTCAATCAAGCTATTTTATTCATTAGTATTTTTCCATTTTCTGTTCTGCATTAATGGACTTAGTCAATCTAACGAATTTAAAAACTATGGAGTAAAAGATGGGATGCCAAGCTCAGAGGTATATAACTCTATGCAAGACTCCAAGGGATTTATATGGTTTACAAGTGATAAAGGGGTGTGCAGGTTTGACGGGTATTCATTCAAAAACTTTACAACAACCAATGGGCTTAGTGACAATACCGTATTTGGTTGTTATGAAGACTTTAAAGGCAGAATATGGTTCAGGGCTTTTTCTGGAAAATTAAGCTATTTCTACAATGACTCAATTTACCAATTGCCTATAAATGATACCCTTAGTAAATCAATCAAAACAGCATTTGTAACATCACTATCAGTTGACACTTTAAATAATCTCTATCTAGGGCTGACGAATTTCAGTAAGGGCGTTATTAAAATAAATTTAAGCCCTCCTATTTCATTTTCTATTATACAAATGCCTTCACAAGCCCCATATCTTATACTTGCATCTTCCGGCGACATACTTATAGGCAATACGTATCAAACAGACTCATTAACTGATGCAATAAAAAGAGGGCCACACTTTATTTCTGTATATAGTACCGTATCCGGTTCATCCCATTTAAAATATTTAAAAAAATTTGACCAGGGATTACCAGGCGGTAATAATATGCACGATAAAGCTATTTTACTTAAGAATGGCAAAATAGCAATTTCATATAATCACAGTTTTTTATTATTAGATACAACATCTTCATGGAATACTTTGCTGAAAAATATCAATTCTAATTTCATATCAAATATTTCGGAAGATAGGGATTTCGGAATATGGCTATGCACCCAGGAGGAACCTGAATATTTCAAAGACAGTACTTTAATCAGCAGGAGTTTACCTTCTTTTTTACAGAAAAAGAGTTTCACTTCAATTACTGAAGATAAGGAAGGCGGCACTTGGTTTACCACCTTAAATGGGGGTGTTTATTATACTCCGTCAATATTATCACAAAAGATTACAAACTCAAACAAGGTAGCTCCACCAGTTTATGTTACAGGCATTAAAATCAATAATCAACCTAGGCCTTTAAATAGTTCCTATAGCTTAAGCTATGATGAAAATTACCTTATCATAAACTTTGTGGGCCTTACTTATAAAGATGCAGGCAATGTACAATACCGCTATAAAATGGAAGGCATTGATACTGGTTGGATATATACCAAAAACCGCGATGTTCAATATCCTAAACTGGCACCGGGCAATTATACCTTTTTGGTTACCGCCATGAATAATGATGGCATCTGGAGCCAAAAACCTGCCACCATACAATTCATTATTACCCCTCCTTTCTGGGCTACTTGGTGGGCCAGAGCATTTTTCATTCTTGCCATTGCCGGCTTCATTTACTGGCGCTTTAAAGTTGTCACAACACGCACTAAGCAAAATGCTGAAGTAAACAAACAACTCATTAGTATGGAGTTAAAAGAATTGAAGGCTCAAATGGATCCTCATTTCTTGTTCAATAACCTTAATACACTTACTCAGCTTGTTGAAATAAAATCAGATGACGCTCCTGAATTTGTTGAAGAACTGTCAAAATACTACAGGTATTCTCTTCAGTTCCGAAATACTGAATTCACATCACTTGATAATGAACTAAAACAAGCTGAACGATATTTACATATCCTGAAAATACGTTTTGGCGACAACATTAAAGTAAAATGGAATATTGCAGAAACATATAAAAGCCATTACATAGCCACCTACTCTATGCAGTTATTACTTGAAAACATCACAAAACATAATATTGTTTCTGCTTCAAAGCCCATCTGGGTTGAAATCAGTACAACTGAATCAGGTTGCTTACTTGTAAAGAACCAATTACAGCCTAAAAACAGCACTGCCCTTTCTAATAAACACGGTCTTAAAAGTATCGACCAGCGTTATCAATTGCTGACCTCAAAAAAAATAGTCATTTCACATACATCTGAATATTTTTCCGTAGAATTGCCTTTAATAACCCCAGTTGAATATGAGAGTACTTATAGTTGAAGATGAAATACACGCCGCAGAAAGATTAAAAAAACTACTGTTTGCAATTGACTCCGAGATTCAGGTACTACATGTATGTGACAGTGTAGAATCATCTGTAAAATGGTTAAAAAGTAATTCCAGGCCCGAACTAATATTTATGGATATTGAAATAGCTGATGGAAGAAGCTTTGAAATTTTCAAAGAAGTGCAAGTAACATCGCCGGTTATTTTCATTACTTCCTATAACGAATTTGCAATAAATGCAATTAAACTCAGCGCGCTTGATTATTTGCTCAAGCCAATTGACAAAAACGAACTAAAAGAAGCTGTTTTAAAAGCACAGAAAATAATCAGCGGTAATGATCGACCTGATTACCAAACAATTTACACCTCAATTGCAAGTGGCGACAGACCCAAGAAATTGGCTGTGAATGACCTTAATGGGGCTCGGTTTGTTGATATAGACAAAATCGTAAGACTCAAAGCTGACTCTAACTACACACATATAATACTTACTACAGGCGAAAGCATTACATCTTCTAAGACCCTGAAAGATTACGAAGATATATTGGTACAGGCCGGGTTCTTCAGGGTTCATAACACCCATCTCATCAATCTTGTATTTGTTGAAAAGTACGTTAAGGGTATTGGAGGCACTGTAATCATGTCAGATGGCGTTTCTATTGACGTATCTCGCCAAAAGAAGAAAGAATTACTCGAAGCCCTCTCTCTAAATCAATAGAATTGAGCCTTTTACAATCTGCTCAATAGAACATACCATCCACTCAATCAACTAGGTCATTTACTAATTGTTGCTTTCCGGCAGGCACTATTGCCTATACATTTGTATCAGAAAATCAGGTAATACATCACAATACGTCCACTACTCAAAGAAGAAAAGGTCCGCCCAAGGCGGGCTTTTTTCTTTGTATAAACTCAACAACCAATTCTTTTGGTCAAATACAGGTTTTTCACCACCAATCCTATATCATTTCACGGGTTCAGATTTATATATACATTTGAGCTATAAAACTCTACCTATGAAAAAATATAAATCGTTATTTCTTACTTCTATTATTTCGCTTGCCTCGATGCAAGTTTTTGCCCAGGCAAACTTACCACAGGCAAGCCCAGCTGCCAGCGTAATGCAAACTTTCGGCACTACAAAAGTTGAAATAAACTACCATTGCCCGGGCGTTAAAGGACGTACCATTTGGGGTGGAATAGTACCCTATGATTCAGTTTGGCGTACAGGTGCAAATGAAGCAACTACAATTAGCTTTAGCACTGATGTTATGGTTGGAGGACAAAAGGTAAAGAGCGGCAAGTATGCCTTATTTACAATTCCCGGTAGAGATACCTGGACAGTTATCATAAACTCAGATGCTGACCAATGGGGCGCATACAGTTATTCTAAAACTAAAGATGTCGTTCGCTTTACTGTAAAGCCTGAAACAGGAGAAATGAAAGAAAAACTTGGTTTTTATGTTGACGCGGTTAACGATAGCACAGGCCATATAACCCTGCGTTGGGAAAAAGTGAAACTTGGTTTCGATGTATCGGCAAAAACCATTGCCATGATGCAGAAAACTATTGACGGTAACTGGTATAGCCTTGCTAACGCAGCAAACTATTATGTTGACAATAACCTTGATCTTAACAAGGCGCAAAAATGGGCTCAAGCATCAATAGCTATGAATGATGGTTTTTATAACCGTTATGTAATGGCACGCGTGTTAAAAGCAAAGGGCGAGAATAAGGAAGCACTGAAATATGCCGAAGAATCTAAGAAGATTGGCGATACAACAAAAGATGGTGGCCTTTATGACGAATACAAAGATCAGGTTGCAAAGTTGATTACAGACCTTAGTGGTGGCACTAAAAAATAATATTCAGTATTAGCTATGCGTAAATGTTGGAAATTACTGCCGGTTACATTTTTTCTTGTAACCGGCATTTTTTTTGCCGGTGCACAAAAAACACCTCAAAAAAACTGGAACTCTGCACGAATTCTGCATGAGTTAGAAAAAATGAGACATGTAGGGCGCGTATTATATATTGCTGCCCACCCTGATGATGAGAATGTAGAACTAATCTCTTACCTCGTTAATGTAAAAGGTTTTGAAACCGCATATATGTCACTTACCCGTGGTGATGGCGGTCAAGACCTTCTAGGGCCTGAAGTTAGAGAAGAACTGGGCCTCATTCGTACTCAGGAGCTTCTAATGGCGCGTTCGGTTGATGGTGGTGAACAATTCTTTAGCAGAGCCAATGATTTTGGCTTTTCAAAAACAGCTGCTGAAACATTTAATATATGGAACAGGGACGCAGTTTTATCTGACATAGTATGGACCATACGCAAATTTAAACCCGATATCATTATCACCCGATTCTCTCCTACTTACACAAAAACACATGGCCACCATCAGGCATCGGCTATATTGGCACAGGAAGCCTTTACCGCTGCTGCTGATTCTTCTCGTTATCCTGATCAATTAAAATATGTTGCGCCATGGCAGGCACAAGCCATATTCTGGAACACCTCCTATTGGTTCTTCCGTGATAAAACATTCGACACTGCAGGGCTCTATCATAATGATGTAGGACTATATATTCCATTACTCGGGAAATCAGTTAATGAGCTTGCAGCAGAAAGTGAAAGCATGCATAAAAGTCAGGGCAATGGCTCATCGCCCGATAGGGTTGACAGAACTGAATACTTTACTTATCTGCAAGGTAGAAAACCTGAAAGCAGGGATATTTTTACTGATGTTTATGATAGATGGATCCGCATTAAAGGATGTGAAGATGTGCCCGAAATGCTTGAGGATATTGTGAATAAATTTGATCCTGAAAGGCCGGCCGCATCTATTCCTGCTTTAGAGAAGCTGTATTATAAACTTTTACAATTCAGGGGTAATTATTTGGTTGACGCCAAAATAAAGGACCTTCAAGAGATAATACTGCAATGCGCAGGTGTTTATACCGAAGCTATCAGTACAAAAGAATTCATTGCTGTGGGCGATAGTTTAAATCTTTCGCTAAATGTGGCAACACAAAATGATGATGCAAATGTGTACCTAAGCACAGCCTACCTTATGGTAAATGGGCAAAAGCTTTGCACCTTAAAAAAATATTTGCCCCCGCCGCCCAAGTCTCAAGCACAGAAAACAAAGACTGCTGAAGAACCCGCATTGCATAAATATGAAACTATCAAATCAACTTGTTTGATTCCTGACAGCACTTCCATTAGTGGCCCTTATTGGCTGGAGAAAGAACCGGAAGTTGGCATGTACCGGGTAGATGATCAATTATTACGGGGATTGCCTCAAAACCCCACTCAGATTGTGGTACATGTAAGATATACCGATGGTATTGAAATGGATATACCGGTATTCTTCAAAAATGTGGACCCGGTTAAGGGAGAACAATATTCCCTGGCGCGAATTGTACCGCCTGCGGTTGCAAACCCTGCGGAAAAACTATTGGTATTCAATAATAGTGAAGCCAAAGACTTAAGTATTAAGGTGAAATCGTTCACTAAAGGTAAAGCCAAGGCAAAACTGAATATACCCACCGGATGGACTATAACACCTGCTTTTGCAGATATAGAAATGCTGGGTGATGGCTCTGAACAGATACTGAAATTCAGTGTTACGCCACCGGCTAAACCATCTTCTGATGAAATAACTATTGAAATTGAAGCTGGGAACCACGCTTACGATCGTTCATCTGAGGTTATACCCTATGACCACATCCCTGAGCAATTATTACTACCAAGAAGTATTGTAAAGGTTGAGCGAATGAATTTAGTTACCAGCAATAAAACAATAGGATATATTGTAGGAGCTGGTGATGACATACCAACCATATTAAAGCAACTGGGCTATAAGGTTGAAATTATACCTGCCGCACAGCTTGCCACTATTGACCTTAAAAGGTTTGATGTTATTATTGCAGGTATACGAGCTTATAATACTGTTAATGAGTTAAAATATAGTAACGACCGACTATTTGACTATGTTAAGAATGGTGGCAATTACGTTGTACAGTACAATAAAAATTTCGACCTGGTGACTGATAAGATTGGTCCTTATATGTTACATCCAGCCAATATCAGAACAACTGAAGAGGATTCAAAGGTTACATTCTTAGCTAAGGATAATCCTATACTCAATACTCCTAATAAAATTACAGCCAGCGATTTTGATGGTTGGGTGCAGGAGCGCGGGCTATATTATCCTGATAAATGGGATACCGTTAACTATGTTCCTATATTGGAAATGAACGATAGCGGAGAAAAACCATTGGATGGCTCACTGCTTACTGCCACTTACGGTAAAGGACATTTCACATATACCGGACTATCATTCTTTCGTGAATTGCCTGCCGGTGTTCCCGGTGCTTTCCGTTTATTTATCAATATCATTGAATTAGGGCCAATTGGAAAATAAGGAAAAGGAATATGAAAAAAAATGGGGTGTTTACTATGTAGCATTGGCTACATGGTTAGCTATACAGATTTTCGTTTACTACCTTATCAGCGTTAAATCAAATTAATTAAATGGCATCCCTCAGCCTCATCGACCTTATTGTACTATTAGGGACCCTTGGTTTTATAGCCCTTTACGGCACGCTTAAAACGCGTGGTGAAAAGAACATGGACCAATACCTCCGAAGCGGAGGAGAGAAAAAATGGTGGGCCATCTGCTTGTCCATTATGGCTACACAGGCAAGCGCCATTACGTTCATTTCTACCCCAGGGCAGGCATACGAATCAGGTATGGGCTTTTTGCAGATATACTTCGGACTGCCACTGGCCATGATAGTTATCTCTGCCGTTTTCATCCCCATGTTCTACAAGTTGAATGTATATACTGCATACGAATATCTTGAAACCCGTTTCAATGTGCAGACAAGGCAATTTGTAGCATTCTTATTTCTAATGTCTCGCGCACTGGGTGCAGGCTTAACCATTTATGCCCCGGCAATTATACTATCTACTATTCTTGGTTTTAACCTCGACCTAATGTGTCTGTTTATTGGACTTGTTGTAATTATATACATATACAGTGGAGGGGAAAAAGCAGTTAGTCAAACACAAATGCTGCAAATGGTCGTTATATTATCAGGTATGGCAATGGCTTTGGTTATGCTCATTCATTATCTACCTGCAGGAGTTTCTGTTTTTGACGCTACTTATCTAGCGGGCAAACTTGGCAAAATGAAAGTGGTAGACACCCACTTTGATGTAAAAGAACGATACAATTTATGGGCCGGCTTATTGGGTGGATTTTTCTTATCCCTCTCCTACTTCGGCACTGACCAGTCGCAGGTATCACGCTACCTTGGGGGAACATCAGTAAATGAAAGCAAACTCGGTTTGTTTTTCAATGGCATTGTAAAAATACCCATGCAGTTCTTTATTCTATTTATCGGGGTAATGATGTTTGTCTTTTTCATATTCAATCCTTCACCTGTATTCTTTAATAACAAAGCACTAGAAAAAGCCAATCTTTCTGCAGACGTAAAACAACAAATAGCTGCGAAGCAATCAGAGCATTTTCAAATAGAAGGTCAGCGAAATATAGCTGCCATAAATGTATTAAGAACAAAAGGGACAGCTCAGGAAAACGAAAACTTAAGTACGCTTAGGTTGCTTAATGAAAAGGACAACTCAATAAGGCAGGATGTAAAGAACATCATAAAAAAAGCAAATCCCGATATAGCCACGAAAGATACCGATTACGTATTCCTCAACTTTGTATTAAACAATATGCCTAAAGGTTTAATTGGACTTTTACTGGCTGTTATGTTTTGCGCAGCCATGTCATCAACCTCCGGGCAAATAAGTTCATTGGCATCAACCACTGTAGTTGATTTCTATAAACGAAGCATAAATAAAAATGGCACAGATGCCCACTACGTAAAAGCCACCAAATACTCAACCCTGTTATGGGGCGCAGTAATTATTGGCTTTGCAGTTTCATTACGTTTATTCGACAACCTTGTGCAGGCGGTAAACATTGTAGGCTCTCTATTCTATGGAACTATACTAGGGGTGTTTCTAGTGGCTTTCTTCTTTAAATCAGTTAAGGGTACGGCCACTTTTTGGGCAGCCATATTATCCGAAGGAATGATAGTTGCACTCTACTTTATAGACAAACATGAATCTATTTCCTTCTTATGGTATAATGCTATTGGACCTGTATTAGTAATAGGGCTAAGCATTTTATTGAATCTATTGCTTCCTGAATCTAATACCCAGTCACAGAACTAGCCCAACCGGCTATTTTTACTATAAATCTATCCAATAAATTAATCTCATTACTTTTGAGGCATGGCAATACAGTCGAAACTCGGGCGATTTGACCTGACCATGATAATAATTAGCTTTATCATTGGCGTGGGCATTTTCCATACTCCAAGCATTGTTGCTAAAGATGCAGGTACGGCAGATATTTTTTACCTGGCATGGATAATTGGTGGTATTATAAGCATTTTCGGGGCCCTTACATTTGCCGAAATTGGTTCTCGTATGCCAGTTGCGGGTGGTTATTATAAAATATTCTCGCTTTGCTATCACCCAGCTTTTGCATTCATGCTAAACTGGGCCATGGTAATAACCAATGCAGGAACAGCAGTTGGTGTTGCACTTATAGGTGCAGAATACATAAGGCCAGTTTTAATTCCAACTGCCTGGCAGCATTTAATTTCAGCCAAACTTATTGCAGCAGGGGTACTTACCGTCCTGTTTACTCTTAACTTTTTGGGTATCCGCATGGGTTCTAGGGTACAGAATATATTAAGCACATTAAAAATATTAATGATACTTGGCCTTTGTTTTGCTGTATTTGGCACTCATAATGCTGTTGCATCAATACCTACTATTGCACTACCTAGCACCAACACATTAGCTGCGCTTGGCTTATGCCTTATTCCGATTTCATTTACCCTTGGCGGTTACCAGAACACCATTAATCTTGGAGCAGATATAAAAGATCCAAAAAAGAATATGCCAATTGGAATATTTGCCGGTATGACCATTGTGATAATTCTTTATCTGCTTATAAATTTTGCTTATTGTAATGTACTGGGGTTCGATAATCTCAAAAACATGTCCTTACCTGTATCGGAACTTGCCAAAAATTTATTTGGAGAATATGGCTTTAAGATCACCTCAATTATTGTTTTCGTGTCGGTATTGGGCTTTATAAATACTTCATTCATGCATAACCCTCGTATATATTATGCAATGGCAGAAGATAATGTATTGCCACAGGTATTTAAAAGCGTAAACAGCGATACCCAAACCCAGGAATTTGGTCTTATATTTTATTTCTCCCTGACCATTATATCCATGGTGTTCCTGGAATCCTTCAGTAAAATAATAAGTTATGTAGAATTTATAGATACTATCTCTCTTGCATTCGCGGCAGGAGCCATATTTATTTTCCGCAAACGGGAAACACTATCAGAATATAACGGATATCGGGTTTTGCTTTACCCTGTATTACCTGCAATCTTTATACTGCTACAAGCTTGGGTATGCTATAGTATTATTACTACGCAAAGCACTGAAGCATTATACGGAATGATAATTTTTGTGGGTGGCTTACCGCTTTATTACCTTATAAAGAAATTCATGTAATATCAGGTATTCTTCACCTCAACAAATTCCGGAATTGTTTTAAGTGCCTCGGCACTTCGTTTATAGACATAGAAGTAGTAACCAATATAGTAAGTACATAACAGAAAGAATACGAAGCTCGTAAAAGGGTCACGTGTATATTGTAGACGCTTATTCATAGCATCTGAATCGCTTGCATCAACTCCCATAACCTGGCTCATTATGTAGAAACGGTAAATCAACCGTGCGAAAAACAGAACCAACACTGCAATTTCAACCCAAACGTGAGTCCTGTAATATAAGCCATCGGCTCTTTTTTCAAATATCATGTTCTTTACCGCAATAAATACCAATACCCCGCCTGTAATCGCACCAATTAAATAAAACAGGTAACTCATCGGGTTAAGGGCAGCTGCAGCAATCAATATAAGCGCAACAAAGCAATACAAGCCTACTTTAAACAGCAGGGCGCCTTGCTTATATTTCTGAAAATCCAGGGCTCGCATTACCCGCCTGAAAGCAGAGTATGCAATGAGCGCTATTATTATAAGAAACTGGGAATTATTCTGCATGTGGTGATGGATTATTATTGGCTAATATAATGAGTTTTTATTCGCATTCAGGGCCCAATTTATTATTACCTTTGCTTAACATTCAAACTACAATTTTATGCCTTTACTCATAGCCCCCTCTATACTTTCAGCCGATTTCAGTAACCTGAAAGCGGGTATAGACATGATAAACACAAGCGAGGCTGACTGGTTTCACGTTGATATTATGGATGGTGTATTTGTGCCTAATATTTCATTTGGTTTTCCGGTAATGAAAGCATTGAAAGAGCACGCTAAAAAACTGCTCGATGTGCATTTAATGATTGTTAATCCTGATCATTACATAGAAGAATTCAAAAAAGCAGGCGCGGGTGTATTAACGGTACATTATGAAGCATGTACCCACCTTCACCGTACATTACAAAACATTAAACACCATGGCATGAAAGCCGGTGTTGCCATTAACCCACATACACCTGTTGATGCACTTTCTGAGATCATCCGTGATATTGATGTGGTATTGGTAATGTCGGTTAATCCCGGCTTTGGCGGGCAGAAGTTCATACAGCATACGTTTGATAAGGTATTACGTTTAAAGCAACTCATAATAGAAAACAGCGCCAAGACCAAGATAGAAGTGGATGGTGGTGTTGACCTTGACAATGCATTGCCTTTAATGCGTGCCGGTGCCGACATATTGGTTGCCGGAAACACAATTTTCACCTCCCCTAACCCTTTAGAGTGTATCAAGTTCCTAAAAGATCCACTTTAGTAAAAAGTTCATAAAGTTATAAAGTAGAAAGGCTTTTTAACTTTACAAACTTTGAGCTTTACAAACTTTAAAAACTAATACAACATGACTTTAGAAGAAAAGATAAACGCAGAGATCAAGGCTGCTATGCTGGCCAAGAATACCGAAAAGCTAAATGCTTTACGAGCTATCAAATCAGAGATATTATTGCTTAAATCATCAGAAAAAGGCACCAGTGATGATGCTGAAGCAAAGGCTTTAATGAAGATGGTTAAACAGCGTAAAGAATCTGCTGATATTTATAAAGAACAAAATCGCCCTGAATTGGCAGATGCTGAACTAGCACAGGTAGCTGTAATAGAAAGCTTTTTGCCTAAGCAAATGAGCACTGATGAATTAACTGCAGCTATAAAAGCTATCATGACCCAGGTTGGTGCATCTACCCCCGCAGACATGGGCAAAGTAATGGGTGTTGCAACCAAACAATTAGCAGGCAAAGCTGAAGGCAGGGTTATTTCTGAAATGGTAAAGAAATTACTTTCGGGGAACTAAACTTTCACTTTCTTATACAGATCCTCTATTCCTTTGGCAAACGAATCCCATTGGAATCGCTTCTTTTCTATTTGCGTATTTGCTGAATAAACGGCTTCACGTTTATTTTCGTAAAAGTCATTTATAGCATCGGCAATTTTAGTAGCATTGGGCTGTACCACATAACCAATTTTTCCATCGGGAACAATCTCTGAAAGCCCACCAACGTCAGTCACCAGCATAGGCTTATCGAAGTGATAAGCTATTTGTGTCACACCACTTTGTGTTGCGCTGCGGTATGGCTGCACCACTATATCGGCTGCAGAGAAATAATACCGCACCATATCTGTAGGAATATAATTGGTATGCATGGCAACACTATCCTGCAGGCCGTATTCTTTTATCTTGTCCTCGTAATACTTACCATCTTCATAATACTCACCGGCAACAACCAATTTAAGTTTTTTGCCTTTAATACGCGCATCAGCCATAGCTTCGAGCAACAGGTCGAGGCCTTTATAGCGCCTTATAAAACCAAAGAATAACATATAGGCATCAGATGGAGAAAGCCCCAACTTGACTTTAGCATCTTCCTTACTCACCTTTTGCCCAAAGTCGAACATAGGGTGCGGATGAAGCAGGTAATTGGCTTTGGGGTTGAATGTTAACAAATCATCAGCAACATTTCGGCTCATAGCCACAAAACCATGGTTATTCCTTACAAAATAACTCGTTAGGGTCTTATCGTAAAACTTGGGCTCGTGAGGAATAACATTATCCAATATGCTGATGTTTATGACGCCCTTCTTCTTAAGCCTTTTAGCTACTGTTCCGAGTGATGGAGCAAAATAGGGCATCCAGTACTTGGTTATCATCATATCGGGCTTAAAATCAAGTATAGCCCTTGCTGTTTTACCGTATGTAAAAGGATTAACTGTATCGAGCAGACAAACAGCTTTTACGTCTTCAGCAGTATCCTTACCCTCTGCATATTGGGTTTTACCGGGGAACAATAGCTCAGGGTACTGGCGGGTGAAAGTAAAGGCCTTTATTTCGTGGTTCTTTTCAAACTCATGGAACAAAGCAGCATTGAACTGTGCTATGCCTCCTCTATATGGATAAAATGTAGAAAGATAGGCTATGCGCATGCCTAAACAAGCTTTTGAATCGAAGCGAACACGCTGCTAACCGGAAGGTCATTCATGCAGCATTTCTCACGTGTACAGGTATTGCCATAAAAGTCATCACAACCCGAAGTGGGTTCTACTATAATTCCGCGGCCATACATTTCAAACTCATGGCGGTTAAATATGTTATTGAACAATACCAAAGGCCTCTTACACCCAATAGCTATATGCATCATCATACTTACAGCTGTTACAATCAGGTCGCAATTAGCAGTAATAGCAATAAACTCTTCAAGTGAGTATGTACCCGGGTAATACAATCCTGTTTTTTCAGCAAATGATTTATTGCGGGCATCTTCGGCTGTACCGCCCAACGCAACGGGATAATATCCCGCCTTTTGTAATTGACCTATTAATTCTATCCAATATGGGTCAGGCCATAGGCGCGTGTTCCAACGTGGGCCACAACCCGTATTCAATCCTACTATTTTCTTTCCTTTTGCTTTTTCTCTAATCAATTCCCACTTCTTAACCAGATCCTTATTTACATTCAGCACCGGTTCTTCTTTCTGGAAGTCAAGTTCGCATATATCAAATATCTCTTCAGGGTAGCTCTTGGTATTAGCTTTCGATTCATCATCAAAGAGCCCTGTAACTATCTTTCTTTCCGCAGCAGCATTGGTGCCGGCAAGATGATTATTCTCTCGGGTAAAACCGTACTTCTTCTTTGCCTTTACCGAAGCAAGCAAGGTGCACGCTTCTAAATCCTTATCAAGATTAATGGCAATATCGAACTCTTGTGAGAATAACGGAAATATGCTTTTGTATTCAAACTTGGCAATAACGTCAATACTGCCATCGTGTGGTAATATTTCCGGTGAATGGGTAATCCAAGTAACATGCGCGTTGGGATACATTTTCCTATAACGAACCAGTAATGCAGTCGAGCGAATTACATCACCCAATGCGCCAAGCTTTACAATAAGTATGCGGTGTGTAACGGGAGTATATTCATCACAGGTACACTTCTTACCCCTAAGCTTATTAGGCTTACAAGGAATGTCGCCTCTAAAATATTTGCAATCGAACTTTACAGAAGAAATTTCCATATCACCTCTATCCAATATTTACTTGCTTTTCCACCTGGTACTTCACTTTATCATTATTTCCTTGTGATATAAGCTCTCCTAAGAAGCCGGCAAGAAAGAATTGTGTACCTAATATCATGAACAAAATACCAAAGTAGAACGCAGGCCTGTCGGTCATTTTGTAAATATGGTTTACGAACTTATCGTAGGTAAGTACGGATGCTTCAAAAAATCCGAGTAAGAACAATATTGTACCAATCAGGCCAAACAAGTGCATTGGTTTACGGCCAAACTTGGTTACAAAGCTTATAGAAAGCAGATCGAGAAAGCCATTCACAAAACGGCTCATTCCAAACTTGCTTGTGCCATATTTGCGGCTCTGGTGATGCACCACCTTCTCTCCTATTTTCGAAAAGCCTGACCATTTAGCCAATACCGGTATATAACGGTGCATTTCGCCATGCACTTCTACATTCTTAACTACTTCAATTTTATAAGCCTTTAACCCGCAGTTAAAATCGTGCAGGTAAATACCCGACATTTTGCGTGTGGCCCAGTTAAACAGCTTAGTCGGTATAGTTTTAGTTATTGGGTCATAACGTTTCTGCTTCCAGCCCGATACCATATCAAAGCCATCAACTGTTATCATTTTATAGAGGTCAGGTATCTCATCCGGAGAATCCTGCAGGTCGGCATCCATGGTTATAACCACATTACCTGCTGCCTTTGCAAAAGCCACATTCAGTGCAGCCGATTTACCATAGTTACGTCTTAACCTGAGGCCTTTTATTGAATTATTCTTTAGTGCTAATTCCTCTATTACCTTCCATGAGCCATCATTACTGCCATCATCAGTAAGCAATACCTCATAAGAGAACTTATTGGCTTGCATAACCCTGTCAATCCAAGCACAGAGCTCGGGCAGTGATTCTGCTTCGTTAAATAAAGGTACTACTACTGATATATCCATACTTATAGCCGGAGAGTAATGAAAATAACTATTGTGGTAAAGTATTATTGCCCTCTTCCATAAAAGGCTTCTTTTTTGCTGTTATAGCAGCTGCCAAAAGGCCTAATATAGCTCCGAAGAAAAGGTTACCCAATAATCCGAATATGCCCATTGCTATCGGAGAAGTAAAGGCAGACATCATCTTCATGCTCATTTGTATCTGTTCTGTAGATAGTCCTTGGTTTACCATATTAGCCTGAGCCTGTTCCCTTATCTTATCTAAGTAATTTGGAGTAAGTTGAAGGAATATCATAAAATACAAGGTAGAAACTACAGCAATAACCACTGTCATAAGCATACCAATCTTGTACAGATCACCAAAAGAGCCAAAGCCTCCATTCACTTTATTACGGAACTGGAGCATGCCCATAACCAGGCCACCGAACATAATCAGGAAGCCCACATATTGCATAGCTTTATCAAAGTTTCCGGCTAGGTACATACCTAATGAGAACAAACTCATAGCAACAGAGGTCATCAAACCCCATAATATGATAACTGTCGATTTTTTCATGTAAGAATAGATAAGTATTATATTTACAAAAGTAATTTTTTTCATGTACCACGAAGACACAATTCTTTGAGGTATCTAACCAACAAAAACTATGGACAAACAACTCGTTACAACAGGAACAGAAATTGCAGGATACCGCATTGTGAAAAACCTTGGCGTAGTACGTGGCATTATAGTACGCTCACGTAGTATAATCGGCAACATTGGCGCAGGTTTTCAGGCACTTTTTGGCGGCAACATTACCATATATACCGAGCTTTGCGAAAAAGCCCGTGAGGATGCTTTTAACCTTATGCTTGCCCATGCATCAGAACACGGAGCCAATGCTATTATTGCAGCCCGTTACGATGCTAACGAAGTAATGCAGGGCGTTACTGAGGTTTTGGCTTATGGTACAGCTGTGGTGGTAGAGAAAATAGGTTAAGGTTCAGATCAAGGTTGAGGTTTGATTGTGAGTAATCATCAAGTTGGGTGATATGATGTAAATCATGTCCGCTACCGTTCATTGGGATTAGCTTTGTCTCTTGCCAGCAAAGCCTATATGTTTGTACCCAAACTTGTTGTAACCCTTAAGACTTATACCCGAAAGCAGTTCGCATCTGACCTTGTAGCGGGTATCGTTGTAGGTATTGTTGCACTTCCTTTAGCTATTGCATTTGCCATTGCGTCAGGCGTATCACCCGAAAAAGGCCTTTACACTGCTATTATAGCGGGGTTCATTATATCTGCCTTAGGCGGCAGCCGCGTACAAATTGGAGGCCCTACAGGGGCCTTTATCGTTATTGTGTATGGCATTATGCAGAAGTACGGTATTGATGGGTTAAGTATTGCCACTATTATGGCCGGTGTAATGCTCATTGGTATGGGCTTTGCAAGGCTTGGTTCGGTAATTAAGTTCATTCCCTACCCTCTTATTGTTGGTTTTACCAGTGGTATTGCACTCATCATCTTCTCTTCGGAGATAAAGGACTTTCTGGGTATGCAAATGGGTGCAGTACCGGCAGACTTTATTGACAAGTGGGCAGAGTACTTCAAGCATATCGACGTTATTAACTGGGCTGCGATTATCATCTCCATTGCTACGGTCATTATTACAGTTGGTTTTTCAAAGATCACACACCATATACCGGGTTCATTGGTTGCCATATTATTGGCAACTGCTGCTACGTATTTCTTTAAACTGCCTGTAGAAACCATAGGTTCGCGCTTTGGTTCTATTCCTTCTTCCCTACCCTCGCCGCACCTAGCCCATATTGACCTTGCAACCATTAAAAACCTCATCCATCCTGCCCTTACCATAGCCTTGCTTGGCGCCATTGAATCCCTGCTTTCGGCTGTGGTAGCCGATGGTATGATTGGCGGCAACCACAAATCGAATATGGAACTAGTGGCACAGGGCGTTGCTAATATAGTAGCTCCCATCTTTGGTGGAATACCAGCCACAGGTGCTATTGCCCGTACTGCCACTAACGTAAAGAATGGTGGCCGCACCCCCATTGCCGGCATAACACATGCGCTTACTTTATTACTCATTATGGTGCTTATTGGTAAGTGGGCCACTCTAATACCCCTCTCCTGCCTGGCGGGAATACTAGTAGTAGTGGCCTATAACATGAGCGAATGGCGATCATTTGTCTCTATCCTCAAATCATCGCGCAGCGATGCACTCGTGCTGCTATCTACCTTCTTCTTGACCGTATTGATTGACCTGACCCTTGCAATTGAAGTGGGTATGGTGCTTGCAGCCTTTTTATTCATGCGCCGCATGACCCAAATAAGCAATGTAGGTGTTATTACCAAAGACCTTAACGATAGTGCTGAAGGCGATGACCCTATGGCCATAAACAAATACAAAGTCCCTAAGGGCGTTGAGGTGTTTGAGATAAACGGCCCTTTCTTCTTTGGTGCGGCATACAAGTTCAAAGACTCTATGCGCTTTGTAGAGACCAGCCCTAAAGTCCTCATCATTCGTATGCGCTATGTACCGGTTATTGATGCTACGGGGCTGCATACACTCGAACTGGTCTTTAAAGAAGCTGAGAAACGCGGTACTCGCTTTATCATTTCGGGTATACAGCCGGAGGTATATACAGAGTTTGAGAAATCAGGACTATTAGATAAACTGTGCAAAGAAAACGTATTAACCCAGATAGATGATGCTCTTAAACGGGCCGAGGAGATACTGGCTCAGGGTTGAGTTATCTACCGCAGAGACACAAAGGCGCAAAACTTCCCGTCATTGCGAGGAACGAAGCAATCTCAGTTTTCATGTTTAACACGGAGAAAACAGAGCATCGCCGAGAAATAGCCCTCGGATTCACACACAATTCTCGTCTTTTACTTTCAGCTTTTCACTTTAAACTTTTAACTTGCCCGACCCGCTGAACACGGTTTACACTTTTCGAAATGTATCAACCATCAACCTATTGGTTTTCAACAACATGAATTCAGAAATTTTTGGTGTTTTGTAAACCGTCTTTCGGGTTTTCACTCTTCAGTTTTTTTGTGTATTATTTGCGAATTTCAACCACAAAGTTCACAAAGCTTAACGCCGCACAAAGGGCTCAAAGAACTAATACAAAGTTAAATAATACCCTTGCTGTGTTAAATAAAATTGGTTGTTTGTTTTCAACAACCCTACTTAGCAATCACAAACTTGCCATTTGCAATACATTCTCCTTTTTCAGAGACTATTCTATAATAATAAACCCCGGAAGGGTGACAACTGATATCTATTGGGTTATCACCAATTGATACCTTCAAAGTTTCTGTATTTATTATTTCCCCTAGTTCGTTATAAACAATAAACTTTACTTTCTGATTTACAACTTGTACTGAAACTGCGAATACTCCTTTACTGGGGTTCGGATATAATTCCACTTTATTTTGTGAATTATTGATATCATGAACAGAAGCAACTACCCTACAAAGCATATGTTCAGTCGCCTTTGCGTCAGTTATAATGCCACCGCTACTAACTATACCACTATCTGAAGAAATTATTACGCCTCCATTAACTTCTCCACCACCACTTCCAACCATACCACTATCTGAAACCACAGCTTCACAAGTACCCCCAATTGAATCAAACTTTATTATATAAACACCACCGTAAGAATTACTAATACCTGAAACAGCATATCCTTCATCCTTAGTCTGAATAATAGAAAGCCCCGCGTCACTATTAGTACCACCGACAGTTTTTGTCCACTTTAAAGTACCCACAGAATCAAGTTTAATGACATATACATCACTTGAACCAGGGCCATAAGAAGAAGTACTTCCTGCTATAGTGTATCCACCATCTTTGCTTTGTATTATGGAATTTCCCACATCAGAATTATATCCTCCAATGGTCCTCGTCCATTTTAAAACACCCAGCGCATCAAGTTTTACCAGATAAACATCACTCTTACTATTATTACCAAGAGCATACGAAACTGTTGAGCCAGTTATTGCGTAACCGCCATCACTTGCTTGTATTATTGAAAAACCCATTTCGCCTTTTGTTCCTCCTATAGCTTTACTCCAACTTAAATTGCCTTTAGAATCAAGCTTAATAACATAAACATTATTTCCAGACCCTGCATCTGCACCATAAACATTCGTATATCCAGTAATTGCATACCCACTGTCTTTAGTTTGTATCATAGACCAACCTGTACCACCATCTATGGTTTTGGTCCACTTTAAATTGCCCACCGAGTCAAGCTTCACTACATAAACTCCATTACCATAAGAATTAGTAGAACCGCTTAACGCATATCCACCATCCCATGTTTGAACGATAGAGTAACAGTACTCCGAACCTTTACCGCCAATAGTCCTTGTCCATTTCAAATCACCTACAGAATCAAGCTTCACCACAAGGAAATCATAGGATCCAGATCCAAAAGATAATGTCCAGCCAGCCAAAACAAATCCACCATCCTTTGTTTGAATCATACAATTAGCTTCATCCTCATTTAATCCACCAATATTTTTAGCCCATTTTATATTACCTATTGAATCAAATCTTATTATAAAAAAGTCATGACGAGTAGTAGAATTATAATAAATACCACCCACTGCATAGCCACCATCTTTTGTTTGTACTATGGATAATCCTTCCTGTGCTCCACTATCAATAGCGACTTGAAATTGTGATATCTGAGCCTTTAGTCCACTAAACAGTAAAACAAACAAACAAAAAGCAAGGTATCTATTTGATCTATTCCTCAAAATTATTTCGTATTTGAAAGCCTATTCTAGTTTATAAATATACTATTTCATTTAAAACAAAAAAGGGGCTTTTAGCCCCTTTTTGTTTATTAGTATTTGAGAAGAATTACTCAGCTGCTGCTTCAGCGGCCTTAGCTGGCTTTGCTGAATCAGCACCACCTTTCTTCCTACCCCTACGGGTTGTACCTTTAGCTTTGGTTTCTTCAGTTTTAGCTGCGATACCTGCATAGCTATCGTTAAAGTCAACGAATTCTACAAAACACATATCAGCATTATCACCTGCACGTGCACCGGTCTTTAAAATACGTAAGTATCCGCCCGGGCGGGTAGCAATTTTAGGTGCTACTGTGCGAAAGAGCTCCATAACAGCATCCTTATCTTGCAGGTAGCTAAATGCCATTCTGCGGCTGTGGGTTGTATCTTCCTTCGATTTGGTAATGATAGGCTCAGCATATATCTTAAGCGCCCTGGCTTTAGCTAATGTTGTATTTATCCTTTTATGGATGATCAACGAAGCTGCCATGTTCGAAAACATCGCCTTACGGTGTGAGCTTGTACGGCCTAAGTGATTGTGTTTATTTAAGTGTCTCATATTTTTATCAATGTTGAATGCTTGATGCTTAATTCTTAATGTTTAATTCAACATTCAGAATTTAACATTTAAAATTATTCTTTGTCCAGTCTATACTTGTCAATGGTCATGCCAAAAGAAAGTCCTTTGGTCTTGATAAGGTCTTCAATTTCAGTCAAAGATTTCTTACCAAAATTACGGAATTTCAAAAGGTCGTTCTTGTTAAAGGTAACTAATTGGCCCAGTGTGCTAACTTCAGCTGCTTTTAAGCAGTTAAGAGCGCGTACTGAAAGGTCCATATCAACCAATTTGGTTTTAAGTAACTGGCGGATACGTAAGTCGTTTTCATCCAGTTCTTCGCTTTGGTTCTTGCTATCCAGGTCAATGGTGATCTTTTCATCGGAGAACAAAGCAAAGTGGTATATAAGGATCTTAGCTGCTTCTTTCAAAGCTTCCTTAGGATGGATTGAACCATCAGTAACCACAGTTAATAACAGTTTTTCGTAGTCGGTCTTCTGTTCAACACGGAAGTTTTCTACAGTATACCTTACATTCTTAATAGGTGTAAAGATAGAATCGATAGGAACCATTCCTATTTCAGCATTCAATGGCTTGTTTTCTTCTGCAGGCACATAACCACGTCCTTTAACAATGGTAATGTCCATTTTCAATTTCACTGAAGAATCCATACGGCAAATAACCTGGTCTGGGTTTAAAACCTGGAACGCAGAAGTAAATTTACCAAGGTCGCCGGCGGTAAGAATTTCCTTATCGCTAACTGAAATGGTAACCTTCTCGGTATTGGTACCGTCTATTTGTTTTTTGAATCTTACTTGCTTGAGGTTCAGCACTATTTCGGTAACGTCTTCCATTACTCCTTTAATAGTTGCAAACTCATGGTCAACGCCTTGAATCTTAACTGAAGATATTGCATATCCTTCGAGAGAAGAGAGCAATATACGCCTTAAAGCATTGCCAATGGTAATACCATAACCAGGCTCTAAAGGTTTAAACTCAAATTCTCCTTCTACCTCAGTAGAAGAGGTCATTATTACTTTGTCAGGTTTTTGAAACGCTAAGATTGCCATCTTGATATTTAGTTTTGAAGGATTATTATTAACGATTACTTAGAGTACAATTCAACAATAAGTTGTTCCTTGATGTTCTCCGGAATCTGATCTCTTGAAGGAAGAGCAAGGTATGTGCCTTCTAATGACTGAGAGTTGAACTCGATCCATGAATATGGATGCGGGTTGCCTGCGCCCATTGCATTAGAAATAATTTCCAGTGATTTAGATTTTTCACGAACAGCTACCTTATCGCCCGGTTTAAGGGTGTATGAAGGAATGTTAACTGATTCGCCATTAACCAGGATGTGGCCATGGTTAACCAATTGCCTTGCAGCTGCACGCCTTGGAGCAAGCCCCATACGGTAAACTACGTTATCAAGCCTCGATTCTACCAACTGAAGTAATACTTCACCGGTAACACCTTTTGAACGGCTTGCTTTAGCAAAGGTCTTACGGAATTGTCTTTCGAGAATACCATAGGTATACTTTGCCTTTTGTTTTTCCTGCAACTGCTCAGAATACTCAGAGTGCTTAGAGCCTCTTTTCTTTCCAAAACCATGCATTCCCGGAGGATAGTTCTTCTTTTCTAATACTTTATCAGGGCCAAAAATTGGCTCTTTAAACTTTCTTGCTATCCTTGAACGGGGTCCTGTGTATCTTGCCATTGTTCGTTATTTGTAGAATTATACTTTACGTTTCTTTGGAGGCCTGCAACCATTGTGCGGAAGAGGTGTAATATCAACTATTTCGGTAACCTCGATGCCTGAAGCGCCAATATTACGTATAGCTGAATCCCTGCCTGCGCCAGGGCCTTTTATATAAACTTTTACTTTACGCAAACCTAAGTCAACAGCTACTTTAGAAGCATCCTGTGCTGCAACCTGCGCTGCAAACGGGGTGTTTTTCTTTGCGCCCCTGAATCCCATTTTACCTGCGCTCGACCATGCAATGGTTTGACCGCTGTTATTGGTAAATGTAATGATGATGTTGTTAAAAGTCGCGTTAACGTGCGCTTGTCCTAAAGCATCCACCTTTACAGTTCTTTTCTTAACTGTCTTTTTTACTTCCGGTGTTGCCCCTGCTTGTTGCGGTTTTGCCATTTTTGCTTCCTGTTTAATTATTATTTAACGGCCATTTTCTTGTTAGCAATGGTCTTCCTTCTTCCCTTACGTGTACGGGCATTGGTTTGGGTGTTTTGTCCCCTAACCGGTAAACCCATACGATGACGCATACCACGGTATGAGCCAATATCGATAAGCCTTTTTATATTAAGCTGAACTTCTGAACGAAGCGCACCTTCTACTTTTACTTCTTCGGTAATGATCTTACGTATCTTGTTTAACATATCGTCATTCCATTCCGAAACCTTCATTACTGGGTCAACGCCAGCTTCAGCCAATATTCTACGAGCTGAGCTTCTGCCAATGCCATAAATGTAAGTAAGGCCTATTTCGCCTTGTTTATTATTAGGTAAATCTACACCTGATATACGTGCCATATTTTTGTTTTAATTTTTTTACGGGCTGCGAAGTTAATAATTATTTCAATATCAACCGCCTTTTTGTCTTTGTTTGAATTTTGGGTTCTTCTTGTTGATGACGTACAAACGTCCTTTGCGCCTAACTATCTTACAGTCAGCACTTCTCTTTTTAATCGATACTTTTACTTTCATGGCTTACTTATTATTGGTCAATTAATACCTCATTATTATTCTACCCTTGCTCAGGTCATATGGCGAAAGTTCAAGTTTCACCTTATCGCCGGGCAACAGTTTTATATAGTTCATGCGCATTTTTCCTGAAATATGAGCTGTAACCATGTGCCCGTTTTCAAGTTCAACACGAAACATGGCATTCGATAATGCCTCCGTAATTGTTCCATCTTGTTGTACTGATAACTGTTTTGTCATATTTAGAATTGTGCTGCTTCTACTTTTTCAATTTCATCAAACGATGTTAATATTTGCGCTTTACCATTTCCAATGGCAACCGTATGCTCAAAATGCGCAGAAGGCTTACCATCTTTTGCCGTTATTGTCCACCCGTCGTTCTCTTGCTTCACTTCCTTCTTTCCCATATTTATCATTGGCTCTATTGCTATCACCAATCCTCTCTGTAGCGTAATCCCGTTTCCTTTTCTTCCGTAGTTTGGTACATCCGGCGCTTCGTGTAGGTTTCTTCCTATTCCGTGCCCTACCAGTTCCCTTACCACTCCATAGTTGTTCTCTTTCGCATGTTCCTCAATTGCCGAGCTTAAATCGCCCATCCTGTTTCCCTCTACTGCCGCTTCTATTCCTTTATATAATGACTCTTTAGTAACTCTTAACAACTTTGCTACTTCTTCACTAATCTTTCCAACCCTGAAAGTGTATGCCGAATCGCCGTAATAGTTATTCTTCACCACTCCGCAGTCTACCGAAACTATATCGCCTTCTTTCAAAGCGTAATTTCCCGGTATTCCGTGTACCACCTGGGCGTTAACCGAAACACAAAGCGTAGCAGGGAATCCTTTATATCCCTTGAACGCCGGTATCGCACCCTGCGATAATATGTAACTCTCAGCTATCTTATCCAGGTCGCTGGTAGTTACTCCGGGCTTAATTGCTTTACCAACTTCAGCCAGGGTTTTTGAAACAATCAAAGAACTCTCACGAATCTTTTCAATATCGCTTTCAGTCTTGTAGTATATCGTACTCACGGTATTCTTTACTATGATGCAGTAGCACCGCTTAATGATGTCCTGCCCTTAATTCTGCCGGTCTTCATCAGTCCGTCGTAGTGGCGCATTAACAGGTAACTCTCAATTTGTTGCAGAGTATCCATCATTACACCCACTAATATAAGCAGCGAAGTTCCGCCATAAAAACGTGCAAACTGGTTATCCATGCCGAATTTCATGGCTATAGAAGGCATAATGGCCACTAAAGCAAGGAACACAGCACCAGGTAATGTAATACGCGACATTACCATATCAATATACTCAGCGGTCTTTTTACCCGGCTTAACACCCGGTATATAACCACCATTGCGTTTCATATCCTCAGCCATTTGGTTTGGATTGATGATTACCGCAGTATAGAAGTATGTAAATGCAACGATCATGGTACCGAACAGGAAGTTATACCAGAAACCACCAATATCGGTCAGCGCCCCTACTATACCGGTCATTGTAGCCGATGTAGAGAAACCTGCAAGCGTAATTGGCAGGAACATGATAGCCTGTGCAAAAATGATCGGCATAACACCCGATGCATTCACTTTTAAAGGAATGAACTGGCGTGCGCCTCCATATTGTTTGTTACCAATAATACGTTTTGCAAACTGCACCGGTATTCGTCTTGTACCCTGCACCAGTAATATAGTAGCCATAACAACAGCCACCAGGAAAACCAGTTCGACAAGTAATACAATGAGTCCGCCACCGTTTGAAGCAACACGTGATGCAAATTCCTGGAAGAATGATGCGGGAAGCCTGGCTATAATACCAATCATAATAATGAGCGATATACCATTACCTACACCTTTATCCGTTATCTTTTCGCCCAGCCACATTACAAATATGGTACCCGCTACAAGTATTAATGTAGAACGGATATAGAAGAAGGTTAAGTTACCATCAACTGCTGAATAGGCCACGATCTGAGAATAAATGTAACCGGGAGCCTGGAAAGCTGTAACAGCTACCGTAAGCACACGGGTGATACGTTCAATCTTCTTTTGACCGCTAGGGCCTTCTTTCTGAAGTTTCTGGAAATAAGGAACTGCAATACCTAACAACTGCACCACAATAGATGCAGAGATATAAGGCATGATACCCAAACCAAAAATTGCAGCACGCCCGAAAGCGCCACCTGCAAAAATGTTGATAAGGCCAACCAGCCCGCTGCTTGAATCAGCACCATGGTTTGCGGCAAGCTGTGCTGAATTAACACCCGGCAGAATAATGTATGAGCCAAGGCGGTAAACCAGCAGGAAGCCTAATGTATTCAAGATCCTTACCCTGAGATCCTCAATGGCAAAGATGTTTTTTAGCGTATTAATAAAATTCCTCACAAATAGTAGCGGTGTTATTCAGCTTTTTTAACTTTTCTTACAACTAAAAGCGCTTTGCCTTTCTTAGCTTCAATAGCAGTCTTTGCTGGTGCAGAGAATGCATCGGCAGTAATTTCAAGTGCAGCATTGAATTTATCAGCGCCACGGCTTAATACTTTAATATTAGCTGTTTTAGATGCAAGTCCATGTTTAACA
>Ga0210396_10001431_pt1 | contig 25843 bp, 39 predicted proteins | sample IncBWH17OmetaG_FD_155466 | JGI IMG/M metagenome (GOLD analysis project Ga0210396, IMG submission 155466) | Forest soil microbial communities from Barre Woods Harvard Forest LTER site, Petersham, Massachusetts, United States - Inc-BW-H-17-O ... | reverse complement strand
CCTACTGCGCGACGATTGAACCGGGAAATCCATACAGCCCCGTGTACGATTATGGGGGATGGAGCGGCTGGCGCGTCCGGGGTGGTTGGGACAGCCGTGGCGACAACGCTTGCGCCCGCAACCCAATGTATTCGGGAGGCACCACCTTCTAGCGCGCACACGCCCTAGAAGTAAAAAAGCCGCCGCTGGGATTGAGGCCGGCGACGGCTCTACGACGCGATCGTGTAAGCCGATTGAAGCGGCGATTGCCGCTGCGCCGTGACCGCGCAGGTGCGTTATTCTCGGGGCCGAGTGTCCTTGATGGCGAGGGGCTGGGGCTCGCATCTGCGCAGGAACCAAAAACGCCTTGTCGGGTTTTTAGATCGAGCCATGACAAATGCTGTGAGATACAGACACTATTTCGAAGACGCGCGAAAGCGTGCAGAGCAGTCAGCGGATCCGGTCGAGAAGCAAGCTTGGATGCGTATGGCCGAGAAGTGGCTCAAGCTTTTGGCTCTGGCCGATCAGCACGCTAGCCGCGCCGTCGGGGTTGAACTGAAAGAGGCCGCCCACTGAGGCGGCCTTACTCTTTCGATCCAATTTTCGTCATGGCCTTTTGTACCTCGGACGCGAGCACCAGAAAGTGCTCAGCAAGTCGGGCGAAAAGTTCTTTCTTGGCCGGGTCGGTGGCTCTGGAGGCGATCCTGTCAAACTCTGCCGCTTGGTTCGCGAAGCTTCACTAGCTGAGCTTGCATATCCTCCATGGCATCTCATTTCGGCGGCTGAATGTCGCTCTTGATCCAAGGATCGGCCGCCTGCATGGGGTCATCTTTGTCGCACATCTCGCAGGCAAATATTGTTCCGGCCGATGTGGCCCGTCGCTTCAATCGGCGTTGGCATTTTTGACATTTATCGGACGGGAGACGGCGTGGCATACCAGAATACTAGGGGAACCCGGTTCCCGTGTCTGTCGCCTTCTGCACGCAACTTAGGACACTAGCGATTAAATGCGGACAGTACCGCTTGATGGGCAAATTCAGGGGCTCTTGTGGAGTATCCCTTGTGGAAACCTTGACCACTTATCAGGCTCTCAAACGAGCGGCGAAAGGGGCCACACTTAAAATCCAAAGGGACCTTTCACCCAAACGGGTGATGGAAAGGGGCCAGTACCAAACGAGGCCGCCCCAATGGGTGACCTTAGATCAGCGTAAGCACATAACTAAAACATACTATCAGTGTCGCGGTGCCCCATGTCAGCACGACGACGGCATCTTGTCCCGCTTTTTCAATTTTCGATCCATACGCCTTTTACGCAAAAGACAGCGGTAGAACGCGCTTCCTGACGTGACGCTCGCGTTGACTGAGTAAGCAGTTCCCGCGACCCATGGGAGGGCCGGCGCTAGTCCGGCTGTTTGCAAGGCCGGGGGAAAGCTGGTCGAAACTGACGCTGCCGTTTGCTAGGGCGCCATCGTCGCGCTGAATCCGCGCGAGGTTGGCTAGAACACCGTCAGAGTTGGCCTTGACGTTGTTAAGCTCCAAGTCAATCGAGCTGCCGGGCGGAACGGCAGTCGGATTCTGTGCCTGGAGATTTGAGAAACTGAAAGAGCGGTTGTAGGGGGACGCCTGTGGCACGGGGCATCCTCAAATCTGAGGTACGCCGCCGGCGACGCGACTAAGTCAGCCAAGTCAAAATGGACTCTAAAATGGACGACGCGGCAAACGGTGATGTCCGATGGGGCGGAGCCCTCACGAATTCGCGATCCAATTATGCGTTTTAGGTGAAAGTATTTTGGGGCCCCGTGCTTTTACGCTATCGACAACAGCACTAGCTCTCATGTCTTCGCCAGTGGGTAAGAATATCCAAGCGAGCCCCGAGAGGTACTATGAGCAGGCAATTCACGCTGGGCTTAGTTACGTTGGCCTGCACGGCCGTTTTCGGTTTGGTAGGACCAGCTGCAGCTGACGGTATTGCGATGAGCCATCGATATGCGTCGTTAGGAGACGTATCGGCGGTCTATCATCAACCCGCCCGTCCGCTGTTTGGCATGGAAACCAAGGCGACGACGGGAGACGTGTCGTCGAAATGGCAGGCCGTCGAAGCCGAAATTGAGCAGGAAAAAATCGTTCTGACGCGCTGTCGTACCCAGCAGGCTTGCCCTGCAGCGGCGCGAGCGCTGCTGGACATCGTCGCCGAAGGCGCCGACCGTAGTGGACGCGCCCGCGTCGGTTGGATCAACAGGGCTGTCAATCTCGCTATCATCCCGACCAGTGACGAGGCACAATGGGGCGTTGCTGATCGTTGGAGTCCTCCATTCGAGACGCTGCAAACCCACCGCGGCGACTGTGAGGACTATGCGATTGTCAAATATGTTGCGTTGCTTGAGGCCGGATTGTCCCGGGACGATCTGAAGATAGTTATCTTGCGCGATTTTGTGCACAACGAAGACCACGCAGTTCTCGCAGCCCGCGTGGACGGAGAGTGGCTAATTCTGAACAACAACAGTCTCACGCTCGTTCGCGACTCAGACATGGTGGGGGCCAAACCGATGTTCGTGCTCGATCAGGATGGCGCGCACCGCCTCCGCGCAATAGCGAGGGTCTAAGATTTCAAAAAATCGCGCACTAGCGGAAGCACTGTCCGGCCTCTTTCCCTTGAGGTCCCGGCCCCTGCCGGCGGGGGTGGCCTGGGCGCCTGGCGAGCCCGGCGCGCGGCGCTAGGTCGCGTTGTGGCCTAGAGTAGGCGCAAGCAACGCAATCAATTCAAACGCATGAGTGAGCTGTGGCGCTGCACTGGCGCTACATTGTCGTCCGTTAAGAAGCGGAATTGAGCGGTGCTGGACAGGCGAGCGTGCGCCATGTCGCGAACAGGAAGAGGCACCAGAGTTCTCTGAGCCAGGCGAGGATGCGGCGGAAGTTGTGGCCCACAGCTGAGAGGATGACGTTGGCGGCGTCTCCTGCGCGGCCTTTGAGGTAGCAGCGGCCGAGATGACCTTCAGCCTTCAGGTGTCCGATGATGGGCTCGATGGCGGAGCGGCGGCGCAGCTCGCGCTTGATGACACCGAAGACGCCGCGCTTCTGGCCGGAGATGAAGACGCGGCGGGGATTTTGCGCGTCGTGGCCGCGGTATCCCTTGTCGACATAGGCTCGCTCGATCGGACAACCGGTGAGTGTCTCGGTGCGGTCAATGACGTCCCGCAAGGTGTGACCGTCGTACGGGTTATCGGGTATCGCCCTGGCGTGCAGCACGAACAGGCCACCGGGAGCCCGGCGGTTGTTGGTGACGATGGAGGCCTTGACGCCGAACTCGTAAGGCGCGGCGGCTTTACCTTTGCCGATGCACTCCACCTCCGGGGCATGGAAAGAATAAAGCTTCCAGCCGCGCTGGCGCTGCTGTTGCGAGCGGATCTGCGTGGCTCGGCCAAGCGGGAGGGCGAACGCCTCCTCCAGTGCTGGCTGGCCCTCGATCTTGCGGCGAATGTCGCGGATGATCCGGCCCAGCCGGCTGCGCAGGATACGCAGCTGCCGCTGATGCCGCCTGAACTGTTTGGCATGGGCGTAGCGGCCCGCCATCATCGCGGCGGCCTTGGCGAGGCGAGAATAGGATTGCCGCAGCCTGACGCCGTGCCTTCTCGCCAGGCGGTTGAGCCCCTTGATGGCCGCATGCAGCAGCTTGGCATCGGTCGGAAAGGTGATGGCCTTCGGCTGCACCGTGGTGTCGACCGTGACCCGCTTGAGGTCTTGGCCGCGTAACGCGCCGGCCTCGTGCGCCACCCGCAGGCTCTCGGCCAGCAGCAACTCCAGCTTGTCGCCGAGCCGCTTGCGCCAATGGCTCAGGTCCGAGCGCTCGTGCGGGAAGGTGTGCTGGAAAAACTCTTCGCCGGTGAAGAATTGGAAATACGGGTCGTGGACCCAGCGCTCGCATACCCCCTCATCGGACAGCCCGTAAATGTGCTTGAGCAACAACAGCCCGATCATGAAGCGGGTCTCGATCCCAGGCCGGCCGTTCTCGCTGTAGAGCGGTGCGATCTCGCCGTCGATCCAGTTCCAATCGATCTTGCCGGCAAGCAGAACCAGCTCGTGCTTCAGGTTGATGATCTGGTCCAACCGCGCCCGGAACAGATCGTTCGATCCCGTCGTCTTGTGCTTTTTCGGCCGCATCGTCCCCTCCGATGCACCACAGAATCATGGTTCGCAGCGAAAGGGAATCCACAAACGAAATTGCAAGCTTTGGGATTCTCAAGATCCCATTCCCTGCAATCTCAAATGCCTCCGCATCCGAAAATTAGACTCCCGCTCAATCGCTTAGAGCCTTGTTCACGGACGACTACATTGCCGAAACGACGCGTTGCACGACACTGGTGCCGACGCCCTACGTGCGACCGATTTTGAGAACGCCCATGCCCTGCAGAGGCCACGTATGCGCTTCTCGATCGCCGGCGCCGTACGCGGGCGGCCAAGTGCCGTCCCCTTCTCCCTGGCCCGCGCTAGCCCGGCGTTGACCCTTTCGCGAATGATGCCACGCTCGAACTCGGCAAACACGCCAAGCATCTGAAACATGCGCGGCGGGCCCGAGCGCGAGTCGCGTCCCGACATGATTTAGCGACGCTAGTTGAGTCATTCGGCTGCAAAACCGAACAACATGCAAAAATATTTTGTCGTGTTTTGACTGCAGTCTAACTGCTTGACCTCTGTCGTAATTGCGGAGCGGAAAACCCGATTTCTCTCAGTTCTCGACAAATGTCTCAATGATATAAATAACTTATGTTTGACAAGCGTCGACGACGCATGGGTTGTCGAATATATAACGCCAGCACGCGACGCCGACTTGGTGCGGATGACGCGACTCGGCGTCATGACCTGTCAGCGCGTCAGCGATATGGTCAGGATGGGCCCCCGGACATCGTGACGGCGCCAACGGCATCTGGTGTCGACCGAAAAAGACGCGTAAGCGCCGCCGCGCTTTCCTTATCCCGTTGGCGACGGTTGACGCACTTGAACTCGACCGCTGGGCGGAAACGCCGATGAAGTTCACGAACAGCCGTTGGAAGCAGCCGATCGAACGCTTTCGCAACGACCTGTATCTCTATTCGCCGAAGGCCGGGCCGTACACACCCGACAGCCTCAGCGCGCGCTTGGGGCGCGCAGAGACTGAGGAAGGTCACGTCATCTGTCGCCGTTGGAAGGAGTGGGTCACCACCCAGGTCAAGAAATACGAATGGGACATCGAACCGGACGAAGCCGACCATCCGACCATACACGGGCTGCGCGGTACAGGAATCCTTGCCCGGGCTGAGCAAGGGTAAAAGATCGACCAGATTGCCAACGATATTGGGATGTCGCGCCAGAACGTTCAGCACTACATGCGCTTCAAGGATCGGATGAAGGTCGCTGCGGACGGTCGCAAACCTCTCCAGATCGTCGGCGAGGACTAGACCATGAACCCACAGGGGGCTATATCGACCCCCTCTGGAGGGGTGGTTTGCAAGACTCTTTCAAAACCTTGCAAGACTTTTCTAGGAAACGAAGTAATTTCAAATACTTCGGTGGGGAATGGTGTAACGGTAGCACAACAGACTCTGACTCTGTTTGTCTAGGTTCGAATCCTAGTTCCCCAGCCATCGATTAACTTGCTGAAAATACGCCGATATTTCGGACAAAGCAGCACTGCAATATCCGTTTACGTGTTGCGCCTGTTGCGCCAAATTCCCCCGAATTATCAACGACTCTCCCCTGCTCCCGGCAAATCGGCGCGACATGAAACGCAACATGTCGCGGCGATTGTGAATAGTGCGGATACCTAAGTGCCGCGAATGCTTGAATTGATCCTCATTCTCGCAATTTTTCTAAGCGGCTGTGTCGTTGGATATGGCGTACGGGAAATCATTTCGCGCCGTCGTCGTGCAAAAGTGCGCCGCCGCCTCCGCGATCAGGATCTTTAGGCCACCCATCAGATGGCGCCTCGTAGGGTGCGGGACCGAAGCCCGCGCCCTGAAAGAACAAGCCCGATTGTGAGCCAGTTCACATTTGCTCGACATGGCGTCTGCTAATCTCTTCTGGCTGGGGATTTAAAGGGCTCAGTAACAGGCGCCGCCGGGACACGATATTTCGAACCCGACGGCGTAGCTTTTTGGGAACTTCGATGCGTCGGAAAGTCCAAACGCGCATAAACCGGCCGGCCGCTTGGATTATCGCCAGCCGGCCATTTGCAGGTGCGTCACTAAGTCCTTGAACCAATTTGCAATCGTGGGGGCCCAATATGCGTAGTTCGATCGGAGGAGCGTTCCCATGAACAGCCTCACCGAAGTGGTGCCTGCAGGTTCGACAGTCAGCAGAGAGACTATATCGAAGTGGCTTTTCAAGATTTGCTATCTAACCGCAATTACCGTTTCAACCATTGGCTGGGTATCAGCCTTCGGCTGGGTCACCGTCAGGTTCGCAAAGTGGTGTATGGCTTAGATCAGATACTCGGCGATCCCGCAGCCAATCATGATCCAGAGCGCAACGTTCACTTCGATCGCGATCCCCATCGCGTGTCTCCGCATTTTTGATTTTCGGTGATTCGAGCACGCCCTACTCAGGGCAGTAGTACCGGCGGACAATCCGGCCAATTTAAGGTTGTGCACTGCGCTAATTTTTTAAGAACTGAGCAAAATTGACCAGCGGAGGCTGTTCAAATCCTCCCGTGTCATGGCGCTGGCCCCTTTGGGAACGCCGACGAAGGCTGCGAAACCGACTGCCAACACTTTCATCCTGCCGCGACTCGCGGCAAAGTTCATCACACCGATTCAGTGCAACAGTCAGGACGGCAGCGGGGTATCATGGCGCATAAACGTTCCGAGATTCCCCACCATTACGAGCGGCAACTGCTTCAGCGGTTACGCGACGTGGGATGGGTCAAGGCATCCAAAATACTTGCGACAACCTCATTTATTGAAAAGCTCGTGGCAAAAGCTTGGATCGAAAGAAGCATTATCGATGGCCACCTTTGCTATCGCATCACCGATCAGGGCCTAGCCGCGAAGAAAATGCCGATCTAGATCATCGCGTGTCGGCGCTCGGATAGAGGGAAGGCAAAGTCGCCTTAGTTTGGTGTCATGCCTGTCCCCAGCCCCAACACCTAGTGGTCTCTGCCTAACATAAGAGTCCCGTTAGGGATTCCATTTGTTTGGCGCGCGTACGAGTCTTACGCATGCGCACCGGGATTTCCATCAAGATCACACGACCAAATCGCCATCGGCTTGAAGCGATCGCCAGGGACCGTAATGCTTCGCAGAAGCACGTTTGGCGAGCAAACATTGTGCTTCTGAGCGCCGACGGCGTGGGAACCAACGAGATCATGCGCCAGACCGGCACGTCGAAGACCTGCGTCTGGCGCTGGCAACAGCGGTTCATGGAAGAAGGCGTCGACGGCCTCCTGCGAGACAAGACGCGCCCCTCGCGGGTTCCTGGGCACGGCCCGGAGGTGGCCGAGCGTGTGGTCGCGCTCACGTTGGCCGACCCGCCGACCGAGACGACCCATTGGACGGCCGATCTGATGGCGCGGGCGAGCGGCATAAGTGCCAGCGCGGTCCGTCGCATCTGGAAAGCGCACGGGCTCCAACCTCACCGGTGCCGACAGTTCAAGCTCTCGAACGATCCAAACTTCGTCGCCAAGTTGCGCGACGTTGTCGGGCTCTATGTCGATCCGCCGGCCCATGCCATCGTGCTGTCGGTCGACGAGAAGAGCCAGATTCAGGCCCTCGATCGCACCCAGCCAGGCCTGCCGCTGAAGAAGGGCCGGCTCGGAACCGTGACACACGATTACAAGCGGTATGGCACCACGACGCTGTTCGCCGCCCTCAACGTCCTCGACGGCACGGTCATCGGCCGCAACATGCAGCGTCATCGTCATCAGGAACTCATTCGATTTCTGAACACCATTGAGGCGGAGGTTCCGATCAGCAAGATCATCCACGTCATTCTCGACAACTATGCAGCTCACAAACACCCCAACGTTCGTGCCTGGCTCGATCGCCACCCGCGTTTCGTTTTCCACTTCACACCAACCTCGTGCTCCTGGCTCAACGCTGTCGAGGGGTTCTTCGCCAAGCTCAGCCGACGTCGCTTGAAACGTGGTGTCTTCCGCTCCGTCGTCGATCTCCAGTCGGCCATCAACCGCTTCGTCGCTGAGACAAACGCCGATCCGAAGCCATTCACGTGGACGGCCAACCCTGACAAAATCATCGCCGCCGTCAAGAGAGGGCACCAAGTGTTAGATTCCATCCACTAGCGGCTTCCCTGCGTGCGTGGCGCACGCTCAATCCTGATATAAAGTGTACTCGGCTCGGAATAGATATTGCCTTCTAAATCAAGCGTGACGTCTACGGACCTGCCATCTTTCGTTGTAGCCTTACCCCGCTAGATTCCGCGGTTGTTCTTTTCCAATTTCGAAATGTTTAAATACCCTTTGGCTTCATTCGTAACTTTGCCTGATCTTCGTCCAGGCTCGCGGAGCCCGGTAAAATAGGCCGATTTGTCTGGTTAGGAAATTCGAACGGTTCAATCGCAGAGTAGCTCAGATATGGGGTGCCAGTATAACAAGGGTTCGTGGATTAAATGACGACCGGCGATCCCTGTCGCCGCGCCCGTAGCAAGGACTGAGAGGAGCGGTCGCCCAGGCTGAGCTCAACGTTGAGAAGGTCGGATAGGCAGACGAGTGCGTTGGCTGCGTCTGCGCGAGCGCTGGCGCGATCATCGACACCAATACTGCAGCCGCGACCATTGTTCGCATATTTATACCTGTCTAACGAACTTCATCACGCTCCTTTAAATAATCACGATCAGGGATCGTTCCACCCCTTTCCCCTCCCTGCCGCTCGCCACGTAACAGCCATAGACTCAACCGGAGCGAGAGGTGTGGGATCGGCCTCTCTGGGGCTAAATGCGTTTAGTAGTGGTGGCATTACTTTTTTCGCGCTCTTGGCTTTGCCTAGCCGCGCATTGCTCTGGCGTCATGAGAGCCGCACCTAATGTAAAGTTCACTTCGGCCGGCGCCGAGATGTTTGCGTGAAATTCTCATTTTTGGTCATGAGGTGCGACGCTGCCACGGCAACGAGGGAGAAGGCTGTGACATCCGCAGATAGCGGTTGAAAAGCGGCGTCATCCTTTCGAAGTGATCCATGATGCACATAGCTGCGGGCGGATGTCCGACTTGGAGCTGGCTCACCAAGCCGTGGATCTTGATTAGCTCGGTATAGATGTCATCACCAAAGAGAAACCGCGCACGGCGATGATTTCGTTCATTTGACCTGGTCGAGAAATTTTGCCGAGCTGTATTGCTTCGCTAGCGATCGTTCTCAAATCGAGAAATACTTGAAAGCGCTGCTTGTCGAAGAGATCAAGCACAAGTTTCTGTCGCGCGGTCCACCATTGGAACCACGCGACAACGACAGCCAGCAATGCAACTACTGCGACTAGAAATTGCGCCATGTCGACCCTCAGTTCGGTCGCCAATTCCGACGTTGGACTCGATGCTATCCACGCGCGCCAGCATGCGCGTGCGAGCGGCCCTGTCGAGCAGTGGAACTGCCATGTGATTAGCGGTGATAACTCTAACAGCACCATTGCAAACGCTTTGATTTTACTCTGCTGCGCTCATGATCGGCTGGATTGTGAAGAAAACGAATTTGGAGGTCCGGCATGCTCGTTCGCCCCCGCGATTTGGCAGACAAGATGCATAGCACGCGGCAGCCACAAATATTTAGGCTACCCATCGAAGAGGCCCGCCGCAAAGCTCGCGAAATCCTCGGTCAATCATGTCAGCGCGGCGGGTACGTGGCGGTCGTGGAAAACTGGCGGCAGCTCTCCGATGGTCAGATCGAGTTCACTATGCGAGACCTACCGCGCGCGGATTGAAACACGTTGATCTTGAGGCCTAAAGCGGCCGGCGGCCTTATCTCCGAGCATTGCGGCCCTTGCGCCGTCGATGGCGTGAGATCATCGCCCTCACGCCATACCCCAAGGCAAAACCAAAAATCAAGGTATAAGCGACAGCTCGAGCATGGGGGCACCCCATGTATCCCTTCCGCCCCGCCTAAAGACGACAAACACCCGAGGTTGATATTCTTCCGTGCAGGATCGGTAATTTGGCCTCGCGCGTCTTTTGCAATGCGGTTGGTTTCCCAGATGACTAAACATACCGATCGTGCAATGGCGAAGGTGGTTCCCTTTGCGCCTTCCTGATCCACTTCACCGAAAGCCTCGCCGGCTGTCGGGGAGGCGGCCCCGTTAACCTTGCTGATTGGTCCTCATATGCCCGGCAGATGGCCCTTTGCCGGTTTAGCTCAGTGGTAGAGCACCGTTTCCGTTTAACGGAGGTCGAAGGTTCAATTCCTCTCAACCGGCACCATTTTTTCATCAGAACGGAAGTGCAAGGCGGCGAGGAACAGAATCATCCCGGCTCAACGGCGCTTCATTTGCTCGCCGTGCATCACGACTGACCTATCGTGAGCTTCGATTACGACCCCTGACACCACGCCGAACACGATCAGGATCCAAGCAACCAAACCAGTATACCAAAACAGAGCGTCGATCATGAGCCACTCCTCGGTCCGCCCGGTTAGGACCTATTTTATAGCCCAATAGTAGCCCGATCTCAATAATTTCGACTTGCCACAAGCCCCCTCCATCGCTGTTAGTGCGGCAGCCATTGACTCAATCGGGACTAGACGTGGAATCAGCTTATGAGAGACAACATTGATTTCACTGCCTTTGTCCTCACGCTGATATTAATGATCGTCAATGCTGTCTGGATGTATGTGACGCACTTCGGTTGATGCCCCTTTGGAGAAGGACGAGCGTGATGCCATCAGCATCTACACGCAGGCTAGCGGCAACTCAGGCGGCATCATTGCGACACCCCGAAAGCAATCGAAGCCAGCGTAATCAGGAAAAGAAGAAGTTTGCGCGAGAGTGTTGCCGTCAAACCGTTGATCTGATTGGCCGGCTGAGGCAACCTTGGACTGCCGGCGTCAGTCTGTAGGGAGTGCCGCCGATGCCACTGATCAGTCACGCAATCGAGGGGCATGACGAGGAACGACACGCTTTCAGGTTTTCGACGCTGAACGACGATCAAGTTGTCGTTTGTCAGATCAGCGATGCCGCGCTTGATGAACTCGCGGGAACAGAAAGTACCGCACGTATGGAGCAGTTTCTCGCTTTGAGAGATAAGATCGAACAGACTGCCTCGCAGCTTTTCGACGAAAAACCTGTCCTTCGTGGCGCCGTTATTCGGATTTTTTCCAAACACCTTGCGGCTAAAGCTCACACAGTCGGCGAAGGCGCTTCCGGTCAAAGCAGCGAATAGTTTGCGCATTGTGAGCTCCGTTGTTGAAACGCGATTTGCAACGCGCCTAAACCTCGCCACGAATCGGCAGCCTTTTAGGAACTGCGCTGGATTTAATCGCCCCAGCGACCTACCTCCGTCTCGCTTTTCGGGCCTACCCCTGAAACCCAAGCGAGACGGAGCGTTTAACTTGGAAAAGCTAAGCAACACTTGGCTTCGAAATGGCCCGATTGACTTCACGATCCAGCCCTCGGGAAGTCCAAATCTGAATCACACGCTTGCACCATTCAGCGGCTCGCCCTGCTGAACTCCAAAGTGTGTGACTTCCGCCTCGCTCCGGTTAATGCCAGTTGCTGGAGCGAGGTGGTTTTCCCTATGCGACGCGAACTCATCCGTATTTGCTGCCGCGTTTTTGTCCCCCGTCATGTCGTCTAATTATTGCTGGGAGGGCGCTCGGCTAGAATCATCCCAACCCCACACTTCGATCGATGTCTTCGTGATTCTAAGTGCGAGTGCTGTCCCGAGAGCGACTGCCGCGACAGCGTTATACACTTTCAGTTCGTGGTGCGGATGAATTTGGCTTATCACAAGCTTCAGCAAGCTCACGGATGATACAACTAGCAGGCTGTTGAAGAACTCAGCCGCGCTCGCCAACGTAGCCTGATGTCCATTTCGACGATGCGCCAGCGGGGCTGGCAAAGGCCTTGGCGAAGCCGGGCACCTTGGCCATCAGCAGGCTTGCGCTATCAGCTTGGGCAGCCGCACCAGATTGTAGGCGGCGGCAGCGAAGGTGAAGGCCCATCCGACGCGATCCCGGCCACGGAACCTAGACTTCTCTTGCCCGGCGATCGTCTTGATCCAGCCGAAGGCCTCCTCGATGCGCTTGCGGATGCGCTGGCTGACGGCATAGCCGCGATGCCGGGTCGTTCGCCCATCAATCGCAGAGCTGCGGCCGCTGGTGTTCTGCGCAACATGCGCCGTCACCTTCATCGAGCGCAGTTCGTTGACGAAGTCTTCTGTGTCGTAGGCCTTGTCGGCGCCAAGCGTGATCGCTGTCGGCCGGTCGGCACGAGGCTCGATCATGTGCAGTGCGGCCACCCGTTCGGCATGCCCGTCGGCCAGTGTCAGGCAGGCGTCGACCAGCAGGCCATGACGGTTCTCCATCAGCCCATGCCCGATGAAGCACAGCTTCGTCTCCTTGCCTTTGCCCTTGCGGTAGAGCCTGGCATCGGGATCGGTGGTCGAAGCATGGGTATCGTTCGAGCGTTTCTGGCCATGGAAGTCCGCTTCAGCATTGCGCCCGCCGCCTTGCGCCGGCGGCTCGCCAGAGCCGTCCTTTGGCTTGACGCTCTTCATCGAGGCCCAGGCTTCGATCAGCGTGCCATCGACCGAGAAGTGATCGCTCGACAGAAGCTTATTCACCTTGGGCTGCGCCAGCACCGCCGCCAGGAACCTGGCCGCGATGTCGCCTTCCAGCAGCCGGTCGCGGTTCTTCGAGAACACGGAATGGTCCCAGGCCGCGTCATCGACGCCAATTCCGGCGAACCAGCGAAACAGCAGGTCGTATTCCAGCCGCTCCATCAGAAGTCGCTCCGAGCGGATCGAATAAAACGCCTGCAACAGCATCGCCCGCAGCAACCTCTCTGGCGGGATCGACGGTCGCCCAATCGGCGCATAGAGCCCGGCAAACTCGCGCTCCAGCGCCGCCAGCGCCTCGTTCACGATCGTCCGGATCGCTCGCAGCGGATGATCCCGCCGCACCCGCGCCTCCAGGTCAACATAGCTGAACAACTTGCCCGTTCTATTGTCGCCGCCGCGCACGCGCCATCTCCGAATCTCAGTCGGAGCTAATGAATCACGGTCAATAGCTCGCGGCGAGCCCCCCTTTTTCAACGGCCTGCTAGGTAATGTAGTCTATTTCCCTGACCCAGTGTTTTATCCACGGCTTACCATGGCCAAACCTTTTTCGAACGTAATAGCCGAGGTGGTACGCCAGCCAGTGAAAGGTGGATGTCCAAATAAAAAGGCAGGTCAAGAAAGCTGGCAAAATGATCGACGTCAGCACGTTGGCGTTTTGTAGCAGAAGATACATGCCAATGATTAGAACAGCGACAATGGAATACTATGTCGGACTGGACGTGTCGTTGAAGCAGACATCAATCTGCGTGGTGGACCAGGCAGGGCTGGTCGTGCGAGAGGGCGTGGTACAGCGGCAGGCTGCACGCGTCGACCCGGATCGCGGCCTCTGCGGCGATCACTCGCTGAAGGTCCCTTTCCGTGTGCGCTAATCGGACGCCAATCTTAAGCGCAATCGGAAGCGTGCAACGCAAAACGATCATCTCAACAATCCAAAAATATATAATCGACGCCGCGCAATATTGCGGCGGGAGCCGATAGCCTAATCCGCCAATGTGACAACTGTCAAAACAGGACACCCAAATTGCAGAAGTAGGGTCCCGAATCCATAACATTCTGGATTTGAATTTCAGCTTCCTCGGCCGGTGTCAGACAGCGCAGAGCGGCAACGCCACTCATCGGGCTTCTAAACTAAACGAGGCGATTACTCATCGCTTCTGCGTTTGCTCTCTGCGTCCTCGATCAGCTCGATCCACTTTTCTGCCATTTGCAGCCAAATCTCTTTGTCGGTCTGGCTCGTCGCCTGTTCAGCTTGTCCAAGGCACTCCAGGGCCTGAGTGCGGGACCGGGCAATTTCAGCATCGGTCATTTCACCTATGTTCGCCTGCTTCGGCGTAGCTACCGGGACGGTGCGCCGACGCCAGTCGCGCAAATTCGCCCACAGCAGAGCCACGCCTGCAACGATGAAAAAGATCGTTAGCGCGTCCAATAGAACGGGGATCATGGGATCCCATGAAATGTATTGGCGGCTTAACAAATGAACTTAGCCGCCGCGGCGAACCTCCTGGCGCCCGCCACTGCGGGGTGGCCTTCACGGCGGGCCGCCAGTTCGGCTTGCGTTACTTTCTTCCTCGAAGAGATAACTTCAGACATTTGCTGCCGCAATCGCTCTATCGAAACGATACGCCGATTGGAGCCGTCAGATTTCCGCCAATTCGAAGACATGCCTGATTAACATCGGTCAAGTGAAGTGGGTTCGGAGCTAACGACCTTCTGCGAGGTTGCGCTGCCGCGCCACCGAAGCAGGAAAGTTAAGGTAATTGCGACCAAGGCGATCCAAGTTCCCAGTCCGATCAGGCGCTTCAAAACGCTTAGGGTTGACATCGATTGACGTCCCTTTTTGGCGAGGCCGCCGCACTGGGGGTTGCGACGGCCTCTCATCGCGGAAAGTGTGGGGTAGTCCTCGCGCGACTGGCGAACACCCTGGACCTCCGCGAGCTCTCTCTCAACTAAAGCGACGAGTTAAGCTTGAATTGTAAGCTTAATCCCGGCGATCGAGGCGCGGGGCGACGGCGGCGGTAGGACAAAATCGCGGTCAGACAAGCCGTCAAGGCGGAGTGGATAAAACTCAAATCCGTATCAATAAACCTTGATTGAGCTAGTCGCCCCTAACGCATGCGACGCCCCAATTCCTCGCGCCTTTCAGTGCCAACAGTTGCGCGCTGGCGGCTGATTCGCGCGGGGTGCAACAAAGATGCCGGACTATCGTGCCTACATCCTCGGCGGTGAGGGCCATCACTTCCTAAGGGTCGCCGAATTTTCAAGGGATCATGCATGCCACCGCCTTATATGCAGCTAAAAAGCTCATCGATGGGCAGCACGGCGTTGAGGTATGGGACGGTGGCCGCCTGGTCGCCCGGCTCGATCATGTGGACGGCAATCCGAGCGATGATTTCTCACGGCTGACCGAAACGCCGAAGTTGGTAAACGAGACTATCGCGCAACGGGCCAAGATCGACGGCAAGGAATAATTAGTCTGGCTGATCACACGGAACAGCACACAGCCATGGCGGCTTGGTTGGTGGTGATCGAATAAAGTTACAGATGTGGACGGCCCCCACTTGTCAGGATGTTAGCAGACTTTTGACCTGATCGCTTGCTATCAGATGTCCGGCCTGTTTGCGCGGACAAAGCCCGCTGGCCGAGATGGTGTTCGCTACGCACGCTCCAATCACATCGGCGACATTGATGATGCCAGTGTAATCTACGGAAGCTCGCGCGTACCGATCGATCGGTCCTTCCATCTACTGCGTCCTGCAAGTTCGTGGGCTATCCGCCGAGCAACCTCGCTCGGGGCGCCGATTTCAGATCAGATTGGCATTGCGGCTACCGGTCGGTTGTATACTCCGCCCGATATCATCAAGCGCCAAGCGATACGGGCGAACTTGTTGGCCAAGGCCACCGCGACCAACTTCGGCGGCTTTCGTTCCAGCAGCGAGGCGAGCCAGGGTGTGGGCTTATGACGACCCTTTCGGATATGCCTTAGTAGTGCGGTCGCGCCGACGATCAACGTCGATCGGAGAACTGAATCTCCGGCCTTTGTGATACCGCCGTGCCTTTGTCGGCCGCCAGTTGAATGATCCTTAGGTGTCAGTCCGAGCCAAGCCGCAAAGTCACGGCCTGATCTGAACGTCTCCGGGGGCGGTGCCTTCATGCTTAGCATGGACGATCCAATCGGACCGACGCCGGGACTCGTCGCGATACGCCTGCTGACGTCATCTTCGCGATGCCACTTCATCAGCTTGGCCTCGATCTTCGCCAGGCGAGCTTCGACCGCGGCATACTCGTCCGCCTGGAGGCGGAAGAGATCCTGTGCCATTTCCGGCAGGCTATTGTCTTCGAGCACCCGTTTGATGAGTGCCGTGACGTTCTGCCGGCCGGCGGGGCCGACAATGCCAAACTCAGCTGCATAGCTCCTGAAAGCATTGGAGAGCTGCGACTTTACGCTGACGAGGCGTTCCCGCACGGTCATCAACATGCAGGCAGCTTGCCGTTCCTTCGACTTCACCGGGACAAACCGCATGCTCGGCCGGGTGACCGCCTCGCACAGCGCCTCGGCGTCCGCCGCGTCGTTCTTGCCGCGCTTCACGTAAGCCTTTACATACTGAGGCGGGATTAGCTTCACCACGTGACCGAAGGACTGCAGCAGGCGCGCCCAATGGTGTGAGCTGCCGCAGGATTCGATGGCGACGAGAACCGGCGGAAGCCGCTCGAAGTAGCGAATCATCTCCGCTCGCCGGAACTGGCGGCGGACAACCACCACCTCGTTCTCGTCTACACCGTGAAGCTGGAAAACCGACTTAGAAGTATCCATACCAACGCGAATAGGAAGATTCATTAGACTTTCCTCTCATCTAGCTGTGACGCCGAGAGCGTCATAGAACCGTGGGGATGAGAGGCCGTCCACACCAGCACATGCGCTGCGCGGACTAGCGTTTCTTAAAGTCCGTCAGCTTCCGGAGGTAGTAGCCCTGTCTCTGAACGGCGAGCCTAATGTCTTCGCTGACGCTCACCACTTTTTTCTTCTTATGCCATTTGCCTGACGCGTCGGGAAGACGAATTGGCAAACCATTGGGCACAACCAACAGATCACGTTTGTTGTTCAGATATACATCAAACATTCTAAGGCCCCCCAGCCGATTGTCAGAATATCGTGGAGAGCCGAAATAGCAAACAACTCTGCCGGCCATGATAGACAGGGAGCCGCTACGGCTTGCGGTGGATTTCACGCCGGACACAACGGGAGGCGGCGCTTGTGCAGCCACTTGAGCGTCGGTCGTCACGTTCCATTGACCTAAATCAAGTGGCCGACAAACCGGCGAGTGATAGCCTGGGCCTTCTACGACGACTGGAGGTCGAGGCGCCGAAACAGTCGCGACCTGATCAGCCGCAGATGCGCACGCGGCGCTCGCGCCAGCCATGCCCGTCCCAGAAGCGCTGGGTTATCCAGTGGCAGGGCGGCATCGGCTCTCCAACCGGGGCATCGACATAGCCCGACCAGTACGGATAGCCGCCGGGTCCGGGATAAGTGCGCGGATACGGATTGCCGCCGGGGCCGTAATCATAGTCCGGACCAGCATAAGCGGGCGAGGCTGCTGAAACGACCAAAGTCGCGACGGCAGCGAGAGCCAACAACGTCTTCCTCATGGTGATACCTTTCCAACGCTGCGAAGGCTGCAAGACGATCACTGAGCAATGCAGGGTCGGCGTCGACAAGCTAAATTGTCAAGGAGGGTAATCTCAGCAAGGCTATTGTCTCGCGACCTCCTCGGATGTCGCCTTCGGGGTCAAACTCGGACCTCAGGCGATATCTGATCGACGTCCGTTCATCCCCCAACAGCCGACATGCGGCGACTGCAACAATATGTCAGTTTTGTGCCGATACTGTTGAAAAAGTCTTTTGGGGTGGCGAACGAAATTTTCCAGAGCCGCTGATGCGTTTCGTGCGCAACGATGTGAGAGACCACGTCGTTTCTCAGAAAAACGACCATGGACTTTCGTATTGGCGCTACGCAGCATCCCAGCGGCGAACTTGTCCAAAAATCAACATTTGCGAGATTTTTGGAGTTTTTCGATTTTCGACTTTTTCAACAGTATCTGCCAGAAGCGGAAGTAGGCCCTGCTCGATTAACTCCTCAGCACGAGCGAGAATTGCGGGCGGCCTTCGCGATCTACCTCGGAAACCCTGACCAAGACGATCGACCAGTTGCACCAGCACCGCAATTGTATCGGGTGCAATCCTGGTAAACGCCCCGACACTCGGCCCTCGGCCAATGGTATTTGCTTCAAGGACCGGCAATCGCGATATCGCGCACGACAGGAATTAATGCATTGCCCGTTGGCGGTCTGAGCCGCAGCAAAGATCAGGGGGTGGAGATCGGCGTCACGCGTATTGGGTGTCCACTAGATAACAGCAGGAGTACGAAAAGCGCGGAGAAGATGGCAAACGACCGCTTGCTACAATTGATGGCCTAGCCTCCCAAGGTCTAAAAGCGAGGCGAGTTTGGAGTGACGGCGCAGTTCGCATTGAAGTACAGCCTTCATCCATGGGCCATGTCCGCAAGGGTCAAAAGCTGAAGTCGGCGGGGACAAAGGCAATGTCCGCTTCGCCCCGATCAACCGACGTGCTGGGTGCTATCTTCCTACCAGAGCTATGATAGCGCCTTCGATGACGTGGCTGTATCGACCGTCGTTCAGCAGAGCGTCCGTCAACCAAAGAACGCCGATAGCGACGCATGTCGCGCCGATAACTCTCATGTAAAGCCCCGTTTTAACCGTGGCACCAGAGGCGATGCTACGGTCCGTCGCTTACACCAACCTTACGTCGGCGGGATCGCATCTGTCGATCGACGAACCGGACGGCCAATCTGGAGGCGCCCTAACAAAAACCCCACTCACCGGGGGACCGAATGAGCGGGGCAAGAAGATGGTCCAAGCGGATGAGTCTCTGAAATATCGCCGCGCTGCAAAACGCTAACAACGCCATATGACGGTTTTTAACACGCCGCCGTTCGGCATTCGGTTCATTGGTGAACACAACTTGCTCGGCGGCCTCTGACACTAGGCGACAGCCACAGCTTGTCTCTACAGAGGACCTCTGGACGGCTTGCGCTGCCGTAGCTTCCGGGACGCGGAAAGCAGCAGCATGAAAAGTGCTCGGTCAGCACTATATTTGGCAGCTGGCCGAGTGCTTGCCGCCTCCTTCCACGATGACCTCACCGTCGGCCGTGGAAACGAACCACAGCCACAGTCCGCGACGTTTTCGTACACTCACTTCAAACATCTGAAAGCGGTCAGACGTCACGGTCCGTCCCACAAGCGGCATCGGTGGCATTTTGGTGGCTTCTTTGTAGCACATCATGGGCCGGGGTTTAATGCCAATATTTCGCGGCTGTCATTGACGGTCTGGCAATTGTTTAACTCCTAAAACACTGCGCCCGCCGTCGAGCCCTCGAACAATAGGCGGAGCGGAGCGCTGCACTGCCGAATTTTCGGAGCAGTTTTTCAGGAGTAGTGAATGCCGTCTTCGGTCGACAAACTCGCATTGTTCATCGATGGAGCCAGTCTACATGCTGCGTCGAAGACACTAGATTTCGAGATCGACTTCAAGCGCCTGTTGAAAGAATACGAGAGCCACAGCAACTTGGTGCGCGCGTACTACTACACGGTGATGGTTGAAGATCGGGAGTACTCGTCGATCAGGCCCCTAACCGACTGGCTTGATTACAACGGATATACGGTCGTTTCAAAACCAGCAAAGGAGTTCGACGATGGTGAGGGGCGGCGAAAGATAAAGCGTAGTATGAGTGTCGAGATCGCCGTCGACGCATTGGAATTGTCGAACCATGTCGATCACATCGTGTTATTTTCCGGCGACGGTGACTTCCGGCCCCTTTTGGAAGCGGTGCAGCGGCGGGGTGTCCACGTTACTGTGGTCTCACCTCTGTCGATGATTTCCGACGAGTTGCGGCGCCAAGCCGACGTTTTCATCGACTTACTAAAACTAAAGTCCTCAATTCAACGCGATCCGTCAGAGCATCCGCCGCCGCGCATATCGCACTAAACTTACCAACACTAACGCCCGCTTTGGGCCAGGTATGGACGGCGCCTTGGCAAGAACTTTCTGACGTTTCTGCAGCATTGCTCGGGTGCGAACCATTCGGCCAAGTGCAGTTCAAACTCTGCAACTTGCCTGGTCGCTTCCTGGCGCTCGGTAGCTTCTCCCCAGACGCCCTGGGGCAGCGCGAAGGTCTCGCCGGCTGACTCAAACGCAGACGCCTCCCCGATCATCTGAGCGGCATTTGCATGCAGCCACTCGGTCTTAATGGCCTGCTCAATCCTGATCGGAAGGAAGCGACGATTTCCAGTATCGGACATCAACGCCTGATCGTCGTTTGTACTCGCCATGAAGATGTTGCGGCGGGGGCGCTCGGTGACGGCTCGGGCATTTGCCGTGCGGCCGGCGTCAGTTGTGCGGGAAATCATAGCCTTGATCGCCGCCACGTCCTTAATACTCGCAGACATTTCTGATATTTCCGCCACGGCCTTGCCGGCCAGCGACAGAACCAACTCTTTCGGTTCGTCGCCTAATCGAATAGATTCCGTAAACCATTCCAGTCGCGGGGCTAGCGCGGCGACAAAGGAACTCTTACCCGTCCCTTCAGGCCCGACCAGTAGCGCGATCTCGTCGTGTTTCGCCCCTGGCTTGCGCATTCGTTTTCACCATACCACCCACGATGTTGCGCCCCACAGCAGCATGATACGTATCGGCCGGCACGCCGCATGTCGCGGACAGCCACGTATCGAGGCGTGGCTTTCCGTCCCATTCGACCTCAAGCTTGGCCAACAGATCGATTGCCGGGTCGACCGTGTTTTTCCGTGCGAGCGTTAGTAGCGTGTCCCAGAAAAGTCCTTTCCAGCGACAAAGCGCGAGTTAGTGCGTGCGGCAAAAGTCCGGAGCATGGCAACAATTGTGTCGTCGACATACGTCCATTCCGGCCAACGCAACTGTGGCTCGGCAAAAGGCTTTTCGCCTTTTATTTCAACTCGCTCGTGCCAGGCATTGAATCGCACCTCGCATGCTATTGAACGCAGTAAAAAATAGACGTTATCGGGGTTCGTCGTTTCGGGCACTCCTTTGGCGTCGCGGACGTAGTCCTTCATATTCGCCATATCTTTGCATCCTCTTTGAACTTCTTGCTCCAGCGTCATGCCGCCGGCAGAGACCGCTTCCAACATGTCAACATGCTCGGATTCGCGCTCATCGGCGTCGACAAGATCACTCACCAGGCGGCAGAACCCGACGATGATATTCGACGGCGGCAGCACAGTCGTATCGACGACTTTCTGAATTGCGGCGCGCTGTCCGCGAATTCTGGCGTCGCAAACCACTGCGGATTTGCCCGAGCCGCATTCTGCGATGCTTGAAATTCCGCGCGGACAAGCTCGCCCAACACCCGATTGCAGTCGACCAGACCGACGCGCTCAGCCGTCTCACGTTCGGCCGCGCGGACTGCCTGCACATCGCGCAATGCTTCGATCTCCGCGAGCACGTCGGCTGGCGCTTCAAAGCCGTGTCCGATCGCCTCGTTCATCACGCAATAATCAAAAGATCAGAGTCCAGCACGGGGCCTGTTGAACGATTCCCATTGCGCGTCATTGAGGCGCTTGCCGTCCGCAGCCATCATCGTATCAAGCATGTCGCGTCCCATGCCGTCGGGACCTCCGTGCTGGCGATATAGGTCATACCCGAGACGTTCGGGCTCGACGTCGGTCTGCGTCTCGGACAGCGCTGGAACGCCGGCCGAAATCATTCTGAAATTGCCTCAATTTGACTAATCTTTGAGATAATCGGAATCGGCTATTTTCACCCGTGACGGCTAGGGTCGCGATGCGCCACGTCTTCCATCTCAAATGCGACAGGATCCGGAAAGCTTGCTTCAATGACGCCGTTCGATTCTCTGATAGATGAAGCTCAAGAGGCTCAGCCATCTGAGGCAACCAACAGGGCAGTAAGAGCACTTTCGCGCGTTACCGACTTGTTCGTCGCTGGCGCCGGTCACTATTCGACTCAACAGATCGAAATGTTTGACGAAATCTTTAAGACCTTTGTTTCCGTTATTGAGCTGAAAGTGCGCGCCAGGCTCGCTTCCCATCTCGCAACCAACTCAGATGCGCCCGAAGCGCTAATCCAAGCCTTCGCGTTCGATGATGATATCGCCGTGGCAGGACCGGTTCTGAAACAATCGACCTCGCTCAGCGAATCTCGCCTCCTGATTGTCTGCGCGACAAAGAGCCAGAGCCACCTTTACGCAATCGCGCAGCGCCAATCCATCAGCGAATTGGTTACCGATATCCTTATCGAGCGTGGCGAACGTGATGTGGTTCATGCCGTTGCAAAGAATTCGGGGGCCCGCATCTCCGATTCCGGCTTCAATGGCCTCGTGTCACGAGCCACCGATGATGCTGAACTTGCGCTGCACGTCGGATCAAGACGTGACATTCCTCGGCATCATTTAGTGATACTTCTTGAAACCGCCTCGGCCGAAGTATGCGAAAAGATCATTGCCGTGAATTCGCAGCTTGTCGAGGCTGTCAAAGGTGCGGTAACAGAGGTGGTCGACGAACTTGGTTTGGAGATACGTAACCTGTCCCCCGATCATGCCAAAGCGAAGAGAAAGGTGCGGCGACTGAAATACTGGAGAGAACTCGGGGAGGGCAAGGTTCATGCGGCCGCGCGAGCGCAAGACTTCGAGCAGGCTGCGCTGGCGTTGTCGATCTTAGCGCGCTGTCCCATTGAGGTGGCGGAACGGGCGGTCCTCGATGAGAATTCGGGCGCGGTCCAGGTCGTTGCAAAAGCGGCCGGCTGCTCCTGGGCGACGGCCAAATCTCTTTTGCTAATGAGAACAGCAGGTCGGCGTCTGTCTAAGTCGGACCTCGACCAAGCGCGGGAGAACTTCGAGCGGCTCGACACTCAAACAGCTCAACGCGTACTCGAATTTCAAAAATTGCGCTGCCAACACCGGGCGGTTACCGGCGCTATGGTCATTCCGGAAATCAATTCAAACCCGGAAAGGATCATGGCCAGTTTGCCCTAACGGTACTCTCAGCGTCGCGTTTATAGCCAAAAACACTCGCGTAACCGTTCAAACGCTTCGCGACGTCGGCACCGCTTTGTCGGTTTTATGCCATACGCTGAAGGCTAGATCGATTTAGAGCATCTCATCACATGAAGTTCCACCCCGGCAGCAATCGCGCGCGCTGGTGAGACGTCGATAGTGCTCAGCAAGAGATCCTCAAAGTCAAAAGTGAAAAGCCTAACTAGTCCACCCGGCAATTCCTCTCGCCAACCCACGACCCGATGCATGCTCGTAAAGTCGCGCTTTATCTCCCAAACACTCTTGCCGTGCTCAGTCCGATAGGCAGGTCGATCGGGATCTTTGATTATCTTGAGAGTTCGTTTATCAGCGACCTGAAGCCTGTAGCGTATCAATGGCGTGTCAGGATTGCCGCCGTCGATGACGATTTCCTTTGAGGGAAGTTCCGGCAACGGCGCCTTTACGGCAAACGATTGGTAGCAATCAACTGTCAGTGGAGGAAACGTTTCGGGGGAGCGTTGCGCGTGGGCGCTCGATAACGTGATGATAGGCAGTAATATTCCAAGACCGAGTGCTTTCATGCTGCAAACTCCATCTGACAATTCGCAATGTCTAACGCCCCTCAATCAATTTAGAACACATTTCATACCCGATTTCTATGCAGGTCGCCCCTCCTCCCGCCCACATCTTCTTCCCGCGAAGGAGCAGATCCCGGTTCGCACCTGAGCACAAGGTAGGACCTCTGACCGACGTCCGAGATCTGGTGCGAAAACGATTCGAAAAATGGGCGTTATGGAAGAATCAGCCAGTGGCCGACAAGTCGGCCCCTGCTGAGCCGCAGCTACGTAATGCCGTTTGCTGCAGATCCACATAGCAATGCAGACAGCAAGAGCAACGCCCGACGTGTCTGCTAAATGTCCAACAGCGAAAGTCGTAAAGTGACGCGGCACCTTCCGCTTAATCAGCGACGGCCACAGCCCAGCGCGTAATGCAGGAGCCAGAGATACGAAATCCGGCGCAGCAAATGTCGGCTGAGTGTCTTCAGAATTGGCGGCTCAGTTTTACCAGGCCGGTCTGGTCGGTGTAGCCGGATCCAAACCGCCCTTGATACTCAAGGCGCAAATCCAGGCCCCGTATCCCTGCCACCCCGAAAATGTCGATGCCGGCCGCGACCTTGGCCAGCGTTTGTGGAAGTGACGTCAGCGTCGTGAACGGCGAAACGCCCGCGGGCGCGCCCTCGAAAGTCGAGTTGACGCTCCACGTATTGTTGGACAGGAAGGTCGCGCCGCCCTGAATATACGGCCGCAACGCCAGGTCTGCCCCAGTTCGACCATGGGCGAAGCCGCGAACACCACCTTGTTGGACGACGCGACATTGAGATTCAGCGCACCGGCGCCCGCTTCGCTGAAACCCGGCAGCCCCGTATAGATCAAGTCAAGGTCGAGCGAACGCTTGACGTACGCATTGCCGAATTCGGCGACATAAGCCGCGCGGAAACGCGACTCCAGCCCCATACGCTTGGCGCGCTGGTCGCCGATTGCTCTTAGATCGATCCTAGCTAGGAACTTATACCGCCCGTCGCTGTTGGCTTGGGGTGTCTCCCCGCCCGTTGAACCTTATCTCGCGCGAAGAGACCATCGAGATGCGGTAGAAAAGCCTCGGGTAACGATCATGCAACGGCAGGCGAATTGGAACCCCGTTATTGTATCAAGTTCCAACCTCGGGACAGGGGGCCAAACACAAGCGAGCGCATCTAACGATGCTATCGCGGGGCCAGCCATTTCAGCATTAAGCGTGTCGTATCCGCCTCTGGATTGGCAGAATCAACGCCGATCCGACCTCCGCTTTTCAATTGGCGTCGCCATCGCGCTTGCTCTGCCAGCTATACTTGCGCTTGGTTTTTATGCGGTGGCAGAGTCAATTATGCTGATCGGGTAACTCAGGAAACGTCACGCTTGGTTCCGAGCGCCCAAGAGAGCGCGGCGGCAAGCGGATCAGCCTTATTCATGCCCTAAAGAATAGGAGATGTTGAACAAAGATACATTGTTCGATGCCGGAATAGAGATGTTTTCGAAATCCATTGCTTGCGTTTTAACTGCCATCGCTCTTACGGGCTGCTGTGCCTTCGGAACGGGTTGCAATGCCCCAACGGCTGTTTCACCCGTTGCGTGGGACGGGCTGAATGAGCCGCGGCAAGAGGAGACTCCCAAGCAGCCGCCTGCTCGTCGAAAAAAGGAAGTTGCCGTCACCGCGCAAACGAACGGGGATCTGCAAGCATTCGCCTGGCCTAAGACGAAGGGAGAACTGGAGCAGCAAGAGGCCGCAGAACGAGCCGACGACGCGAGACTCACGAAGAAACTCAAGATTTGCAATGGCTGTTCAACGGCGCCTGAGAAAAAAGACGACGCAACCAACAGCAGCGGCCGTTGAAGAACGCTTCGGCGGGCTGGTTTTTCGCCGCTATTAGCGAAGCCTGCCGATCGTCCTGTGACTAACCCGAAAGTTCGCGCGATATCCGTCAACGCATTCCCAGCGGCGCGCGCCATCGATTCCGGCGCCGACAGCCCAGCCGACATTGGTGCTCGTGTTGGAGAATGCGGTCGGTACGACGCCAAAGGTCTCGCTCGTCTTCACCTCGCCATAGGCCAGACCGTCAGTTACGTAGAGGAGCACCTTCGGATCCACTAGGGCGTGGTGACGAATTAGTTATTTGAGCCAGATGGCGACGGCGGCAAGTTTGACAAAGCCCATGAAGTTGACAAGCAGTTTGTCATATCGCGTCGCGACCCGGCGGAACTGTTTGAGCTTGTTGAAGAAGCGCTCGATGATGTTGCGCTCCTTATAGAGATCGGCGTCGTAGGCGCGCTGGACCTTGCGGTTTCGCTTGGGCGGGATGACGACCTCGGCTCCGGTTTCGGCGATCCCTGGCACAGATGATCGGCGTCATAGCCTTGTCGGCGATCGTGGCGCTTGCAGTGAAGCCATCGACAAGTTCATGTGCGAAGGCAATGTCGTTGCGCTGCCCCGG
>Ga0210396_10001430_pt1 | contig 25855 bp, 36 predicted proteins | sample IncBWH17OmetaG_FD_155466 | JGI IMG/M metagenome (GOLD analysis project Ga0210396, IMG submission 155466) | Forest soil microbial communities from Barre Woods Harvard Forest LTER site, Petersham, Massachusetts, United States - Inc-BW-H-17-O ... | reverse complement strand
GACAACGTCAGCTGCGAAGTCACACTCATCACCCCAGTAGCTCTCGAAAAGGGCTTGCGCTTCGCCATTCGCGAAGGCGGCCACACCGTGGGCGCAGGCGCGGTCACGGAGATCATCGAATAAATTTATGAGACAAGGCGACAAAATCCGTATACGCCTCAAGGCGTACGATCACAGAATTCTTGACCAGTCCACCAAGGAAATCGTGGATACCGCGAAGCGCACTGGAGCAGATGTGGCTGGGCCGATTCCTTTGCCAACGACCATTAATCGCTGGACGGTGTTGCGGTCGCCGCACGTGGACAAGAAATCGCGTGAGCAGTTCGAAATGCGCACGCACAAGCGCTTGATCGATATTCTCGAGCCCACACCCGACACCGTGGATGCGCTCATGAAGCTCGATCTTCCGCCGGGCGTGGACGTGGAAATCAAGGCTTTTGGACATACCGCAAAGTAACGTTTTTTTAATTTAGAGAATTTAAAGCCGAAGAGAAGAGAGAGAAGGCATGGCAGTCAACGGGATTATCGGAATCAAGCTGGGAATGACGCAAGTCTTCCAGGACGACGGCACGCTAGTCGGCTGCACTGTTTTACAAGCCGGCCCATGCGTGGTGGTGCAACGCCGCACCGCCGCGAACGATGGCTACGAAGCCGCACAACTGGGACTCGTGGAATTCGTAAAGCCGCAACGCGTCAACAAAGCCATGACCGGACATTTCAAGAAAGCCGGCGCGGCACCCATGAAAGTCCTCCGCGAAGTTCGCATCGAGGAATCAAAGGACGAAACCAAAGTTGGCGACCGGGTGCTGGTTGAAAATTTCAAGGCTGGCGAGATGGTGGACGTCAGCGGGATCAGCAAGGGCAAAGGCTTTGCTGGCGGCGTAAAGCGCTGGCACTATCGCGGCGGCGATGCTACCCACGGCTCGATGTTTCATCGCGCTCCGGGAGGCATCGGCGGCAGTTCTTTCCCGTCGCGTGTGTGGAAGAACCAGCATTTCCCGGGTCACATGGGGCACGAGCGGGTGACCGCCAAGAATTTGAAAGTCGTAAAAGTCGATAACGACGAAAATTTGTTGCTGGTAAAAGGCTCAGTGCCTGGCCCAGCAGGAACGTACATTTTTATTCACAAGGTTCGCAAAGCGTTGGTAAACACCAACAAAAAAGTCAAGTAAGGAAACGAATTATGCCGGTGGTTGACGTAGTCAATTTAAAGGGCAACAAGGTCGGCCAACTCGATCTCCTCGACGGCGTATTTGGCGTCAAGGTGAATCAGTACCTTTTGCATGAAGCTTCGCGCTGGTATCTGCGCGGGCTGCGCAGAGGTACGCACAAGACCAAGGACAAGAGCGAAGTCAGTGGCGCGGGCCGCAAGCTTTGGAAGCAAAAAGGCACCGGACGCGCGCGCGTTGGCTCGATTCGCTCGCCACTCTGGCGTCATGGCGGCACGGTTCATGGACCGCGCCCTCGGGATTACAGCTACGCGCTGCCTAAGAAAATGCTGCTTGGCGCGTTGCGTTCGGCATTGTCGGCCAAACTTACTGAGCGACGGCTGACCGTCGTGGAAGATTGGGAGCTGGAAAACCACAAGACCAAAGAATTTTTGGGCGTGCTGGGCAAATTGAAACATAAGAAGTCGGCCTTGATCGTCGCTTACGGCGAGAACACCAATCTGGAACGCGCCAGCCGCAACATTGAAGGTGTCACGCTTGTGGCTCCAAATGGTCTTCAGCCCTACGACTTGCTGAAGCACGATCTGCTGGTGCTCTCGAAGGAGGCTGTGGCGCGGCTAAGCCATTCGCTCGATCCGGAAAAAACTCCGGCGCCAGTTCCCGACGTGGAAACCATCGCGCCGGCGCCGAAGCGGGAAGCGAAAGCGGCCGCGAAACCTAAAGCCACGAAGAAATCCAAAGCGGCTGCCAAGAAACCGGCCAAGACCGCCAAGAAAAAGGGCAAGGAATAACCGATGTCTACGCCTCATTACCAGATCATTCGCCGCCCGATCATCACCGAAAAAGGTTTGGGCGTAAAAGAGACGCAGCACACCGTGGTTTTTGAGGTTTCCGCGAAAGCCACCAAGACGCAGATCAAGGAAGCGGTGCAGCAGATTTTCAGCGTGAAAGTGACGGACGTACGCACCGCCAATTTTTACGGCAAGATGCGCCGCCGCGGACAGAACGAAGGGTACCGGCGCGACTGGAAGAAAGCCTACGTGAAGCTGGCGGAAGGCGAAAAGATGATTGAGTACGCTGAGAATTTATAAATATCGGGCCACTTTTTTAATGCAGCACGAAACGAAAAGAGTAAGAGGCAGCGATGGGACTGAAAAGCTTTAATCCATATACGGCGTCGCGACGGTTTATTACCGTCGTGGATAAAAGCCACATCACCAAGCAGGAGCCGGAGAAGGCGCTGCTGGAGCCCAAAAAGCGCACCGGCGGCCGCAACAATCACGGCGAAATTGTGATATGGCACCGCGGTGGCGGCCACAAGAAACAATATCGGCAGGTGGATTTCCGTCGGGACAAGCTGGGCGTGCCCGCCACGGTCGCGGCGATTGAATACGATCCCAATCGCAGCTCGAACCTGGCGCTGTTGCACTATGCCGATGGCGAGAAGCGCTACATTTTGCATCCGGTAGGGCTCGAAGTTGGCGCCACGGTTACCACTGGCGAAGGCGCGGACATTCTTCCGGGCAATGCGCTGCAGTTCAAGCACATTCCGCCGGGCACCATGGTCCACAACCTGGAGCTTTATCCCGGGCGTGGCGGCCAGGTGGTGCGCTCCGCAGGCGGTTCGGCGCAGTTGTTAAGCAAGGAAGGCGACATCGCGCTGGTGAAGTTGCCGTCTGGCGAAGTTCGCAAGTTTTCCATCGAGTGCATGGCCACCGTTGGCCAGGTTGGCAATCTCGATCACGAGAACGAAACGTTTGGCAAAGCTGGACGCACCCGTTGGCGCGGCATCAAGCCTACCGTGCGCGGTGTGGCTATGAACCCGGTCGACCATCCGCACGGTGGTGGTGAAGGCCGCGTGAAGGGCAATCACCCGCAGACTCCGTGGGCGTTCCCGACGTTGGGTAAGAAAACCCGCAACAATAAGCGCACCGACAGAAACATTGTGGAGCGCAGGAAGTAACGAACGAGTTTCGTTTAGCAGCGACCAGAAGTAACTGAGGGAGAATCCGGGCAGCTTCAGCAAGCGGCCTGGTGAGAGCAAATGATGGCGACCAGAGCAGCACGTTCATCAAGGTCTGGCAGGACAGCGGCGGCCCGGCGCACCAGGGCTTCCGTGAAACGCTCGAGGCCTAAGCGCGTGGCAAAAAAGTCTGTGCCAAAAGTAGTGGCCAAGCCGGTGCGCGCGAACCTTAAACCGGTAATCGTTCCGCCGGAGCCGGTGCTGTACAAGCTGTGCAAGCCCGGATGGGGAGTGATCGTGGAGCGCATTCCGAACGCGCAAGGCACGCGCTTCGTTTGCCCCTTCTGCCCCAGGTCGCATCGCGTGCCCGGGCCGGTGCGGGGATTCAAGAAAATGCGACGAGCTCAATGGAGCCGCTTGCGTCGAGTGGAGGAATAGGGGATCGATGGGACGCTCATTAAAAAAAGGACCGTTCGTGGACGGCCATTTGCGCGAAAAGGTTGAAGGCCTGAACACGCGCAACGAGAAAAAAGTAATCAAGACGTGGTCGCGGCGCTCCACGATCGTGCCGGACATGATTGGCCACACCATCGCGGTGCATAACGGAAAGAAATTCATTCCCGTGTATGTGACCGAACAAATGATTGGCCACAAGCTGGGCGAATTTTCGCCCACGCGCACGTTTAAAGGTCACGGCGTGAAAGCCGCGCTCGAACGCGCTGCCGGACCGGCACCAGCAGGAGGCGGCGCAGGCGCATCACCAGCAGCAGCGGCGCCGAGGGCTTAAGACATGGCTGAATTGCAACAGACACAAGCAAGCATCGAAGCGCACGCGCTGGCTAAGCATGTGCGTATGTCGCCGCAAAAAGCGCGGCTGGTAATGGATTTGATTCGCGGGCAAAAGGCGCAAGACGCGCTGCACACCTTGCAGTACACGCAAAAGCGTTCCGCGAAGCACATTGAAAAGGTATTGCGCAGCGCCATCGCGAACGCGGAACGCAAAGCGGAAGATGCTGGCGCGCCACTGGACGTGGATGAGTTGTACGTCAACACTTGTTACGTAAATGAAGGCACGCGCTGGAAGCGTTTGCGTCCCGCGCCAATGGGCCGGGCATTTCGCTACCAGAAGCGCACCGCGCATTTGTGGGTGGGAGTGGCGGAGCATCACGTAGCTGCGGCAGAACGAGTGGCTGCTATTGAAGCGGAAACCGAAGCGCAAAAAGGTGTACGCGGCACGGCTCGCCGGGTTCGCAAAGCGTTAACCGGCAAGCAAGGCGCGCACCCGAAAAAGAAGAAGAAATAAAGTGGCTGCTCTGAACATGGCACGAGTTTTTGGACGAAGAGGATAAGAATGGGACAGAAGACACACCCGTACGGATTTCGACTGGGCTACAACAAGCCGTGGAAGTCCCGCTGGTACGCTGACCGCGACTATGCTGAGCTGCTTCACGAAGACGTGAAGCTGCGCGCGGAACTGAAAGAAAAGCTGAAGAGCGCGGGCATCAGCTCTATCGATATCGAGCGCGCCGCCAACAAGCTGGTGGTGCGCATCTACACCGCTCGTCCTGGCATCATCATCGGCCGCAAAGGCGCGGAAATCGACAAGCTCAAGCAGGATGTACAAAAGCGCACCAAGCGTGAAGTGCACATCGATATTCAGGAAGTACATCGCCCGGAACTCGATGCGCAACTGGTGGCTGAATCGATCGCACTGCAGCTTGAAAAGCGCGTGGCTTTCCGTCGCGCTATGCGTAAGGCAGTGGACTCCGCGCTGCGTTTCGGTTGCAAGGGCATCAAGGTTCGCGTGGCTGGCCGTTTGAATGGCGCAGAAATCGCGCGTAAAGAGTGGTATCTACAAGGCCGGTTGCCGCTACAGACTTTGCGGGCGGACATTGATTTCGGCATGGCCCGCGCGAATACCACTTACGGCGTGATTGGCGTGAAGTGCTGGGTTTATCAAGGCGAAAACGTTCCAAAGCGCGCTTCGAAAGTGCAAAAAGAGCGCGAGACCGTCCCCGCATTAGCGTAATTTGCGGTCGAACGGTGGGGTCAAGAGTTACACGAGCTTAGGGAAGCGAGAACATAGCGATGTTGATGCCCAAGAAGGTGAAGTACAGAAAACAAATGCGCGGGCGGCGCACCGGCAAAGCCTGGCGCGGCAGCGACTTGGCGTTTGGCGAATACGGTTTGAAAGCGCTCGAGTGTGCTTGGATTACCGACCGCCAGATCGAAGCTTCGCGCGTGGCGATTTCGCGGTTCATCAAGCGTGGCGGAAAGCTTTGGATCCGGATTTTCCCGGACAAGCCGTTCACCAAGAAGCCGGCGGAAACCCGCATGGGCAAAGGCAAAGGCGCTCCGGAAAAGTGGGTTGCGGTGGTGAAGCCCGGCCGCATCATGTTTGAAATGGCGGGTGTAGACGAAGTGACCGCCAAGGAAGCCATGACCCTGGCGGCGCACAAGCTGCCTATTCCCACGAGGTTCGTGACTCGCGCAGGAGGCATGTAGTATGGCGCGCCGCATTGACAAGATTCGTGAAGCAGGCAACGACGAGCTGCTGGTACAGGAAAGAGAATTGACCGAGCAGATTTTTCGGCTGCGTTTTCAATTGTCCACCGGGCAAGCGGAAGCGCTGAAGCGTTTACGCGATGCGCGCAAAGATCTGGCCCGCGTCAAAACACATTTGCGCGCGCAGGAGTTGAACGGCACCGCAGGGTCGAAAAACGGCACTGAAAAGAGCGCCGAGAAAGCCGCAGAAAAAACAGCGGCGGCGCCTGTGAAGCACGCAGCAGCAAAAACTTCGGCGGCGGCCAAGCCGGCTAAGAAGCCCGCGGAACGTACTAGCAAGACGAAGAAGGCAGGGAAGGCGTAATGACCACTGAAACACAGAAGGCTCCGGCGGCGGAGCAGGAAAAGCGCGGCGAGCGCACCGTTCTCACCGGCAAAGTAACCAGCGCCAAGATGGAAAAGACCATCGTGGTGGAAGTGCAGCGGCTCGTGCAGCATCCGAAATATCGCCGGGTAGTGCGCATTTCAAAGAAATTTTACGCTCATGACGAGACCCGCCAGGCCAAGACTGGCGACACCGTGCGCATCGTGGCTTCGCGTCCGTTGTCGAAACTCAAGCGCTGGCGGCTCAAGGAAATACTGACGCGCAACACGTCAGTCGAATTGACTGGGCGGGGAGCGGCGCAATGAGCATCATGATGCGAACGTGGCTGACGGTAGCCGACAATTCCGGCGCTCGAAAGCTGATGTGCATTTTGCCACTGGGCGGCGATGCGGGATTAAAAGCGGGGCTCGGCGATGTGATCACTGCCTCGGTAAAAGAGGCCACGCCAGAGAGCGCAGTGAAGCAGGGCACGGTGGTAAAGGCTGTGGTGGTGCGCATGCGCAAGGAAGCGCGGCGCAAGGATGGCACGTACATTCGTTTTGACGATAACGCCGCAGTGCTGATCAACGATGCCGGCGAGCCCGTTGGCACTCGCGTGTTTGGGCCGGTGGCTCGCGAACTGCGCGAGCGCCAGTACACAAAAATAGTTTCTCTAGCTCCGGAGGTTTGGTAGCTCATGACTTTGAGGCATGACAGAACCGAGCGGCACACTATCGCCATTCGCAAGGGCGATAATGTGCGAGTGATTGCGGGTAAAGATGCGGGTAAGAGTGGCCGGGTGCTTTCCATCGACGCAAAGAAAAACCGCGTGGTGGTCGAGCATGTGGCGATCATGAAGCGGCACACACGGCCCAATCCGCAGAAAAACATCAAGGGCGGCATCGTCGAAAAGGAAGCGTCCATCAACGTTTCCAACGTAATGGTGGTCTGCGCCAGTTGCGGCAAGCACACCCGCATCGGCCACACGGTTTTGCCGGACGGCAGCAAAGTTCGCAGTTGCCGACGCTGCAACACCGCGCTGGACAAGTAACAAGCGGTAATTTGAATTTGACACGAGGCGAAGGAAGGCAATGAAGAGTCGATTGCAGGAAAAATATCGCAACGAAACGGTGCCGGCGCTGATGAAGCGTTTTGGCTGGAAGAACAATATGGCCGTTCCGAAGCTGCAGAAAATCACCGTAAACATCGGCCTGGGCGAAGCCAGCCAGAACGCCAAGCTGCTGGATACTGCTGCGCAGGAACTCGGTCAGATCACCGGCCAGAAGGCCATGATTACCAAGGCCAAGAAGTCCATCGCCAACTTTAAAATTCGCAAAGGCATGCCCATCGGGTGCGCCGTGACTTTGCGAGGCGACAAGATGTACGAATTTCTGGACCGCTTGTGCAACGTGGTTTTGCCACGCGTGCGCGATTTTCGCGGTCTGCCGTTCAATGCTTTCGATGGCCGCGGCAATTACACCCTCGGCTTGAAAGATCAATTAGTGTTTCCCGAAATCGATTACACCCGCGTGGATAAAATCAAGGGCATGAACGTGACCCTGACGACCACCGCGAAAAACGATGAAGAAGGTCGCGAGCTCCTGAAGGGGCTTGGCTTCCCGCTTCGCGTTCCAGGAGGAGCGCAATAAATGGCACGTCTTGCAAAAATCGCCAAGAGTTTGAAGAAGCCGAAGTTCAAGGTTCGGGTGCGCAATCGCTGCCGCGTTTGTGGCCGTGCTCGCGCGTACATTCGCAAGTTTCAGATGTGCAGAATTTGTTTCCGCGGTATGGCGCTCAAGGGTGAAATTCCCGGCGTCACGAAAGCCAGCTGGTAGGTATTCAGGAGAAATATGCAGACGGATCCCATTGCCGATTTTCTGACGTCCATCCGCAACGCGGCGGCCGCCAAGCACCAAAGAGTGGATGTGCCCGCGTCGCGGCTGAAGTCCGAGATTGCGCGCATCTTGAAGGATGAAGGCTACATTTCCACCTACAAAATGGTGGATGAAAATAAGACTCGCAAAATGCTGCGGGTCTTCTTGAAATACACCCCGGACCGCCGCAGCGTGATCACCGGGCTAAAGCGCATTTCGCGTCCGGGAGCGCGCCGATACCTGGGCGTCACGGACATTCGTCCGGTGGTTGGCGGGCTGGGCATCAGCATTATGACCACGCCCAAGGGCTTGATGAGCGGCCGAGCAGCGCGCAAAGCCAAAATGGGTGGCGAGATTCTTTGCGAAGTTTGGTAACAAAGTTTGCATTAAGGAATTTTTGTAAAAGCGATTTCTTAGTTAAGGGATAGAACTGATGTCACGTATCGGGCGTAAACCAATTCCGCTTCCCTCCGGCGTTAAAGTCGCCATGCAAGGCGGCAAGATCGATGTGCAGGGACCCAAGGGCAAGCTCTCTTTCGCGATTCCCCGCGGCATTACGTTTGAGCAGAAAGACGGCGTGCTCACGGCGCTGCGCGAAACGGAAGACCATCGCGCCTTGCACGGCCTCGCTCGCGCTCTGGTAGCTAACGCGGTTCACGGCGTTACGCAGGGCTTTAAAAAAGATCTCGATATCGTGGGCGTCGGCTATCGCGCGGAACTCAAAGGCAAGATCGTGAATTTCGCTTTGGGAAAATCCCATCCTATCGAGTTTCCGATTCCTGAAGGAATTCAGGTGGCGGTAGAAAAGCAGACCCACATCGTAGTCAGCGGCGCGGACAAGGGGCAGGTGGGTCAGGTTGCCGCCGACATGCGTTCGCTGCGTCCACCAGATCCGTACAAGCAAAAAGGCATCCGCATTACCGGCGAGCGGCTCAAGAAAAAGGCCGGCAAAGCGGGAGCCAAGGCTGGCGGCGCTTAATTTTATTGATTTTGTCCGGGCGCTTGGCGCCAAGGAGAAGAAACAGTGGCATCGGCTAGAGTTCGCAAATTATCTCGGGACCTGCATCGCAAGCGGGTGCACGATCGCGTGCGCACCAAAGTTTCCGGCACCACCGAACGCCCGCGTCTCTGTGTGTACCGTTCGCTAGGCCATATCTACGCGCAGGTGATTGACGATCGCAGCGGCAAGACATTGGTGTCGGCGAGTTCCGTCGACGGCGAAACGAAAAAGAATCTCAAGGGTGGCGGTAACATCGCGGCGGCTAAAGTGATCGGCAAAGCAGTAGCCGAGCGCGCTAAAGCTGCCGGGGTGCAAAAAGTAGTGTTTGACCGCGGCGGTTACAAGTATCACGGCCGTGTGAAGGCGCTCGCTGACGCGGCGCGGGAAGCGGGGTTACAGTTTTAAGCCTATGTCGAAGCAACTATTGCGAGACAGTTTAGCGGTTCGGCGGCTGCTGGAGGTCAATCTTTCAGAGTTGAAAGATGACGTCATCGCCATCAACCGCGTCACAAAGGTAGTCAAAGGCGGCAAGAACCTCAGCTTCTCAGCGCTGGTGGTGGTTGGCGACAGCCATGGACATGCTGGTTTTGGCATGGGTAAAGCCCGTGAAGTGCCTATGGCGATCAAGAAAGCCATCGAGCAAGCCAAGAAAAACCTGATCAAGTTGAACCTGAAGGGCACCTCCATCCCTCACCAAGTCATTGGAAATTACGGCTCGGCACAGGTTTTGCTGAAGCCGGCTTCCGAAGGTACCGGCGTGATAGCCGGCGGCCCGGTCCGTAAAGTCATGCAAGTAGCGGGGATACACAATGTGCTAACTAAGTCGCTTGGCACATCTAATCCTCATAACGTCGTAAAAGCCACCTTTGCCGCGCTGCTCAGCCTGAAAGACGCTGCGCACGTGGCTGAAACTCGTTCCAAAACAGTGGATGAAATCCGCGGCCGGGTGCCGCGCGAGGCGGTTGGGACGGTCTAATGAGCGAAAAAGTAGCAGGCCATAAGGTTCGTCACGGCAAGCGGGTGAAGAAGTCCGGCGGGCACCATTTCGGCAAGCAATTCGTTATCAGCGAACATGCCGAGCCGAAAAAAGGCGGCAAGATCAAGGTGAAGTGGGTGGTCAGCGCCATTTCCTGCACCGACGATATGCGCGCCACCATCAAGGGGCTCGGTTTGCGCCGCATGCATCACGTGGTAGAGCGCCAGGACACTGCGGAAACGCGTGGCATGATTCATAAAGTACGACATCTAGTGGAAGTGGTGGACTAAATCGATGCCCAGAAGAAAAGCAGGCGCACATAGACCGGCAGGCGGTCCACGCGGCCGTAAAGCAGGTAGCCCTCGCGGCCATCATAAAGCGGCCACTCCGGCGGGGCGTAACGAGGGACGTAAATCGTATAGCTTGTCCAATCTTCAACCGCCGGTGGGCTCGCGCAAGAAAAAAGTTCGCGTCGGCCGCGGCATAGGTTCGAAGCTTGGCAGGACCGCGGGAGCCGGCAACAAGGGGCAGAAATCGCGCCGCGGCTATTCACGGCGTCGAGGATTTGAAGGCGGGCAGATGCCGTTGCATCGCCGGATGCCCAAGCGGGGATTTCATAATCCGTTTTCGGTTTCGTACTCGGTGGTCAACCTGGACGAGCTGAACGTTTTTCCGGCGGGCGAAACAGTGACGCCGGAGTTGCTTCGCGCGCACGGATTCATTCGCCGCGCCAAGGACCCCATCAAGGTTCTGGGCGACGGGGAATTGACCGCGAAGATTGCGATTCATGCGCACGCTTTCAGCGCGTCGGCAAAAGAAAAGATTGTCGCCGCCGGAGCTACGTTTGAGGTTTTAACGACGGCTTAATCAGCCGTCGAGTATAAAAGGGAGCAGCACAGAAAAGCATGAATCGATTCATCGAAGCCGTGAAGAACATGTTTCGCATAGAAGACTTGCGGAACCGTGTGTTGTTCACGCTAGCGCTGCTGGCGGTGTATCGCATTGGTGCGCATATCCCCATACCGGGTATTAATACCAGCATCCTGGATCAGCTTTTCAACCAGGCAGCCGGTTCGGTGCTCGGAATCTTCGACCTTTTCAGCGGCGGAAATTTCCGCCGCATGACGATTTTTGCGCTGGGCATCATGCCGTACATCACCTCGTCCATCATTTTGCAGTTGATGACCGTGGTGTTTCCGTACCTCGAACGCCTCTCAAAAGAAGGCGAGCTCGGCCGCCGCAAAATTACGCAATACACCCGCTACCTGACGATCGTACTCAGCATTGTTCAAGGCTTGTCGATTGCGGGCACTTTGCAGGCGCAGGGTCTGAACGGCCAGTCGCTTGTGTATCACCCGGGCTTTGGCTTCACCATCATGACGGTGCTCGCGCTTACCACTGGCTCGGCCTTTATCATGTGGCTAGGTGAACAGATCACCGAGCGTGGCATCGGCAACGGCATGTCGCTGATCATTTTTGTGGGCATTGTGGTGGGCTTGCCGCGGGCCATCGTCAATTTGTATGAACTCGCCAAATCCGGCCAATGGGGCGCGCTTACACCGCTGGTCTTAATTCTGCTGGTCGCATTGATGATAGCAGTGGTTGCCTTCATCGTCTTCGTGGAAGGCGGTCAGCGCCGCATTCCGGTGCAGTACGCCAAGCGCGTGGTGGGCCGCCGGGTGATGGGTGGACAATCCACTTATCTGCCGCTGCGGGTAAATTCCGGTGGTGTGATTCCGCCGATCTTTGCCAGCTCTTTGCTGGCATTTCCGGCGACCATCGCGTTGATCTTTGGCGCGCGCTACATATTCTTAAAAACGATCGCTGACCGGCTGAAGTGGGGCGAGCCGCTATATACCTTGATCTACATCACGTTGATCCTGGTGTTCGCCTTTTTTTACGTGGGCATCGTCTTCAATCCCACGGAGCTGGCCGACAACATGCGCAAGAACGGCGGTTTCATTCCTGGCATTCGGCCCGGACGCACCACCTCCGAGCACGTCAGCCGCATCCTGAAGCGCCTTACGTTTATCGGCGCCATTTATCTTGCGCTCGTCTGCTTGCTTCCGGAATGGATGATCGCTGGTATCCATCTCGACCATCTGGGCTGGGGGATCGGTGGCTGGTTTGACCGGCACTTCCCGGTATGGTTCCTCAAGGGCTTGGGCGTGCAGTTTTATTTTGGCGGTACGTCGCTTTTGATCGTCGTCGGCGTGGCCATGGATACCGTTCAACAGCTGGAAGCGCAGCTGGTCATGCGCAATTACGAAGGGTTCGCTCGAAAGGGCCGGTTGCGTGGCCGGCGGTAATGGAGAAGACCGGAGCGGTGCCGGACTCCCGGCTCGTTGGTCGGCTGCAACGCGCGGTTATTTTTCTCGGACCGCCCGGAGCGGGCAAGGGCACGCAAGCTCAGGAGCTCGCCAGAAGGTACGGCGTGCCGCATCTCTCGACCGGCGATATGCTCCGCGAAAATATCGCTCTGGGAAATGCGCTGGGCGAACAAGCCAAACCGTTGATGGCTCGCGGGGAATTGGTGCCCGACTCCATCATCTTGAAGATGGTCGCGGCGCGCATCGAGCGCCCAGACTGTTCGTTCGGCTTCGTGTTCGATGGGTTTCCACGGACCGTGGCGCAAGCCCAGTGGCTCGGGGAACTGCTCAGGCAGCATGGATTAAAGCAGCCGGTCGTAGTGCATTTTGTAATTGATCCCGCGCTACTGATGCGCAGGATTACCGGGCGCCGTATGTGCAAGACGGGTGGCGAGATTTACAATATTTACGATCGCCCTCCGAAGACAGCGGGAAGCTGCGACGCGGATGGCGGCGAGTTGGTGCAGCGCCCCGATGACCGCGAAGAAATCGTAGCACCGCGGCTTGAAGCGTACGCCAAGATGACCGCGCCGCTGGCAGCGTACTACCGGCGGTTGGGGCGCCTGGAAGACGTGAACGCGGCGCAGAGCGTGGAACAAGTTTCGAAGCGAGTTCTGGAGATAGTCAGCAAGGCGCAGTAAAGGTTAGCTGGTACCGACCGTAACGGAAACGAGATGGCCATTCATTTACGCAGCGCGGAAGAACTGGAAAAAATGCATCGCGCCGGACTTATCGTCCACGAGGTTCTGGCGGCGTTGCGTGCGGCCGTGAAGCCGGGTGTTACGACTATGGATCTGGAAAAGCTGGCCGAGCAAAAGTTGGCCGGTAAGCCAGGCAAGCCGGCGTTTAAAGGCTACAAGGGTTATCCGTGTTCGCTATGCACGTCAGTGAACGGTGAAATCGTGCACGGCATTCCTTCGCCGAAGCGAAAGTTGTGCGCAGGCGATATTGTCTCCATCGATTTTGGGATGGAAGTCGACGGCTACTACGCGGATTCCGCGGTGACCGTCCCGGTGGGTGAGATAAGTCCGGCGTTGCAAAAGTTGCTGGACGTCACCCGCGAATCGCTGGATCGCGCCATTGATAAAATGCGCGCCGGAAACCGGCTTGGCGATGTTGGTCACGCGGTACAAAGTTGGGTGGAGCAGAACGGCTATTCGGTGGTTCGCGAATTTGTCGGGCACGGCATCGGCACCAAGATGCATGATGAACCGAATTTGCCGAATTATGGTGACGCTGGGCGCGGTGCACGCTTGCAAGAGGGGATGGTCATAGCCGTGGAGCCGATGGTAAACGCCGGCGGCCCAGAAGTTCGCATGCGCGACGAATGGGTGGCGGAGACCGCGGATGGCAGCCCGTCTGCGCACTTTGAGCATACCGTGGCAGTCACGGCCAACGGTCCGTGGATTTTGACGCGACCGAAAGAAATGACCGGCCCGTCGTGGTAAATATTTAGAAGAATTTAGTAACGAGAGATCATAGGAGCGTATGGCAAAACCGGTTCAAGACGACAAAAAGAAAGGCGATTCCGGCAACACCAAGGAAGACGCCATTGAAGTAATGGCCACGGTCAAAGAGCCGCTGCCCAACGCCATGTTTCGCGTTGAGCTGGAAAACAAGCACCAAGTTCTGGCCCACGTTTCCGGCAAGATGCGCAAAAATTTTATTCGCATTCTGGCGGGAGACAAAGTAGCCGTGGAGCTTTCGCCTTACGATCTTACGCGTGGCCGCATCGTGTACCGCTACAAGTAAGCACACACAGAAGGACAGGGAAAATGAAAGTACGAGCATCAGTAAAACCAATTTGTGACAAGTGCAAGGTGATCCACCGGCGCGGAGTAGTGCGCGTCATTTGCCAGAATCCGAAACACAAGCAGCGCCAGGGCTAAGAGGAATAAGGAGAACGTATGGCACGTATTGCAGGTATTGATCTTCCGCCGCAGAAACGCTTGTGGGTCGGCCTCACCGCGATCTACGGTATCGGGCAGGAGCGCGCGCGGAAGCTTGCCAATCAAGCGGGCGTCGACTTCAATAAAAAAATTCGCGATCTTACCGAAGACGAAACCAATCGTCTGCGCCAGGAAATTGAAAAGGAAGGCCGCGTCGAGGGCGATCTCCGCAAAGAGATCCAGATGAATATTCGCCGGCTGATTGAAATTCAGGCGTATCGCGGCGTTCGCCACCGGCGCAACTTGCCAGTTCGCGGCCAGCGCACCCACACCAATGCGCGCACTCGTAAGGGTCCGCGGCGCGGCGCGGTGGCGGCCAAGAAGAAAGTTACCGGCAAGAAGGGCTAACGCTGACAAGTTAGTGAACCAGGAGTTCAAGGTCAAAAGAAACGGAGTAACACGTGGCAAAAGAGCAGCAAAAAAACGCACAGCCGGACGTCGCACCGGGCGGTAAGCCGGCCGCGGCAACCAAACGCAAGAAGGAATTCAAGAAGAAGCGCGAACGCCGCATCATTCCGCACGGGGTCGTACATGTGGCTGCGTCCTTTAACAATACGCAGATCACCATCGCCGACCAGGATGGCCGCGTGGTCTGCTGGTCATCTGCTGGGGCCATCGGCTTCAAAGGTTCCCGCAAGGGCACGCCTTACGCGGCGCAACAGGCTTCACTGGCGGCCGCAGGCGTCGCTCGCGACCAGTATGGTATGAAGAGCGTGGAAGTTCGTGTTCAGGGTCCCGGTTCCGGCCGCGAATCCGCCGTCCGTGCGCTGGCTGCTGCCGGATTGCACATCGTGTTGATTCGGGACATTACTCCGATTCCGCACAACGGTTGCCGTCCGCCGAAGCGCCGCCGGGTATGATGCAAGGATTTATGGAATTTCAGCGCCAGACAAAAATGTCCGGGCTGCAAAGAAGTTTTTGGGAAGGGAGATAGAAGTTGGCAAGACATAGAGAAGCAGTCTGCCGCCTGTGCCGCCGGGAAGGGCAGAAACTATTTTTAAAAGGCCTGCGTTGTTTTACGGAGAAGTGCGCCATCGAAAAGCGCAACTTCGTTCCGGGACAGCACGGCCAGTCGCGGCGTCCGAAAGTCGCCGGCTACGGCTTGCAGTTGCGCGAAAAGCAAAAGATGAAGCGTACCTACGGCTTGCTGGAGCGCCAGTTCCGCTTGTATTTCGAGCGGGCCACGCGCATGAAGGGTCCCAGCGGCGAGAATCTGATCATCATGCTGGAGCGCCGCCTGGACAACGTTTTATGGCGCGCCGGCTTGGCGTCATCTCGCGCGCAGGCACGGCAACTGGTGCTGCACGGTCACGTCCGCGTCACAGGCAAGAAGGTCAACATTCCTTCCTACCTCGTCAATGTGGGCGACGAGATCGCTATCAAGGAACGCATGCACGACAACGCCATGATCCTCGAGGCTCGTAACGTCGCACAATCTCAGAGCGCAGTTCCCTGGCTTGAGCAGGACCGCGAAGGCTTCAAAGCCAAGGTTGTGGCTTTGCCCAAGCGCGAAGATGTACAGACACCACCGTTCACCGAACAACTGATCGTCGAGCTTTATTCGAAGTAATTTCATCCCGGCCGCAGCAAGGCCGGCCAGCAGCTTCGGTGACGTTTAGATATCTATTGTCATCAAATGGTATTGGGGCCTGCGATAGCCCCGGAAGGAAGGAACACGATGTGGAAGGGCTTTCAGAAACCAAAGCGGCTAGCCTCTGAACTGGAATCGCTGACCGAAAAGTACGGGCGATTCTCCGCGCAGCCGTTTGAGCGCGGTTGGGGCACCACGGTAGGAAACGCGCTCCGTCGCGCCCTGCTGAGTTCTATCGAAGGCGCGGCGATCACCGCCGTCAAAATCGAGGGCGTACTGCACGAATTCTCCTCGATAGCGGGCGTAGTTGAAGACGCCACCGATATCATTCTCAACTTGAAGCAGGTGCCCATTAAGCTCAACACCGACCTGCCCAAGACCATTTTTCTAAATTTCGAACATCCCGGGCCGGTGACTTCCGCGCAAATCGAAGAAGACGCCGATTTCGCGGTACTCGACAAGACTGTGTATATCGCCACCGTCAGCGAAGGTGGCCGCTTGCAGATCGAAATGCGCGTGAAGAACGGCCGCGGCTACGTGGCTGCTGACCGCAACTATGACGAAGATCTTCCCATCGGGTACATTCCGGTGGACAGCGTTCATTCGCCGGTGCGCAAGGTGAATTACTCCGTCGAAGCCGCTCGTCTTGGGCAGATGACCGATTACGAAAAGCTGATGATTGAAGTGTGGACCAACGGCGCGATCACCCCGCAGGATTCCATCGGTCTCGCCGCCAAGCTCGTCAAAGACCACATGAGCATCTTCATCAACTTTGAAGAGCCGGTCGACAGCATCGAACCGCTGCCGGACACCGCGCACGATCCGCGTCTCGAGCATCTGGACCGCTCCGTCGAAGAGCTGGAGCTTTCGGTACGCTCCTACAATTGCTTGAAGAACGCCAACATTCAGACCATTCGCGAGCTCGTGCAGAAGAGCGAGAACGAAATGCTGAAGACAAAAAACTTCGGCCGCAAATCGCTCAACGAGATCAAAGATATACTGGTGAAGATGGGCCTCGCGCTGGGCATGAAATTCGACGAACACGGACGCATTATCTGGCCGCCGCTCCCCAGCCAGACCACCATGGCTCCCTCGGAGGAAAATCTCGGCCTGTAATCGCGGCGCGAGACCCGGTAAACCATGCGACATCTCAAGTCAGGATCGAAGCTCGGGCGCAACCCGTCCCATCGCCGCGCGACTTTGCGCAGCCTGGTCACCAATCTGTTCGAACACGGGCGTATCACCACTACGTTGACGCGAGCGAAGGCAGCGCGTCCCGTGGCGGAAAAGATCATCACCCTGGGCAAACGCGATACGCTGCAATCGCGCAGGCAGGCCGCCTCCTACATTATGCTTCCCGCCATCACTCAGAAATTGTTCAGTGAAATTGCACCGAAGTTTTCGGACCGCGCAGGCGGCTACACCCGCATCATCCACGCCGGCCACCGCGTCGGCGATAACGCCAAAGTGGCCATCCTCGAATTGGTAGGCTACGAATTCAAGAAGAAAGAAAAGAAAGAACGCCCCAAGAAAGAAGAAGCCGTCGACGAGAAGAGTTAGTCTCCAAACCGCACAAAGAATTAAAGCCCGCTTCGGACCTCGAAGCAGGCTTTTTGTTTCCTGATGAAAGTTTACAGAGACCGTTGGAGGTTTAGATCATTGGCGGGGGCAGTTCGCAATCGGAACCACAAAAATAGCGTCACAACCGCGAACGTAGCCCCAATTGAATCGAGCAGGGAATCGTACGGCGAGGCGGTGCGGCTCGCTACGAATGCCTGGTGTATCTCGTCCAGCGCTGAATAACCGGCGGCAATAAATAGCGCCGTAAGTGCCCACGACCAGCGCCAACCTCGCTGCCCGCCACGAATGCCTCTGTAAAGCAGCAAGCAAAATATAAAATATTCCGTGAAATGCGCGGTCTTGCGCACAAAAAAGTGGATAGTTACGAAGGCTTGCTCGGTCAGATGGGGCATCAGCCAGAACAGTATGGGCCGCAAAATTCTTCCCGTGTGTTCCGCGGAAAACGCGTCGGTCGACAACGAAAAAATCACCGCTGCCCAGCACAGTGCCGGGAGCCACGCCATCAGCAACCGGATTTGGTTCGGCGTCTCAATGCGTCCTTCCATCTCCGATAGTTGCGGAATGGGGCGCGGATTGCGCCAGGGTTGCGGGTCAGCCACGAAATAACTCGTAGGCGATCACTCGTATATTGTCTTCCGATTCGCCGTTCATTCCATGCGGTAATTCGGGGCTTCGCGCGTGATGATTACGTCGTGCACATGGCTCTCACGCAATCCCGCGCTGGTGATGCGGATAAACTTGCTCTTGGTCGTCAGTTCTTTAAGCGTTCCTGCTCCCGCGTAACCCATGCCGCTCTTCAACCCGCCCACCAATTGGTCAGTGAGCGCGGCTAACGAACCCTTGTAGGGCACGCGCCCTTCCACGCCCTCCGGTACAGATTTGCCTCGCTCCATGTTTTCTTGCCCATAGCGGTCCGCCGCTGCTGTCGTGCCATCTTCCATAGCTGCCGTAGAGCCCATGCCGCGGTAGGACTTAAAGGTGCGCCCCTGATACAAAATCGTTTCGCCCGGCGCTTCTTCCGTGCCGGCAAATAATCCGCCGATCATCACGCACGAAGCACCAGCGGCAATGGCTTTGCTGATGTCTCCGGAAAACTTGATGCCTCCGTCGGCAATCACTGGTACGCCGGTACCTTCCGCTGCCCGCGCCGCTTCCATTATGGCTGTGATCTGCGGCACACCAGCTCCAGTCACCACTCGCGTGGTGCAAATCGATCCAGGGCCAATCCCAACCTTCAGTCCGTCAATTCCGAGCGCGATCAAATCTTTAGCGCCATCAAAGGTCGCGACATTCCCGGCAATCAACTGCATTTCCGGAAGACGATGCCGAATAGCCTTGATCGCTTCCATTACCCGCGCGGAATGCCCATGCGCCGTATCGATGGCTAGCACGTCCGCTTTGGCCCGTGCCATTTCCACCGCGCGTTCCAGAAAATCTCCCGTAGCGCCCACCGCGGCTCCCACTCTCAATCGGCCCTGTTCGTCCTTGGCCGCTCGCGGGTAGGCCAGTTTTTTCTGAATATCTTTTACGGTGATTAATCCCTTGAGGTTGTAATCCTGGTCCACCACCAGGAGTTTTTCGATGCGATGTTTCTGCAAAATGCGCTCAGCTTCGTCCAGCGTAGTTCCCACCGGCACGGTGACCAGGTTATCTTTGGTCATCACCGCGCTAACCAGCTGCGAATGATCCTTTTCAAAGCGCAGATCCCGGTTGGTAAGAATCCCGGTAAGCCGCGCGCCGCGCGTAACCGGCAAGCCGGAAATGCGGTACTTGGTCATGATGTCCAGCGCTTGCCGCAAGGTAATATCCGGCGAAATCGTCACCGGATCGACGATCATTCCGCTCTCCGAGCGCTTCACTCGATCGACTTCTTCGCTTTCCCGCTCGATGGTCATGTTTCGGTGCACGACGCCAATTCCGCCCTGTCGCGCGATCGCAATGGCTAGACGTGATTCCGTCACGGTATCCATGGCCGCTGACGCCAGGGGAATATTCAGCGACAGTTTGCGCGTGAAGTTGGTACGCGTATCCACTTCGGCCGGTAGCACCGAGGACTTTCCCGGCAGCAGCAGGACATCATCAAAAGTAAGACCCTCGGTTATTGGTCCATCCTTCATTCACAAGCCTCACAAAGGAAATTTTACGAACAAAAACTCGTGTTGCTACCAAAAACGCGCGCTAAAACAACGCGGCCCAGCAGGCTTCTGCTGGGCTTCAAATCGATTCATCAAATCGAAGAAATTGTTCACCGTGGATATTTCATTGTAGGGTGACGCCTAGTTGCGGTCAAGTTGACCAGCTCGACGTTAACGTGCCCAGTGCCTCTTGCCGAAAAGTCGCGCTCTACCATTCGTGTTATTCTAGGTATCGGATATGGCGGTTATCGCGCATGCCCATACGTATCGAAGATTTCGAGCCTCATCCCGTGCTTCGCGGCGCGCATATGATGACTGTGGCTCCCGTGTTTTGGCCAAGAACTTTTTCCCTGCCGCAGCCGGAGGATCGCTTATTTCAGGTTGATCCCGAATCTCGCTTGCTTGCGCACTGCCACTGGCAACCGGGCAAGCGGTCGGACGCTCCCGTGATCGTAATCGTTCATGGCCTGGAAGGCTCCAGTAATTCCGATTACTCCCGTGGTATCGCGGAAGTTGCATTTAAGCGTGGCTACAATGCCATTCGCATGAATCAACGCACTTGTGGCGGCACGGAATCGCTGACGCCGACCCTGTACAATTCCGGAATGAGTTCGGACTATCGCGCTGTTTTCGAAGAGCTCGCCAATGTTGACGGGTTCAAACAAATTTTTTTCGTCGGCTATTCAATGGGCGGCAATCTAGTTCTCAAAATGGCCAGCGAATACGGGGATGCTTTTCCGCAGGCGCTATGCGGCATTTGCGCGGTTTGCCCCGCGGTGGACCTCGCGGCGTGTGCCGACGCCTTGGAACGCTGGGAAAATCAGGTTTATCAACGTCATTTCGTGGTTAGCCTCATGAACCGCTACCGGCGTAAGGCCATGACCATGCCCAAGCGCTACGTATCAAATAAATTGCCTCTCGTCCGCACCGTTCGCCAGTTCGATGACGTCATCACCGCCCCGATCTTTGGGTATCACGACGCCCGCGAATACTACGAGGCCGCGTCCGCTAAAAGAATCCTCGCGCAGCTGCGAGTTCCGACCTTGCTCATTACGGCGAAAGACGATCCTTTCGTGCCCTACGCTTCCATCCTGGCCGCCGGCGCCGAAAACAATCCCGCAATTCAACTGGTAGCGCCCGAACACGGCGGCCATTGCGCGTTTATCTCCAACAAGACCGGCCCGGCAAGGTTCTGGGCTGAGCAGTCGGTAGTGAACTTCTGTGACAGCATCCGGATGTAAACCTCATATTTGTAGGTTCCCAAGTGCGATGCTGGCGTTAATGTGCTGCGCATTTCGGCTTATTAGCTCAACCGGGGCGATATTCTAAAATTATTCTAAAATCAGTATCCGGTATGCCGGATAATATATTCGGCCCTCGTGGTGGTTCTAAATCTGCCTAACTCCGATATAAAATGCTGCAAACAATAAGCTTACCCATAGTACCTTCAGCTAAATTTCAGACCTCGTTTGGAGCGGAGATTGCAATATCGCCTGCGGGTGTTGTCTGTAGTTCCTGCGCGGATCATCAGTACGTAAATTTATGGAGGCTTCAGTGAATCAAGGTTTTCGTAGATTTTTAGTGTTTTCGTGTATCGCTGTTGTGGCCTTAAGTCTGGCAATCGTGGGCGGAGTGAGCGCTCAGATCATCAGCGGCGACCTCGTTGGTACAGTTCTTGATAAGACCGGCGCTGCGGTTCCGGGTGCGCATATCGAAGCGGTGAACGTCGACACCGGGGCAAAACTTGAGACCGACGCTAACGACTCAGGTGAATATCGTCTCAACAACTTGCCCGTCGGCACTTACAACGTGTCTGCCAGCTCTCCGTCCTTTGGCACCACCACCATCAACGGTGTGAAAATTCAGCTGAACAACACGCTGACGCAACAAATCACCTTGGAAATTAAGGGCGCGGTTACCTCCATCGAAGTTTCCGGCGTGGCGGCGACTTTGGACACTACCACGGCGCAACTTCAGAGCACCTTTGAAACTAAAGAGATTTCCGATCTGCCGATTACCAGCGGCACCAAAGCCGGCAGCGGCGTTCTGAACCTTTCATTGCTGAGTTCCGGCGTTGCCACCAGCGGCGGCGTTGGCGTTGGTTCCGGTCCGTCCATCGGCGGCCAACGGCCCAGGAATAATAACTTCACCATCGAGGGCGTGGATAACAACAATAAAGGCGTGACCGGTCCGTTGGTTGCCGTCCCCAACGATGCCGTCGCGGAATTCTCTTTGCTGCAAAACCAGTTTTCGCCGGAATTCGGTCATTCTTCTGGCGGTCAATTCAACACCGTGGTGAAGAGCGGCACGAATTCATTTCATGGTTTGGCTTACATTTATAACCAAAATAGGAATTACAACGCTCTGGATACCCTACAGGTCATTGAAGGGTTCACGTCAGTGCCCCGCTTCGACCAAAATCGTATCGGTGGCCAAATTGGCGGTCCAGTGCTCAAGAACAAGTTATTCTTCTTCGTCAATTACGAATATGAGCCCTTAGGTCAAGCGGGTGGCGCTGGTGCCGTTTGCGCTCCGACTTCCGCTGGATTCGCCGCCATTAATGCCACGCCCGGACTCTCCGCTACAAACGTTGCCATATTCGAGAAATATGTCCAACCGGGAACTCTCGCTGGGGCCGGTTGTGCACCCCTGGCTTGGACTGGTGGTACGACTATTCCCACCGCAGGCCTCGCTGTGGTGTCTCCGTTCTTTACGAACTCTAAGTTCATAGTCGCCAGCATGGATTGGGACATTTCTACTAAGGACCAGATACGCGGCCGCTACATCTACAACAGCGTCATCGGGATTGATAACAGCGCTGCTCTACCAGCGTTCTTTCTCCCGCAGCCCAACAAATTCCACTTGGTTACCATCAATGAATATCATACTTTTACCCCAACTCTGACCAATGAACTTCGACTCGGCTACAACCGTTTCGCCCAGACTTTTAGTTCGGGGAATTTCGCGTATGCGGGCCTAGACAGTTTCCCCAACATCACATTGAACGACCTGAATTTCCTGAATGTTGGCCCGGACCCCAATGCTCCCCAGGGCGCGACTCAAAACACTTATCAATTGGCTGAGGCGCTGACCTGGACTAAAGGGAAGCACACCGTGAAGTTCGGTATCGAAGGCCGTAAGCTCATTGCCCCTCAAACCTTCACACAGCGTTCGCGAGGCGACTATGAGTACAGCAATACGTTTCAATATCTGCAGGACGCCGCCCCGGACTTTTTCGCGGAACGCAGCAACGGAGACACCGTGTACTATGGAGACCAGTCGGCGATCTACTGGTATGTTAACGATAACTTCCGTATACGTCCGAATGTCACCCTCAATCTCGGTCTACGTTACGAGTACACCACCACTCCGTTCTCGGAGAGGCTGCAATCACTGAACGCGGCCGCTAGCGTCCCGGGGTTGATCAATTTTGCTGCTCCGGAATGGTCCAAGGATAACTTCGCGCCACGCATCGGTATCGCGTGGTCCCCTGGCACCAGCGGGCGCACTTCGATCCGCGCTGGCTTCGGCGAGGCTTTCGATACGCTGTTCGACAACCTTGGATTGTTGACCGTTCCTCCCCAACTCGGTTCGACGAATGACTGCGTGCAGACCTTGGGGAACTATCCCTGTGCAAACAGCGGATTTCTTTCGAGCGGAGGCATCCTGCCGGGCGCGGGCGGACTGAATACTTTTCCGAGTATCGCTGCCCAGCGAAGGGCCACCACTGCATTTCTGCCACAATTTCAGGACCTGCCTAAATCCATAGATTGGACACTAGGGATTCAACATACCTTCTGGTCCGACTACACCTTTGAAATCCGTTACCTAGGAACTCGCGGTATCCATTTGCCGGCGCAGATTCAGCTGAACAAGCAGCCAAAGGTTACCGCTAGCAATTCGTTACCTACGTTCTTTACGGCGCCTGACCAAGCCACCGTGGATGCTTCGACGAAGTCTTTGGCAGACGTTGAGGCAGGAAACAGTGCCGTCGTACCAGCATTCAAAACTGCTGGCTTTACGAGCACAATCACTTCGTACCAGCCGTGGGCTTCATCGACGTATCACGGGTTGGCGACACAATTGACCAAGCGCTTTAGCCACGGTTTGCAAGGTGTGCTGGCATACACTTATAGCCACAACATTGACGACGCTACCGCCGAAGTATTTAGCACCGTTCTAGCTCCGCGCCGCGCACAGAATGGGTTGGATCTCAGCGCCGATCGCGCAAACTCCATTCTTGATCACCGGCACCGTTTGACTCTCACGATGATCTATGACGAGCCCTTCTTCAAGAATAGTAACCGCTTTTTGAAGAATACTGTCGGCAATTGGGAGATCGCGCCGATCTATACCTACCAGTCTGGGCAATGGGTAACGGCTCAGAGTGTTCTGGACTCCAACTTGAACGGCGATGCGGCCGGCGACCGACCGATCTTGAATCCCGCAGGAGCCGCTGGCACAGGAACAGGAGTTGTCCCACTGTGCCGCAGTGCTGTTCCTGGTGCCGACTGCGCGCTGGGCAACGTCCTGTGCACAGGGAACGCCGCTACCGATGCGTCAAGCTGCCCCGGCGATGGCGTTAATATCGAAGCTAATGTCGTTGGTTACGCCGCCAAAAATTCCGGCGCGAAGTATGTACAGGCTGGTCTGGGGGCGGTAGCCAATGTCGGACGCAATACTCTGCAACTCGATCCAATTAACGATATTGACATCACTGCCCTGAAGCGGATCTCCATCACTGAACGCTTCCGCATTGAATTCCAGGTCCAGGCCTTCAACGTGTTTAACCATCCGCAGTACGTTGGTGGCTACCTTAATGACATCGCCCCGCTGGGCTTTACTGGTACCGAACGGACTATGTTGGAGCCCCAGAACACAAATTTCAACCACCCTTCGCAAGTGTTCGCCAGCAACGCGCGGACCCTACAATTAGCGCTGAAGATTTTCTTCTAAGCTCATTCCCTTCGCCCGATTTATCGGGTGACAGGCTTTGAACAAGGCGTCCTGAAGTTGGGACGCCTTGTTTTTTGGTCGTCAATTTTACGGATCTGACGGCTCGTCCGTATCGTTAGCAACACCAAAACCGGCACCACCTGGTTTAGTTAAAAATTGACCGGTGTTTCGTGAGCGGGGTTAGTTAGATAGCTACAGCGCCTGCCGCAGTCCTTGTTTTATTGCGTCCACAAACCCTACTGTAGAACTCTGGAGGGGCAGTGCCTCGCCAAAGCACATGAGCATCGACACGCGCGGTGGCTCGCGCAGCTTTGTTCGCAGCCTCAACATTCTGTTGAAGCTCGCCCGCCTTTATGAGTTCGGGCATGTGCGCACCGCCGCCCAATTTGAAACTACATGGAAGGAATTGCGTGGCGCGCTTGATGAAAGCAGCGGTACGGGTCTCTTACTCGGCGCTTCCGGAAATCAAATTCTCCTCGATGGTGTGCCGCTTGGGACCTCCGCTGGCGAAAAGAATTTTGCGCAGCTGCTGATCACATCCGGTATAGCCAGCATCCACTTTTCTCCAGCACTCACGCAATCACAGTTCGCCCGTTTCGTTCGTGCTTTTCCCAGTGGCAACGCAAAACCGTCTTCCCTTGCGGATCAACTCAAAGGCGCTCTTGCAGGTGAAACCGGCATCAAGGTGAATGAGATTCGTTATGTTGCTGAGGATTCTTCGGTCGCCGGTATAAAAACCGCCGCGAACCTGGCCGCAAAAGTTCTTGGCGCCACCGGTGATAAATTCCAAGATTTATTCAATGACCCCAGTCGCTTGTTACAAATGATTCTGGCTGCGGAGAGTTCACGCGGCGGAGCTGGAGGCGGTCCGGGAACTTCCGGTTCAAAGGGCGGCGGAGGAGACGGGCCCTCCCGCGGTTCTGGTGGAGACGATCTCTGGGAGTCTCGCGGCAACGGTTCCCCCGGGGGAACCGGCTCTGGCAATAACGCTGGATCTGGTCTTGGACCGGCCCCAGGCCATGGGACTGGAACTGGTGCGGGATTTGGGACAGGTAGCGGTTTTGGGACAGGAGATGGAACGGCATCGGGCGGTGGAAGCAGCTCGGGATTTGGGGTGGGTAGTGGCTCCGGGACCGGCCACGGAGGCGGGTCGGGTAGGGGAAGCGGGTCGGGATCTGGGGCGGGTCGTGGCTCCGGCAGCGGAACTGGTTCGGGCGCAAACTCCGCAGCAGAGCCGCCCCGAATGGGCCGGTGGCAGTCCGCCTCGGCATTATTGAGGACGCAGTTGTCGGGGTCCCCTGAATCGATGCTGCCCTCGACCACCATGACCCTGGGTGCTACTTACTCCGTGGCCGAGGAAGAAATACGATCGGTTTTAAGTTTGTTCTCGCAGCTTGGAAAGTCGCGCAGAGCCCGGATGCCC
>Ga0210396_10001429_pt1 | contig 25875 bp, 22 predicted proteins | sample IncBWH17OmetaG_FD_155466 | JGI IMG/M metagenome (GOLD analysis project Ga0210396, IMG submission 155466) | Forest soil microbial communities from Barre Woods Harvard Forest LTER site, Petersham, Massachusetts, United States - Inc-BW-H-17-O ... | reverse complement strand
GCATCAATTCGTCACGCTGATCGGCGGCTAGCTCGATTCCCGATGCCTTGGCCGCGAAGACCAGCGATTCCTCGGTGACCTGCCAGAAATCGACATAGTGTCCCCCAAGCGTTCGCAGCCACGTGTATTCGAACAGCCGCGTGCGCCAGGCTTCGCTCAAGAGAGCCCCCTTGCCCGGAAAGATCTCCTCGGCCTTGGCGAACACCGGACGCGGGTCGGTGATCGGGAATCCATCGAAGGCAATGGCCTTGATCGGGCGTTCCGCGGCCAGACTTCGAACGGCTGGCGCCACGAGCGCCGCTGTGGCAAACGCGACAAACTTTCGGCGGTTGATCGGCATCTCGTTTTTCCCTGACATGAACGGGAAGCGGCCCTTGACGGCGCTTATAGCTCTGTCGTGGTATTGATCCCGTCACAAACGCGACATAGGCGAGCGGAAGCGACGCCGTTCTACGGGGAAACCTTATGCATTACTGGCTGGTGAAATCCGAACCTTCGGTGTGGTCGTGGGATCAGCAGGTCGCCAAAGGCGCCAAGGGCGAGGCCTGGACCGGCGTGCGCAATTTCACCGCGCGGCAGAACCTCGTGAACATGAAGAAGGGCGATAGAGCGTTCTTCTATCATTCCAACGAGGGCAAGGAGATCGTCGGCATCGCCGAGGTCATCAAGGAAGCCTACCCCGATCCGACCGACAAGACCGGCAAATTCGTCTGCGTCGATATCAAGGCCGACAAGCCGCTGAAGACAGCGGTGACCATGGCCGCGATCAAGGCCGACAAGAAGCTCGCCGACATGGCGCTGGTGAAATATTCGCGGCTGTCGGTGCAGCCGGTGACATCAGAGGAATGGAAATACGTCTGCAAGATGGGCGGGGTGTGAGTTCTTACTTCCCCTCTCCCCTTGTGGGAGAGGGTGCCCGAACTGAGTGAGGGCGGGTGAGGGGTATTCCTTGCCGAAGAAAGACCCCTCATCCGGCACGGACTTCGTCCGCGCCACCTTCTCCCACAAGGGGAGAAGGAAGAAAAAACCACGAGCTGATTTGCCCGTCGTGCCAACGTGTCGCAGGTGTTGTCGCTTGTGACGTCGGGCAAATCACCGGCACTTCTTCGCGCGTCCCGCCTCGATAAGAGGGGCGTTTCGCGATCGTCACAAAACGTTGGGCGCGGGATGCGGTGGACGCTTTTGGTGCGCGAGACGAATGCAGCAACAGGCGGACGGCGAAGTCGTGTGGTCCTGACGCCCCGACGCTGGCGTCAAGTTGTCGACAATGCTGCGCATTGCGACGATGACGGTGACAACAAGCCCGGTTCACCGGAGAGAGCACGAAGGAACCCGTTAAAACCATTCGCGCGGGGAATGCCGGGACGTTTTCGGCGAACCTGCGGCGACGACTTGCGTGTTTTCTTTTCACGCAAGCTGCGGGTGCGATCGATGCGCCCGGCATTCCCTGCGCCCTCTCACGAGGAGGGACGTTATTTTGAAAACTCGGGCGAGCATTCCGTCGCGAGAATGCCTAGTTATGGCCCGCTCTCGTCATGATCCATCCTTCGAGACGCACGCCCAAAGGCGTGCTCCTCAGGATGAGGCCCGCGAAATCCATCCCTCATGGTGAGGAGGCGCGAAGCGCCGTCTCGAACCATAAAGCCCAGCCCTCACCCAATCCAACCGAGCAGCCGGAACCAGAAATAGTAGAGCGGCGCGAGCAGGACGAAAGAGACCAGGCCGATGATGAGGCAGGTCACGATGGTCAGGCGCATCGGCACGCGCGCAAGGCCCGCCGCCACCACGATCGGCGCCGCCTGATACGGCAATAGCGGCGTCGCATAGGCGAACACCTGCAACATCAAGACGGTCACGAGCTTGAGGCCTGCATGATCGGCAAGCGTCTGTGCGAGCGGGGTGAACACCGCCGGCAATCCATTGGCCGTCACCGCGAAATTGAGCAGGCTGCCGAGCCCGAGCATCGAGGCAAAAGCCGCCGCAGGATGCGCGGGATCGAGCGGCAACAGCGGAATCAACCTGTTACCGATGGCATCGCCGAGCCCCGACCATGCGACGACGGCGGCGAGCCCGAGAATGCCCGCAAGATAGATGCAGGTGCGGACGTTGACGCTGGTGGAGAATTCGTCGCTGGTGAGAAAACCGATGCGCGGCATCAGGCAGATGCACGCCGACACGAGGCCGACCCACGCAGGCCGAATGCCGTGCCATGCGTCCGTCATCCAGAGCAGCAGCGTCACCAGGAGGATGACGGAAAGACGAAGTTCCTCAACGCTCCATGGCGGCGATGGCGCATCGGCTTCGATGCGTTGCGGCGAGGCCGGAAACATCCGCCACAGGCAGATGATGATGAGCATGCCCTTCAGCACGCCCACGACCGGCGCATGAAGCCAAAGATACGGCATGTAGTTGAACTGGACGCCATAGGCGTGCTCGGCCGCGCCGGTCATGATCAGGTTCGGCACGTTCGAGGGCAGGATGGAGGCCGATAGTTCGTAGGTGCCAAATCCGACCGCGAGCGCCAGCGCATACCGGCCCGGCGATCTCTCGGAAAAGCCGGCCCGGTCAGCAAGCGCCATCACGATCGGCATCAAAAGCGCAATACGGCTCATGTTCGACGGCATGACGAAGGCAAGCGCATAGGTCAGCGCGACGATGCCGGCCACCATCGTCAGCCACGATCCCGTCAGTGAACTTGCGAGCTTTCGCGCAACCCGATCGGCCAATCCTACTTTGCGAACGGCGGCGCCCAGCACGAAGCCGCCGAGCACAAGCCAGAAGGCTTCGGACTGAAATCCCGAAAACACCACGTCCGCCGGCGCCGCGCGAAAAATCGTCAGCGCGGCAAAGAACAGCAGGGCCGTGAGATATTCCGGCAAGGCGCTCGTCGCCCACAGCAGGATGGCGATGGCGGCAAACCAGCCCGGATGAATGGACCAAGCGGCAGCAGGTTCGGTCATGAGGTGCGATCAGTGAGGCAAAAGGCCGAGCGGAAGAAGTCTCGGTAGCATCGGATTTGCCGGAGAAGCAAATCAGTATTGAGCATCGCGCAAATCAGCTTTGCGCATCTGCAAATGAGTGACGCGGAAATGAGGTCGATTGTGCCGCCTGACCCTCTCCCCTTGCGGGAGAGGGTGCTCGAGCGAAAGCGAGAGCGGGCGAGGGGTAAAGACCAAGTTGTGCGAAGGACCCCTCATCCGACGCGGACAATGTCCGCGTCACCTTCTCCCACAAGGGGAGAAGGTAAGAAGCCAAGCCTACGCCGCGGCGGCGAGCACCACTTGCGCCAGAAGCTGCTCGCGCTTCTTCTGGGTGCGGTAGCCCTTCATGGTCGCGGCAAAGCGTTCGAGGATGCCGTCTTCAAACGCCGTGACGATGGTATCGTGCACATAGCTTTTGCGGCAGATCGCCGGCGTATTGGAAAGCTGATCGGCGGCAGCGCGGATCGCATCCAGCACCTGACGCTTGCGGCCGCGCTCGCTCGTCGCCGGAGAAATTCGCGACAGCGATTCCAGCACCACGGCCGACGCCATCAGGGTGCGGAAATCCTTCAGCGAAATCTTGATACCGGCGATCTCGCGCAAAAACGTGTTCACCGTCGCGGTGGAAACGGTTCGCACGATGCCGGAAGCATCGCGATACTGGAACAGGCGCTTGCCGGGCAACTGGCGCAAAATCGGAATTGCGCGCACGAGCTTGGCCGCGTCGCATTCCTTGCGCACGGCCTTGCCGCCCTTGGCCTTGAAGGAGAGCACCAGGCTATCGCCGTCCATTGTCACGTTGGACTTGAGCAGCGTGGTGGCGCCGCGGGTGCCGTTCATCCGCGCATAGGATTCGTTGCCGGGCCGGATGGCGGTGCGCGCGATCAATTCGATCACGGCCGAGAGCGCGAACTCTCGCGTGGGCTCATCGCCCGCCAGATGCATCGAGACGTGGCGGCGGATTTTCGGCAAGGCACCGACGAGCTTGGCCAAACGGTGCGCCTTGCGGTGCTCGCGGACCTTTTCCCAATCGGCGTGATAGCGATATTGCAGCCGGCCGGCGGCATCGCGCCCCACCGCCTGCAAATGTGAATTCGGGTCCGGGGAGTAGCGCACTTCGGCATAGGCCGGCGGCACCGCCATCTTGTGCAGGCGGCGGATGGTCCGGGCGTCGCGGATGTGCGAGCCGTTGGCGCGAATGAAGGAGTAGTTCTTGCCGCGCTTGATGCGGCGGATGGTGAGCTGGTTCTGCTCGCCCAGCGTCAGACCCATTTCCTTCGCTAAAAATTCAACCGAGGGCGCCGTCGCCAGCGCCGATTTGCCGGTCAGCGCCCCTGGCTTCGCCGGTGCCTGTTTGGGCCACTGCCCCAAGGCCTTGGCCAAAGCCACCGCAGGATCGGCCACGCCTTCCGGCGTCTCCACGAAATTATGCTGATCCATCATGACTTTAGACGCCTTGCTCCAATGCTTACCCTGCTAATGCCAGTTGACTGGCTTGGTTCCAGAACGGGGCCTTCGGCCCCAGCGAGGCCATTTAGGGGGGATTGGCCGGCCACGCTAGCCCCACTCTCGGCGCGGAAGGTTTCCAATTACCTTCCGCGGCGCAATGCTGCCCTGCCCTGCCGCCCCCGTCGCGGGCTCCAGCCGGCCAAAGCGGGGCTTTCGGACTGGCTCACAGGCGCCTTCGCCGCGCGGTGTTCGCGTCATACGAAAGCCTCGCCGAAGGTCGTAGTCGTCGCGCTTGTCGGCGACATCCGCGCGAGCGCATAATTGATTTAAGCAATCAAGACGGCGGCCGCGCGCGTTCGCTGGCTGCAATCGGGTGGAGGGATCACGATGTCCGAGAAAATTTACGACGTACCGGCCGACTGGGCCAAACGCGCCTGGGTCGACGACGCCAAATACCGCGACATGTATGCGCGTTCGATCAAGGATCCCAACGGCTTCTGGACCGAACAGGCCAAGCGCGTCGGCTGGATCAAGCCCTTCACCAAGGTCGAGAACACCTCGTATGAGCCCGGCAAGATCTCGATCAAGTGGTTCGAGGACGGCGTACTCAACGTCGCCTGGAACTGCATCGACCGGCATCTGGAGAAGCGCGCCAAGCAGACCGCGATCATCTGGGAAGGCGACGACCCCTCCGAGTCCAAGCACATCACCTACCAGCAGCTCCACGACGAAGTCTGCAAGTTCGCCAACATCCTGCGCACCCGTAATGTGAAGAAGGGCGACCGCGTCACCATCTACCTGCCGATGATCCCGGAAGCGGCTTACGCGATGCTGGCCTGCGCGCGGATCGGGGCGATCCACTCGGTGGTGTTTGCGGGCTTCTCGCCCGACAGCCTGGCGCAACGCATCAACGACTGCCAGTCCAAGGTCGTGATTACAGCCGATGAGGGCCTGCGCGGCGGCAAGAAGGTCGCGCTGAAGGCCAATGTCGATGCAGCGCTCACCAAAACCACCGGTGTCGACTGGGTCGTCGTGGTCAAGCGCACCGGCGCCAAGATCGACATGAATCCCTCGCGCGACTTCTGGTACCACGAGGCCGCCAAGATGGTGACCACGGAGTGCCCGGTCGAGCACATGCACGCGGAAGATCCGCTGTTCATTCTCTATACGTCGGGCTCAACCGGCCAGCCCAAGGGCGTGCTGCACACCTCGGGCGGCTATCTCGTCTTCGCCGCGATGACGCATCAATATGTGTTCGATTATCACGACGGCGACATCTATTGGTGCACCGCTGACGTCGGTTGGGTCACAGGCCACAGTTACATTCTCTACGGACCGCTGGCGAACGGCGCGACCACGCTGATGTTCGAAGGTGTGCCGAATTACCCCGATAATTCCAGGTTTTGGAACGTTATCGACAAACACAAGGTCAATATTTTCTACACCGCGCCGACCGCGATCCGCGCGCTGATGCAGGCCGGCGATGCGCCGGTGACGAAGACCTCGCGCGCCTCGCTGCGGCTGCTCGGCTCGGTCGGCGAGCCGATCAACCCGGAAGCCTGGGAATGGTATCACCGCGTAATCGGCGACAACCGTTGCCCGATCGTCGATACCTGGTGGCAGACCGAAACCGGCGGCATCTTGATCACGCCGCTGCCCGGCGCGACCAAGCTCAAGCCGGGCTCCGCGACGCAGCCGTTCTTCGGCGTGGTGCCGCAGATCGTCGATAGCGACGGCAAGGTGCTGGAAGGCGAGTGCACGGGCAATCTCTGCATCGCCAAATCCTGGCCGGGCCAGATGCGCACCGTGTACGGCGATCACGCCCGCTTCGAGCAGACCTATTTCTCGACCTACAAGGGCAAGTATTTCACCGGCGACGGATGCCGGCGCGATGCCGACGGCTATTACTGGATCACCGGCCGGGTCGATGACGTCATCAACGTTTCCGGTCACCGCATGGGAACGGCTGAGGTCGAGAGCTCGCTGGTCGCGCATGCCAAGGTGTCGGAAGCCGCCGTGGTCGGCTATCCGCACGACATCAAGGGCCAGGGCATCTACGCCTATGTCACGCTGATGGCCGGCACCGAGCCGAGCGACGAATTGCGCAAGGAACTGGTGGCATGGGTACGCAAGGACATCGGCCCGATCGCTTCGCCTGATCAGATCCAGTTCGCGCCGGGTTTGCCGAAGACCCGTTCCGGCAAGATCATGCGGCGTATCCTGCGCAAGATCGCCGAGGACGAGCCGGGAAGCCTGGGCGATACCTCGACACTCGCCGATCCCGCTGTGGTCGACGATCTGGTCAAGCATCGCCAGAACCGGAAGGATCACCCGGCGTAAGCGGCGAGACCCTTCGGACTTATCTTGGCGCTTGCACCGCGCCGTTCGCGGCGCGTGCGGCGTTGACTGATCGCTAGACTCAACCTCATTGTCGCGGCCGATCGCAACGTTGTCGGCCGTATCATTTCGTGGCGATACGAGAGGCGCGCGGGCGTTTCTCGAGCCCGAAACAGGAAGCGCAAACGTGATCTCTCACGTCATTGTCATCCAGTGAATAGCGCTTGCGGATGTTTCGCCGGGAAGTGTGGTTTTCAGGTCATTTACTTTGTTTCGAACATTTTCTTTCTTGCTGGCTCAAAAGTACGCCCCGCCCGTGCGTGCAAAACGCCCGGTTAAGGGTCGCGGTTAATATTTGATGGAAACCAGCCGTTTAGCGGAGCTGGCCAGATTCGATCGCCGGACAAGGCGATCTAAAGACTTATTGGAGAGATCAATGTCTTTGAGGATGGCGGTGGCGGCAGCCACCATCGGCGCTGGGCTTCTCGCAACCAATTCCGCTCAGGCGCGTCCCGAGATGGTCGGGGTGAGAGGCGAATATTCGCCGGGAACGATCGTGGTGAAAACCAACGAACGCCGCCTCTATCTCATCCTCGATGATGGCCATGCGGTCCGTTACCCGGTCGGCGTCGGCAAATCCGGCAAGCAATGGGCCGGGACCACGCGGATCAGCGGCAAATATCTCAATCCGGCCTGGTCGCCTCCGGCCGAAGTCAAGCGCGACAAGCCCCAACTGCCGGACGTCATTCCGGGCGGCTCGCCGCGTAATCCGATGGGGGTCGCCGCCATGACGCTCGCCGGCGGCGAATACGCCATTCACGGAACCAACGTGCCGGGCTCGGTCGGCGGTTTCGTATCCTATGGCTGCATCCGGATGCTCAACCCTGATATCACCGACCTGTATGAGCGGGTTTCCATCGGCACCACGGTCGTGGTAACGCGCTGATCGCGAACTTCGCGGCACACACGCTTCGGAACTCAGAAGTCCGAGGCGATGCCTTTGTTCTCCCAATCGCCGTAGCGGGTCGGTTCGGGTCCCTTCGGGCCTTGAAACTCTTTCGGTCGCGACTGTGCCTCGGCGGCAGCCGCCTTCCGCCGCGCTTCGGCTTCATCGAGTGCGCGTTGTGCGGCAGGCGAGAGCGGTTTGCGCCCGGTTACGGAGGTGGCCGGCTCAGGCTGTGATGGATCGTCCGTCATCACTACTGCTCGCGTACAAGAGAAGTCATACGCCGGATTCTTACATTTGGCATATTCTAGTGCCAAATCGATTCTTGCCGTCGGCATGAGCTGAAGTGCGAATTGCTGCGCCAGATTACAAGATGTGCCCGCTCCATGCCCCCGCAACGATTTGCTTTGCCGACTGAAGCGCCAGGCCTTGCGGCGCGGCGGATCGCGGCTGACATCCTCGACGGCGTCCTGCACAAGCATCGCACGCTTGATGAACAACTCGACGGCACAGCCGCCCATCCCGGACTGAAAAGCCTTTCCGACCGCGACCGCGCCCTGATGCGCCGGCTGGTCGCAACGATTTTGCGGCGGTTGGGCACTTTGGGCCATGTTCTTTCACGGTTGCTTGATCGCGGGGTGCCAACCGACGCTCCCCGCGCGCAAAGCGCGCTGTTGATCGGAGCTGCGCAAATTCTCTGGATGGATGTGCCCGATCACGCGGCCGTCGATCTGTCGGTGCGGCTGGTGCAATCGGATCGGCGCGCGGCGAAATATGCCGGCCTCGTCAATGCCGTGCTGCGTCGATGCGCACGCGAAGGGCAGCCGCTGATCGACGAAGTCAAATCGAAACATCTCGACGTGGCACCGTGGCTGTTCGCGCGCTGGTCCGCCCATTACGGCGCGACCGTCGCAAGCGACATCGCGAACGCGATCGGGCAAGACCCCTCACTCGACATCACCGTCAAGTCGGATGCGGAACAATGGGCCACGCGGTTGCATGGCGAAACGCTGCCCACTGGTTCGGTCCGCACGCTGTTGCAGGGCTCGGTGACGATGCTGCCGGGTTTCACGGATGGTCAATGGTGGGTGCAGGATGCCGCCGCAGCGCTTCCGGCACGCCTGTTCGGCGACGTGGCTGGCAAGAATATCCTCGACCTTTGCGCAGCACCCGGCGGCAAGACCGCCCAACTCGTCCACGGCGGGGCGCGCGTGACTGCGGTCGATCGATCGCCCGCCCGCATGGCCAGGCTGCGCGACAACCTCACGCGATTGTCGCTGGAGGCGGAGTCTGTCGTGGCTGACGGCGCCGAATGGCTCGACCAGAACCACGGCGAGGGCTTTGACGGTATCCTGATCGACGCGCCTTGTACGTCGACTGGAACGATCCGGCGTCATCCCGATATCGGCTGGCTGCGGCAGGAATCCGATATCGCGCCGCTGGCGGCCACTCAGAAGCGGCTGCTGCAAAAGGCCGTCGCCGCCCTGAAGCCCGGCGGAACGCTCGTCTATTGCACCTGTTCGCTGGAGCCGGAAGAGGGCGAGCAGGCGATTGCCGAACTCTTGAGGTCAGAAACGGCGGTCCAACGCCTGCCGATCGAATCGGGCGAGGTCGCGGGCTTGAACGAAATCCTGACCGCGGAGGGCGATTTGCGCACGCTGCCCTGTCACCTGCCTCATCAAGACCCGAGGCTTGCCGGACTCGACGGCTTTTACGCCGCGCGGCTGGTGCGGCGTAATTGACCACCGCCACCGACTAAATCCTGATTTTACACCGCTTTTCGGCCTTACTGTGCTGATTCGCACCGTTTCAAGGTGGTGTTTTGGGGACGTTTCCGGATTAAAAGGATTCGGAAAGAATCTTCCCAACCAAGGCAGGGCGTGTCGGTCGCTCAACGCAGACGTATCTCGACGCTGATCCTGGGCCGCGTTGCACGCAACATGTTGGGGCGGGCAAGCAGCGGCTCGGTTGCGTTGTTGTCGCTATGGCCCGGCCGCACCGACCGCCTCATCATCGCTCCGCACGATTTGCGCACAGCGGACGCGACGCGGGCGGCCGAAATCTATGCCGGCCGGTTCGTTTTTGCGGGCAAGATCGTCACCTGCCACGGCCGTTCGATATTCGAACTCGAACCACCGTCCGACGACTGGGAGGTCGCCCTCCTCGGTTTCGGCTGGCTTCGGCATCTGCGCGCCGCCGATACCGCCCTCACCCGCGCCAATGCCCGCGCCCTGGTCGACGACTGGCTTTCGAATCCGAACTACGGGCGGCCCTTGGCACGCCGCGCGGATGTGCTGGCACGCCGTGTCATCTCGCTGTTGTCGCAGGCCCCGCTCGTGCTCGGCGATACCGACGGCAAGTTCTATCGGCGCTATTTGCGCGGGCTGTCCCGCGAAATCCGCTACCTGCGCTCGGCGATGATCGATATTGCCGATGGCGTGCCACGGCTCCAGGTGCTGATCGCGCTTTGCTATGCCTCGCTTTGTCTTGCCAATCAGGCGCATCATATCCGCACCGCCGCGCGCAGGCTTTCGGAGGAATTGCAGCGCCAGATCCTTCCGGATGGCGGCCATATCTCGCGTAACCCCGGCGCGTTGATCGAGCTTCTGACCGATCTGCTGCCGCTGCGTCAGACCTTCGCCGCACGCAATATCGCGCCACCACCCGCCCTGCTGAACGCGATCGACCGTATGATGCCGATGTTGCGCTTCTTCAGGCACGGCGATGGCAACTTCGCGCTGTTCAACGGTATGAGCGGAACATCTTCCGACGTGCTCGCAACCCTGCTGGCCTATGACGACACCCACGGCACGCCGATGGCCAACATGCCGCATTCCGGCTTTCAACGACTTGATGCCGGCAATACCGCTGTCATCATCGATGCCGGCCCGTCGCCGCTGCCGAGCGTCAGCCACGACGCCCATGCCGGCTGCCTCTCATTTGAATTATCTTCGGGAACGAGCCGGATCGTCATCAACTGCGGCATGCCGTCGACCGGCCGCGACAATTGGCGCAGCTTTGCCCGAGGCACGTCAGCGCATTCGACACTGACCTATCACGACACCTCGTCCTGCCAGTTCGTGGAATTTTCCGCGATGAAGCGGCTTCTGCAAGGCGCGCCCATTGTCAGCGGGCCGACCGCGGTCGAAAGCTACCGCGAGGCCGTCGCCAATGGCATGCTGCTGACGACGTCACATGACGGTTATCTCGATCGGTTCGGCGTGACCCATCGCCGGGTGCTGATGCTTTCACCTGACGGGACGCGGCTGGACGGCGAAGACACCGTGGCGCTGGCGCCCGACGGGCGCAGCAAAGGCCGCGAGACCGACTATGCGCTGCGGTTTCACCTGCACCCCGCGGTGAAGGCAAGCCGTCTCAGCGACGCCAGAGGCGTCATGCTGGTATTGCCCAACCGCGACGTCTGGACCTTCGAAGCGCTCGACGACAAGGTCGAGCTTGAGGACAGCGTATTTCTGGCCGGCAATGATGGCCCGCGCCGCACCTCCCAGATCGTGATCCGCCAGGACTCGCACCACGCGCCCTCGGTCCGTTGGAGTTTTGTGCGCTCGACGTCTTCGCAGGCGGCGACGGCCGCGAGGCGTAACACCCGCCGCGAACCGGAGCTGCCGCTGTAATTAATAAAATGCGACACAGCGGACAGACCGAATCTCGCCGTTGTGGATATCCGCAAAAACTGCTAACCACCCGTTGCTCGCGCGACTGGCGACTTTGGATGGAGCACCATCGGGAAGCGCGAGAGTAACAGCCGCGCGCCTGGGCAAAAGCACCCCTTGAACAGAGGATCTTGCCCATGACTGATCAACTCCGCCATGTCACCCGTGCCCTGTTGTCCGTTTCGGACAAAACGGGGTTGCTCGAGTTTGCCCGCGCACTCGCTCTCCACGGCGTTGAACTTATTTCGACAGGAGGCACCGCGAAAGCGATCTCCGAAGCCGGGTTGAGAGTGAAGGACGTCTCAGAACTCACCGGCTTTCCCGAAATGATGGACGGACGGGTCAAAACCCTGCATCCGAAGGTGCATGGCGGATTGCTCGCCATTCGCGACAAGGCCGATCACACCAGTGCGATGAAGACGCACGGCATCGCGCAGATCGATCTGTTGGTCGTCAACCTCTATCCGTTTGAAGCCACCGTCGACAAAGGCGCCGATTTCGAAACCTGTATCGAGAATATCGATATTGGCGGCCCCGCGATGATCCGCGCCGCCGCCAAGAACCATAACGACGTCGCCGTGGTCGTCGACGTCAGCGACTACCAGGACGTTCTCGACGAACTCAAGGCCAATCAGGGCGCGACCACGCTGTGGCTGCGACGGCGTCTTGCCGCCACGGCCTACGCCCGCACCGCGGCCTATGATGCGGCGATCTCGAACTGGTTCGCACGCGAGCTTGAGACCGAAGCGCCGGAATTCCGCGCCTTCGGCGGGCGCCTGATTCAATCGCTGCGTTACGGCGAAAATCCGCATCAGACGGCGGCGTTCTATCGCACGCCCGACCGGCGGCCGGGCGTCGCCACCGCGCGGCAGATTCAGGGCAAGGAACTGTCCTACAACAACATCAACGATACCGACGCGGCGTACGAATGCATCGCTGAGTTCGACGCCGCGCGAACCGCGGCCTGCGTCATTGTCAAACACGCCAATCCGTGCGGCGTCGCCGAAGGCGACGATCTCCTGGGCGCCTACCGAAAGGCGCTCGCCTGCGATTCGACTTCCGCCTTTGGCGGCATCGTTGCGTTGAATCGAACGCTGGATGCGGAAGCGGCGCGCGCGATCACCGAAATTTTTACCGAAGTGATCATCGCACCCGACGCTACCGATGAGGCCATGGCGATCGTTGCCGCCAAGAAGAACCTGCGGCTGCTATTGGCCGGAGGGTTGCCGGATCCTCGCGCGATCGGCCTGACCGCCAAGACGGTTGCCGGTGGCTTACTCGTGCAAAGCCGCGACAACGCCGTGGTCGACGACATGAAGCTGATGGTCGCAACCAAGCGCGCACCGACGCAAGCCGAGATGCGTGATCTGACCTTCGCGTTCCGCGTCGCCAAGCACGTGAAGTCGAACACCATCGTTTACGCAAAGGATCTCGCCACCGTCGGCATCGGCGCCGGCCAGATGAGCCGGGTGGATTCAGCGCGTATCGCCGCGCGCAAGGCGCAAGATGCCGCTTCTGAATTGAAGCTGCCGGTGCCACTCACCAAGGGTTCCGTCGTCGCATCGGACGCCTTCTTCCCGTTCGCCGACGGCATGCTCGCCTGCATCGAAGCCGGCGCCACCGCGGTGATCCAGCCCGGCGGATCGGTGCGCGACAATGAAGTGATCGAGGCCGCCGATGCCCATGGTATCGCCATGGTGTTTACCGGCGTGCGCCATTTCCGGCACTGAATTCTCGCCCGAGGGACGCACGACTATTCCCTGACCCGCGCCAATAACGCGAGCCCGGCCACAAAGAACAGCACCAGCGTCGCCATGCCGGCCTTCTGGCTTTCGGTCACCGCCGTCACGATGCCGATCAGCAAGGGCCCGACGAACGAGGTCACTTTTCCGGTCAGTGCGAACAGGCCGAAATATTGCGCGATGCGGTCTTTTGGCGCCAGTTGAACGAGAAGCGTCCGCGACGCTGCTTGCAGCGGCCCGCCGACGGCTCCGATCAGGCATCCAAGCAGGAGATAAGCGCGCTCGGCGGGAGCGGCGAACAAGGCGCCGCCCGGAACCGGCGGCGTGACCGCGACAAATAGTACAGAATTCTTGTCGACCAGCAGAATCGCGACGATGGCGAACAGCAAAATCATCATGGCGCCGGCGATCACGCGCTTGGGCCCGAGCGCATCGTCGAGCTTGCCGCCCACCCAGGCGCCGAAAGTGCCGGCGACAGCGAGGATGATGCCAAAGGTGCCGATCTGGATGGTGCTCCAGCCAAAGGTGCCAGCCGCGTAAATTCCGCCGAACGCAAACAGCGACACCAGTCCGTCCGTATAGATCATGTTGGCGAACAGGAAGGCGGCCATCGCTTTCCGCTCCGGCAATTCACGCAACGTCTGCTTCAGCTCGGTCAATCCCTCATGCAAGGCTTCGCCGAGCCGTCGCTTCGCAGGATAATCCGGCGTCAGCAGGAACATCGGCAGCGCAAAGATCAAGAACCAGACGCCGGTCAACGGCCCCACGATGCGATCGCCTTGATGTGTCGCAGGATCGAGCCCGAACAGCGGTGTGAAGCCGAGCAAGGTACGGCCGGTCTCGGGATTTGCGGCAAGAAAGCCGAGAACAAGGATGAGGCTGAGAATACCGCCGACATAGCCGGTGGCCCAGCCGGAGCCGGACAGCCGCCCGATCTTTTCGGGCGGCACCAACGTTGGCATCATCGAGTTGTTGAACACGATAGCGAATTCGGCGCCGATGGTAGCGACCGCGTAAGCCAGAAGCAGAGCCGGAATCACGCTGATGTTGCCGGGACTTCCGAACCACATAAGCGCGGCACCAACCACCAGAAGCGCACCGAACGCCGCGATCCACGGCTTGCGGCGGCCACTGGCATCCGCGATGGCGCCGAGCACCGGCGAAAGCAGGGCTATGGTCAATCCAGCCGCAGCGGTCGCAAAGCCCCATAACGACTGACCGCTGGCGGGATCAGCCGCCACATGGGTCGCAAAGTAAGGCGAGAACACGAAGGTAGTAATCAGCGTGAAAAACGGCTCGGTCGCCCAGGCAAAGAACATCCAGCCTGCCACTGCGGAGGCTGGAGGATATTGATGCCCCCGATCGGTCGTGTCCATGCCCAAGACCATCGTCACCATCTCTTGAATATCCCCGCTGACGCCGCGCTGTGCAAGCTTGCCAAACGAGCAACTGCATCGCGATGCGAATACCGGAATTGGCACACCGGCGGACCTTTTGTCGCCATCGGCAAAGGCCATATAGCATTCGTGGCATCGAAGGAGAAAGTTTGATGAGACCGTTCAAGACGGCGTGGCGGGAAATCCTGGTCGCGAGCCTGGTTGTTCTCTCGTTTTTGAGTCTCGCCGTCGCACAGGAGCCGCGCCGTGGCTTCTATACGCCTCTTGCTGCCGATGCCGTGCATTCCATTCCGGCCGAACACGGCATGGTGGTCGCGCAGGAGAAGGTTGCCGCGCGGATCGGTACCGACGTCCTGAGACGGGGCGGCAACGCGATCGATGCGGCGGTCGCTACCGGCTTTGCCATGGCGGTGACCTATCCGCGCGCCGGCAACATCGGCGGCGGCGGTTTCATGGTCATCCATTCGGTGGACCGGCACGAAGATATCGCGATCGATTATCGCGAGACCGCACCGGCCGCGACCACGCCAACTATTTTTCTGGGGACCGACGGCAAGCCCGACAACGCCAAGTCGCGCGACTCCGCGCTTGGAATCGGCGTTCCCGGCACGCCTGCAGGCCTCGCTTTGGCGCTCGAGAAATACGGCTCCGGAAAATTCACGCTTGCCGAGTTGATCCAGCCGGCCATCGATCTGGCGCACAACGGCGTCGTCATCGCCGACGACGGCGCCGATACCCTGCCCGAATGGCATCGCCGGCTGGCGCGCTGGCCTTCGGCAGCAAAGATCTTTTCGCGACCCGACGGCACATCCTTGCGCGAGGGCGACACCCTGGTCCAGACCGACCTGGCCGACACGTTATCGGCCATTGCCACGCAGGGACCACATGGCTTCTACGAAGGACCGGTCGCGGAGAAACTCACAAAAGCTATTCAAGACGCCGGTGGCATCATGACGGCCAATGATCTAAAGGCGTATCGGCCGGTGATCCGCGCGCCCGTGCGCGGTACCTATCGTGGCTACGACATCGTTGCGATGCCGCTGCCGTCTTCCGGCGGCGTGGGACTGGTAGAAACGCTCAATATCCTTGAGGGCTTTCCGCTTGCCGAGATGAAGCAAGGCTCCGCGGCTTCGCTGCATGTCCTGATCGAAGCCATGAAGCGCGCTTACGCAGACCGTGCCCATTACCTCGGTGATCCCGCTTTTGTCAGCGCGCCTGTTGCAACCCTCACCACCAAGGACTACGCGGCCAAACAGCGCGCGAGCATCGATCTTGATCGCGCCACGCCATGGGTCGACGCGGTCTTGACCGCGCCGCCGCGCGAAGGCAGCAACACCACGCATTTTTCCGTCGTCGACAGTTTCGGTAATGCCGTCAGCAACACCTACACGCTGAATTTCAGCTACGGCGTCGGCCTTGTCGCCGAGGGCACCGGCGTCCTGCTCAACAACGAACTGGACGATTTCACCGCAGCTCCAGGCGCCGCCAACGCCTACGGTCTCGTCGGCTTCGACGCCAATTTGCCCGGCCCGGGCAAACGGCCGCTGTCATCGATGTCGCCGACCATCGTGCTGAAGGACGGCAAGCCCGTGCTCGTGACGGGTTCGCCGGGCGGCAGTCGTATCATTTCCACCGTGCTGCAAGTGATCGTGGATGTGCTCGACTACCACATGGACGTTGCCGTCGCGGTGGCCGCGCCGCGGCTCCATCATCAATGGCTTCCCGACGAGGTCAGGATCGAGCGCGGCTTCGCGGAGGAAACGCTTGAGGCGCTCAGGGCGAAAGGTCATCGCATCGTCGAGCCGATGGGACAGACCTCTGCGAATTCGATTGCGGTGACGCCGAACGGACCGCTCGGCGCGCCCGATCCGCGCACCCGCGGCGCGGAGGCCGCTGGAGAGTAGAGTATCCGTAAGCCAGTTCAGCGCCCGACCGTGTAGGGCCCGCCTTTTTCCAGCGCGCGCTGATAGGTGGGGCGTGCATGAATGCGGTCCAGAAACGCCATCGCCTTGGGATGGCCCTGGTCGAGACCACCGCGCGCCGCTGCCGCCTCGAGCGGAAAGCTCATCTGGATGTCAGCCGCGGTGAAGGCGTCGCCCGCGAACCATTCGCTCTTGGACAGTTCGCTTTCCCAGAACGCCATGTGCAGCTTGAGTTGCGGGTTGACGAACGCCGTCATCGCCTGATTGGAGACCTTGCGCACCAAGGGGCGGAGCAACGCCGGTGCGCGCTTTGGCATCAGCGTGAACAAGAGTTTCAGCAAGAGCGGCGGCATCGCCGAGCCTTCGGCGTAGTGCAGCCAATAGGTGTAACGCAGGCGCTCCGGTGTGGTGGGCGGCGGGATCAGGCGGCCGTTGCCATAGGTCTCGACCAGATATTCGGCGATCGCGCCGGATTCCGCGATTGTTTTGCCGTTGTCGGTGATGACAGGCGATTTTCCGAGCGGATGGATGGCTCGCAGCTCGGCCGGCGCGCGCATATCCGGCTGGCGCTGATAACGCACGATTTCATAGGGAACGCCCAGCTCTTCCAGGAGCCACAACACGCGCTGGGAACGGGAATTGTTGAGGTGATGAACTGACAGCATCGCGCGTTTCCCAACTTGAAGTGCTTGAGCCTTGTCATTCCGTAGCAGTGAGGGGGCGAAATGGCGATTGAGGTTTGAGAATTATACCCGGGCGATATTGACTGCCGTATTTTACCCGGGTATAAATTGAAGCATGAAATCCGGATTGGGCCGATGACCTCTGAAAAATGCTTCACCGCTTTCGTTGGCCACCGGCGGTTGGCCTCCGGTCGGCTGGCCGAGGTCGCGATCTCGATCAAAAAAACAACGAAGCCGACCGGCACCGAGCCGATCCTTATCTTCGACGACACCAGCGGAAAGTCGCTCGATATCGACCTGCGCGGAACGGACGAAGAAATCCTCGCCCGTCTACCGCCTTCCGCTCCCAATCCGGAAACGGTGACGGCTGAACCGCCGGCATCGGAGCCGCGTGGCCGCGGCCGACCACGGCTCGGCGTCGTAGCCCGCGAAGTAACGCTGCTGCCGCGGCACTGGGATTGGCTTGCCGGCCAACCCGGTGGGGCGTCGGTCGCTTTACGAAAACTTGTCGATGAGGCGCGCCGTACCGGCGGCGATCGCGATCGTCATCGTGCCGCGAGGGACGCGGCCTATCATTTCATGTCGGCGATGGCCGGCAATTTCAAAGGCTTCGAGGAAGCTTCCCGCTCCCTGTTCGCGGACGACCGGCGGCGGTTTGGCGAACTGGTCGCCGCCTGGCCCGAAGACGTCCGTGACCATATCGTCAGGCTTGCCTTCCGTGATCGCGACGATCCGCACCAGCTGTGACCGGCCGGTTTTCCGGTCCATCAAAATATGACGATCATCATCGAACCCGGTGGACGCAACGCTGCCGTTGCGCCACAATGGCGGGGATAAAGAAACTGCCCGGGAGGCCGTCATGAGCGTCTCTGTGCCGCAATTCATGTTCGATTTCGGCAGCCCGAACGCCTTCCTGAGTCATGAGGCCATTCCGGCGATCGAAAAGCGGATCGGGACCCAATTCGAATATGTGCCGGTCCTGCTTGGCGGCATTTTCAAGGCCACCAATAACCGGTCGCCCGCCGAGACGCTGGCCGGCATCAAGAACAAGCGCGAATTCCACGCGATCGAGACCAATCGCTTCGTGAAGCGCTTCCAGGTCAAGCCCTATACCTGGAATCCGTTCTTTCCCGTCAACACCCTCAATCTGATGCGCGCCGCCGTCGCCGCCCAAATGGAGGGCGTGCTCGAAAAATACGTCGATGCCGCCTTTCATCACATGTGGGTCGAGCCAAAGAAAATGGACGATCCAGAAGTGGCGGTTGCGGCGCTGACGGCGTCCGGACTTGACGCCAAACGGCTATTCGCGCGTGCTGGCGAGGCCGACGTCAAGGCCAAGCTGATCGAGAACACGCAAAGCGCGGTCGAGCGTGGCGCCTTCGGCTCGCCGACATTCTTTGTCGGCAACGAAATCTTCTTTGGCAAAGAGCAGTTGCGCGACGTCGAGGAGATGGTTCTTGGCAAGTAGTCTCCGTCATTGCGAGGAGCAAAGCGACGAAGCAATCCATATCTGACCTACCGATCTGGATTCCTTCGCTTCGCTCGCAATGACGAAACAGCTGAGTGGAGTACCGATCAATGCAAAAGCGCAATGCCACCGTGGCCGTGATCGGCGCCGGCGACTATATCGGCGCCGAGATCGCCAAGAAATTTGCGGCTGAAGGTTTTACCGTCTTCGCCGGCCGGCGCGACGGCGCCAAGCTCGCGCCGCTGGTTCACGGTATCGAGGCCGCGGGCGGGTCGATTGTGGCGCGTTCGCTGGACGCCCGAAAGGAAGATGAAGTCGCCGCGTTCTTGAACGACGCCGACAAACACGCCCCACTCGAGGTGACCATTTTTAACGTCGGCGCTAACGTCAATTTTCCAATCTTGGAGACCACCGATCGCGTGTTCCGCAAAGTGTGGGAGATGGCCTGCTGGGCCGGCTTCCTGGCCGGCCGCGAGTCGGCGCGGCTGATGTTGCCGCACGGCCAGGGCAACATCTTCTTTACCGGCGCCACGGCGTCGCTACGCGGCGGCAGCGGCTTTGCGGCCTTCGCCAGCGCCAAGTTCGGACTTCGGGCCGTGGCGCAGTCGATGGCGCGAGAACTCGGCCCCCAGAATATCCACGTCGCCCATCTGATCATCGATTCCGGCGTCGATACCGCCTGGGTGCGCGAGCGACGCGAACAGCTCTGGGGCAAGGAAGCGCTCAACAATCCGGATCTGCTGATGCCGCCCGCGTCCGTCGCCGCGTCCTTTTGGCAGCTTTATCAGCAGCCGCGTAGCGCCTGGACTTTCGAACTGGAAATACGCCCATTCGGCGAAAAATGGTAAGGAAACGAATAGTGAGTAGCGAATAGAAAGCCGAAATATATTATTCGCTACTCCCTATTCGCCATTCGCGATTTCACAAACAACAAGAAGGATTCTATTCCCATGCGCATCCTGGTGGTCGGAGCCGGCGCGATCGGCGGATATTTTGGCGGCCGAATGCTGCAAGCCGGCTGCGACGTGACATTCCTGGTCCGGCCGCGACGCGCGGCTGAACTTGCTTCCGCGGGCCTCGTCATCAAGAGTCCCAACGGCAACGTGACGCTGACGGCGCCGCCGAACGTGCAAGCGGACAAACTCGACAAGGTCTTCGACCTCGTGCTGCTGAGCTGCAAGGCTTTCGACCTGGAAGATGCGATCAAGTCATTTGCGCCGGCCGTTGGCCCGAAGACCGCCATTCTTCCGCTGCTCAACGGCATGCATCACCTCGACGTGCTCGACCAGCGCTTCGGCGCAAATGCCGTGCTGGGCGGATTGTGCGCGATCGCAGTCACGCTTAACGAGCGACGCGAGATCGTCCAGCTCGCGCCGATGCAGTCGCTCGGCTTCGGTGAGCGCGACGGCAAGCTCTCGGACCGAGTGCAGGCCATTGCGGACGTCATGGGAAGCGGCAAGTTCGGCGCCGCTGCCAGCACGCAGGTGATCCAGGACATGTGGGAGAAGTGGGTTTTCCTCGCCTCGCTCGCCGCCTCGACCTGTGCGATGCGCGCTCCGGTCGGCCATATTCTGGCGGCGCCGGGCGGCAAGGATTTCATTCTCGGCATCCTCGATGAATGCAGCGCGGTCGCTTCAGCCGAAGGCCACACTCCTACCGGTCCATTCTTCGAACGAGCGCGCGGAATGCTGACCGCGGCAGGTTCGCAACTCACGGCGTCGATGTTCCGGGACATCAAGGCGGGCGCCCAGGTCGAGGCTGATCACGTCATCGGCGACCTGATCGCGCGCGGCGACGCCGCGAAGGTGCCGGTGCCGAAGCTGCGGATCGCCTACACGCATCTGAAGGCTTATCAGAGCCAGCGCGCGTAAAGACTTAAAGGTGTGCGAGATAATGCGCCAACGCCGTGATCTCTTCTTCGCTGAGGGGATAAGCGACGTCGGCCATCGCCGCCATGCCGCCGCCGGATCGCACGCCTGACTTGTAGTCGTGCAGCGCTTTCAGAAGATAATCCTCGCGCTGCCCGGCGATGCGCGCCACCGCCTTGGTGCCCGCGAAGCTGTCGGTATGGCAGGACGCGCAGCGTCGCCCGACGGCCGCTTGCGCGCCCTTCTGCGATAGATCGGGGTTGTCGTCGGGCTTAGTCGCTTTCGGCGGCGTCAGCGACGCAAAATAAGCGCCGAGATTGCGGATATCGTCATTGTCGACCTGTTCGGCGATGGGCTGCATCTGCTCGTTCTTGCGCGCGCCGCTGCGGAAGAACACCAACTGCCATTGAATGAATTGGTCCGGCTGTCCCGCCAGCGACGGAATATTTTCCATTTGCGAGATGCCATTCTCGCCATGACAGCCGGCGCAGAGTTCGGCCTTTTTCTTCGCCGCCTCAAGATCGGCGGCAGGCGACGTTGCGATCATCGCCGCGGACATTGCCGTCGCGCAGAGAACATCGATCCAAAATCCGCGACGCGTCACCGTGATCGCTCCGTAGTTGCGTACAAAACTGCGGCCGCCCGTCACCGGGCAGCCGCAGCCTTTCGATTTCTTAGCCCTACTTCTTGTAGCTGATGCGATAGATCGCACCCGCCCAGTCGTCGGCAACGAGGATCGATCCATCCTTGTCCAGGATGATGTCGTCAGGACGGCCAAGATAGCCCTGGTCGCCTTCGATCCAGCCCGATGCAAATACGGTTTCCTTGGCGTTCTTGCCGTCCGGATCTGCGGTGACGCGAACGATACGCGCGCCCTGATATTTATGCCGATTCCAGGAGCCGTGTTCGGCAATCAGGATCGAGTTCTTGTACTCCGGCGGGAATTGGTCGCCGGTATAGAACTTCATGCCGAGCGGGGCCACGTGGGCGCCGAGATTGAGCACCGGCGGCGTGAATTCTGAACACTTGTGGCCCATCGCGAATTTGTCATCGGGCGTGTCGCCCTGATGGCAATAGGGATAGCCGAAGTGTTCGCCGAGCCTTGAGATCATGTTCAGCTTGTCGCTCGGCATGTCGTCGCTGATCCAGTCGCGCGCATTCTCGGTGAACCAGTATTTTCCGGTCCGTGGATCGACGTCGCCGCCGACGCTGTTACGGACGCCGAGCGCGACGATTTCGGCATTTCCGGTCTTTGGATCGACGCGCCGGATCTGCGAAACGCTGGTCGGCGGAATGCCGATGTTAAAGGGAGGTCCGAACGGAATGTAGAACCAACCGTCCTTGTCGGCGGCCAGATATTTCCAGCCGTGCGCTGCGTAGGAAGGCATGTCGTCGTAGACGACCTTGCCGCTGCCGAGCTTGTCGAGATTGTCCTCTGCGTTGTCGTATCGGATCAGCTTGTCGACATTGATTACGTAGAGCGCGCCATCCTTGAAAGCGATGCCGGTGGGCATCGGCGGATTGAGCCCCTTGAGGATGGTCTTGACCTCTTTCTTGCCGCCGGTGTCCTTGATCGCATAGACGTTGCCGAGGCCGAACGAGCCGACAAAGAGCGTACCTTTGTCGCCCCAGGCCATCTGCCGCGCTGCCAGCACGCCGGAGGCGTAGACTTCGATGTTAAAGCCTTCCGGCAGCTTGATCTTCTTGATCAGCGCGGCGAGTTCGGCATCCGACGAACCGGTCGGCGGTCCCGATGGCGGCGCCAGGCCTTTTTGGGCTTCCGTCTCATCACCAAGGAACCAGTCGTCCGGCGGGTGGGTCCAGAACTCCTTGTTGCCGGACTCGTATTTCTTCAACCCCTTGTCTTGCGCGGCGACCGGCGCGGTCGCTGCAATGGCGAGGATGGTTGCGAGCGCAAGAATGGATCGATTGAAAGCCGATTTCATCGCGTCTCTCCCTGATGCAGCCACGTCGGCCGCGACGTTATTTTTGATGTGCCTGTGCGGGCAAATTATTTGCGAGGCCAAAAATCCTACCACATCGCCCGGTAGAGAGAAGTGCGCGGCACGTTCGCTTCACGCGTGCAGGTGAGATAAATTTTGGCTCGCTGCCTGAACGTGGCAGAAAAACGGAAGGCTCGTGTCGCATCGGTGGCGCATCGGGTGCGCCGCGCGCTGTAATCCCGCGGGGCGGGAAACCGTACGGTCATCGTGAGATGGCGATGATGGAAGAAGTTGCCTGTCGTGCGCCGTGTGGCTGCGATGCTGTGCGCTACGGCTCAAGACAAGCGGCGGATACGCTATCGGGGAGTTGTCCTGAAAGGGCCACTCCCATCGCTCTCAGTTCTCGAAGAAGAGAAACTGGAGCGGGCGAAGGGATTCGAACCCTCGACCCCGACCTTGGCAAGGTCGTGCTCTACCCCTGAGCTACACCCGCATCCTTTAGAGATTGTCGCCTTGTTGTCACCGGCGACGGCAGACCTATGCCAAATGCCGACTGCGAATGCAACAGCCAGCAACGGGCGATCGAAAGTACCGTAGAGGCCCCGATATGGCGGGCCAATTTGGCGGAATCGGCTCGAAATAGGCCTTAAGCCGACGCCGAGCCGGTCCCCGCGGGGAACTTGGCCGGGCGAGGCTCCATCGATTCACGTAAAGATTTGAGCCATTTTCCGAACCAGCTCCGCAAGGTCTCGGTGAGTTCATCGCGCCGGGCGGCCTCACAATCGAAATTGGCCCACCATTCGACGAAGGCGCGATCGCCGTCGACGACGGGCGTGACCCGCAATGTCGCCTGAAACCCCGTCATCGGCAGCGTTGGCGCCTCGCAAAATTCGTAAGTCTGGGACCGCTCGACATCGGATTGGGCCAGGAGCCGCTGCCGAATATGCCGTCCCTGGTAGGCACATTCCGTACGGCGCCGACGGCGTCGCCGGATTTCCCATCCTCGATCCGGCTTTCGCCGGCGCCGGCCACCCAGACCGTATAGTTATTGAAATCGCGAATGATTTTCCAAATATCCTGGGCGGGCTGCTCGAACACGGTGCTGTAATAGGCCCTCGCCATCGTGCGTCTCCTGAAAAACCGGCTGTGCCCGGGTTATCGAGACGTGGACGGGTCGATATCCACCCGATCTCCGACGGCCTTCAATGGCCCACCCGGCCGGCCCTTTCGGCCAATTCCACGGAAACCGATTGAAATTTCCGACCCAACCGCCATTTGGGGGTGAGAACAGCTGAACCGCAAAGCCGGGCCGTGCTAGACAGGCGCGGCCGGTGCAAAATCTGGCAGACATCAGACGAGGATTCCCGTGACAATATTAGAGCAGGGCAATGGAGCCGCACCGCAGGCAGCGCCCGATCTGATCAAGGAGACGACGACCCAGACGTTCGTGAAGGACGTTATCGAGGAATCCAAGCGGCAGCCGGTGCTGATCGACTTCTGGGCGCCATGGTGCGGCCCCTGCCGTCAGCTCACTCCGATCCTCGAAAAGGTCGTCCACGCCGCCAAGGGCAAGGTCAAGCTGGTCAAGATGAATATCGACGAACATCCGGCGATCCCGGGCCAGATGGGAATCCAGTCGATTCCGGCCGTGATCGCCTTCGTCAACGGCCAGCCTGCCGACGGATTCATGGGCGCGGTGCCCGAAAGCCAGGTCACGGCCTTCGTCAACAAGCTGACCGCCGGCATGCCCGGCGAGCCGAACATCGCAGAGATCCTCAAAGAGGCCGAAACCTTGCTCGCCGAGGGCGATGCGGCTAACGCAGCCTCGGTCTATGCGGAAGTGCTTTCCGTCGATGCCACCAATATCGCTGCTTTGGCCGGACTGGCGAAATGCTACGCCACGACTGGCGCAATCGATCAGGCCAAGCAGACGCTGGCCATGGTGCCCGAATCCAAGCGTGGCGACGCCGCGGTCAAGGCCGTGCAGGCCATGATCGATTTGGCCGAACAGGCAAGTTCGCTTGGCCCGGTCACCGAGCTCGAACAGAAAGTCGCCGCAAACCCGCTCGATCATCAGGCGAGATTCGATCTGGCGACCGCACTCAACGCCGCCGGCAAGCGCACGGAGGCGACCCAGCAGTTGCTCGAAATCGTCAAGCGTGACCGCAAGTGGAATGAAGACGGCGCCCGCAAGCAGCTGGTACAGTTCTTCGACGCTTGGGGCGCCACCGACGAAGCGACCGTCGAGGGAAGAAAACGGCTGTCGACGATTTTGTTTTCGTAATACCGCTTCGAATGAAGATTAAAGCAGGCTTGAGCCTGCACAATCGGATTACGCGAATCGCGTAGGCTGATCCGAAGCACGATCACGATATGGGCTGGTGACCGCAATGCCGATCAATGCCGAATATCGCGGACCTTCAGACCTTCCCGAGATCATTCCGGTATTTCCGCTGCCCGGTGCATTGCTGCTGCCGCGCGGGCAGATGCCGCTCAATATTTTCGAACCGCGTTATCTAGCCATGGTCGACGATGCCTTTCGCGACGGCCATCGCCTGATCGGGATGATCCAGCCCGACGTTGCTCACTCGCCCGATGAGGCTCATCCGAAACTGTTTCAGGTCGGCTGCGTCGGGCGTATCACCCAGCTCGCCGAATCCGGCGACGGCCGCTACATCCTCGAACTCACGGGCATCGCCCGCTTCAAGGTGATCGCGGAGCAAACGGCGCTGACGCTGTATCGGCAGTGCAAGGTCGATTACTTCCCCTATCTCGACGATTTCACGGCGCGCAAAGGCGAGCAGGCCGTCGATCGCGAGGCGCTTCTGAAAGCGCTGACGGAATTTCTGGAGGCCAACAACCTCAAGGTCGACTGGGAAGGCATCGAAAATGCGCCCAACGAAGCGCTGGTCAACGCACTGGCGATGATGTCGCCCTATGGGGCGCCGGAAAAACAGGCGATGCTGGAAGCGCCCGATCTCAAGACCCGCGCCGAAATCCTGATCGCGGTGACCGAGATGGACCTCGCCAAGAAGCGCACCAGCAGCGACACCGGTTTGCAGTAGTGGGGCTTGGCTGCTCTAATTTTTAGTTTGACGCGTTTTCTTCACGCGAACCGGTACCCACCCACGGATCAAGTCCGAGGGCATGCTTCGCTCGAAAACGCCCTAGCCCGCGCCGAGCGCGACGGCGACGTTGTAGGTGACGAGGCTCGCTGCATACGCCAGCACAAACATATAAAGAAACGTGATCGCCATCCATTTCGTGCCGCCGGTCTCGCGCCGGATCACGGCAAGCGTGGAAGCGCATTGCGGCGCAAAGATATACCAGGCCAGCAGCGATAGCGCCGTCGCCAGGCTCCATTTGGTGGCGAGCACCTGCCCGATCTGATCGGCCGCTTCCTTGCCGCCTTCGATCGCATAGACCGTGCCAAGGGCTGCGACCGCGACTTCCCGCGCGGCCATG
>Ga0210396_10001428_pt1 | contig 25891 bp, 21 predicted proteins | sample IncBWH17OmetaG_FD_155466 | JGI IMG/M metagenome (GOLD analysis project Ga0210396, IMG submission 155466) | Forest soil microbial communities from Barre Woods Harvard Forest LTER site, Petersham, Massachusetts, United States - Inc-BW-H-17-O ... | reverse complement strand
CGACCCGTCCGGCAGCATCAGCCCCGACATGTTCTCCACCACGCCGACGATGCGCTGGCGGGTCTGCAGCGCGATGCTGCCGGCCCGTTCGGCCACCTCGGCGGCGGCCAGCTGTGGCGTGGTCACCACGAGGATCTCCGCGTTGGGGATCAGCTGAGCCACCGAGATGGCGATGTCGCCGGTTCCAGGTGGCAGATCGAGCAGCAGCACGTCCAGATCGCCCCAGTACACGTCGGCCAGGAACTGCTGCAATGCCCGGTGCAGCATCGGCCCGCGCCAGACCACCGGCGTGTTGCCCTCGGTGAACTGGGCGATCGAGATGACCTTCACCTCGTGAGCGATGGGCGGCAGGATCATCGACTCAACCTGAGTGGGCCGATCGGTGGTGCCCATCATTCGGGGAATGGAATGGCCGTGGATATCGGCGTCGAGCACGCCGACCGACAGGCCGCGGGCGGCCATCGCCGCGGCCAGGTTGACCGTCACGGTCGACTTTCCGACTCCGCCCTTGCCCGACGCGACCGCATACACCCGAGTCAGCGAGCTGGGCTGGGCAAACGGGATGACGGGTTCGCGGGCATCGCCACGCAATTGCTTGCGCAGCTCGGTGCGCTGCTCGTCGTTCATCACGTCCAGGCTGACCTTCACCGCCGCCGTACCGGGAACGTCGGCGACGGCCTTGGTGACGCGGTCGCTGATTTCGGACTTCTTCGGGCAGCTGGCGATGGTCAGATAAATCGCTACGTGCACGCTGCCGTCGCGGTCGACGTCGATACTCTTGACCATCCCGAGTTCGGTTATCGGGCGCCGTAGTTCGGGATCGATCACTTTCGCCAGCGCGGCACGGATGGCTGCGCTCAGCTCGGCAGTGTCATGACGGGACATCACCGCCGAGTGTAGGCGGCGGCCAGGGACTGCCGGTCAGCCGGCCGGAGCCGGCGCCGGGCCGGCAGGTGGTAGGCCAGGCGGAGGAGCGCCGGGCGCAGGAGCGCCGGGTGGGCCGGCCAGCGGATCCGGGGGTGGCGCACCGACGGGTGGCGCTCCCGGCGCGGCGGGTGGCACATTAGGGGTCTGGCCAAATCCGGGTGGCAGCGGCCCAGGCGCAGCACTCGGTGCGCCGATGCAAATCAGTGTGCAGCCGGGCAGCTTCGTCACTTGCTGTGGCGTAGGAGTGGCGGGCGCCATCCACGGGAACATTGGAGGCGAGTTGACAAGCTGAGGTGAGCTGAGGTCGATCAGCGGTACTCCCGAGAACGGATCGGTCACCGGCACGCCGTTGACGTTCATCGGCAGACTGGGCCCCAGCCCCTCCGGATGCTCGTCGTGCGCGTTGCCGAGCGGGGGCGGCGGCCCAACGATCGGGGGCAGGTCAACCGGGACCACGCCGGTGGCATAGGCGGCGGCCCAGCCCAGCACGTTCTGGGCGTAGGCCATCGAATTGTTGTAGCGCAAAATGGCGGCCATGACCCCCGCCGGGTCGCGCAGGTTGAGCCCGCCGCTGCACAGGTACCGGGCGGCCGCGAGCGTGGAGTCGAACAGGTTCTGTGGATCGGCTATGCCGTCACCGTCGCCATCGGCGGCGTACCGCGCCCAGGTGCCGGGCAGGAACTGCATCGGCCCCATCGCGCGGGCGTACGTGACCTGATTGCCGACGCTGCTCTGGATGATGACCTCGTTGCCCGGCAGCGTGCCGTCCAGCGCGGGCCCGTAGATCGGGTAGACCGCGGTGCCGCGTGCATCGACGGCGCCGCCGCCTGCGTGGCCCGACTCGATGCGCCCGATGCCGGCCAGCAAGTTCCAGCTGACCCCGCAACCCGGCGCGGCGGCGGCCATCTTCGCCTCGGCATTGCGGTAGGCCGCCAGTGCAACCATCGGAATGCCCAGCGCGCCAGGCGCATTCACGATCATCGGTGGCGGCGGGGCCGAGAGGGTGGCCGCGGCGACGTGGAAGCTCGTCTTCGCATGCTGGATAGCGATGACAGCCGGCCCGGACGGATCGGTGCCCACGGGGGAAACCGCGGCAACCGGGGTGATGGCGGCGTGAACCGCCGGGGCCTGTGCGTGGAATGTGGGAGGCGCGCCCCCGACCGCGCCGGCGAACACCAATGGAGCAATCACGGCGATGCCGAATGCGGGCGTTCGCGTTACGTCACGCGTCCGCTGCCGCACCGCCGCGACTGCCGGGTTTACACCCCAGCGTCCCCCTATGCGCACTCGACCGTCCTCATGGTGTGAGCTGTCGGGAAACTATGTGTCTTGCCTGTTGCTGTTTCTTGTCGGTTCCGTAGCTTCGTGAACTTGATCACCATACATAACTCTTGTCACGCTAGTGGCGCAATGGCGGATATGATCCTGAGCCGGATTTCTTAACGCGTCGCTGCACCCCGTGACCCGCCTGAGCAGGCTGTTTGCCTGGGTTTTCCGGCACCAGGTCAGCCAGCAGAATACTGAGGTCTTCCAGTTCGTGACGCAGGTATTCACGCGTCGCGACCTCCGATAAGAGCCTAGGCAGCCGCATACCGGATGGCAGCACGGTGTCGGCGCCGCTAACGCGAGTGCAGCGCGAAGAGCGCGATGATCAAATAGACCAGTAGACCCGTGACGCCGATCACGATGCCGGCGACGGCCAGTGCGTAGCCCTCTTGGCGAGTCCGCCTGATCTGGTCGAGAGCCATCGTGCCTAACACGATGGCCACGATCGAGCCGACGCAGCAGAGCACGCCAACGAACGAGGAGATCAGCGACCCGATCGCCAGCCCATTCATCCCGGGCTGCGCGGCGCCCTGCGGTCCCGGCGGGAATCCCCAGCCCCCGACATAGTCGGGCGGGTAGTAGCCCCCCGGATACGGAGGCGGTCCATAGCCGGCCGCGGGCGCGCCGAATTGCGGCGGCGGGTATGGCGTGCCGTAGCCGGCGGGCTGAAAGGGCTCTGGATAGCCAGCCGGATAGTCCAGCGGATAGCCGGGAGAGTAATTGGGTGGCGGATACCCCGGAGGGGGGTAGTCAGCCGCCGGCGATGATGCCGGCGGATCCCAGGGAGGGCTCCATCCCGGCTGCTCGGGGGCCCGCGCATCGGCCGGTGGCGGGTTAGCCTCGTCCTTGCGCTCACGCTCGCCGAAGGAGCCGCCGGGAGCTGTCATGCGTTCAACCTAACCTACGCCCTGGCGGCCAATGCGGCCGTAAATCGAAGGCACCAAACGATGATTTGGCACGTTGCTGCGGACGCCCAAACTCGTTCCCCGGGCGGCGCGGCGCCAGGCCTATGGGGAACCTGAGCCCACCTGGTTAGCCTGGAATCGCTGGGCATGACCGGACGTGAAACGATGGTCAAGGCAGAGGAGAATGAGCACCGATGACTAGCCCTTTCCAGCCCGGACAGGTTCCCGGCGCTGCCTCCGGTCGACGCGGTGTGCCCGGGTTGCCGACTCCGCCTAAGGGCTGGCCGGTCGGGTCGTATCCCACCTACGCCGAGGCGCAGCGCGCCGTCGACTATCTGTCCGAACAGCAGTTCCCGGTGCAGCAGGTGACCATCGTCGGCGTCGACCTGATGCAGGTGGAGCGGGTCACCGGCCGGCTGACGTGGCCCAAGGTGCTCGGCGGCGGCGTACTCAGCGGCGCCTGGCTTGGTCTGTTCATTGGGTTGGTGCTGGGCTTCTTCAGCCCCAATCCGTGGGCCGCGCTGGCCACCGGTCTGATCGCCGGGGTGTTTTTCGGATTGATAACCTCCGCGGTTCCCTACGCAATGGCCCGCGGCACAAGGGATTTCAGTTCGACCATGCAACTCGTGGCCGGCCGTTACGACGTACTATGCGATCCGCAAAACGCGGAGAAGGCGCGGGATCTGCTCGCGCGGCTTGCGATCTGACATCAGGTTGTGGTGGTGAGTCGCGGGCGCGCACGGCGCCTGGCCGCGGCCGTGCTGGCGGCGCTGACTACCGCGTCGGTGGTGTTGGCCTGCGGGTCGGGGCACTGGGGCAGGACTGGGCTGGTGATCAGTTTCTACACGCCGGCCACCGACGCCGCGACGTTTACCCAGGTTGCCCGTCGCTGCAACGAGCAATTCGGCGGGCGGTTCACCATTCAGCACGTGAGTCTGGCGAGGTCCCCTGACCAGCAACGGCTGCAATATGCCCGCCGGCTCACCGGTAATGACCGCACCCTGGACGTGATGGGGCTGGACGTCGTCTGGACCGCGGAGTTCGCCGAAGCGGGCTGGGCGCTGCCGTTGTCGGACGACCCGGCGGGGCAGGCTGAGGCCGACGCGACCGTCGATACCCTGCCGGGCCCGCTTGCGACGGCCGGCTGGAAGCGCAAGCTGTACGCCGCGCCCGTCACCACCAATACTCAATTGCTTTGGTACCGAGCAGATTTGCTAGCTCAACCACCAAGCGACTGGAGTGGCATGGTGGCCGAGGCGACCCGGCTGCACGCCGCCGGAGAGCCCAGCTGGATCGCCGTGCAGGCCAATCAGGGCGAGGGACTGGTGGTGTGGTTCAACACGCTGCTGGTCAGCGCGGGCGGTCAGGTTCTGTCCGAGGACGGCCGCCACGTCACCCTGACCGACACCCCCGCGCACCGGGCTGCCACGGTCAGTGCGCTGCGGATCCTGAAGTCGGTGGCCACCGCGCCCGGAGCCGACCCGTCGATCACCCGATCCGATGGCGGCACCGCGCGACTGGCGGTGGAACAGGGCAAGGCCGCGCTGGAGGTGAACTGGCCGTACGTGCTGGCGTCCATGCTGGAGAACGCGGTGAAGGGCGGTGTGGCCTTCCTGCCGCTCAACGGGATGCCCGAACTGGCCGGCAGCATCGACAACGTCGGCACGTTCGCGCCCACCGACGAGCAGTTTCGCATCGCCTATCTGGCCAGCCAGAAGGTGTTCGGTTTCGCGCCCTACCCCGGCATGCAGCCCGGCCGGCCGGCCAAGGTGACGATCGGCGGGTTGAACCTGGCGGTGGCCAAGACGACCCGTCACCGGGCGGAGGCGTTCGAAGCGATCCGCTGTCTGCGGAGCCTGGACAACCAGAAGTACGTCTCGATCGCCGGGGGTCTGCCGGCAGTGCGGAAATCCCTGTACTCCGACCCGCAATTCCAGGCCAAGTATCCGATGTACACCACCATTCGCCAGCAGCTCACCGATGCCGCGGTGCGCCCGGCGACACCGGTCTATCAGGCGGTGTCCATCCGGCTGTCGGCGGCGCTCAGTCCCATCACCGACATCGACCCGGAGAGGACGGCCGACGAGCTCACCGCGCAGGTGCAGAAGGCCATCGACGGGAAGGGGCTGCTGCCGTGACCGCTTCGTGGAAAGGCGCCGGCGACGATGCAGAGCGAAGCGATGAGGAGGAGCGGCGCTCATGACAGCGGCGGTCCAACCCCGGCACGCCGTGGCGGGTGCCGCGCGCCCGAATCCGGAACAACGACTGGCGCTCATTCTGGTCGCCCCCGCGGCGACGCTGATGCTGGCGGTCACGGCGTATCCGATCGGCTACGCGGTGTGGCTGAGCCTGCAGCGCAACAATCTGGCCACCCCGCACGACACCGCCTTCATCGGCCTGGGCAACTACCAGACGATCCTGACCGACCGGTATTGGTGGACGGCGCTGGCGGTGACGCTGGCGATCACGGTGGTTTCGGTGTCGATCGAGTTCGTGCTGGGCCTGGCGCTGGCGCTGGTGATGCACCGCACGCTCATTGGCCGGGGCCTGGTGCGCACCGCGGTGCTCATCCCTTACGGCATCGTGACGGTGGTCGCGTCGTACAGCTGGTACTACGCCTGGACGCCGGGCACCGGGTATCTGGCCAACCTGCTGCCGCACGGCAGTGCGCCGCTGACCGAGCAGATCCCGTCGCTGGGCATCGTAGTCATCGCCGAGGTCTGGAAGACCACCCCGTTCATGTCGTTGTTACTGCTGGCCGGGTTGGCGGTGGTTCCCGAAGATTTGCTGAGGGCTGCGCAGGTCGACGGCGCCGGCGCGTGGCGGCGGCTGACGAAGATCATCTTGCCGATCATCAAACCGGCGGTCGTGGTTGCCCTGCTATTCCGAACGCTGGACGCCTTCCGCGTTTTCGACAACATTTATGTGCTGACCGAGGGTGCCAACGACACCGACTCGGTGTCGATACTGGGCTACGACAACCTGTTCAAGGGCTTCAACGTGGGGCTCGGGTCGGCGATCAGCGTGCTGATTTTCTGTTGCGTGGGCATTATCGCGGTGATCTTCATCAAGCTGTTCGGCGCCGCGGCGCCTGGCGGTGACATAGATGGGCGTTAAGCAGGGAGGAGTACAAGGAGGGGCCCGAGTGGGAGCGCGGCGCGCCACGATGTGGGTCCTCGTCGACGCCGTGGTCGTGATGTACGCGTTGATTCCGGTGCTGTGGATTCTCAGCCTGTCACTCAAGCCGACGTCAATGGTCAAGGACGGCAGGCTGATTCCGTCGTCGGTGAGTTTCGACAACTACCGCGGCATCTTCCGGGGCGACTTCTTCAGCTCGGCGCTGGTCAACTCCGTCGGAATCGGATTGACCACCACCGTGATAGCGGTGCTGCTCGGCGCGATGGCGGCCTACGCGATTGCCCGGCTCAGGTTCCCCGGCAAGCGGGTGCTCATCGGTGCCACCCTGCTGATCACCATGTTCCCGGCGATCTCGCTGGTCACGCCCTTGTTCAACATCGAGCGTCGCATCGGCCTGTTCGACACCTGGCCGGGGCTGATCTTGCCTTACATCACCTTCGCGTTGCCGCTCGCCATCTACACGTTGTCGGCGTTCTTCCGGGAGATTCCCTGGGATCTGGAGAAGGCCGCCAAGATGGACGGCGCCACGCCCGGTCAGGCCTTCCGCAAGGTGATCGTCCCGCTGGCGGCGCCGGGACTGGTGACCGCGGCAATCCTGGTGTTCATCTTCGCCTGGAACGACCTGCTGCTCGCGCTGTCGCTGACCGCAACCAAGGCGGCGATCACCGCGCCGGTGGCAATCGTGAACTTCACCGGCAGTTCGCAGTTCGAAGAGCCAACCGGATCGATCGCGGCCGGGGCGATCGTGATCACGGTGCCGATCATCGTCTTTGTTTTAATCTTTCAACGACGAATTGTCGCCGGGTTGACCTCTGGCGCTGTGAAGGGATAGCTCGATGGCCGAGATTGTGTTGTCTCACCTCCATAAGAGTTACGCCAACGGCGCGACGGCGGTGAAGGACCTGAACCTCACCATCGGCGACGGCGAGTTTCTGATCCTGGTCGGGCCGTCCGGCTGTGGCAAAACAACGACGCTGAATATGATTGCCGGACTTGAGGATATCTCGTCAGGCGAGCTGCGCATCGATGGCGAACGGATGAACGAGAAGGCGCCCAAGGACCGAGACATCGCGATGGTCTTCCAGTCTTACGCGCTTTATCCGCATATGACCGTGCGGCAAAATATCGCCTTCCCGCTGACGCTGGCCAAGATGAAGAAGGCGGACATCGCGCAGAAGGTCGCCGAGACCGCCAAAATCCTTGATTTGACCGATCTTTTGGACCGTAAGCCCTCGCAGTTGTCGGGTGGGCAGCGACAGCGGGTTGCGATGGGCCGGGCGATCGTGCGCCACCCCAAGGCATTCTTGATGGACGAGCCGCTGTCCAACCTGGATGCCAAACTGCGGGTGCAGATGCGCGGCGAGATCGCCCGGCTGCAGCGCAGGCTGGGCGCCACCACCGTCTACGTCACCCATGACCAGACCGAGGCCATGACTTTGGGAGACCGCGTGGTGGTGATGCACGGGGGTGTTGCGCAGCAGATCGGTACACCCGAAGAGCTTTACGAGCGTCCCGCCAATCTATTCGTCGCTGGGTTCATCGGCTCGCCGGCGATGAATTTCTTCTCCGCGACGCTGACGGCGATGGGACTTCGGTTGCCCTTCGGTGAGGTGACGCTGGAGACTGAAGTCCCGGACGCGCTTGAGCAGCACGCGAAACCGGCCAACGTCATCGTCGGGGTACGGCCCGAGCATCTGACCGATGCCGCGTTGATCGACGCCTACCAGCGCATCGGGGCGCTGACCTTCGAGGTGAAGGTCGATTTGGTGGAATCGCTGGGCGCCGACAAATACGTGTACTTCACCACCGCCGGTGGTGTTGTGCACTCGGCCCAGCTGGACGAGCTCGCGGCCGAGTCGGAGGCGCACGAAGGCCAGTTCGTGGCAAGGGTTCCCGCTGAATCCAGGGCAGCAATCGGGCAGTCGATCGAGTTGGCTTTGGACACCACGAAAATCGCCGTCTTCGATGCCGAGTCCGGCATAAACCTCACCATTCCCGTTGCTGACGCCGAGTGACGCAGATTCTGGACCAAGTACGCACGCACGTGCGCAGTCATTTCGCGCGGGCAGCCGAGCCCGATTCCGCAAGCGTGACGTTTCTGGGTACCGAACCCATCGAGGTGCTGCGATTCCGCTGCCGGGCGGCCGGATTGGTGCATTACGTGTCGCTGGGTTGTTCGCGCCACCCGATGATAGACCCGACCGAGATCGTCGTCGACCCGGCCCGCGGCCCGCGTGCCGAAGTTGTGCTGCGCCTGCGTGATCCCGGGCCGGCCACTGGGCTGGCGCGCAGCCTGGCGGTACTGGCGGCGACGCCGGCCGTCGACGGTGTGGTGCTGACCGCCGACGCGCTGATCGACCTCGGCTCGCCGCTATGGTCGGGAGCGCCGTTCACCGCGGTCTTGTTGGGCCGCAGCGAGATTCCCGACCTGCCGCTGGCCGCGCCGCTCGATCCGGTGCGCTTCCTGTCGGCGACTCCAATCACCGCGACTGAGGCGGCCTGGGTGCGGCTCAAGGGCGCCGAAGCCATGCGACAGGCATGGGAGAACGACGGCGTTGACGTGCTGGATCCGAATCGCCGCGCCGCACAACCACATTGACTGTGCGCTGGTGGCGTCGACTGCGCGTACAGGGCGGCCGGATCGCGAAATTCTCGCCCTACCAGCACACTCGAAGCCGCCGGAGCACACTCGGCGCCCAGCTCGCCCAGAACTAGAGCCAGTTGACCCTTCGGAACGCGAAGTACAGAACGAGGCAGGCGGTGACCATGATGCCGACGACCACCGGGTAGCTCCAGTGCCATTTCAGCTCGGGCATGAACTCGAAGTTCATGCCATAGATGCCGGCGATCATGGTGGGCACCGCGACGATACCGGCCCAGGCCGATATCTTGCGCATGTCGCTGTTCTGCTGCATGCCGACGCGGGCCAGGGCGGCCTGCACCAGCGAGTTGAGCATGTCGTCGTACGCGACGATCTGGTCTGTGGCCTCGCTCTGGTGGTCTGCGACGTCGCGCAGGTAGCGCCGCACCTCTTTCGAGATCAGGTCCTTGCTCTCGAGTTGTATGCGGTTAAATGCCTGGGACAGCGGGGCCACGCACCGGCGTAGTTCGACGACCTCGCGCTTGAGCAGGTAAATCGGCTCGACATCGAGCTTGCGGCCCGGGGCGAACGCCACCTCCTCGATGCCGTCGATATCGCATTCCATCAACTGGGTCACCGAAAGGTAGTGGTCCACCACGGCGTCGGCGATGGCGTGCATCACCGCGTACGGACCCAACCGCAGGTGCTCGGGGTCGGTATCCATGCGCTTGCGTACCTCGGACAGTCCGCCGTGTTCACCATGGCGGACCGTGACCACGAAGTTCTTGCCGACGAAGACCATGATCTCGCCGGTTTCGACGATTTGGCGGGCCAGCACCACCGATTCGTGCGGGACATAATTGACGGTCTTCAGCACGAGAAACAGCGTGTCGTCGTATCGCTCCAGCTTGGGCCGCTGATGGGCATGCACAGCGTCCTCGACGGCCAAAGGGTGCAGCCCGAAAACGTCTGCCACCTCCTGCATGTGGGCGTGGTCGGGTTCGTGCAATCCGATCCAGACGAATGCCTCGTGGCCCGTGAATTCGATCTCGCGCACCTTGTTCAGCGCGGCCGCATATGAGCTGTACTTGCCGGGCACCCGCAGGCCCTCGACATAGACGCCGCAGTCGACCAGGGGCTGGGCGGGGGCGGGAGCGGGCTCCACCGGCTGCTCGTCGACCTTGGGCTTCGCGACTGTTCTGAGTGCCTCAGGCAATGCGTCAAATCCCGGGTACATATCAACCTTCCATCGCGGCCAAGGTCTGATTGAGCAGTTCATGCTACGCGGCCCGCGGTAACGCCGGATGAAGAGCCACGGCCGGACGTTTCCGGGCGGCAAGAGTGCGCTAGTTTCGACGTCGACGAGAACTCTTCCACCCCGACTCCAATGAAGGAGTGAACCGAAGTGAGCGCAAGTCCTCTCAAGGTCGCCGTCACCGGCGCTGCCGGCCAGATCGGCTACAGCCTGTTGTTCCGCCTGGCTAGCGGCTCGCTGCTGGGGCCCGACCGCCCGATCGAGCTGCGCCTGCTCGAGATCGAGCCCGCGCTCAAGGCGCTCGAGGGTGTGGTGATGGAACTCGACGACTGTGCGTTCCCGCTGCTGGCGGGCGTCGAGATCGGCGCGGACCCGAACAAGGTCTTCGACGGGGTGAACCTGGCGCTGCTGGTGGGCGCCCGGCCGCGCGGCCCGGGCATGGAGCGCGGCGACCTGCTGGAGGCCAACGGCGCGATCTTCACCGCGCAGGGCAAGGCGCTGAACGCGGTCGCCGCCGACGACGTCCGCGTCGGGGTGACCGGCAACCCGGCCAATACCAACGCGCTGATCGCGATGACCAACGCCCCCGACATCCCGCGTGAGCGGTTCTCCGCGCTCACCCGTCTGGACCACAACCGGGCGATCTCGCAGCTGGCCGCCAAGACCGGCGCGAAGGTCACCGACGTCAAGAAGATGACGATCTGGGGCAACCATTCGGCCACCCAGTATCCCGACGTGTTCCACGCCGAGATCGGCGGCAAGAACGCCGCCGAGGTCGTGGGCGACCAGGCCTGGATCGAGAACGACTTCATCCCCACCGTCGCCAAGCGCGGCGCGGCGATCATCGATGCGCGCGGCGCCTCGTCGGCCGCCTCGGCCGCGTCGGCCACCGTAGACGCCGCCCGGGACTGGCTGCACGGCAGCCCGGCGGGCGACTGGGTCTCGATGGCGGTCATCTCCGACGGCTCGTACGGCGTGCCGGAGGGCCTGATCTCCTCGTTCCCGGTGACCACCAAGGACGGCAACTGGACGATCGTCAGTGGCCTGGACATCGACGACTTCTCCCGCGGCCGCATCGACAAGTCGACCGCCGAGTTGGCCGACGAGCGCAACGCGGTGACCGAGCTCGGTCTGATCTGAGCGGCCCTGAGCCGTCAAGCGGATTAGGCCGTCTAAGAGTCGGCCAGTACCCTCAAGGCCGTGTCCGAATTGCTTGAAAAGCTGGATAGCCTCCCCGAGCAGAGCCCCCAGGTCGTCATCACGGACGCGGAGATCTTCGAGGCGCACGTAGGCGGCAAGCTTTCCGTGGGCCTGACGGTGCCGTTGGATACCCAACGCTCCCTGTCGATCGCCTACACCCCGGGGGTGGCGCAGGTCAGTCGCGCGATCGCCGTCGACCACACCCTGGCCGACCGCTACACCTGGGCGAGCCGGCTGGTGGCCGTCGTCAGCGACGGCAGCGCGGTACTCGGTCTTGGTGACATCGGGCCGGCGGCGTCGCTGCCGGTGATGGAAGGCAAATGCGCGCTGTTCAAGGAGTTCGCCGGCCTGGATGCGATCCCGATCGTGCTGGACACCAAGGATCCTGACGCGATCGTCGAAACCCTGGTGCGGCTGCGGCCGACGTTCGGCGCCGTCAACCTCGAGGACATCTCAGCGCCGCGCTGCTTCGAGATCGAACGACGAGTCGTCGAGGCGCTGGACTGCCCGGTGATGCACGACGACCAGCACGGCACGGCGATCGTCGTGCTGGCCGCGATGATGGGCGCCGTCAAGCTGCTCGGCCGCGACATGAGCTCGCTGCGGGTGGTGGTCTCCGGCGCCGGGGCCGCGGGCGTCGCATGCTCCAATCTCCTTCTCGCAATGGGAGTTTCAGACATCACGGTGCTGGATTCGCGCGGCATTCTGCATACCGGGCGCGACGACATGAACGGCGTCAAGGCCGATCTGGCGCGACGCAGCAATCCCCGCGGTCTCACCGGCGGCATGGTGCAGGCGCTCGACGGGGCCGACGCGTTCCTCGGGCTGTCGGCGGGTGTGGTCCCCGAGGAGCTGATCGCCACGATGGCGCCCGGCGGGATCGTGTTCGCGCTGTCCAACCCGGACCCGGAGATTCACCCCGACGTCGCGGCCAAGTACGCGGCTGTGGTGGCAACCGGCCGCAGCGACTTCCCCAACCAGATCAACAATGTGCTCGCGTTTCCCGGGGTGTTCCGCGGCGCGCTGGACGCCGGGGCGCGCCGGATCACCGAGAAGATGATGGTGGCCGCGGCCGAGGCCATCTTCTCCGTCGTCAGCGACGACCTCGCACCCGATCGGATCGTCCCGAGCCCGCTGGACCTGCGCGTAGGGGAGGCGGTGGCCGCCGCGGTGGCCCAGGCCGCAGAAGCCTACGACGCCTGAGGCACCTGGGTGTGAGACTCGGCAGACTGGCCGCGCTGTTGCTCAGCGCAGCGCTTTCTGTGGCCGGTTGCGTGGCCGAGCACCACGACGCACCCGAGGTGGTGGTCGGATCTAGGTCTGACCCCGAGTCGATGTTGCTGGCCGGCATCTACGTCGCGGCCCTGCGGGCATACGGTTTCGGAGCCCGCGCCGAGACCGCCACCGAGCCGATGGCGAAACTGGACTCTGGCGCGTTCACCGTCGCCCCCGCGTTCACCGGCAAGGTGTTGCAGACCCTGCAGCCCGGAGCGTCGGTGCTCTCCGATGCGAAGGTTTACCGCGCGATGATCTCGGCGCTGCCGGAGGGCATCGCGGCGGGCGACTACACCACCGCGGCGGAAGACAAACCCGCGGTGCTGGTCACCCAACCCACCGCCAAGGCCTGGGGTGGCCAGGACCTCAGTGCAGACCTGAGCGCGCTGCCACAACACTGCGACGGGCTGGTCATCGGGATCGTCGCCGGCGGCCGGGCACCCTCATCGGTGGGCTCGTGCCGGCTGCCCGCCCCGCGTGAATTCCCGGATGGCTCAGCGATGTTGGCCGCGCTGGGGGCCGGGCAGCTGACCGCGGCATGGACCACCACCGCCAACCCAGACATACCCGCCGACCTGGTGATGCTGGCCGACGGCAAACCCGCGCTGATACAGGCCGAGAACGTGGTGCCGCTGTATCGCCGCAATGCGCTGACCGATCGGCAACTGCTGGCGATCAACGAAGTGGCCGGCGTGCTGGACACCGCGGCCCTGGCCGACATGCGCCGCCAGGTGGCCGGCGGCGCGGACCCGCAGGCGGTGGCTTTCGGGTGGTTGGCCGAACACCCGCTGGGCCGCTGAGCTCAGTTGCGGGGGATCAGCCGGCCCAGCACGATCGGGAACACCCGCTGATATCCCGAACCCGTCAGCCGCACCAACGCGTCCAGGGCCTTGGCGTCTGCGCCGACAAGCACCCGGGCCCTTTTCTTGCGCACTGCTTCCAGGATGATCCGGGCGGCGCGTTGTGGGCTGGTCAAGGCCAGCCGTTTGTCGAACAGTTTGGCCAGCTCGTCTCGGTCGAGCCCCTCGGCGACGGTGGCATTGCGGGCGATCGCGGTCTTGATGCCGCCGGGGTGCACGGTGGTCACCGCCACCGGGTGGCCGGCCAGCACCATCTCCTGCCGCAGCGCCTCGGTGAAGCCCCGGACGGCGAACTTGGCCGCGTTGTACGCCGCTTGCCCCGGCACCGAGAACAAGCCGAACAGGCTGGAGACGTTGATGACGTGGCCGTCCCCCGAGGCGATGAGGTGCGGAAGGAACGCCTTTGTGCCGTTCACGACGCCCCAGTAATCGACGTCCATCACCCGTTCGATGTCTTTGAACGGGCAGACCTCGATGTCTCCGGTGTAGGCGATGCCGGCGTTGTTGTAGATCTGGTTCACCTTGCCGAAGTGTTCGTTGACGGCGTCGGCGTAGGCCAGGAAGCTCTCGCGTTCGGTCACGTTGAGCCGGTCCGCCTTGACCGGCGCGCCGATCGCTTTCAGCTGTTGCTCGGTGTCCGCCAGCCCTTCGGTGTCGATGTCGCTGATCGCCAGCTTGGCGCCCGAGCGGGCCAGTTCGACGGCCAGTGCCTGCCCGATACCCGAACCCGCGCCGGTCACCACAGCGACCTTGCCGGCGAACCCCTCCATGAGGACCCTTCTGTCGGTTGGCTCTCGTCGAGGTTACCCGGTACCCGTGGTACCGCTTGCACCGGTCCGAAAGCTTTGGGGCCGCAGCTCATAATCGCTCCGTGGAAGGATGGATCTGCGATAGTCTCGGCCAGCTAGGGGGCCTCGATCAATTTCCAACTGCCAAGGAGCCAGCACTGAAGTGAAGGACGATCCGCGCGCCGATGTCGTCTCCCGCCACTACGAGCGGTGGAGGTACCCGCAACCGATACAGGACCTCGAGGCATGGGCCGCTAACAGCTGGCAATGGTTCGACCCCGTCCACGCCCACCGGATGCTATGGCCTGATCGGGAATACAAACCCGATCTTGATATTCTTATTGCGGGTTGCGGCACCAACCAGGCGGCGGCGTTTGCGTACACGAACCCTGCCGCGAAAGTAGTCGCGGTCGATGTCAGCCAGCCGTCACTGGACCATCAGCAATATCTCAAAGACAAGCACGGTCTGTGGAACTTGGAGTTGCATCTGCTTCCGATCGAAGAGCTGCCGACGCTGGGACTGGACTTCGACCTCGTCGTATCGACCGGCGTTTTAATGGTACTGGCAGATCCACGGGTAGGCATGAAAGCACTCGCCGACTGCGTGCGGCCGGATGGCGCTATAGGTGTCATGCTGTATGCAAAGTACGGCCGAACCGGAGTCGAACTGCTGCAATCGGTCTTTCGTGACATAGGGCTGCGTCAAGACGATGCATCGGTGCAAATAGTCAAAGACACGGTCTCGTCGTTATCGCCGGATCACCCCATCCAAAGCTATCTCAAAATAGGGGGGTCGGAGGATTTGCGGTTCGATACCGGTGTGGTGGATACGTTTCTGCACCGTCGGGACCGTAATTTGACAGTCGATGACTGTCTCGATCTTGTCACGTCGGCCGGACTTATATTTCAGGGATGGTTCCTTAAGGCACCGTATTACGCACACGATTTGTTTACGCCGACGAATGGGTTCCGAACAGCCGCGAACGCGTTGCCTGAGACTAAGCTCTGGTCCGTGATGGAACGCCTCCAGACGTCGAATGGTTGTCATTTTTTCATGGCGTGTAGTCCAGAGCGGCCGAAAGAGACCTATACCATTGATTTTTCAACGGAGGATTCGCTCGATTACGTGCCGCTGTTCCGTCTGCGTTGCGGTCTGTCCGGCACTGAGATTTTCCGCCCGGATTGGCGTACGAGTCTCAACGCCGCTCAGTTGCCCTTCGTGCAGCACATCGATGGCCGTCGCACGATTCGAGAGATTACTGAGCGCGTGGCGCAGGGTGGGGGGACACAGCGAGGCAATGTGGCTGACCTCGAGAACTCCGGCCGCAAGCTGTTTCAGGCGCTCTGGCGTCTCGATTTTCTTGCGATGGGCTTGAACGCGGACTCACATCGTTAAGCCGTGCGCCCAACCGATACTCACCCACGATCAAGGCTGACCTCGAAGGAGCGAACTACAGAAATGAGCGACAATCCGCGCACCGATGTCGTCGTCCGCCAGTACGAGCGGTGGAGGTACCCGCGCCCCATACAAGACCTCGAGGGATGGGTCGCTGGTAATTGGGAATGGTTCGACCCTTCCCACGCTCACCGCATTTTATGGCCCGATCGGGAATACAAACCCGATCTCGATATTCTTATTGCGGGTTGCGGCACCAACCAGGCGGCGGTTTATGCGTTTGCCAACCCCGCCGCGAAAGTAGTGGCGGTCGATATCAGCCAGCCGTCACTGGACCATCAGCAATATCTCAAAGACAAGCACGGTCTGTGGAACCTCGAGTTGCATTTGCTTCCGATCGAAGAGTTGCCGACGCTGGGACTTGACTTCGACCTCATTGTATCGACCGGCGTGCTACACCACTTGGCAAAACCGCCGGTTGGCATGGAAGCACTCGCCGGCTGCGTGCGGCGGGACGGCGTTATAGCTGTCATGCTTTATGCAAAGTACGGCCGAATCGGAGTCGAACTGCTGGAATCGGTTTTTCGTGACATGGAGCTGGGTCAGGATGATGCATCGGTTCAAATAGTCAAAGACACGATCTCAGGGCTATCGCCGGATCACCCCGTCCAAAGCTATCTCAAAATAGCTCGGGATTTGGAGTCGTCCGATGCCGCCGTGGTGGATACGTTTCTGCACGGTCGTCAGCGTAGCTACACCATCGATGAGTGTGTCGATCTTGTCACCTCGGCCGGACTCGAATTTCAGGGATTGTTCCTTAAGGCACCGTATTACCCGCACGAATTATTTGCACCGGGGACGGCGGCCTATCAGGCGATACAGGGATTGCCTGAGACTAGGCTCTGGTCCGTGATGGAGCGTCTCCAGACTACGAATGCTTGCCATTTTTTCATGGCGTGCCGTCCGGATCGGCCGAAAGAGAGCTACACCATTGATTTTTCGGCGGAGGGCTCGCTTGATTATGTGCCGCTGTTCCGCCAGCGTTGTGGTCTGTCCGCCAGTGAGATTTTCCGGTCGGATTGGCGTAAGAATCTCACCGCAGGTCAGTTGCCCTTTGTGCAGCATATCGATGGTCGTCGCACGATTCGAGAGATTGCTTCGAGCGTGGCGCAGAGTGGGTCGCGACGAGCCGATCTGGCTGAGGTCGAGAAATTCGCCCGGAAGCTTTTTCAGTCGCTGTGGCGCCTCGATTTTCTCGCGATGGGCCTGAATGCGGAAGCTTCCTAACCTCGGCTGAACGCCGTGTCGATGATCTCCTGCTGCTCGACGGCGTGCACCTTGGACGAACCTGACGACGGGGCCGACATCGCCCGTCGCGAAATGCGCTTGATCCCGCTCAGCTTGTCGGGCAGTAGCTCGGGTAGCTCCAGCCCGAACCGCGGCCACGCACCCTGGTTGGCCGGCTCCTCCTGCACCCAGAAGTACTCCTTGGCATTCGGGTAGCGGTCCAGCGTTTCGCTGAGCCGGCGTTTCGGCAGCGGGGCAAGCTGTTCCACGCGCACAATCGCCACGTCGTCGCGGTTCTCCTTGGCTTTGCGGGCGGCCAGCTCGTAATAGATCTTGCCGCTGGTCAGCAGCACGCGGGTGACCTTGCCGCGGTCGCCGATGCCGTCCTCGTAGGTGGGCTCCTCCAGCACCGAGCGGAACTTGATCTCGGTGAAGTCCTTGATGTCGCTGACCGCGGCCTTGTTGCGCAACATCGACTTCGGCGTGAACACGATCAGCGGGCGTTGGATGCCGTCGAGCGCGTGTCGGCGCAGCAAGTGGAAGTAGTTGGCCGGCGTCGACGGCACCGCAATCGTCATCGAGCCCTCCGCCCACAGCTGCAGGAAGCGCTCGATCCGGCCGGAGGTGTGGTCGGGCCCCTGCCCCTCCTGCCCGTGCGGCAGCAGCAGCACCACGTTGGACAACTGACCCCACTTGGCCTCGCCGGAGCTGATGAATTCGTCGATGATCGACTGTGCGCCGTTGACGAAGTCGCCGAACTGCCCCTCCCACAAGACAAGTGCGTCCGGGTTGCCCACGGTGTAGCCGTACTCGAAACCGACGGTGGCGTACTCCGACAGTGGCGAGTCGTAGACCAGGAACTTGCCGCCGGTCGGGGTGCCGTCCTTGTTGGTCGCCAGCAGTTGCAGTGGCGTGAACTCCTCGCCGGTGTTGCGGTCGATGATCACCGAGTGTCGCTGGGAGAAGGTGCCGCGCCGGGTGTCTTGCCCCGATAGCCGCACCAGCTTGCCTTCGGCCACCAGCGAACCCAGGGCCAGCAGCTCCCCGAAGGCCCAGTCGATCTTGCCCTCGTAGGCCATCTCCCGGCGCTTTTCCAGCACCGGCAGCACGCGTGGATGCACGGTGAAGCCCTCTGGGACGGCCAGGAATGCGTCGCCGATCCGGGCCAGCAGCGATTTGTCCACCGCGGTGGACAGCCCCGCGGGGACTATCTGGAGGGACTCGACCGATTCGCTCGGCTGCGCGCCGTGTTTTTCCAGATCGCGGACCTCGTTGAACACCCGCTCCAGCTGGCCCTGGTAGTCGCGCAGCGCGTCCTCGGCTTCCTTCATCGAGATGTCGCCGCGGCCGATCAGGGCTTCGGTGTAGCTCTTGCGGGCCCCGCGTTTGGTGTCGACGACGTCGTACATGTACGGGTTGGTCATCGACGGGTCGTCGCCCTCGTTGTGCCCGCGACGGCGGTAGCACAGCATGTCGATGATGACGTCCTTCTTGAACCTCTGCCGGAAGTCCACGGCCAGCCGTGCCACCCACGTGCACGCTTCCGGGTCGTCGCCGTTGACGTGGAAAATCGGCGCGCCAATCATTTTCGCGACGTCGGTGCAGTATTCGCTGGACCTGGAGTACTCCGGCGCGGTGGTGAAGCCGATCTGGTTGTTGACGATGATGTGGATGGTGCCGCCGACCCGGTAACCGGGTAGGTTCGCCAGGTTCAGCGTCTCGGCGACCACTCCCTGGCCGGCGAAGGCGGCGTCGCCGTGCAGCATCATCGGCATCACGGAGAAGGCGTCATCACCCACTTTGTCCAGCAGATCCTGCTTGGCCCGAACCAGGCCCTCGAGCACCGGGTCGACGGCTTCCAGGTGCGACGGGTTGGCGGTCAGCGAGACCTGAATGTCGTTGTCGCCGAACATCTGCAGGTACACGCCGGTGGCGCCGAGGTGATATTTGACGTCGCCGGAGCCGTGCGCCTGCGCCGGGTTGAGGTTGCCCTCGAACTCGCTGAAGATCTGCGAGTACGGCTTGCCGACGATGTTGGCCAGCACGTTGAGCCTGCCGCGGTGCGGCATTCCGATGACCACTTCGTCCAGCCCGTGCTCGGCGCATTGGTCGATCGCCGCGTCCATCAGTGGGATCTGGCTTTCGGCGCCCTCCAGCGAGAACCGCTTCTGCCCGACGTACTTGGTCTGCAGGAATGTTTCGAAGGCCTCTGCGGCGTTCAGCTTGCTCAGGATGTATTTCTGTTCGGCCACAGTCGGTTTGACGTGCTTGGTTTCGACCCTTTCCTCCAGCCACTTCTGCTGTTCGGGGTCGAGAATGTGGGTGTACTCCACGCCGATGTGGCGGCAGTACGCGTCGCGCAGCAGGCCCAGAACGTCACGCAGCTTCTTGTACTCACAGCCGGCAAAACCGTTGACCTTGAACACCCGATCGAGGTCCCACAGCGTCAGCCCATGGGTCAGCACCTCGAGATCGGGGTGACTGCGGAACCGCATTTTGTCCAAACGCAGCGGATCGGTGTCGGCCATCAGATGGCCACGGTTGCGGTAGGCCGCGATCAGCTCCATGACGCGGGCGTTCTTGTCGACGATCGAGTCCGGGTTGTCGGTGCTCCAGCGCACCGGCAGGTACGGGATGCTCAGCTCGCGGAAGATCTCGTCCCAGAAGGCGTCCGAGAGCAGCATTTCGTGGATGGTGCGCAGGAAGTCACCGGATTCCGCGCCCTGGATGATGCGGTGGTCGTAGGTCGAGGTCAGCGTGATCAGCTTGCCGATACCCAGTTCCGCGATGCGCTCCGTGCTGGCGCCCTGGAACTCGGCGGGGTATTCCATCGCGCCGACGCCGATGATGGCGCCCTGGCCTGCCATCAGCCGCGGCACCGAGTGCACGGTGCCGATGGTGCCGGGGTTGGTCAGCGAAATCGTCACGCCGGCAAAGTCTTCGGCGGTCAGCTTGCCGTCGCGGGCCCGACGGACGATGTCTTCGTAGGCCGAGACGAATTCTGCGAATCGCAACTCGTCGCAGCGCTTGATGCCGGCCACCACCAGGGAGCGCTTACCGTCCTTGCCCTGCAAGTCGATCGCAAGCCCGAGATTGGTGTGAGCCGGCGTGACCGCGGTGGGCTTGCCGTCGACGTCGGCGTAGTGGCGGTTCATGTTCGGGAACTTCTTGACCGCCCGCACCAACGCGTAGCCCAGCAGGTGGGTGAACGAGATCTTGCCGCCGCGAGTGCGCTTGAGCTGATTGTTGATCACGGTCCGGTTGTCGATCATCAGCTTGGCCGGAACGGCCCGGACGCTGGTCGCCGTCGGCACGTCCAGCGACGCGGACATGTTCTTGACGACGGCCGCGGCGGCGCCGCGCAGCACCTGCAGCTCGTCGCCTTCGGCGGGCGCGGGAGTCGCGGCTTTGGCGGCCGGCGTGTCCGGCTTGGTCGGCGCACCGTTGCCTACCGGCGCGGTTTCGGCCGGCTTGCTGGCCGGCGCCGTAGGTGCAGTGGGCCCAGCCGACGGCTGCGCGGGCGCGGCCGGCTGTGCCTGCGGGGCGGCCGCAGCGGGCTGCCCATCGGCCGGCGCCGCTTCGGGGGGCGACTCGGGGTTGTAGTCAACCAGGAACTCATGCCAGCTCGGATCGACCGAAGAGGGGTCGTCGCGGAACTTGCGGTACATCTCCTCGACCAGCCATTCGTTTTGCCCGAATGGTGAACTTACGTTGCTCACGGCCGCTGCTCGCCTCGATTCTCTTGTCCTGCAGGGTCATTGCAAACGCTACTGCGCGACGCCTGCAACTTCCTGCACCCCGGGTGGCGGGGCACCTCACACCTGCGGCGGTCAGTAAGGTTGCCGCCTCATAAAGGCTAGCGCTTTGCCGGCAATTAGCGAGATGGACCGGGGAACAACGATTACCTGGCGGCTAGCCGGCGTCACGAATCGTCGGCAGCACACGCAGGGTGACCGGCCAGCGCGCCGGCGGGGCGCCGAACGCCGCCCGCGCATTGCGGACGATCTTCTTGCCCACCAGCCGGTTGCCAACGGCACCGACTATGGCGCCGATGCCGACCGGCAGCAGCTTGCCGAACATCAGCGCACCGCGTTTCAGCGTGAATCGCTTGACGAAATATTTGAGCATCCGCGAGTTCAATTTCGACACCGCGGGCAGCGGCAGCGTGGCGACGCTTTCCGACACCCAGCCACCGCTGGTGCGAGCCCCTCCGATCAGTTCGGCGACGGCATTCTTGCTGTTGTCGCCGACCAGCACCGCCAGCACGAGGGCGCGGCGCCGTTCTCGGTGGTCCAGGGGGATGCCGTAGACCGAGGCCAGTGCCAGCACGAATAGCGCGGTGGCCTCCAGGAACACCACGGTTTCCCCGGCGGCCGCAGACAAGGCGGCCACGGTGCCGATCCCGGGAAATGTTGCGGCCGCACCCACCCCCGCCCCGCTGGCTGTGACGACGGACACGAAGCGCTTCTCGAGTTTGGTGACGATCTCGGCCGGGCTAGCAGCCGGGTGGGAACGACGCAGGCGGGCGACATACGCCTCGGCCGCCGGACCCTGTATCCGCGAGCTACGCTCGATGACCTGCGCCAACGCCCGCGTGGACGCTTTGGGCCGGCCGCCCGTTGTGGCCGACATTTCGTCCGGTGTTGACATCTTCCGTCGAGCGCTCATATTGCCTCTCCTGCGAATGGCGTCCCTTCAGGCTAACTCGCGAAACCGCATTGGGGCCCCTCGCAGCCAATTGCCCCAACCGGAATAATGCAGGCTGGATGTGGGTGTGCGTGGTTGCGCCGCCTGCAGGGGGGGAAGCCGGTCGACCAGACGGGGCCGGGCAGGATGGATTTCGATGACCGACGTGCTGATGCTGCCAGGCAGCTGGGGCCTTGTCAGGGCCATAAAGCGATGGAACCCGAAAAACCCCTGGAACGCGCTGTGGACGATGATGATCGGCTTCTTCATGATCATGATCGACTCGACCATCGTCGCCATCGCCAACCCCACCATCATGACCGACCTGGGCATCGGGTACGACGCCGTGCTCTGGGTGACCAGCTCCTACCTGCTGGGATATGCGGTGGTCCTGCTGGTCGCCGGCCGACTCGGTGACCGGTTCGGCCCCAAGAATCTCTACCTGATCGGGCTGGTGGTGTTCACCGTCGCCTCGCTCTGGTGTGGGCTGTCCGGCAGTGCCGCCATGCTGATCGCCGCTCGCGTCGTGCAAGGTGTCGGCGCCGGCGTGCTCACCCCACAGACCTTGTCGACGATCACCCGGATCTTCCCGTCGCAGCGCCGCGGTGTCGCGATGAGCGTATGGGGCGCTACCGCCGGCGTCGCCAGCCTGGTGGGTCCGTTGGCCGGCGGTGTGCTGGTCGACAGTTTGGGTTGGGACTGGATTTTCTTCGTCAACATCCCGATCGGCATCGTCGGCCTGGCCTTGGCGGTGTGGCTGGTCCCGGAGCTGCCCACCCAGGCGCACCGGTTCGACCTGTTCGGCGTCGGGTTGTCGGGGGCGGGCGTGTTCGGCATCGTGTTCGGGCTGCAGCAGGGCCAGTCCGCGCATTGGGCGCCATGGATCTGGGCCGTCATCGTCGCCGGCGTCGGGTCCATGGCGACGTTCGTCTACTGGCAGTCGGTCAACACCCGCGAGCCGCTCATCCCGCTGCACATCTTCGGTGACCGGAACTTCGGCCTGTGCAATGTCGGCGTGGCGATCATCGCGTTCACGACGACGGCGATGATCCTGCCGATGACGTTCTATGCCCAGGCGGTGTGCGGGCTGTCGCCGACCCGCTCGGCACTGCTGATCGCACCGCTGGCGATCGCCAACGGTGTGCTCGCGCCGTTTGTCGGCATGATCATCGATAGGGTCCCCCCGCTGCCCGTGCTCGGTTTCGGCTTTTCGGTGCTGGCGATCGGATTGACGTGGCTTTCGTTCGAGATGACCCCGGGCACGCCGATCTGGCGGCTGGTGTTGGCGTTCGGCGTGGTAGGTGTCGGGATGGCCTTTGTGTGGTCGCCGCTGACCGCTACCGCGACCCGCAACCTGCCGCCGCACCTGGCCGGCGCGAGCTCTGGCGTCTACAACACGACGCGGCAACTCGGGGCGGTGCTCGGGAGTTCCGGCATGGCCGCATTCATGACGTCGCGGATCGGTGCCGAGATGCCGCCGATGTCGGCTCCGTCGCGCGGTGGTCACCCATCCACCGGCGCATTGACGCTGCCCGAGTTCCTGCGCGAGCCGTTCTCGGCCGCGATGTCACAGTCGATACTTCTGCCCGCGTTCATCGCTTTGTTCGGGATCATCGCCGCGCTGTTCTTGGTCGGCTTCACCGGTTCAGCAGGCGGTGGCTTACCTGGACGAACGCCCGAATACCGCGACCCTGCCGGCGGTGACGACTACGACGACTATGACGATGACGACTACGTCGAGTACATACTTCGTCGCGAACCGGAGATCGGCGAGGCGGAGGGCGACACCGAGCCGCTGCGGGGCCGATTCCCCGTTTCGGCGCCGCAAGTTGAACCGATTGGCTTCGCGCACAACGGTTTCCACGGCGATAACGGGCAGCGCTTCCGCCCAGTCGCGGAGTTCTCACGGCCTGCACTCCAGCCGACGCGCCATGACGACCCGATCGCATCGCCGTCCGCAAGTCGCCAGGCCGGTTCCCACGGGGCGCAAGCGCGATATTCCGGGTTGGGCAGCCCTGCACGTCACCAGCAGGCCGGCGAAGAGCCGCCGCGCAACAGGCACCACCGCGCCGATCCCGAAGACCCGATCACTGGTCGTCATTCCTCTTACGGTTAGTAGTGATTTGTTCAAACCTGCACTCATCGCGCCGTCCGTCGCGGTATGGTGCGGTCGAGGTCCGGCTCGCCGACCTTATAGCGGCAGCCGGCGTTAATGATTACCGCTCGCCGTTGACGACGATCGACCGTTGGGGGAAGTTGAGGATGCTCGCCGGTACCCGCGCACATACGCGCGTCGATACGCGTGTTTGGAGACCTGCCGCGTCGTGATTTGGTCACTGGTGCATACCAAGGGCGGCGTCGGGAAGACGACGACGGCGATGTTTTTGGCCGCGGCCGCGGTGCAGCGTGGGTTTGTAGTGCGTGTCGTCGATGCCGATCCGCAAGGGTCGGCGGCGTCGTGGGCTGATCGGGCGGCGTATCGGGGTACGCCGTTGCCGTTTGATGTCATTCACGGGACGGCGGCGGGTGTACGGGCGTTGTCGAGCGATCCCGGCGAGCTAGTCCTCGTTGATAGCCCGCCCGGGGAGGCAGCGGCGATCGATGCGGCGATTCATGCGGCCGACCTGGTGATCATTCCGACGGGGCCGCGCGCCGCGGATATCGACCGGGTTTGGCCGACGCTGGATATCACGCAGCACCGTCCCACGACGATTCTGCTCACGCTGGTGGACATGCGGAAGGTGGAGGCGGTGGAGATGCCGCGCGGCTTGGCCGAGGCGAACGCTCCCGTGCTGCGGAACATCGTGCGGAACCTGACGGCAATCGAACGGTCATTCGGCCACGGTATTCCGCGAAATTTGGGAGACTACGGAGACGTGTTCGATGAGCTGATGACGGCGGGAATCGACAGGGAGGCCGCGACGGTATGACGGAGAAGCTTTCGACGGCCGACGCGGTGCGCTCCGCGGTGATCCGCCGGCCCACCGGGGCAGCGGCGACCGCGCGGGCGGCGACTACATTCCAGGGCGAGGATGCGGCTCCGACCGCTCCGCCGGTATCGGCGGTGGCGTACGAGGCGATGCGCACCACGTTGCACCTGGTCCCAGCGATGCGTACCGCCCTCAAACGACGGGCACTGGACCTGGACACCACCATGGGCGACCTGATTCGCGCCGCTATCAGCTCGGGGCTGCAGTACCCCGCGGGGCTGGCTGCTGCGTCGATGGAGCGCCGCGGCGAGAGCGGTGGTGTTCGGACCACGCTCGACTTGCCACGCAGTGTGCACCGGACGCTCAAGCGGTTGGCGGCGGATGAGGACACGAGCCTGCAAGCGCTGGTGGCGGCCGCCATCCTGCAGACCTACCCTGACCTGGCCTAATCCGTTTATGGAAAGACATATGCGCACTAAGATGTACGTGCATATGGCTAGCCACGTTGATGTCTATATATAGAGGTATCAACTCGGCCCTCGGTTGATCGAGGAACGACCCCCTAAAGTCGGCCCGGGATAGCCGCCGGCATGCTCAATGGCCCCCGCTCAGAGGCCGAGCAGGGTAGTTTCGGCGGGGTGATTACCGGGGCCTTCCTCGCCGAGGCGGCGTCGGTGGTGGATAACAAGCTCAGCGTGGCGGGCGGTGTGCTGTCCGGATTTGGGCTCGGGCCTGACCGGCAAGCCAAGTTTGTGCTTGTGGTGCTGACGCAGAATGAGACTGATAGTCCGGTGCGGCGCGTTGAGGTCGAAATCGTGCCTCCGACTGATGACGACCCGCTAGTCATCGAGTACGAGTTGCCGGAGGCCGCGGCCAGCGGCGAAATCGGATTTGCTTTCTTCAACGTCGAGGTAAGGCTGCCGTCTAATGGCCGTTGGGTGTTTGTGGTCACCTGCGGGGCTGGGGTGTTCTCGCTTCCGCTGCAGGTGAGTGGCTGACGCAGCTCGCAGAGCCGCGGCGGAACCTACACACAGCGGACGGCGCAGGCGCGGCACCTCACCGACGCGAGCCCTGGAAGTGTGCAAGGCAGCCTCGACGCTAGGCGTGGTAGCTCGACGACGATGGTGGGCGGATGGACCTCGCTATCGGGCGCCTTGGAGCCGGGGCGGACTCGGCCGCGACCCGGTCCGGCTCGATGTGCACAGTGTCGAAAACACCGTTGTCGTTCGGTGACGGTGGTGACGTCGAGTTTTCCCACGCCGGTGTGCACTAACCCGACGAGGGCGTCCATCGCCGACGTGTCGGCGTGTGAGCACAACAACGGGCGGTCGGGGGCT
>Ga0210396_10001426_pt1 | contig 25901 bp, 26 predicted proteins | sample IncBWH17OmetaG_FD_155466 | JGI IMG/M metagenome (GOLD analysis project Ga0210396, IMG submission 155466) | Forest soil microbial communities from Barre Woods Harvard Forest LTER site, Petersham, Massachusetts, United States - Inc-BW-H-17-O ... | reverse complement strand
TCGCCCGACACCGAGTCCTTGGTTAGTCGCTCATGCCGCGATTGTACCGGGAGCGGGGAGCCAGGCCACAACGACGAATGCGTCGGAACAGTCACCCGACTTCAAGGTCTACAGCACTGTCTCATGTCGGCGGTTTATGACCGACCTGCGCGAGGCCCGCGACAAGGGCTACGTATTCTGTTCGTCCTCGCGATCGCATTCCTTATGGTTTGCATTCCAGCCGGCCGAGAACCCGTGGCCGACGCCGCGCTTCGGGGAATTGACGGCTAGGATGAGGGCATGAGCGACGAACCGAAGAACCCTGGCCTCGTCGTATTCACGCCAGAGGCGGCACCCGTCAAAGCGTGGATGAGTATGGGTGCAATCGTTGGATTTGCTCTTTCATGCTGCAGCATGGTCGCAACAACAATCGCGGACGGACGGGAGATAAACGCGCTCGGAATCGCGTTTATCGTGATGCTAGTTTGCCTGGGTACGATGCAGGGGACAGGAATCGGATTCTGCATCGGATACCTCGCGGCCAGATTGAAGCGGCGCAAGGAACAGCCCGCCGACGCCAATCATCCCGCCGGATAAGGTCCCGTGCCAATCCGCACGGATTCGTCTTTCAAACGCCCCCACTAAGCAGAACGCCCGAACCTGTTCCGAACCCACGATTGGAACTGGCGATGACCCGGCTGGGCCGGTATGTTCGAGCGTCCCGAATCTTGCGCTGGGGTCCGGGTCGCGGCCCTCTTGCACCTCGCCTACGGTGAATCGCTTGCAGTCCACCGCCCCCGCCCCCGCCGGTCGCCCCACCAACGTCCGTTTCCTCACGCTGACGTTGTGCATCACGATGGCGATGCTGCTCTACCTGGACCGTTACGCGCTCAGCCCGCTCACCAGCACGCTCTTAAATGAGTTGCACGTGTCCAAGGAAAAGCTTGGACGCGGCGTCTTTTTTTCCTTTTTCTTCGCCTACGCCGTAATGCAGGTTCCGGCCGGCTGGCTGAGCGACACCTTGGGGGCCCGGCGAATGCTGGCCCTGTATGTCGCTGTGTGGTCGCTGGCGACGATCAGCATGGGCCTGGTCAACGGTCTGGCGGCGATCTTCTTTGTGCGATTCCTGCTGGGCATTTCGCAGGCCGGTGCGTATCCGACGGCCGCCAGCGTGATCAAACTCTGGTTTCCCTACGGCGCGCGGGGTCGCGCCAGCAGTGCCGTCTCGATGGGGGGGCGGGCCGGCGGACTGCTCGCGTTTGCCATCACTCCGACGCTCCTGCTGCTGGTGGGAGCGTTGCTCGGTTGGGAAACGGGACGGTGGCGGCTCGTGTTTGCGGCCTACGGAGCGCTGGGGCTCGTGTGGGTTTGCGTTTTCGTCTGGCTCTATCGCGACTCGCCGCGCGAGCATCCTTGGTGCAATGCCGAAGAGGTCGCCCTGATCGCGCCCGCCTTGCGGATAAGGGGCGTGCCCCTGCGCCATGCACTGCCTCCGCTCTCGATCTTGACGAGCCGTGAAGTGCTGCTGATGTGCGTGATCGGTTTCTGCGTCGACGTCGGCTGGGTGTTCCTCGTCTCCTGGCTGCCGCAATACTTGATCGAAACTTACGGCGACCAGCTCAAAGAAGTCATCACGACGATCACTCATCGCCCTTATAAAAATGGTGACGAGGAAGTTGTGGCGGGAGTGATGACGGCATTAACCGGCTTGGCCGGCATGATCGGCACCCTGCTCGGCGGACTGGCGACAGACCGCTTCGTGGTCCGTTTCGGCTCGATTTGGGGCCGCCGTTTGCCGGGAGTGATTGGCGGCGTGGTGGTGGCGGCGATCTACCTCATGGCGCCGCAGTTGAAGAACGTGTGGATGTTCGTGGGGGCGATGGCGGCGATCTCGCTTTCGATTGATTTTTGCTTAGGCGCAATGTGGGCCACGTATCAGGACATCGGCGGGCGGCACGTGGCCTCCGTCCTCGGAGTCGGCAACATGTGCGCCAGCTTCGGCGCGGCCGGCTTCACCTGGTACGCCGGCATGCTCGCCGACGAAAAACGATGGAACATGGTCTTGGCCCTCGCCGCGATCTCCATGATCGTAGCCGCCGGCAGCTGGCTCTTGATCGACCCGACGCACACAGTCGAGTCGGGCGAACCACCAGGCAACGACGGCGCTGAGGTGCTTCCGGAGACGATTTGAGCCCACAGATATAAGAGAAAAGCGCGAACGGCTCATACATGCTGATGAGCGTGCAGGGCGTGGCGAAGATTAATCCGACCACGCCAGAACGAAGAGAAGGGCCCACTTGGTCGTTGCAAACGGCCGTTTTTCTCGAGAGCGTCTGGCATCGTGGCTCACCGCGCGTCCAGGTGGAATTCGCTGGTCCGCTTGAGAAAAATTCCGCGTTGACCCGCCTCGTCGCGCGATGTCACATTACCAGCTGCGTGTTGCCGCGTCGTTGGAAACATTGCTCGAGCCGAGCGAGGAGCCCGTGTATCGCGAGATCGATCCGCCGCCGGACCTCGCAGCGTTCGTCGAATGCTTCTGGATCAGCGAGGCTTTGGCCGACCGATGCCAGCGGATCCTGCCCGACGGCTGCATCGACCTCTTGTTCTATAGCCGCGGCAGCCAGCTGCTCGACGCCCGCGTCGTCGGGGCGATGACCCGCTTCCACGACGTCTCTCTGCGCGGCGGCGAATCAATCTTGGGAGTGCGTTTCCAGCCGGGGATGGCGGGAACATGTCTGCCGTGCGACCTCCCATCGCTCAACGATACGACGGCACCGCTCGCAGAGGTGGCAGGCCGCGCGACCCGATTATTGTTTCAACATCTAGCCCGGTGCTCATCGATCGAAGCTCGCATCGAGGCGCTCGGATCGCGGCTCGTCATGCGGCCAAAAGTCACCGAGGTGCAGCAGGCGATCGCAGAGCTGGTGCGGAACTGCGGTGATCTGGCGGTGGCGGACTTCGCCGGTGCGGCCGGGCTCGGCAACCGTCAGCTCAGGCGCGCCTGTCTTCGGCACTCGGGCTTGGGGCCCAAGCAGCTGAGCCGCATTCTGCGCTTCCGCCACGCGTCGAAACTCCTGCGCGAGGGTGCCGCGAATCTCGCCGGCGTGGCCCTGGACTGCGGCTACTACGATCAGGCCCACATGATTCGCGAGTTCGGACCGCTTGCCGGGACCAGCCCGCTCCGCTATCGGCGGCAAAACGGCGGATGACCGTTTTTTCCAATCCAGCGCCGCCTTGGTCGCCTAAGCTCTGAGGTCGACGCTCGGACCGCACGCGGATCGCCTGCCGGGCCGTGCCGATACGTCCCGATCGGTTCCCCATAGAGATCGCGAACAAGGAGCCCCATGAACGCCAGGTTTGGGTACACGATTTTGTACGTCGACGATGTTGAGACCTCGCTCGGCTTCTACGAACGGGCTTTTGGGCTCGTTCGGCGAATGCTGGACGATGAAAAGAACTACGGCGAACTGGAAAGCGGGGCGACGCGCCTGGCCTTCGCGGCGAACTCGTTCGTTCGCCAGATGTTGCCGATCGCGATCGCTCCCTCCGGCGCACAGCAGCCCGCTCCGCCGTGTGAGTTGGGAATGGTCACCCAAAACGTTGATGCCGCATTCCGCCAGGCCTTGGCGGCCGGTGCTTCCGCTGTCAAATCCCCCGAAACGAAGCCTTGGGGCCAGATCGTCGGCTATGTCCGTGACCCGAATGGCTTCCTCGTCGAAATCTGCTCGGAGTTGCCATGAGTGTCTCCGCCACGACCGCCTACCAGGCTCGACGCAAGGCTGTGCCGCGGGAAGCGATTCGCGCTCTCTCGGTCATTCCCGGAATTGGGCCCTCGCTGGCGGCCGATTTGTATCTGCTGGGAATTCGAGACGTCGCCTCGTTGCAGGGACGCGATCCGGAACGGCTCTATCGGAAATTGGAGCGGATCGTCGGCAGTCACGTCGATCGGTGTGTGCTCTACACGTTTCGCTGTGCCGTCTATTTTGCGTCGGATCCCAAGCCGGCTGCGGCGAACCTCAAATGGTGGCTCTGGATGGACGACTCACCACTGGTTTCGCAACAGAGCAAAACGCAGCGCCGCTAAGCACCTAGCTTGCGGAAATAGAACGTCGTGCTGCAGAGCCCGCCGCGCGGCAGCAAGGCGTAGTCGGGAATATCGCCGACTCGCTCCCAACCCAGTCGTTCGTAAAGGCGGGCGGCGTCTCCATTTGTAACCGAGTCCAGCACGAGGAGCGTTTTTCCGCACTCGCGGGCGGCTGCTTCGGCGGCCTGCATCAAAGCGGCCCCCAGCCCACGACGGCGAGCCCGGCGGTGAACTAACATCTTCGCCAGGTCGGCGCGGTGCGGCTGGTTGTCCGGCTGCTGGAGGACGAGTTGAACCGTCCCGCAGATGCCGGCCGTGTCTTCCGCCACCAAAAGGGCTCGTTCACCGGCGGCAACGCCATCAGCGACCCGTCGCCAAAAGGCAAAAGCCTGCTCGCGTCTGAGCGGATGCATGAAACTGACTGACGCGCCCCCATCCACGCAATCGACCAGCACATCGGCTAGTTGAGCGAGTTCAGATTCAGTGACGGAGTGCAGCCTCCGCGGTAACCAAACAGGCCCGCTCATGGTCTTCTCCTGAGGTGATCCGCTGCGATCACAACTGCATAGCGGGCCGTCTCTTCCGTCGGATTATGGAATATGGTGGCAGCATCCAACTGCATGGCCAAGCAATCCCCCTCACACAACCGATGCCGCTCCGTTCCGACTGTAATGTCAATGACACCCTCGAGCATCCAGACCTGCTGGTAGACGGGTCGATCACGGAGCCCATTCTCAAAGGCCACTCGAGCGCCCGGCGGAAAATGGACTTCGGTAATCTGCAGCGGCTGCTGAACGCCTGCCGGGGAGACGTTTCGTCGTCGATAGCCCGACGCGGGATCGCGCCATTCGGGCTGTTCGTTTCTCCGCGAGACTGGATGGTCGCGCCGCTGGCTGCTCAGCACGGGCCGTTCGAAGAATGAGGCCAAAGTCACGTTCAGCCCCGCGGCCAGTTTTTCGAGGACGACGGCTGTCGGACTGCTCTCAGCACGCTCGATCAGCGAGATCATTGAGCGACTGACTCCGCTGCGCTCCGCCAAGTCCTGGAGCGAGCAATTTTGCTCCCGACGCAGCTCGCGAACGCGATGGGCGATCCGCTGATTGAGCGACCCTGAGTCGTCTTCCATATTGGACGCTATCATCCACCATTTGAGATCGCCTGTCAATCGCTTAGCAATTCGTGCGGACACCGTCTTACCGCATTCGCCTGTCGAATGCCCGAAATCGGCTGCATTTTTGCCATTCCGTCGCATGCCCGATTGTGGCGCCGCCGAGGGTGCGACGTCGTGCATCTTTTCCAGCACTTGCCAATGGTGACATGGCCGTAATGCTTGAAAAGCAGCACGTTTGTGCCAAGTTTTTGGCATTTCGGCAGTGCTGCTGGTTTTTTGGACCAGGCGGAATGCCAAATTTCCGGCCTCCGCAGTCTTTCTGCAGGAATTCCGTCCGCAGCGGCTTCTCAGTGCGAGTTTTCTGCCGCGCGGCCTGCCCGCTTGTGAGGCAGTTCACAAAACGCGCATTTTTTTTCCTGAAAACAAACATTTTCAGCATCCGTCTACGTGTTTCCTGATTGACAGTTAATTTTTCAGCCGTTCTGATAGGACACGTCGTCGATGGCGGCGTCAAATGAAAAAGCCAGTTGAGCGAAATGGTTACGCTAATTTTTTAGCACTGAAGCGTTAGAGGATGTCTCTTAATCCAGATTAGGGGGTCGTTATGCTGAGAACGAGGAAGTCAGGGTTTACACTGATCGAGCTGTTGGTCGTGATCGCGATCATCGCGGTCCTCATTGCGCTTTTGTTGCCAGCAGTCCAGGCAGCGCGGGAAGCTGCTCGCCGCACGCAGTGCCGCAACAACCTGAAGCAGATGGCACTGGCCGAGCACAACTACCACGACGTGAACAGCCAGCTCACGCCGGCCATGTCGTACACCTTCCCGAAGTTGATCTGCGCGGCAATTGCCGCCAACTGCGGCGACCCGGCTTGCTGCGTCGGCAAGCCGTACACCCCGTGCCCCTGCAAAAACGGTATCTGGATTTCCAGCTTCAATTACCACTATTATGGTGAACGCCTGTTGCCGTTCCTGGAAGCCACGACGGTCTACAACAAGATCTGCATGAACGGCCCGATGCTCGCCCCCTGCTGCGAGAACGCCGGCCAGCTGAACGTCAAACCGCTGGCCTGCTGCGGCTGCGGCAAGCCGTACACCTTCAAGAACATCACCAGCCCCTGCAAAGACACTTGCGCCAACATTCGCGCGGGTGCTCAGGTCGTTCCGGCCTACGTTTGCCCGTCGTCGCCGCGGACGAACAATCCGTTCGTTGAAACCACGTCGATCATGTGCAACTGCTTCGCTGGTGCCGGGCAGGCTTGTGTCTGGGGTCCGCCGGTGCTCGCCGGTGCTTCGGATTACACCTCGGTGGGCGGCTATGAGGATACGACTGCTCTGGGGGGGGCCTACCTGCTCCAGAACAACTGCCAGCCTGAGCTGTATCGGGCTGGGCCGATCAACGTGTTCCAGTTCAACGTCTCGATCGACAAGATCACCGACGGCACCTCGACGACGGCCCTGTTCGCCGAGTTGGCCGGACGGCCCGATCTGTGGGTCCGCGGCGTGAAGCAAACCTCGGCGAGCGCGTACTTCGGCGGCCCCGGCGCAGGCATTCCGCAGCACAGCTGGGGGGGATGCTGGGCTTGCATCGACAACACGTTCCAGATCATGGAGGGTTCGGGCTACCAGGGTGTGCCGATTCCCACGCCCGCTCAGGCCCATGCCGGCACGCCGGTCTGCTTCCTGAACTGCATCAACTTCTGGTCGAACAACTGGTACAGCTTCCACCCGGGTTCGGTGGGCATCGCCCTGTGCGACGGCTCGGCTCGCATGATCAGCGAGAACACCAGCCTGACGGTGCTGTGCCGCTTGCAAACCTACAAGGGTGGCAAGGCCGTTCTGGACAGCAGCTTCTAGTTCGTGTTTGACCGTGGGCGGGCTGGCGTCTCTGGTCCGCCTCTTGATCTCGTAGTTTCGGCCCAGCCGGGATGGAGGAAATCCATCCCGGTTTGGCCTGTTTTTGCAGCAGCTTTTTGACAACGGCCTTGGAGACTGGAGTTCGAGTTATGCTTCGCAATGCGGGCCGCGCGCCGGCTTATCCGCTGACATTTGTTGTTCTTTCGCTGGTGGCGGCGAGCGTCTTCTCGGGTTGCACCGGGAGCAGCCACGGAGCCCGGGAGGACGAACTTACGCAAGCCGCCAAGGGTGCCAAGCAGATGCCTGCGGCGAAGCTTGCCGGCCATGTCAGCATCGACGGCCAGCCTCCGGAGGCGGGCACCAAGCTGTTCGTGATTCTGAACGACCCAGCGCACCTGCAGCTGCCCAAGGAGGGCCCGAAATACTATACCTCGTGCGACCCTGACGGGAACTTCGCCTTTACCACGTACCTGAAGGGTGACGGAGTCCCGGTGGGGAAATATGTGGTGACCTTTGCGCAATTTCACTTGCCGAAGAGTAGCGGGCCGCGCTCGGTGGGGCGCATGCTTTCGCGGGAATACGTGGGGCCGGACGGGCTCAAAAACCTGTACAGCGATCCGGACAAGAACAAGAACGAAAAAGAGTTCAACATCGAGGTCGCGGAACCGGGCAAGAGCGACTACGAATTCAACCTGTCGATTGTCGGCAAGGATGGCGTCAACCCCGGCCAGTACGCCGTGCGGCGCTTGTCGCAATAAGCGGCTTTGTGCCCCCACAAGACTCTCGAGCCGTGACCAACTGCTCGGTCAGAACGGCTGATCGCGTTTAGCGCTCGCATTGCGCCCGCTCCCTCGCTGTCTCGGCGGTGAGCCCCTGGAGCTTCGACGGCCGAGCGCGAGCGACCCAAGCTAGTCGAAACCGCCCACTGCCCGCTCGCATGCGTGGTTGTGGTTATTGAACGCATCGGCAAGCGCGTCGTCGCGACGCGACGCCGATCGGCCCCTCCCGTCAGTGCGTAGCATTTGGCGTTTCCGCCCATCTTTGTCGGGCAGACGTCTCGCCGCGTTTCTTCGCCGCCGCTTTGACTCCCCGTCGCACCCGAGCGGTAACACACCGCCCCAGCCGTCAATGCCGGAACCCGGTCTCCTGCGTGCCGCCGCAGATGGTCCCCGCGCGGTGCCCCTCGCGGTCTTCGAAGTGCGCATTTTTCAGCCGACCAACCGTCGACCCCATCCGAAGTGTGATAAAACTAACACTTCATGGAGAATTTTTGCCATTTGAACATTTTCCCGCCACTTCCGTGTGCCAATTTATTGACAGCCAGTTTTTTAGCATGTTTGATAGAGGGCGCCCGTGGGCGAAGTGGTCGATCGAGGAGTTTTCCCAGGCCGAATGAGCGTTTCTTACGGCTGGCAGCGAGCCAGCTCCAAATTTGTGGCCTTCTTTCCGAATTAGGGGACAGTTTATGCCAAGACAACGAAAGTCAGGGTTCACGCTGATCGAGCTATTGGTCGTGATCGCCATCATTGCGGTTTTGATCGCGCTCTTGCTGCCGGCCGTTCAGGCGGCCCGCGAGGCGGCACGCCGCACGCAGTGCCGCAACAACCTGAAGCAGATGGCTTTGGCCGAGCACAATTATCACGACATCAACAACGAATTCACGCCGGCAATCAGCTACACGTTCCCGACGGCCATCCCCAAGTGCCTGACCTGCTGCCCGCCCGGCAACGGCTCTGGCCCACTCGCCCCCTACACCCCGTGCCCCTGCAAAGGCGGCCTGTTCACGGCTTCGTTCAACTTCCACTACTGGGGCGAACGGCTGCTTCCCTTGATCGAAGCGACGACCGTTTACAACAAGATCTGCATGAACAGTCCGATGCTGCCGCCGTGCTGTGAGCACGCCCCTTGCCTGAACCAAAAGCCGCTGGCCTGCTGTGGCTGCGGGAAACTCTACACCTATAAGAACGTGACGGATCCGTGCCAGGATCCTTGCTCGAACACGCGTCCAGGAGCCGCCGTGATTCCGGCGTTCGTTTGCCCATCAGCGCCTCGAAGCCAGAATCCGTTTGTCGAGGTCGGCTCGGACACATGCCCCTGCTTCACGTCTGGGTGCCCCTTTGCTCCCGCCTTCGGTCCTCGGCAGTTGTCAGGGGCCTTGGACTACACGGCCGTGGGCGGTTACGACGACAAGTGCACGCCGCTCGGCGCCGCCTATTTGCTGGCAAACAGTTGTCAGCCAGAGGCCTACCGCGCGGGGCCGATCAACGTATTCCAATTCAATGTCTCGATCGACAAGATCACTGACGGCACGTCGACCACGGTATTGTTCGCCGAATTGGCCGGCCGGCCGGACTTGTGGATTCGCGGCGTCAAGCAGACCTCGCTGGCTGCCGTTTTTGGCACCGGGCCCGGCACCCTGCAACACAACCCGGGCGGCTGCTGGTCCTGTTTCAACAGCGCCTTTCAGGTCATGACTGGCACCAGCTTCTTTAACCCCGGTGGGCCTGCATTCCCGAGTCCCCTGAATGCCCACACTTTGAATCAGGCCGTCTGCTTCCTCAATTGCAGCAATGTCTGGTCGAACAACTGGTACTCGTTCCACCCGGGCTCGGTTGGCATCGCCCTGTGCGACGGTTCGGCGCGCATGATCAGCGAGAACACGGGCATTACCGTGCTGTGCCGCCTACAGACTTATAAGGGAGCCAAGCCGCTCACCGACAGCTCGTTCTAATCTGCCTGGCGGGCCAAGCTGCTTTGTTCGTCTGAAGCAAGAGGGTCCGAGCCGTGATGGAACCATCCGCCGCGGCTCGGGCCAATTTTTGAATCTGAAACCGCCGGTCAACTGGAGATCGAGAAATGCCTTCCGTCAAACGGCGCCGACTTGACCGTTCGTTCGCCCGGGCTTTCGTTTCTTTGCTCGCCGTGGCTGCATTCTCCGGCTGCAATAACTCTGGCGGCCCCCGGACAGACCAAGTCGAGCAGGTCGCCCAACTTCCCAATAAGGTCCCCGTTGCGAAATTTGCGGGGCATGTCACCGTCGACGGCCAGCCTCCTTCACAAGACAACGGCACCTTGTTCGTGGTCTTGAACGACCCCGCGCACCTTGTCGCCGGTGGCAAGGGCTCGACAAGTTGCGACGAGCAGGGAAATTTCTCCTTCACGACCTATCTGCCGGGCGACGGAGCCCCGACCGGGAAGTATGTGGTAACCTTCGCTCAGCTCAAAATTGATCAGGGGCGGGGCACTGGCGGGCACGGACGCCGCATCGCCGGCCCTTCGATGACCCATGACTACGTCGGACCGGACGGCCTCAAAAATCTTTACAACGACCCCGAAAGGAACAAGGACGACCAGAAGTTCGTCGTGGAAATCGCAGCGCCGGGACGCGCCGACTATGACTTCAATCTTGAGGTTGTTGGAAAGGAATCAGTAAAAGCGCCCGGGCCCCTTGCCACGACGCGCCTGAAGACGAGCATCACTCCGAAGCTGTAGCTGCCGTCCGAATTTGCAACGCCGCATCGCCGGTGTTAAGTTCTTCTCCGAAGAATACCACCTCGCGATGATTGGCACGCATGACGGAGGCTGACCCCAGCACGGCGCGCGATCAGCAGCCCCGATCGGCCTCCCGAACGCGGACGGTCCTGGCCGGCGCGATCGGCAACGTGCTCGAGTGGTACGACTTCGGGCTGTTCGGCTATTTCGCCTCCGTCATCGCCGCCGAGTTTTTTCCCGGCGCAGACCGGATGGCGTCCTTATTGGACACGTTTGGGGTCTTCGCCACCGGCTTCTTGATGCGGCCGATTGGTGGCCTGCTGTTCGGATTAGTCGGCGACCGGCTGGGCCGAAAACGGGCGCTGGAACTCTCAGTCCTGGTGATGGCCGTCTCCACGACGTTGCTGGGGTTGCTGCCCGGCTATGCGACGATCGGAGTGGCCGCGCCGATCTTGCTCACGCTGCTGCGGATGCTGCAGGGGCTGAGTGTGGGCGGCGAGTATATCGGATCGATCGCGTTTCTTGCGGAGCACGCGCCGCCCAATCGGCGAGCCTTTTATGGCAGCTGGAGCGGCTTCACCGTCGTGTTGGGCACATTGCTCGGCTCGGCCGTGGCGGCGCTGGCGACACTCGCGCTTTCCGACACCCAATTGCACGCCTGGGGTTGGCGGGTGGCCTTCATTTCGGGACTCGCGATCGGCGCGCTGGGCTTCTGGCTGCGGTTGGGCATCGCCGAAAGTCCTGATTTCGCCGAACTGCGGCGAACCGGACAGCTGGCTGCCAACCCGATCGCTGATGCGCTCCGCCGCGACCGCGGCGCAATCATCACGACCATTGGCCTGACGGGGCTGAGCTCGGTCGGCTTTTACCTGCCTTTCGTCTGGCTGCCGACGTGGCTCTCGCAGATGATCGCGCACCCGCTGCCCAAGGAACAGGCCTTTGCCAGCAGTACGATATCACTATCCGCGCTCTTGGTCTTGATTCCGCTCTTGGCGCTGCTTTCCGATCGCGTGGGACGCCGGCCGATGTATTTGGCTGCCTCCGCCGGCTATGCCCTGTTGTCGTACCCGTTGATGTCGATGATGAGCAGCGGCACGTTCGCAGCCGCGATTGCCGGCGGACTGGCCTTCGCGGTGGTGAGCAGTCTGTTCGGTTGCTGCATGGGCGCGACGATGGTGGAACTCTTCCCGACGCAGACGCGCTACACGGGAGTTGCCATCGGGTACAACGTCGGCCAGGCCGTGCTCAGCGGAACGGCCCCCCTGGTCGCGGTTGCACTGGTCGAGCACACCCACCACGAGATTGCGCCCGCCTTCTATCTCATCTTCTGCGGTGTGGTGGCGGCTTTCTTTTCGTTCTCGATTCCGGCGTTGCACAACAAGCCGCTGCCCGCAGTTGCCGTCAGCCGAGCGTCGCGGGACGTCGACTCGGGGTCGGCCGCCGAATAGCTGCCACGACTCCGCGGGCTCGAAGTGCCCAACCTTAGTGCGCCTCCACCAAGCCACGTCTCATCGGGCGGCGTCGCTGGACCATGGCACACCAATGACATAGCCTGAACGCCTTTGCCCGAGGGGCCGCATGCCGTCGATGATCCAGGTCGAGCATCTCGTCAAGAACTACGGCACGTTCACGGCCGTCGACGACATCTCGTTCGACGTCGAGGCGGGTGAGATCTTCGCCTTTCTCGGGCCCAACGGGGCCGGCAAGACGACCACCATCAAGATCCTGACGACGCTCTTGAAAGCAACGAGCGGAACGGTGGCAATCGACGGCCTCGATCCGACCACAAATCAAAACGAAGTCCGCAAGCGGTTCGGCATCGTCTTTCAGGATCCCTCGCTCGACGACGAGTTGACCGCCTACGAAAACATGGACATTCACGGCGTCCTCTACAAGGTGCCGCGGCGGGTCCGGAGCGAGCGCATCGAGGGGTTGCTGAAACTCGTGGAATTGTGGGATCGTCGGAACGATCGCGCGAAAACGTTTTCCGGCGGCATGCGTCGCCGCCTGGAAATCGCCCGCGGCCTGTTGCACACACCCAAGATTCTCTTTCTCGACGAGCCAACGCTCGGCCTCGACCCGCAGACGCGCAACCACCTGTGGACGCACGTCCGCAAGCTCAACGAGGAGGAGCACGTGACGGTCTTTCTCACGACGCACTACATGGAAGAGGCCGACCGCGTGGCCGACCGGATGGCGATCATCGATCACGGGCGGATCGTCGCCCAGGGCTCGCCAGCCGAGCTCAAAACGCAGACCGGATCGGAGACGCTCGAGCAGGCGTTTCTGACTCTCACCGGTTCATCGATCCGCGACGAAGAGGCCAGCCCACTCGATCGCATGCGGAACATGAGCCGGCTCTGGAGACGCCGATGAACGTGATTGCCGCACTTTGGCTGAGGCAATTGAAGCGATACGCCCGCTCGAAGGCCCGGGTGATCGGCGCACTGGGGCAGCCCCTATTGTTCTTGCTCGGACTGGGCTTCGGCCTGGGGCCCATCTTTCAAAAGGCGGGGCAGGGGAACTACATCCAGTTTCTGGCGCCCGGCATCGTCGCCATGACGGTGCTCTTCACTTCGGTTTTCTCGGGCATCGAGCTGATCTGGGACCGCCAGTTCGGGTTCTTGAAAGAAACTCTGGTAGCCCCGGTCTCACGGCTGACGATCATGCTGGGCCGCGTGCTCGGAGGCGCGACCGTCGCCGTTCTCCAGGGACTAGTGGTGATCGTCGTCAGCTACGCCGCCGGCTTCCGCATCGTCGATTGGACAGGGGTGCCATTGGCTCTCCTGTTTATGGCCTTGATGGCGATCTTGTTTACCTCGATGGGGACGGCAATCGCCTCGATGCTGACGGACTTCCAGGGCTTTCAACTGATTATGAATTTCCTGGTGATGCCGCTGTTCTTTCTCTCCGGCGCCCTGTTCCCGCTCCGCGATCTGCCGCCGGCGCTTAACGTCGTGGTGCGATTCAACCCGCTGTCGTATGGGGTCGACGGCCTGCGCGGTGCGCTCACCGGCGTTGCCTTTTTCAACCCGGCCCTCGATATCACGGTGCTGATCGCCGTGGCGGCATTGCTGTTGTTCCTGGGCGGATATTTGTTTTCGCGAATTCAGCTGTGAGACGAGCCGACGAACCGGCTCCATGCATCCTGTTTCACGAGGTAAAAGTAATGAGGACGATCTTCCCGCTGTTCCGCTGCCTGTTTGTTTGTGCCGTTTGGGGCTTCTGCTCGACCGCCGGTTCGCCTGCGGCCGGCGCGGCACAAAAACTACCGAACGGCGTGAAGGTTCCGGACGATGTGATCTGGCAGCCCGACGTGGAATACTCGAATCCTGGCGGCGAATCCTTGAAACTCGATCTGGCTCGCCCCAAGACGGGCGAGGGGCCGTTCCCCGCCGTCTTGTGTATTCACGGTGGCGGCTTTCGTGCGGGTGACCGGCAGTCGTACGACGGGCTGTGCATCAAGTTGGCCGAGCGCGGCTATGTCGCGGCGACGATCACGTATCGCCTGGCTCCCCGGCACAAGTTTCCGGCCGCCATCTTCGATACGAAGGCGGCGGTCCGCTGGCTGCGGGCCAACGCGGCCACTTACAAGATCAATCCGGACCGGATCGGCGTGATGGGAGGCTCGGCGGGCGGCCATCTCGCGCAGTTTCTCGGCGTGACCGCGCACGTGCCGCGATTCGAGGGCCACGGCGGCAACCCGCATTATTCGAGCAGCGTCAGCTGCGTCGTGAACTTCTTCGGCCCCAGCGACTTCACCAAGTCGTACGGGAAGAGCGTCGACGCGGCCGAGGTTCTGCCATTGTGGCTGGGCGGCAACCTGGAGACCGCCCATGCACTGCACATTCAGGCCAGCCCGCTCTATTGGGTGACGCCCGACGCCGCTCCCACGCTGTGCATTCACGGCACGAAGGATAATTACGTTGCGCACGAGCAGGCCGAGTGGCTCGTCGACCGATTGAAAGCCGCCACTGTCGAAGCTGAACTGCTCACACTACCCGGGGCCGGTCACGGCTTCCGCGGTCACGATGCCGTAGCCGCCGATCAGGCGATGTTTGAATTCTTCGACAGCAAGCTCAAGCACTAGGTGAACGTCAGGACCAGGGCGGGCGGCGCAGACGACCCACGCGCGGATCAACGCCAAAACAGCCATAGCAGGATCGCCAAGATCGCGCCGCCAAAGCCGAGGATGAGGAACCAGCTCGGCCGGCCCCTCATTGGGCTGCGATCAGGAGCCAGCCAATGGCCGCAGGACGGACATTGTTCGGCATCGTCGAAGACCTCCTCGCCGCAATTGGGGCAGGGGATGACCGGGTCCTCATCCTCCTCCAATCCATAGACTTCGTCGTCGTCCTCTTCCTCGAATTCGTCGGGGGGGCGGCCGTGCTTCCACCAATCATCGTCTTCGGGCTCGACCATTTTGTTCCAGCTCGCGAACTGCGCTCGTGACCGTGCGTGCCATTATCGGGAGAAACCAATGTCTCGGGTATTGACGCAAACACACAAATTGGGCACCCGCGGGCCGAGCGTTTCCGCAATCGGGCTGGGCTGCATGGGAATGAGCGAGTTTTACGGGCCGGGCGAGATGGACGATGCCGAGTCGATCCGCGTGATCCACCGCTACCTCGATGCGGGCGGGAATTTCCTCGACACGGCCGATGTGTACGGCACGGGCAAGAACGAAGTCCTGGTGGGCAAGGCGATCGCCGGTCGCCGCCAGGACGTCGTGCTAGCGACGAAGTTTGCCAACGTCCGCGGACCCAAGGGCGAATTCCTCGGGATCCGCGGAGACCGGCAATACGTGAAAGAGGCCTGCGATGCCAGTCTCAAGCGGCTGGGCGTCGATCAGATCGATCTCTACTATCAACACCGCGTTGATGCCAAGACGCCCATCGAAGAGACCGTCGGCGCGATGGCCGAATTAGTCCAGGCCGGGAAAGTGCGTTATCTCGGCCTGTCGGAAGCCGCGCCGGCGACGATTCGACGGGCGGTTCAGGTGCATCCAATCGCCGCGCTGCAGACGGAATATTCGCTCTGGAGCCGCGAGCCCGAAGTCGAGCTATTGCCCACCGTCCGCGAGCTGGGGATCGCGTTCGTCGCCTACAGTCCGCTGGGCCGCGGCTTTCTCACCGGCGCGTTCAAGACGATTGACGACCTGCCGGCAGACGACTTCCGCCGCAACTCGCCCCGCTTCCAGGGGGAGAACTTCGCGAAGAATCTGGAGCTGGTCGCCAAGATCAAGCAGCTGGCCGCCGCGAAGGGCTGCACGCCAAGCCAGTTGGCACTGGCCTGGGTGCTGGCCCAAGGGCCGGACATCGTGCCCATTCCCGGCACGAAACGGTCCAAGTATCTGGACGAAAACCTCGCGGCCGCACAGATCAAATTCTCGTCGGACGAGCTGGCGCAGATCGATGCGATTCTTCCCTCCGGGTCGGCGGCCGGCGAACGATATGCCCCGGGCGGCATGCAGAACGTGAACCGTTAGGCCCTTTCGTGCGTTGTCTCGCACAGTGCTTGAATTTCGGGGTGCCTCGAAATTCACGAACAGGTGCTTTCGGCAGCGTTGCCGATTTGGCAGAATCTGGCCCATGCAAAGTTTGCGCCCGGAGCAAGATCGCTCCACGCGCTCGAAGAGCCCAGGGACGACAGCGGCGGCTCTGCTCGAGGGGACCGAATGGCTGGTCGACGCGGCTGGCTGTGATGCACGGCGGCTGTCGGACCTGCGCCATCTGCAGCACGTGTGCGCGGAGCTGGTGAGCGCGCTGCGGTTGCGCGTGATTGGCGAACCACACTGGCATCAATTTCCCTCGCCCCCCGGGAGCGACGAACCGGGCGGCGTGACGGGACTCTACCTGCTGGCCGAGTCGCATCTGACCTGCCATACCTTTCCCGAGCACGGCCGGGCGACGTTCAATCTCTACTGCTGTCGCCGGCGGCCCGTGTGGGATTGGCAGGAATTTCTCGAGCGGCGGCTCGGAGCGGGAGAAGTTGTCGCCCGCTCGATCGCCCGCGGCGTGCACACTGCCGACTCCTTGCCCGTCGAGGAGTGCCAGCCATGAAAGTTGCGCACTGTCCGTCCTGTGGGGCGATCGTCGAGTTTCACGTCGCGTCGTCGCTGGTCACGATCTGCGAGCACTGCCATTCGGCCATCGCGCGGGGCGACAAGGCGCTCGAAGACGTAGGCAAAGTCGCCGATCTGGTCGACACGCAATCGCCGCTGCGATTGGGCCTGCAGGGAAACTATCGCGGCAAGAACTACGAGCTCGTTGGCCGCGTGCAATATCAGCATCCAGCCGGCGGCGTGTGGGACGAATGGTACATGTCGTTCGGCGGGGAACGTTGGGGCTGGCTGGCCGAGGCTCAGGGGCGGTTTTACGTCACCTTCGAAGTGCCGCTGCACAGCTCGACCGACGTCCCAGCCTTCGAGCAACTCGACGTCGGACAATCGTACAACCTGGGCCAGAAGATCGGCGTTCTGAAAGTCGGAGAGCGGAACGAGGCCGTGGCGGGGTCGGCAGAAGGGGAAATTCCCTGGCAATTCAAGCCGGGCACTTCGGTCCGCTTTGCCGATCTTTACGGTCCGCAGGAGCGATTCGCCACGCTCGACTACAGCGATGCCGAGCCGCGGATCTACATCGGCGTCGAGCTGCCGTTGGCGGGTCTTGGTTTGCCGAGCGCCGCGTTCGCCGAACCGAAGGCGCCCAAGGAAGTCAAAGGGCTGTTGCTCAACTGTCCGCAGTGCGGCGGTTCTCTGGAGTTGCACGCGCCGGACGCCGCCCAGCGGATCGCCTGCCCGTATTGCGGCGCCCTCAGCGACGTTGAGAAAGGCAATCTACGTTATCTGTCGACACTGAAACGTAGCCGCATCGAGCCTTTGATCCCGATGGGCACGACGGGCACGTTCGCCGGCACGTCGTACACCGTGATCGGCTTTCTGGTGCGCAGCGTCACCGAAGAAGGAGTCGTTTATCGCTGGCAGGAGTACCTGCTCTACAACCCCAGCGCCGGCTTCCGCTGGCTCGTGCACAGTGACGACCACTGGAACTTCGTGACGCCGGTCCCTCCGGGCGACGTCGACGACCGCCAGCACTTCGCCTTCTACGGCGGCAAGGCCTTTCGCTTGTTCCAAACGGGCCTCGCGACCGTGCGGCACGTCATCGGCGAGTTTTACTGGAAGGTTGAGGTCGGCGAAGAAGTGCAGACCCGCGACCTCATTAACCCGCCGGAAGCCCTTTCGATCGAAACGGGCCAAGGCGAGCAGAACATCTCGTTGGGTGTCTATGTTCCACCGGCCGAGATTGAGAAGGCGTTTGGCGTGCACAACCTGCGGCGGAGCTGGTCGATCGGCATGAATCAACCGGCGCCGGCCGTCGGCCCGATCACGTTGAGCTGGGTGGCGTTCGGCATCGTGCTGATCCTGATCGACATCGTGTTGTCGTCACGCAAGACGCCGCCGGTTGACCAGAGCTTCCTGTTTTTCGCCCTCGTGTTGATTTCGATCATTCCGATCATCGCCTGGATTTATCGGGGCTCGTTCGAGAGCCGCCGCTGGCAAAACAGCAACGTGATCTAGCGATCTCGGGCGTCATGCGCCGACTGTGAAAATGAAGGGCCGATCTCGATGAGAATCTTAAATATCCTGCAGCTCGTCGTCTGCCTGTTCGCCACGAGTTGGCTGACGACGGCCGCGTATCGCGGGTGGAAAGCTGGCCCGGCTACAGGGACCGGTGCGGGGGCTCACCGCGCCTCGCCTTACTCCGGCATTTATTTCGGTGGGCCTTCCTATAGCGGCGGGTCACGCTCCTCGGGCGGTTCGTGGGGCGGAGGCAAGTAAGCTCGGCGGGCGATGTGCCAGGCGGTCGCCTGAGATTCATGCAAACGAATGATTGCTCAATCGGGAGAACTACATGGAATTCATGCGGGTGCTGTTCCAACACTTGGTGGCGGCCTTCGTGTTCGTCACGCTCGGCCTCGTCGTGCTGTCGGTCTGGTTCTGGCTGATCGTCAAGTTCGCGCCGTTTGCCGTCGTCCGTGAGATCGAACAGGACCAGAACACGGCCCTGGGCATCATCATCGGCGCGATCATCATCGGCGTCTCGCTGATTATCGCGGCGGCAATCGGACCCTCATGAACCGCGCCCCATTCTTTCTGCTGTACCTCAACGTCCTGGCCGTGGCGACGTGCGGCCTGATCTACGAGCTACTGGCCGGGACCTTGGCGAGCTACGTGCTGGGCGACTCGGTCACGCAGTTCTCGCTGATCATCGGCATTTACCTGTCCGCCCTGGGAATCGGGGCATGGCTGTCGCGGTTTATCGACGAGGGGCTGGCCCGTTCGTTCATCGAAGTCGAACTGGGCGTCGCGCTCATCGGCGGAGCGTCGGCGCCGCTCTTGTTTTTGGCGTTTGCCTACCTGAGCTGGTTCCGCGTGGCGCTCTTCGCGATCGTGCTGGTCATCGGCACGCTGGTCGGACTCGAGCTGCCGCTCTTGATGCGAATCCTCAAGGACCACGTCGACTTCCGCGACCTGGTCTCGCGCGTGCTCTCGTTCGATTACCTGGGCGCGCTCGTGGCGTCGCTGCTCTTTCCGATCTTCTTCGTCCCGCGGTTGGGGCTCGTGCGAACGTCGCTCTTATTCGGCATCGGCAATGCGGCCGTCGGCCTGTGGGGGACCTTCTTGTTGCGGCCGCTGCTCGCACAGCGGGGACTGCGAGCCCTGCGGGCCCGCGCGTGGATCGTGATCGGCCTCTTGGCCATCGCCCTGTTCAAGGCCGATGCGCTCACCATGCTGGCCGAGGAAAACACGCTGCCCCACCCGATTGTGTATGCGAAGTCGAGCCCGTATCAGCGGATCGTGATCACCAAAGGGCAGGGGGGCTTTCAGCTCTATCTCAACGGTAACCTGCAATTCAGTTCCGTCGACGAGTACCGCTACCACGAAGCGCTCGTCCATCCGGCGCTGTTGACGGCCCGGTCGCCGCGGCGCGTGTTGGTGCTGGGCGGCGGAGACGGCCTGGCCGTGCGGGAGATTCTGCGACACCCATCGGTGGAATCAGTGACGCTGGTTGACCTCGATCCCGACATGACCGCGCTCGCCGACCGCTACCCCGCGCTCGCCGAGCTGAACGGGCACTCGCTCGCCGACCCGCGCGTCCACGTCATCAATCAGGACGCCTTCCTCTGGGTGCAAGAATCGGGCGACACCTTCGACGCGGCGATCATCGACTTCCCCGATCCGGGCACGTTTTCGATCGGCAAGCTCTATACGACCCGGTTCTTCCACCTCTTACAGGCGCGCCTCGCGCCGGGCGGCGCGGTCGCCGTCCAGTGCACGTCGCCTTTGGTGGCACCGAAGTCGTATTGGTGCATCATTCGCACGCTTGAGGCAGCGGGCTTTTGGGTGCATCCTTTTCAAGTGACGGTGCCCGCCTTCGGAATTTGGGGCTTCGCCCTGGCGACACCACAGCCCGCGACCGCGCCCACGGAAATCCCCGCCTCGCTCGCGCCACAGCTCCGATTCCTCGATCGCGGGGCCCTCGCCGGGCTGTTCGAATTTCCTACGGACCTCAAGCGGATCGAGACCGAAATCAACCGCCTCGATAACCAGGCGCTGGTCCGCTACTACGACGCCGAATGGCGGAAGTGGGACTAACCGCGCTCGGCACCGTCTACCGCAAACCGGTCGTCGACGATCGAAAAGCCCGCGAAATCTCTCGGCACAAAACAGCCATGCCCCGACTGAGTCGCCGCGAATTGTTGGCCGGATTGCTCGGCACGTCGGCCGGGCTCTTAGCCGGCTGCGAAGGACGCGCCGCATCGCTGCCACCGGCCGGCGAGATTCTCGCGCCAAATTATGCGGTGGGCCATCGAATCCGCGACGGCTTCCGGCCTCGACCGGCAAACAACCGCTGGCAAGAGACGGATATCGTCGTCATCGGTGGCGGCATGTCGGGACTCGCCGCCGCCTGGGCCTTGAAGCGCAGCGGCCTCGAGCGTTTTCTGATCTTGGAGTTGGAAGGCGCGCCGGGGGGCACGTCGCGCTCCGATCAGTCGCCGCTCACAGCCTATCCCTGGGGTGCTCACTATGTCCCCGTGCCCCTACCTGAGAACCGCTCGCTGATCGCGCTCTTGCGCGAAATGGGAGTGATCGAACGGGTCGACGCGGCGGGTGTGCCGGTCGTCGCCGAACAGTATTTGTGTCGCGACCCTGGCGAACGCGTGTTTGTCGACGGGATGTGGTACGAGGGACTTTATCCCTCGGCCGGGGCGACGCCGCGCGATTTCGACGAACTCCGCGATTTTCGGGCCGAGATCGCCCGCTGGGTTCAGTGGCGTGACGGCAGAGGGCGCCGCGCATTTGCGATCCCCGTTCCCCACGGCTCGGACGACCTGGAAGTGACGGCCCTCGATGGGCTCTCGATGGCGGAGTGGGTGCGGCGGCACGGTTGGACTTCGCAACGGCTGTTGTGGCTGATCGATTATTCGTGCCGGGACGACTACGGAGCGACGAGCGAACAAACGAGCGCCTGGGCCGGATTGTTTTATTTCGCGTCGCGGGTCCGCGGGCCGGCGAGCGAAGCGCAGCCGCTCATCACCTGGCCGGAGGGCAACGGCCGGATCGTGCACTATCTCGCCGACCGCGTTCGCGGCCAGCTACGCTGCGGCATGGCCGTGGTCGACGTGGCTCAGACCAGGATTCACGACGCCGGGCGAGTCGAGGTGACCGCTCTCGACGTGACGACCGGCGAGGTCGTCGGTGTGCGGGCGCATCGCGCAATCTTCGCCGGCTCGCAGTTTCTTGCCCCCTACCTGATTCGCGATCTGCCCGACGACCGCAAACGGCACGCGCGTGCGTTCCAGTACAGCCCGTGGCTGGTCGCCAATCTGCACCTTCGCGCCCGGCCGGCCGACCCGGGCTTTCCGCTCGCCTGGGACAACGTGCTCTTCGACAGTCGATCGCTCGGCTACGTGACGGCCACGCATCAAGCGGGCCTCGATTACGGTCCGACTGTGCTTACCTGGTACTCCGCGCTGTGCGACGGCCCTTCCGGCGACGCACCGCACGATTCGGCACGACAAACGGCCGCCGCGCGGCAGCGGTTGCTCGACATGACCTGGACCGAAGCGGCGGAACTGGTGCTAAGCGATCTCGAGCCGGCCCATCCCGAGATCCGCTCACTGGTCGAGCGCATTGATGTGATGAAGTGGGGCCACGCCATGGTCCGGCCGCGTCCCGGTTTCGTGTGGAGCACGGCCCGACGGAGCGCGGCCGAGCCGTTCGGCTCAATTCATTTCGCCGGCACCGACCTGAGCGGCATCGCGCTCTGCGAAGAGGCCGTCTATCACGGCGTGCGCGCGGCGGAAGAGGCACTGCGCGGATTGGGACGGTCGGTCCAATCCCTGCTCTCTCCTACGGCCTGAGCTGCGAAACCAGCGAAGCACGCGGCCGTTGAACGTCCGTGAGCCTGCGAGAAAACCCGCTTCATCTTCAGCTAACGGCGACTTTTGCCCAAACTGGTCTTGCCGATTTCTCTCCGGCAAATCAAATTCCGGACACTTTTCTGACGGTTGGCGCCCGCCGACCGGCGATTCTCAGCAATCCCGCGGGAATCGTTGCGGGCCCACTGGTGAGGATGGGGTCGGAAACCTAGCATTTGACACGGCAGACACGTCCGCGCACACGCCTCCGAAGGGCCGCGGCCCATGTCGGCAACTTCCAAACACGGATGACGCAATGAACGTGGCGCGATTCGCGGTGCTGCTTTGCCTCCTCGCTGTGTCGCATCCGGTTTTGGCGGGCACCGGCCGGCAGCAGACCACGTTTCTCCTCGCCGCCGATGAACGCACCGTCTGCCGCTGGATCGAGCAGAACGCGAGCGCCATCGACGAGAGCACCGGCGCCGAAGTGCTGGCCGTCCAGGGTCGACAGTCGAAGCTCCACAAAGAGACGAAAGAAGGTCCCTTCACTTTCATCGTCGAGCACGACCCGGAACGCAACGGCCTCATCCGGACCGTGCTGCTGAAGAGCGACAAGGAGAATCTCGTCTCGCAGGAGACCGAGATTCAGGTGCAGCGCGAGGGCGAAGCCACCCGCGTCACGATCAAGGTGACGGCCGTCGTGAACGGCCACACCGGCATGGCCATCTCGATCGGCATCCGCCCGTCCCTCCGCGGCATGCGCAAGCTGCTCGAAACGCAGTTCGGCACGCCAACGGGGAACTGAGCCGCGACGACGGGACGCCCTCGGTTCGGCGGCAAAATCGGCTCACCGCCGACTTTTTGCGGCTCCGGGGTCGCCAAGTCCCCGTCTTCGCTGGACAATACACACTAGCTCGCGGATCCTCAGTTCGAGGGTCGCCAATCGGCGCACTGACGCGGGCGAACGGTACTCCCGATTCTCAACGGGAGCGGCACCGGTCTTTCCCCAGGGAGCGGACAACGTGTCGGTTCAGAACTTCGACGTTTTGATCGTCGGTGCGGGCATTTCCGGCATTGGGGCCGGTTACCATCTGCAGACTCATTGCCCAGGCAAGAGCTATGCGATCCTCGAAGGACGCAGCGATATCGGCGGCACCTGGGATTTGTTTCGCTATCCCGGAATTCGCTCCGATTCCGACATGTTCACGCTGGGTTATTCGTTCCGCCCCTGGAAGGCGGCCAAGGCCATCGCGGACGGGCCGGACATTCTGGCCTACCTGCGAGAAACGGCGCACGACTTCGGCATCGATCGGCACTTCCGCTTCAATCACCGTGTGAAGTCGGCGGCCTGGTCGAGCGAGAATTCGCAGTGGACAGTCGATGCGGAGGTCGGGCCGGAGAAACAGCCCGTTCGCTACACCGGCAATTTCCTGTACCTCTGCAGCGGCTACTACGACTACGAAGCCGGTCATCAGCCGGTCTTTGCCGGCACCGAGGACTTCCAGGGCCGCCTGGTGCATCCGCAGCATTGGCCCAAGGATCTCGACTATCGTGACAAGCGGGTGGTCGTGATCGGCAGCGGTGCCACGGCCGTGACGCTCGTTCCCGCGATGGCGGAGCAAGCCGCCCACGTGACGATGCTGCAGCGATCCCCCTCGTACATCGTCTCGATGCCCTCGGAAGACCGCATCGCGAACTTCATCCGCCGCACGTTGCCCGAGCGGACGGCCCACCGGGCGCTCCGCTGGCGCAACGTGCTCTTGGGCATTTACTTCTACCAGCTCTGCCGACGGGCGCCGGGGCTAGCCAAGCGGCTCTTGCGGAAGGGCATCGCCAAGGAACTGCCGCCCGACTTCGACATCGACACCCATTTCAAGCCCCGCTATCAGCCCTGGGACCAGCGGGTCTGCCTGGTGCCCAATGCCGACTTGTTCCAGGGAATCAAAACGGGACGCGTCTCGGTTGTGACAGACCAGATCGCCAAATTCACGAAGCAGGGCATTCTGCTCGAATCCGGGAAAGAGTTGCCGGCGGACATCGTCGTCACGGCGACGGGGCTCAAGATGCTTTCGTGCGGTGGGATTCGACTGTCCGTGGACGGCAAGGCGGTCGAGCCGGGCCGTTCGCTCACCTATAAAGGCCTGATGCTGAGCGACGTGCCGAATTGCGCTGCGTGCGTCGGCTATACGACGGCGTCGTGGACGTTGCGGGCCGACCTGGCTTCGACCTATGTCTGCCGACTGCTCAACTTCATGGATCGGGGCGGCTACAAACAGTGCGTCCCCCGCGCAGCAGATGCGCAGGTTCAAGCAGGACCGCTGTTGGGCCTGACGTCCGGCTACGTGCAGCGGGGCGTCGACCAGTTTCCGAAGCAAGGCACGAAAGCGCCCTGGCTCATGCGGCAGAACTACGTGCGCGATCTGCTCACGATGCGCTACGGCGCGATCGACGACGGCTCGATGGTCTTCTCCAAGGGAGGAGACGACGTCGCGGTTGCGGCAGCGTCGCAGCCACACTCGGTCGGCGTGCAGCCGGCCGACGCCGAGTCCGTCGACGCTCCGGCCGCCGTCTCTTCAACGTAACGACCCCGCTGCGACTGCCTCGTCGCCGTACGCGCAGGCGCTTTCAGAGCACTTTGACAAGAACAAGCGTCACGTCGTCGGGCAGCGGCGCGTTCTCAGCGAATGTTCGCGCGGAGAGCAGCACTGCGTCGATGATCTTTTCGGCCGGCTGATGGCGAAAGGCGTGCATCAGGCCGATCACCCGTTCCTTGCCGAAGGCCGCTTTGTCAGGCGAGCGAATGTCGAACAGTCCGTCCGTGGCGATGAGCACGATATCGCCGTGGCGCAGGAAGAACGGCTCGCTGGTTTGGACCACCGTCGATTCCAACACGCCCAGCGGAGGGCACTGGCTGTTGAGCAGCGTGAATTCGCCCGAATCGTGCACGACGTACGCGCAGTGGCCGGCGGCCGCGTAAGTCAGCGTCCGGCGTTCGGGATCGATCCGCGTCAGCACGAGCGTCGCGAAGCGTCCGCCGGACGTATCTTCCCAGAGCAGGCGATTGACGGTCGTGGTGATCTGTCCCACGTCCGTGCCGATGCGGGTGAGCGCGCGGATATACGCGCGGGCTTCGGCCGCCAAGAGGGCCGGCCCGACGCCGTGCCCCGAAACGTCTCCCACGACAATCGCCAGCGTTCCGTCCGGCGCGGGCAGGTAATCGTAGAAGTCGCCGCTGGCGGACTCGGCCGGCAGGCAGACACCGCTAATGTCGAACCCTTTGACTTGGGGGGCCGCGGCGGGAAGCAGGTTCTGTTGGATGTCGCGGGCGACCTGCATCGCCCCCTCCAGCTCCAACCGTCGCTCTTTCTCGTAGCGATATTCCTTCTGCAAGCGCGCCCGCGATTCGACCTGGCGGCGGTGCCGATCGGCTTTTTCGATCGACCCGCGGATCGCCAAATCGAGCGAGTCCGGCGAAAAGTCGTTCTTGCTGAGGTAGTCGAGGGCTCCGGCCTTCATCGCTGCCACGGCCACGGCCTCGTCCCCCGCGCCGGTGAGCATCACCACGGGCGCATGCAAGCGCAGTTCGTCGAGCAGCTCGAGTGCGTCGGTTCCCGGGATGTGGTAGTCGAGTAGGATGCAATCGGGCTGATGAGCATCGGCCAGGCGGCGCGCCTCGCGGCCGTTTTCCGCCTCCACCAGTCCGTAACGGCCGCCCAGCGCCCGTTGCACATTGCGTCGATCGATCTGGTCGTCATCTACCATCAATATTCGCAAGAGTCTTTCTTGGCCCTGGTTCATCAAGTCACCCGTGATCCGGAGGGAATTGGACGCAAAGCACGTATTTCTGCACCATCTGGACGGCTTTCAAAAAACTGACGCCGGCATCCGACTTGACGACGTATCCGGCGATATGGTGCTTGTAGGCGGCAATCTTGTCCTCGTCGGCGTTCGACGACGTC
>Ga0210396_10001423_pt1 | contig 25979 bp, 25 predicted proteins | sample IncBWH17OmetaG_FD_155466 | JGI IMG/M metagenome (GOLD analysis project Ga0210396, IMG submission 155466) | Forest soil microbial communities from Barre Woods Harvard Forest LTER site, Petersham, Massachusetts, United States - Inc-BW-H-17-O ... | reverse complement strand
GATGCTCTGCTGCTCCAGATCGATGGTGACCTGCAAGTTCGGTGTCTGCGCCAATGACGCTATCATCTCGGCGGCTTGGTCGTCGGTCACCGCAGCTGTGAGCAGACCGTTCTGCACGGCATTGCCGGCGAATATGTCGCCGAACGACGGCGCAATCACACAGCGTATGCCGTAATCATAGAGCGCGTAGACCGCGGCTTCGCGGGACGAACCGCAACCGAAATTGCGCGCCGCGACTACGATCTTGGCGTCACGCCACGCCGGCTGATTGAGCGGAAAATCCGGATTTTCATCATCGGCGGCACGAAAGCGCAGGTCGCGAAACAAAACCTTGCCGAGTCCCATCGCGCGCGTCCATTTCAGATAGCGTGCAGGTAGAATCTGATCGGTGTTCACATTGCTCTGATTGATCGGGCATGCCGGTCCTGTGAGGGTCGTGAATTTTTCCATGGTCACACCTTGCGGCTGCCGAGAAGCTCACGCACATCGGCGAGATGGCCGGCAATCGCGGCGGCTGCTACCATGGCCGGCGACATCAGATGCGTTCGCGCGCCGGGGCCTTGGCGTCCGCGGAAATTGCGGTTGGTGGTTGAGGCGCAGCGCTCGCCCGACGCGACAAGATCGCCGTTGATGCCGACACACATCGAACAGCCCGACTCGCCCCATTCAAGCCCGGCGTCGCGGAAGATGCGGTCGAGCCCCTCCTCCTCAGCCTGCCGCTTGACCGATGAGGAGCCGGCCGAAACCAGGCCCGGCACCTTGCTGGTACGGCCCGAGAGCACCGCCGCAGCCGCCCGCAGATCCTCGATGCGGGCATTGGTGCAGGATCCGATGAAGACGCGATCAACGGCGATATCGGTCAGCCTTTTCCCGGGCGCGATGCCCATATAGTCAAGCGCGTCGCGCAAATATTTGGCGCGTTCGGCATTTTGCTCACGCGCTGGATCGGGCACCGTGGCATTGATCGGCAGTGCATCTTGCGGGCTCGTGCCCCAGGTCACGACTGGCGCGATACTTGCGCCAGCGAGACCAACCTCACGATCGAACGGCGCACCTGTGTCAGTCGCAAGCTTCGACCAGGCTTCGACCGCCTGTTCGTAGGCCATAACCGCCGGCGCATAGGGCCGGCCTTTCAGGTAAGCGAAAGTCGTGGTGTCAGGCGCGACCAGCCCGCAGCGCGCGCCAGCCTCGATCGACATGTTGCACAGGGTGAGACGCCCTTCCATCGACAGAGCGCGAATCGCCGAGCCCGCGAACTCGACCGCACATCCCGTGGCGCCGTCGGCGCCAACATGGCCGATGATCGCCAGCACGATGTCCTTGGCGGAAATTCCGGGTGTTGTCGCGCCGTCCACTACAATGCGCATACGTTGCGGCTTCTTTTGCCAAATCGTCTGCGTCATCAGTACATGTGCGACTTCGGATGCACCGATGCCGAAGGCGTAGGCGCCGAGCGCGCCGTGAGTTGAGGTATGGCTGTCGCCACAGACGATCAACAGGCCAGGCAAGGTCAGACCTTGCTCAGGACCCACGACATGCACGATGCCCTGGCCCGGATCGTCCAGGCCGAACAGCCTAATGCCGTGCCTCGACGTGTTTTCTTCAACCTGGCGCACCATGCGCGCGATTTCGGGATTGGCAATGTCGCGACGCGAACCGCGCGTCGGCACGTAATGGTCGGCAACACCGAAGGTCAATCCCGGCTCGGCCACCTTGGCGTTGCGTTCGGCAAGCTTGGCGAAGGCGTGGAACGAGCCTTCATGGACATAGTGGCGGTCTACCCAGAGTAGAGATTCGCCGTCATGGCGCCGCACAATTTCATGGGCGTTCCATAATTTGTCGATGATGGTTTGCGGCTGGCTCATGCCTTGCGTGCCACGGGCTTGCTCCATGATTAGGGTAGTATAGCTACCACTCTGGACCGATGTTAGGCTTGGTCGATTACCAGGAGGGGCACATGTCTCGTCGATCATTGTATCTCAGCCGCCGCACATTCTTGCGCAGTACCGCGCTGGGCGCGACCGCATCCGCCGCGCTGCTGCATTCCCCGGCCGTGCTGCGCGCGCAAGGCGCCGCAGTGAAGATCGGCGTGCTCCATCCCGTGTCCGGCGCACTCTCCTATTCCGGCCAGCAAGGCCGTCTGGGCGCCACCATGGCCATCGATGACATCAATTCCGCAGGCGGTATCAAGGCGCTAGGCGGTGCCAAGATCGATCCGATGCTCGGAGACGCGCAATCGACGCCGGACGGCGGCAATGCCGAAGTCGAGAAGATGAACTCGGCCGGCGTGTCGGCCGTGGTCGGCGGCTATGCCAGCGCGATCTGCCTGGCTGCGAGCCAGACCGCGGCGCGCTACGACCTGCCCTATGTGGTGGATGTCGGCGTCGTCGACAGCATCGTCACCCGCGGGTTGAAGAACACCTTCCGCTTCGGGCCCGGCTTCGGCGTCATCGCCAAGACCGCACTCGACAATCTGGTGACGATCAATGACCAGGCTGGCAAGCCGGCCAAGACCGTGATGATCGTGCACGAGGATTCCGCCTTCGGCGCAGGCCTCGCCAAGCTCCTCAATGCGCAGCTGCCGGACCGCGGCTTCCAGGTATTGGAAACGATCCCGCATCCGACGCCGACCCGCGAATTCGAAAGCGTCGTGCTCAAAATCAAGGCGCAGAACCCCGATCTCGTCATCCCGGCGAACTATTATAATGAATATGTCCTGCTCGCGCGCACCATGCAGCAGCAGCGCGTGCGGCCGAAGGGCATCTATTCGGTGCTCGGCGGCGCCGCCTCATCCTACAAATTCGTCAAAGAATTTCCTGAGGCCGCGCAATACATCATGGACTGCAATCACTGGTTCGATCCCAAGAGCCCCAGGGCACTGGCATTAAAAAAACGGGTCGAAGACAAGGGCCAGTACTACACCTACGAAGTCTATATGAACTATTCCTGCGTCCTCCTCCTTGCCGACGCGTTCGAGCGCGCTGCCAGCACGGATCGCGCGAAGATCACCGATGCACTGGCGAACTCGACCTTCAGCGGGCATTTGATGCCTTATGGACCAACCAAGTTCGTCAACGGCCAGAACGAGGGCGCGGCGCCAGTCAATACGCAGGTGCAGGGCAACGACATCCAGGTGATCCTGCCGCCGCAGTTTGCCTCGGCGAAGCCGGTCTTCCCGATGCCACCAGCCTAAATCCACCGGCTTGGAGTGCCAAACGCCGCCATGCTGTCGTCGGTCATTCTGGTGCCCGCCGTCCTCAACGGCTTGATGACCGGAGCCGTTTATGCGCTGGTGGCGCTAGGCCTCACGCTGGTTTACGGCGTCTTGCACATCATCAATTTCGCGCATGGCGCGCTCTTGACCGCTGCGATGTTCGCCGCGGTCTTTGCCTATACGCTGCTCGGGCTTGATCCCTACCTCGCCGTGTTTCTATTGGCGCCGCTGTTCTTTGTCGCCGGCTATGCATTGCAGCGCTTTGTCATCGGACCGGCGGCGCATGGCGAAGACCGCAATTTTCTCCTGGTCACGCTCGGCCTCGCGATCGTGATCGAGAACGCATTGCTCTATTTCTTTCGCGCCGACACCCGGATCATCGACCTGCCCTATGCTTTCGATGTGGTCGAACTCGGGCCGGCTTTCATTGCCGTGCCGCGTATCGTCGCACTCGGCGCCGTCATCGCCGTTGCCGCCGCTTTGTGGGCCATCATGCGGTTCACCGATACCGGTAAGGCGATCCGCGCGGTGGCCAAAGAGAGGCTCGGCGCCGAGCTCTGTGGCATCAATGTCGCGCATGTCTTTGCCATCACCTTCGGTCTTGGCACCGCGTGTGTCGCTATCGCCGCCTGCCTTCTGATCCCGACCTATTACGTCAATCCCACCGCGGGTGAAGCCTTCGTGCTGATCGCGTTCACGGTCGTAGTGCTCGGCGGCATGGGCTCGATCGCCGGCGCGCTCATCGGCGGATTGTTTGTCGGCGTCGTCGAGAGCCTGTCCAGTGTGTTTCTCGGAGAATCGCTCGGCCAGATCGGAATATTTGCATTATTCATCGTGACGCTGCTCGTCAGGCCGAGCGGCCTGTTTGGCGCACGGGCGTGAAAACATTTCTCCCGATTGTTCTTGTAGTGGCGCTGCTTGCCGCCGTACCGCTGTTCACGACGTCGAATGTTGTGTTGAACTTCCTGGTGACGGCATTGCTGATCGCGCTTGCCGGCCAGGGCTGGAACCTACTCGGTGGCTATGGCGGCCAGTATTCGTTCGGGCATGCGGCGTTTTTCGGCACCGCCGCCTATGCGACCGCGATCCTGCAAGTGCGCTACGGAGTCAATGCCTGGCTCGGGTTGTTCGCCGGCATCGCCGCGGGCGCGGTAGTCGGCGCTGTCATCGGCGCGCTAACCTTTCGCTCCGGATTGAGGGGCTCATATTTTTCGCTGGTCACCCTCGCCTTTGCCGAGGTGCTGCGCATCATCGCCAGCGTCGCTCCGATCACGGGCGCCGGTGTCGGCACCCTGATCCCGCTCGATTTGCATGCGCGAGCTTTTCAGTTTCAGAGCCGTGTACCATTCTACTTTATCGCACTGGCACTCGTCGCGCTGTCTCTGATCGTGGTACGCGCCATCGAGAACAGCCGCTTCGGCGCTTACCTCGTCGCCGTCCGCGAAAACGAAGACGCGGCGAGCGCGCTCGGCGTTGATGCTTTTTCGGTCAAGCTCTGCGCCATCACCATTTCGGCGGCGATCACCGCAGCAGCTGGATGCTTCTATGCGCAATATTTTCTCTTCATCGATGCCGAGATTGCCTACGGCCCGCGGATCTCGATTGACGCGCTGCTGGCGCCGATCGTCGGTGGCGCGGGCACTGTGTTCGGACCACTGCTCGGCGCGCTTGTCGTCAAAACACTGGGCGAGGCGACCAAGCTGATCGGGGCTGATGCGCCCGGGCTCGATCTTGTTATCTACGGCTTCCTCCTGGTCGGCGTCGTCGGGTTGGCGCCGCGCGGCATTGCCGGGCTGGTCACGGCGATCTTCCGGTCCCGCGTCTCAGGCGGCTCGACGTTGGAGCGCAGCCATGGCTGATACGCTCTTGAACGTCGAGAATGTCTCGAAGCGCTTCGGCGGCCTGCTCGCAGTCAACAAGGTGTCATTCAATGTCGCCGCCCGCGGCATTACCGCATTGATCGGACCGAACGGCGCCGGCAAGACCACCTTATTCTCGATCATTGCCGGGTCTCAAGCGCCGGACAGCGGCCGCATTCTTTACGACGGGAGCGCCGTTACCGGCGAACCGCCGCACCGCCTCGCCCGCCGCGGCATCGCGCGGACTTTCCAGATCGTACAGCCATTCGTCGGCCTCACCGTGCGGGAGAATATCGCCATCGGCGCGCACCTGTCGCGTCGCGGCCGCGGCGAAGCCCTTGCCGTTGCCGGCGAAGTTGCCCGATCTGTGGGGCTTGGCGCACAGCTCGAAGCGACTGCGGCGACATTGACTGTCGCCGGCCGTAAGCGGCTCGAGCTTGCGCGCGCGCTTGCGATCTCGCCCCGGCTCCTGCTGCTCGACGAGGTGCTGGCAGGGCTGAACCCCTCGGAAATCCGCGACATGATCCCGGTGATCCGCGGCATCGCCGACAAGGGCATCACGGTGCTGATGACCGAGCATGTAATGCAGGCCGTAATGAGCCGTGCCGGACACGTGTTCGTCCTGGCGGAGGGCCGGGTTATCGCACAGGGCACGCCCCAACAAGTCGCCGGTGATCAGCGGGTGGTTGAGGCCTATCTCGGTCACGGCGCCGCGAAGCGGATGACGACCGGAGTCGGTCATGGCTGAACCGCCCTCATCTCGACCGCCGCCATCGGAGCCGCTTCTTTCCGTCAATGGCGTGCATGCGGGTTATGGTGGCACCGAAATCCTGCGTGGGATCGACTTTGCCGTGCATTCCGGCGAGATCGTTACCGTGCTCGGCGCAAACGGCACCGGGAAATCAACGCTGAGCATGACAATTTCCGGAGTCGTGAGGCCGTGGCAAGGCGCCATCCGCTTCAAAGGCGCGGCCATCGAGCGCGAACGACCAGCGGAAATCGTGTCGCGAGGCCTTATCCATGTGCCGGAGGGTCGCCGCATCTTCCCAGACATGACAGTGCGCGAGAATCTTGATCTCGGCAGCTATCGCCGCGCCCGCAACCACCGCGCTATCAATCGCGAGCGCGTTTTTTCCATCTTCCCGCGCCTGAGCGAGCGTCAGGCGCAGCGCGCCGGTACCCTGTCCGGCGGAGAACAGCAGATGCTCGCGATCGGCCGCGGGCTGATGGCGGAACCTGAACTATTGCTGCTGGACGAACCCTCGCTCGGTCTTTCGCCGCTCCTCGTCGAAGAGCTGTTCACGCTGATCAAGGCGATCCATGCGCAGGGTGTTGCACTGTTGCTGATCGAGCAGAATGTGGTGCAGAGCCTGGAAGTCGCGCAACGCGCCTATATCCTGGACAACGGCCGCTTCGTGCTCGAGGGACCTGCGGCTAAGATTGAAAAGGATCCTGCGCTACGGCGCGCTTATCTTGGATTGTAAAAAATGGCCGAGCCCGAAACCCTGCAGTCGCGCCTTGCTCGCAAACCGATCGTCATTGCGCCCGGAATCTATGACGCCTTCACCGCGCTGGTGGCGCAGCAGGCAGGGTTTTCCACGCTTTATCTCTCCGGCGCCGCGATCGCTTATACCCGGCTCGGCCGCCCCGACATCGGCCTGGTCAGCATGGTGGAGGTTGCGCAAACCTTGGCGCTGATCCGCGAACGGGTGACGGCACATCTTATTGTCGACGCCGATACCGGCTACGGCAATGCGCTTAATGTCAGGCGCACTGTACAGGAATTCGAGCGCGCCGGCGCCGATGCGATTCAGATCGAGGACCAGGATTTCCCAAAACGCTGCGGCCACCTCGACAACAAGGTCGTGATTCCGGCACACGAAATGTGCGGCAAGATCCGCGCGGCGCTTGACGCGCGGCGCGACCGCGGCACACTTATTATCGCTCGCACCGATGCCATCGCGGTCGAAGGTCTCGATCGCGCGATTGAGCGCGCCAACATGTATCGCGAGGCCGGTGCGGACATGCTGTTCGTCGAGGCGCCAAAAACACGCGATGATCTTAGCCAAGTGACCACTGCCTTGGTCGGCAAAGTGCCGCTCATGGCCAATATGGTCGAAGGCGGTAAGACGCCGCTATTGCCGGCCAAGGACCTCGAAGCCAAGGGCTTCGCGCTGGTCATTTTTCCTGGCGGCATCGTTCGCGCCTTCGGACGCCTGGCGAGCGACTACTACGCTTCGCTCGCGGCCCACGGGACGTCCGAGCCGTTCCGCAATCAAATGCTGGACTTCAACGGCCTCAACGATCTGATCGGCACGCCGGAAATGCTCGCTTTGGGCAAGCGTTATGAAGCTTGACCATAGTCACTAAGAAATTGAAGGAATTCGTATGTCGAAACAGTTCGATCTCATCATCAAAAACGTGCGCGTCGTTCGCCCAAAGAAAACCTCGGTTGATTGTCTCGACATCGCCATCAAGGACGGCAAAATCGACCGGCTCGCCCCGGACATCGAGATAGACCAGGCCGAGCACATTTTTGACGGCAAGAACCAGCTCGCTTTTCCTGGCTGCGTCGATGCGCATATGCACATCGGTATCTATTCGCCGCTTGCCGAAGACGCAGTGACGGAAAGCAAGGCCGCGGCGATGGGCGGAGTGACGTCAAGTCTGAACTATATCCGCACCGGCCACTATTATCTTAATCGTGGCGGCCCCTATCGCGACTTCATGCCGGAAGTCTTCAAGCAATCGGACGGCCGCTTCTGGGTCGACTATGGCTATCACGTGGCGCCGATCGAAGCTGCGCATATCGACGAGATGGAGGACCTCGCCCGCGATCACGGCGTCACGTCGTTCAAGATCTTCATGTTCTATGGTGGCTATGGGTTGCACGGACGCTCGTCGCACCAGAACGATTTCCTGATGATCGGTCCGGACGAGTGCTACGACATCGCGCATTTCGAATTCATCATGCGCTCGGCGCAGCGCTTGATGGCAAACTATCCGAAACTAGCGCCGTATATCAGCGTCAGCCTGCATTGCGAGTTCGCCGACATCCTCAATGCCTATACCAAGATTGTCGAGCGCGAAGGCAAGCTCACGGGGCTCGCCGCCTACAGCGCCGCGCGCCCGCCGCACTCCGAGGGACTAGCGATCTGGATCGCATCCTATCTCGCGAACGAAACTAATTGCCTGAACATCAATCTCTTGCACCTAAGTTCGCGCAAGGCGATCGACGCGGCATGGACCATGCAACAGGTCTTCCCGCATGTCGCATTCCGCCGCGAAGTGACGGTCGGCCATTTGCTTCTGGACACGAGCTGCGACTGCGCCGTCCATGCCAAGGTCAATCCGCCGATCCGGCCGCGCGAGGATGTGGAAGCGCTATGGCAGGCCGTACTCGATCGCAAGGTCGACTGGATCGTCAGCGATCACGCCTGCTGCTCGGCAGAGCAGAAATGGTCGAAGGACGATCCGGCCAATATCTGGCTCGCGAAGTCGGGCTTCGGCGGGACCGAATATCTGCTTTCCGGCGTCATCAGCGAAGGCAGCAAACGCGGCATGTCTTACAACCACATGGCGGAATTGCTGAGCTTCAACCCTGCGCAGCGATTTGGCTTGCTCGGCAAGGGCGACATCGGGCTGGGTTATGATGCTGACATTGTGCTCGTCGACCCGCATGCCAGCTTTGTCGTGCGTGCGGCAGAATCGGAATCGCATCAAGGCTATACTCCGTTCGAGGGCGTCGAATTGACCGGCCGGGTCAAGAGCACCTTTCTCCGAGGATCATTGGTTTATGATAGTGGGACGATAGTTGGCCCCCCGAGAGGTAAGTATCTGCGTCGGCCGTTGATGCCGAGATAAGTCAACCGATCCTCTAAGCAGAGGCGCACAAGGACTTCTTCGGCGACAATCGCGCAGGCTCGATCAAAATCTGCTTCCGCTATGAGCTTTGCTCTTACCGGAGCATCAGCCGCATGGCGCCGTGTCGTGGATGCTCGAGATCCTTGGGACTGCCCCCCTCCCCCTGGCTGATTTTCCTCCCCGTTCGTCGTCATGCGTAAATGTGGGTGTGTTCGTGGGTTAGACCGCGCCGGCGGCGAAAAGCCGAGTCTGATCAAAGGGGTCTGGACAGTTCGATGACGTCACCACGATCCCGGTGGTGGAAATGTCCGCTGTGGGTCATCAGCTGCCGCGACATGGTTGGGGCGAAATGTCCGCTTTGGCCACCAAGGGCCTATTGGCGTTTCTCGGTTTTTTTCTGCTCGCTGTTGTCGCCGGACTGCTTCTTCCGAATTAGGACACTGCCGGCTTGAGCTGCCTAAAGGTCGCCAGCCTCTCGTCTACCCATCTGCTCGGCGTGTCCGCTAAGGGTCACCGGCGGACACGACACGATCATATTGGGATGGCCGCTTTAATCCCGAAAGCAGACATCGGGCGCTCATTCTCGAGCGCTTTATAGGGCGTAAGATACGCGCTATGTTATTCTCGTCCTTCGACGAGTAGGCGGCGGCGCTGGCGCGGACGTCGCCAGGAGATAACACACGATGATGAAGTCGCCCGAATCAAAACAAGCCACCTCAAGGCTGCGGCAGGAACTCATCGACGGATCCTATGTCCGCAACGCCTGGTATGTGGCCGCATGGTCCGACGGCCTCCTTGACGGACAGCTCGTCGCCCGCACCGTCATGAACGAGCCCATCGTGCTTTATCGCAAGGCCGATGGCGGCGTTGCGGCTATCGAGGACCGTTGCGCGCACCGCTTCGCGCCACTCAGCATGGGCAAGATCGTCCGGGGCGACCGCATCCAATGCCCTTATCACGGGCTCGAGTTCGACGGCTCGGGCGCGTGCGTGCATAATCCGCACGGCACCAAGAACATTCCGACGAAGGCACGGGTCAAAAGCTATCCAGCGGTCGAAAAGCACAAGGCCATTTGGGTCTGGATGGGCGATGGACCGGCCGAAAGCGGCAAAATTCCGGACTTCGGCGTTCTCGACAATGTCCCGGAACTCCACACCACCAAGCGCGACAGCATCGTCATTCGCGCCAACTATCAGCTGGTGATCGATAATCTGCTCGACCTCAGCCATACCTCCTATCTGCACGAAGGCATTCTGGGCAATCAGGACACCGTGGATTCAGACATCACGGTTGAGCAAGACGGACACGACGTGGTGGTCAGTCGGCGCGCCGCAAACGCGGCCCCGCCCGGCATGTTCGCACAGTTCTGGCCGGACCATCCGCCCCGCGTGGAAAAGTTCACTCAGATGCGCTGGATGGCGCCGAGCACGCTGCGGCTGGTGACGGGAATCTGCAAGATAGGCGCGCCCGCCGACACCGGCACCGGCTATCACGCGATCCACCTGCTAACGCCGGAGAACGAGCGTTCAACGCACTACTTTTTCACCGCGGTGCGCTTCGGCGTGATGACCACCGACGGGACGCTCAACCGCGACCTGCAGAAAAAGATTGCGGACATGCGCCGCTTTGCGTTCGAAGAACAGGACGCGCCGGTGATCGAGGCGCAGCAAAGAGTCATTGAGACCGCAGACAAGCCGCTCGATCCGGTGATCCTCGCCATCGACGTCGGCCCTGTGCGCTACAAGCGCGTCCTAGGCAAGATGCGCGAAGCCGAGCAGCGGTGAACGGGCTTACCGAAATCTGTCGTGCGAGGCGGGAGGCGACACCATGGCGAATCTTCGTCGCCGACATTTTCTGCAACTGGCGGCCGGCGCCGCCGCGTTGCCGGCCGCGTCACGGAGTGCTCGCGCGCAAACTTATCCGACCCGGCCAGTCAGACTGATCGTTGGCTTTGCAGCGGCTGGCACGACCGACATCGCCGCGCGCCTGATCAGCCAGTGGCTGACGGAACAGCTCGGGCAACAGTTCATCGTCGAGAACCGGCCCGGCGGCGGCAGCAGCGTAGCCGCCGAGTATGTCGTGCGCGCGCCGGGCGACGGCTACACGCTTCTTTTGTCGACGGTCGCGAACGCGATCAACACTACGTTCTATCCGAATCTCGGGTTCGACTTTTTGCGAGATATCGCCCCGGTTGCGAACCTCATCCACGTACCCCTGGTGATGGAGATCAATCCGTCGGTTCCGGCGAAGACCGCTGCCGAATTCATCGCCTATGGCCGGGCTAATCCCGGGAAGATCACGATGGCGTCCAGCGGCGTCGGGACATCGGGCCACATCTCCGGCGAGCTGTTCGGCATGATGAGCGGCGTCAAAATGGTTCACGTGCCGTATCGCGGTAGCGGCCCCGGCCTGGTCGACGTGATCGGCGGGCAATGCCAAGTGATTTTCGACCTGCTGCCCTCATCGGTCGGATATATCAGGTCAGGCAGTCTGCGCGCGCTGGCGGTGACCACTGCACAACGCTCCGATGCGCTGTCGGACGTACCGGTGCTGGCGGACGCTTTGCCAGGCTACGAGGCGAGCGCCTGGATCGGCATCGGCGCCCCCAAGGACACGCCTGTTGAGATCGTCGAAGAGCTCAACCGTGCGATCAATGCCGGCCTTGCCGATCCCGGCCTAAAAGCCCGCTTCGCTGAACTGGGTGGCGCCGTTCTTCCCGGCTCGCCGGAAGATTTCGCCAAGTTCATCGTTGGCGAAACCGAAAAGTGGGGCCGCGTGATCAAGTTCGCAAATATCAAAGGACCGTGACCGCACGCACAATTACGGCCACGAGTCGTCAGCGGCTAGCGGCACGTGCGCGTCCATCCGTAGTACCCCGTGACCCGCAATCGCTCAGACTTGAATACCTTTGCCGCTACTGCTTTTGTCGTCCCTTGACTCGAAGGCGGGCAAATGAGGCTGTCCGCTTTGCATCCGAGGGCGGACTCGACGGCGTCCGAGTGGCGCGTCCGCTAAGGGCCAAAAGCTGACATCGTTTCGGCTAGGTTCACGCCCAGCCTTTACATGCCGGCGTTGATATCGGTTTGTACTGCTGCGGCGTTTGCCGCGTCGTTTTGCGCTTCCGCCGCGGCATTGCTGGCATCCATATCTTGGAGGGACTGGTCCATCTGCTGGATGGCCTGGTCCGACGCGTCGATGCCCGCCTGTGACTGACTGTTATCGACGTTGACCGCGGGCGAGTCATAGGACGGCGAGTACGAGGAGTCGTACGAAGATCCGTGAGATGCAGATTCTCTCGCCGCGTTTGGGACAATCTGGACGTACTGTGGCGGCAGCGAACCGCCGAGCATCCCCTGGATGAATTGCCCAATATCAAAGTAGTGTTGAGCCGCGAGCTGGCGTGCCGCGACACGGACAGCGGGACGTGCCTGCGAAACGTGCGCTGTTGCCGCGAGCTTATGGACCGGTAGGTTGGCAGCCGTTGCGGCACCTCCATTCAACGCGAGCGAGACAACAATGAGTCCAAATGAGACTAGCGATTTGGTGAAGAGCGATTTCATGGCCAACTCCTTTTGTTTGGCAATAAGGCCAGAGGAGAATCCCCGAACGCTAGTTGGAAACGTAAAGACGCTTGGATTGAGGGCCAATGTCCGGCAGATTAAATTGGGTTTAGATCGGTGACCCAATACCGTTCCTACACGTTCATATACGGATAGCTTTTCCGCTGTAGGTGCGCCACCTGCGGCTTAACTCTCGAAGAGACGACAATGAGGCGCGTCGTTCCGTCATGAAGGAGTTGATCCATCAATACGGCGCTTGGATCGTGTTCGCGCTTGTGTTTCTGGAATCGATTGGTCTGCCGCTGCCGGGAGAAGCGATCCTGGTAAGCGCTGCGATTTTCGCCGGGACGACGCAAGAACTTGGCATCGCCCTCGTTCTTCTCTCCGCCGTGTTGGGGGCGATACTGGGCAGCACCGTCAGCTTCTGGATCGGCGATCGGTACGGGTATCCGATACTGCTTCGCTACGGCTCCTACGTCGGACTGACCGAAACAAGAATAAAGATCGCCCAGTATCTGTTTCGGCGTCAGGGAATGATGGTTGTCTTCATTGCTCGCTTTGTAGCTGTGTTGCGATCGGTCATCGGGTTCATTGCGGGAGCAAACCGGATGCCGTTCGTCAACTTCATGATTGCCAACGGCGCGGGTGCGGCGGCCTGGGCAATGTTCTACGGGCTTGGCGCGTATTTTCTCGGCAAAGGTGCCGAGAAATTTGCACGACCATTCGCGATGGCGCTGGCTGTGGTCGGGGGCATCGTGGTCGTCTCGATCATCCTCTATTGGCGACGCAAGGAACAGGAGCTTGCGGCTGCGGCCGAGCAGGACATTCCCGGGCCGTTGGCGGAACAGTCGGGTAGGTAGCTGCCGCGCCGGTCTAGTTCTTGGCGTCTGCTTTTCGTCCAAAAGCTGCCGCGAACGTCGCGGGCCGGCGTGTCTGCCTTACCCCCGAACGCGGACTCTAGTTCATCTTCGGTGGGCGTTTGCTAAGGGCCATGCAGACGGTCCCGGCCAATTCAATTCTGATCAGGAGTCGCCGCCACGCCGGTCCAGAGTGAGTAATTTTGCTCAGACACTATCAAGCGAGCGGGTCAAGGCTATCCAAAACTCGCACTAAATCCTTGAACCGGGTTTCAACGCCCGCTGGCCATGCTGGTACAAAGGCGATGTTGAAGAACCAAAACACCAATATAGTCGTGTGCCCATCCGAGGCTCGCGGCTGGATACAAATCCTCGCCCGCTACCGTGCCCCGAGCCCTGCGCGCAGTATCATTGAACTCGTCGTGACAGCCGGGCCGCTTGTTCTGCCGTCGGCGTGCGCCCTAGATGATGCTGAGCTCTCTTAAGGCATCGCGAAGAGGAGTACCGCGATGGTCGCCAGGATTACGATAGCCGCCGCAATATGTACGATTGCTGCAAAGTACTCGTATCTGATTGTCTGTTCGTGATGTTCCATGTGCGAACGCCGGCAGCGCTGGCAAAAAGAGCCCCAGCATTGTCGCCAGGGCGAGGCTCCCACCACGAGAGATCAAAGCGCCAGTGCTGGCACGCGCATGTGTCAGGAGTGGAGGTTGGCCGCGCCAGTACGACAGCCCGATTAAAAATATATCTGAGTCGCGATCGGCTCGCAGTGAAAATACACGGGGCACGCGGATGCCGCCTCGCGATATTTTGTCGCGCAGCCGCCTAGGGATGTAATGCGTTTGTTGGTCTTCGACATGCCGCAATGTCCGCTTTTGAACCCAAGCAGACATAGGGACTTTTGAGACGATATGAAGCGACTTCGTAAGGAAACTTGGAGAAACGAGTTCCGCGCGCGCTATGCCGCCATTTGGTGTTATTGCCATCCCCGACCACGATCAGATCACTCGCTGTCGAACACGAACGTCATATCGTGCATCTTCTGCGTCGGGAGATTCGGATGGTCAATGTGTATTTGACGGATGTTCATGTTACCTGCACGTGTATCGGCTTCCGCCGCTTTAGGCGGAAAGAAAAACTGCTTCACTCCTAGCCCGATAAGCAAAACACCGACTACAGCGATGACGTGATGCTTGCGCATTGCAAACCTCCATCCCTCACAACCACACTATACACGATGGAATCCATAACAATGTGACAGCCAGCACAGCACGCCGACGGAACTTCGCTCGGTTCCGTCAGCGTGAAGGGGGCGGCGATCGACCAGCGAGCGATTAGCGCCTATTGAGAAATAGAACAGACGGCGGGCTGCCCATTTAGGCCGCCAAAATCAACAAAGATCCATTGCCACGCCTCGGGCGTGACGCACACATTCTCCATAGCGGCGTGGATCGCCGGAACGCTCGGATAGCCGACAGACCGCCAGGCCCAATTCGGCGTTATCCTCGCACTTTGGGTCGAGAATGCGAAGCCGGCAGGGTCTTGCATGGCGCCCAGAAAAAAGTATCCGGCGGCACCGAGAATGCTGAGTGCGAAACATGCCGTTAGAAAAGCACGCATAACTGAACCTCTACGTGGTGCTTTGACTGTGCTGATATGTCGGTGGCGGCGACGCTGTGTTGGCTATTGAAGCATTCTCTTCTTCGAGCCAAAGACTGTGGTGCTCTTTTGCCCAATTGAGATCTACGCTTCCCTCCCCCATCGCCTCGAAGGCGCCCTCCATTCCGATTGTTCCGATATAAATGTGGGCAAGAATCGCGGCCAAGAAGAGAACGGCAATGACGCTATGTGCCATTTGGGCGAGCTGCATGCCGAAAATGGCTGTGACGTAGAACGGGAAAATGAGGAGATAGCCGCTGACGGCTATCGCAGCCCCGGCCAAAACAACCATCCAGAAGACAGCTTTTTGCCCAGCATTGAAGCGGTAGGCAGGCGGATGATCGTGTCCGACGATACCGCCGCCACGCTTGATCCATTCGATATCGACACGGTTTGGTATGTTTCCGCGCAGCCATATGAAAAAGATAAATATGATCCCCAATGTAAAGGGGAAGCTGAGAAAGTTGTGGGCATATTTGACAGCGCGTGACCAGATCGAGAACGCGTCGGGTCCGATCAAAGGAAGCAGCAGTTCCTTGCCGAACGTAATATTGAGGCCGGACAAAGCCAGAATGATGAAGCACGTCGCCGTCATCCAATGCACAAACCGTTCGAGGCCGCTAAACCGTGTAACAGTCACCCCAGAGCGGCCGGACTCGAGCTTCACACGACCGCGAACGAGATAGAAAACGGCCAGCAGAGCGGTCATTCCCAGTACGGCGATGGCGCCGATCCAATGGAGCCACACCTCGTGAAATGTGCGCCAGGTTCGGCCCATAGGCTGTTCGATCGTGTATGACTTCACATCAGGGATCGAACCAAGACCATGAATCCGGCCGAATTCCCGAAGGAGTTGTTGTTCCTGAACAGCATTTGCGTTGGGATCGGTGGGACTGGGCTGCTGAGCGACGGCTAAGGTCGCCAAAAAATTAACCCCGATAAATACGGCGACGATTATCGCTGCAGTCCACACACGCAGAGCGGCGCATCGCATCAATAAACTCCTCGAATATCGGCGCCCTTTCGCCATCACAGAGTATCTATGTCGCTATGGTGTCGTGATACGCCGTTCCCCATCCCCACGCGCCCGATCCGTATCCGCGTTTCGCGACACGTTCCTTGTAGATCTCCGCGATGATCTCACCATCGCCGGCGAGCAGAGATTTGGTGGAACACATCTCGGCGCACAGCGGTAGCTTGCCCTCGGACAGCCGATTGGCGCCGTATTTTTCAAATTGAATGAGGGAATTGTCGGGCTCGGGACCTCCGGTGCAGTAGGTGCACTTATCCATTTTTCCGCGTGAGCCGAAATTGCCGACGCGCGGATATTGGGGCGCGCCGAAGGGGCATGCGTAGAAGCAATAGCCGCATCCAATACATTGATCCTTGGAATGCAAAACGACACCATCGGCTGTCGTGTAGAAACAGCTCACCGGGCACACCGCCGCGCAAGGCGCGTCGGTGCAGTGCATGCAAGCCATTGAGACCGAACGCTCGCCCGGCTTGCCGTCGTTGATGGTTACAACACGCCTCCGATTGATGCCCCAAGGCACTTCGTTCTCATTCTTGCAGGCGGTCACGCAGGCATTGCACTCGATGCAACGGTCGGCGTCACAGAGAAACTTCATCCGGGCCATGCGATTCTCCTCTACGCCGCCCGGACCTGGCAAAGCGTCACTTTTGGCTCTTGCATGCCGGTCGCGGGATCGTAGCCATAACTTGTTATGGTGTTCGCGCTCTCGCCCAGCACGATCGGATCAATGCCGGTGGGATAGTTCGGTCGGAGATCCTTGCCTTCGAACCAGCCGCCGAAGTGATAAGGCATCCATACGACGCCCTTGCCGACACGCTCGGTGACCAGAGCCTTGACCTTCGCCTTGGAATTGTTTTCGGCGCCGGTGACCCAAACCCAGGCACCATCGCGGATGCCGCGCTCGGAGGCGTCGGCCGGATTTATTTCGACGAACATGTCCTGCTGCAATTCCGCGAGCCATTTGTTCGATCGGGTTTCGTCACCGCCGCCCTCATATTCTACGAGCCGGCCGGAACTGAAGATCAGCGGAAACGCTTGTGCAACGCCGCGATCGACGGCTGATTTCTGCACCGAGAAACCAACGTTCGGCAATCGAAATTGCTTGGCGTCGGGCAGTGTCGGATACTTTGCGACAAGCTCAACACGTGGGCTGTAGATCGGCTCGCGGTGAACTGGAATTGGGTCCGGCAACCCGAACGCATTCATGCGGGCCTTGGCGTTGCCGTAGGGCACGCAGCCGTGCTTAAGGGCGACGCGCTGAATGCCACCGGAAAGATCGGTCGACCACGAGACCGTGCCTAGATTATCGCCACCGACTTTTTGGATGACGGCAAGCTCGCCCGGACTCAGCTCGGCATCCCAGCCGAGCTTCTGTAGGACGGCGTAGGTGAACTCCGGATAGCCGTCTTTAATCTCAGAGCCTTTGGAGTAGGAACCCTCCGCGAGCAAGTTGACGCCATCGCGTTCAACGCCGAAGCGCGCGCGAAAGGTCCCGCCGCCGTCCATGACGCTGAGGTTCGTGTTGTAGAGAAGCGGCGTCCCAGGGTGCTTTACGTCTGGCGAACCCCAGCAGGGCCAAGGCAGCCCATAGTAGTCTCCCTTGGCGGGCCCCTGGGTCGCTCGCATGGTCACCAGATCAAAATCCTTCTGGTTCGCCATGTGCATTTTCAAGCGCTCGGGTGATTGACCGCAATAGCCCGTCGACCAGCTGCCCCGGTTGATTTCGCGCAAGATGTCCTCGGGCACCGGCCGATCGTCCTCGATCGCAATGTTCTTAAACAGCTTGTCGGCAAAGCCCAGCTGTTTCGCCATCAAGTAGATGACCTGATAATCGTCCTTGCTCTCGAAAATCGGTTTGACGATCTGCTCGCCCCATTGCAGCGAGCGATTGGAGGCGACGCGGGAGCCGGAACTCTCAAAAGCCGTGCAAACAGGTAGAAGATACATCCCGTCTTTGCGCCCGGCTTCGACTGCGTGCGAAGTCCAGGTTGTCGGATGTGGGTCGGCGACCACCAGAAGATCGAGCGCGGCCAGCCCCTTCATCGATTCCGGCACGCGCGTGATGCTGTTACTGGCGTGCCCCTGCACGAACATGGCGCGCACGCGGTCTTTCTGGTCGATTTGATCCTTGGGCAACGTCACGGCATCAAACCAGCGCGTGAGCGGAATGCCGGACGTCTCCATGATTTTCTTGGAGTCGAATCGCGACTGAAGCCAGTCGTAGTCGGTCTCCCACACCCGCGACCAATGTCGCCATGCGGCTTCAGTGAGGCCGTAATAGAACGGGAGCGTTACGATATCGAGGCCGACATCGGTGGCGCCTTGCACGTTGTCATGGCCGCGGAAAATGTTTGCGCCCATGCCGGGTCCGCCGACATTGCCGGTGAGCAGAAGTGCCATGCAGCTCGTTCGCACATTGGCCGTTCCGACGGTGTGTTGCGTTTGGCCCATGCACCAAATCAGCGTCGCGGGCTTTTGGGTGGCGAACATTTCCGCCACGCGGCGGAGCTGTTCCCCGGGAACGCCGCTCACACGCTCAACTTCGTCGGGCGTCCATTTCTCAATTTCTTTCTTGGCATCCTCAAAGCCATAGACGCGTTGCTGGATGAACTCTTTGTCCTCCCATCCGTTCTGCAGGATGTGCCACATCATGCCGTAGAGAACGGGAATATCGGTTCCCGGACGGAGCCTCACATATTCCGTCGCATGCGCGGCGGTTCGCGTCAGCCTGGGATCGACGACAATGAAGTTAGCGCGATTGAGTTCGGCGCCTTCGAGCAGATGCTGGAGCGAGACCGGATGCGCCTCTGCCGGATTGCCGCCCCAGATCAATATTGTTTTGGAGTTGCGAATATCGTTGTAGCTGTTCGTCATCGCGCCATAGCCCCAGACATTCGCCACACCGGTGACGGTCGTGGAATGGCAGATGCGGGCTTGATGGTCAGTGTTGTTAGTGCCCCAGAACGCGCCGAATTTTCGGAAAAGATATGAGGCCTCGTTCGTCATCTTGGCGGAGCCGAGCCAATAAACGGAATCCGGGCCCGATTGGTCGCGTATCTCTGAAATCTTCGCAACGATCTCGCTGATCGCTTGATCCCATGAAAGCCGGCTCCACTCGCCATTGGTCATTTTCATAGGATATTTGAGTCTGCGCTCGCCGGAGACGAGCTCTCGGACGGACGCGCCCTTGGCACAATGCGACCCGCGATTAATGGGACTGTCCCAACTTGGCTCCTGTCCGATCCAAACGCCGTTGGCCACTTCGGCGGTGACAGTGCAGCCGACCGAACAATGGGTGCAGACGCTTTTTCGTATGACGACCTCGCTACCGGCGGGCGGCGGCGGGCCGGCCTGTGCTTGGCGCACGGAACCAAGAGGAAGTGCGCCTAAGGCGGCGAGGCTGCCACCTGCAAGACCGGCGCGGCGCAAAAACGCGCGGCGGTCGAAGCCGGAATGGTCGGAGGGCATTGCGGTTCCCAGACCGCGGGGTGACTGACGCTCTGCTCGTTTGATCAGCACGGCGCGGAGACTCACTCTGCCGGGTATCGATTCACGCGATAAAAGGATTGGACGTCTCGAGAATTTGCCTGATAGCGGGCTTTTCTCTTCTCGTCGGCAGGCTCGTCGGCGGCTAGCGCTTCCAGTGGCAAACTCGAGGCGCCCACAGCAAGACCGACGCCGGTCGTCATTCGTCGAAGAAAGTCGCGCCGCTCGATACCTTTGTCCTGCTCTTTCATCGCGACTTCTCCCAATTATACAGGGTCGCACGCGCGAACGATAAATTATGCACCTGAGCCTTCGAAAGTTCCATAGGGAACCGTTCGGCAGGTGAGCACTTCACGAAACTGTTAGGCGGCACCACCGGCACTTTTTCCTTCCGAAGCTCCTGAGCTGGTGTCACGCACGACGTTTCCAGGGCCCCGAGAAATTACGATTTGAAGTGCTCGTATGCATCACGCTCGATGCCCATGAAGATGCGACCGATCATGCCGACCGACTGATAAAATTTAGCGCTCTTTGCCTGCTCAAGGTCAGTGAAAAAACGCCCCATCCACGGTCTAACATGCCTTTCAAAGAGCATATGACCGGCGTCTATCGGACAACTAAAACGTCCTTCTATCAGTCCAGCCATAACCTCGCACACAATTGCCGCGTGGTCTTCCGGCTCGGGCTCGTGCTCTGCCCGGACAATGCCCAGCCCGGACAGATCGTCTCTCAGTCTTGCAAGAGGACGCTCGTTCAGGAATCCGCTCATATAGTAGGAACCGTAAGGCAACAGTTCACCGCGACCGACACCGACGAACAAATTGAAATATTCACGCTCGGTCGAGGTTTCGGTCGTCACCGCTGCTGCATGGGCCAGCGCGCCGTGCGCGGCGCCGAGCGGCGAAGGATCGTCTGAGATCCGGGCAAGGTCAGCGAGCAGCTTGGCGTCGGGCGGTCGGCGAAGCAGGACCGAGAGAAGCGCATATTCTCTCGCCCGAGCTGCGTCCATGTCGTCAATGGTGAATGTCATTCCTGGTGCTTGATCGCAGAGCCGCTCGTCATCTCACACATCATTCTGCCTACGGTCTTCGGGCTTGGCCACCGAACTGGTTTGCCCGTCCTCGGCAGGCGCTGGATGAATTTTGATGTCCGGCCCGGCGACCTGCGCCACATTATCCAACGTTTGTTGCGACACCGGCTGCTGCTCCGGAACATTTTGGCTCTCAGTTGAACTGCCTGAGGAGAGTGCGGCCACCATTCGCTGGATATTCTGCGATGGATCAAGCAATCCAAATCCAGGAATGTTCTGAGGTTTATTGAAATCCCACTGGTTCTCGGCAATTCCAACGAAGTCGCGAATGGCCGGATCGGTTGCCCATGCCTGCCGAAGCGCTGCGTGCTTGAGGCCGTCAGGAACGCCGGGTTTGAGAAACGCGCGGATGTCAGTCGTTGCAGTAATCGAATCGATAGCTGGTAGAGTCTCTAAAAAGGACATCGCATCATCACCAGACTGCTCCGCAGTTTTTGCGTCCTTGCCGGTTTGTTCAATATTCGCAGCGGTATTTGCGGTGCTGGAATTCGCGGCCCGCGCGATGCGAGGCGATAGCCTCAATATTCTCCTGAGACGGCCGCTAAGACTTCCCATGCGCAATCCTCACCGGCGCGGCCATGGCTTCGAGATTGGCGCGGTCCCGTTGACGCTTGAAAAACGGGCGATCGACGTGATGTTCGGCGACGAACCGGGCGACGATGTTTCGAATAGCGTCGGGCATCGGAAGAGCTTCCACGAGATTTCCGGCATTTTCACTATAGGCCTCACCTTCACCAGGATCGGCTGTCGCAGCGCTAATTTCGTACGGACGCCCTGCATCACCGGTCGGCTGGAGCGCCACCCAAAGTAACGGAGCATCGTCACACAGATTGTCCCGATACCCTGCGCTGTCGGTCCGGTAGAGCAAAATCTCGACCACACCGACGTAGAAGGCGGTGCGGTCGGCCTCCGTTTCAAGCATTGTCCATGGCGGCGTGTCCGGCACGCCGGGCAGTACGGCTGACGGACGCCAGACAAATTCCGCCCATGCAGTCGTCGCCCGACGGCGCTCGACGATGATGCCAACTGGAACCCGAACAAGCGGCTGGATACGGCTCATGCCATTTTTCTCGGCGTGCGAAGAGGTAATCCCGTCACCAAGTTTTGCGGCTTCAACCGCAATTCGCCGTCAGGCGTCATAGCCAAGATCAGATAAACCGGCTCGTCCATCATCCGCTCGATCACAGCGCCTGCGTCGCCGAACGTCAACCGGAACAAGCCGACGATACGCGCCTCCGTCGTCTCATCAATCGACTGGTCTCGCCATAATGCGTCGCCGATTTTGGTGCCGTCGGCATCCAGTCCAACATACCACGAAAAGGCCACCGAGCGGAACTCGGCCACCGGCTTCACATCCACGTCGATCAGCAGAAGATGCGTGATCCATCGCGCAATGACGTCACCGAGCGCAGCTATGCCCCGCCGTCGCGCGGTCAGATCGAGCGCAAAATCGAACTGGTCGCTTCGGTGCCAATAGTCGACTGCGTTGTCTGAAGCGAGGACCTCGATATTCGGGCCAAACATCGCGACGAGGGGCGAACGCTCCGACGCGGCGATATGTTCCCGATCCGCGGCGAGCAGAGAGCCCTCGTGGACGGTCATCCGTTGCGGCCTGAAAAACAATTCGGCCGCGCGCGGAACCAGCGCGTCATCACATTGATTGAGAATGTTGCGCAAAATGAGTTGGACAAGATGGTCAAGAAAGATCGGGGGGATTGCCGTTTTCTGAGACGCAAAGGCGATATACGCCGCCTCAAGGGATCCACTCCGGCTCAATTGATCGCGAAAGGCGATCAGGTGATGCCAGTTCTCCCGCGCATCGGCATCGGCGACGGCATCAATTTCTGCTTTATTGACCGGACGCCAAGGATCCGACAGCAGCGCCGCGTGCAAGACGCGTTCTGCGGCGCAGGCTTCGGACGGCGGCACGACCTCCGGGCGGGCCAAATACAATTTAAGAAATTCCGCAGTCGGCCGAAGCCAGCCGGTTTCATCGCGGTCGAGCATGTGATGGCCGCTCGCAAGCCAGAAGTCGTTGACTTGCATGTCAATAACGCGGACTTCCCGTCGTGATATCGAACCAGGATGCTTGGGACAAGGCTCCCGCAAGTGACCGGCGCTCGACACGGGGACCGGCCATTCCGCCTATCAGCAAGTCGCCGTTGCCATCGATGTTTCGCGGGGCGGACGATGCCGGCGACAAGCGCTGAAGATATCTGCGCGCGATGTCGGAAAAGCCATCCTGTTGCCAGGTATCAAGCACGGCCATGAAATGACGTGTAAAACTTTCAAAGAGTCGAGCCGATCCAGTGTCAAAGCCTTCCGCATCAAGCGAGGTTGAAAAAGGATGCAAACCGGTCTTTTCTTCGTCCCCATGCGCGGTCCGGATCATGGCGCCAAACACAAGCCAGCGCGGCGGCGCATCTTCGTGGGCTTCTGCCGGCCAGGCCAGCCGAGCTCCGCCGACCAGTCCGCGGTCAACGTGAATGCAATCCGGCCACGTAAACGCGATCGATTTCTCCGGCGGCGCGCTCGCCGCCAGCGCATCGGCCATGGCGACGAGCCCTCCATAGATTGTACGCCGCGCCTCGCGCAACGAAAATTCGGGCTCCAATACCACCGCAAATTCCGCAAGATCGAAGCGTCCGACATGGACGAAAGTTCCGGCACCCGCCATCTCGGCGATGCGCGCGGCATGCAAAAACGCGTCACCAGCTTCACGCAAGGCGATGGACCGAAATGGCGGCGGCAAATTCAGCTCTGTCACAGACTTCACACGTGCCGCATTTCAAATGATCGTGGCATGGCGCGGCATGACCCTGGATGACTCGTACTCCGAAGGACTTTTAGGTACAACACGAGGCGTCATAGGGTTAGTTGCAAAGGCCATGGCAAACGACGATAGCCGCGAAACGGCCGATTGGGTGCGGCAGGCAAGCGATGCCGGACCAAAAATAGCTGCGCTCCTCGCCGCCGGACAAGTAGCGGATCCGACAGGGCCTATGGTCACGCTTAATAGCGAGGGCGTGACCCTTGTTTATGGCCGTGACGAACAGGCGCTCGAAGCGGCGGCCTTGCTGAAGGATCAGCTCGACGTCACCGTTATGATCGCGGCGACCAGCAATTTCTCCGGCCCTGGCGTTGACGAATTCCCAATTGTAAAGGGTTCTATCCGAACGGTGAAAGGACATCTCGGTGCGTTCACCATCACTGTTGATGACTTTGCGACGGCCGTGCCGTCGTCGCGGGGCACTCTGACCTTCGGGCCAGCGAAAAACGGCGCCGTCTCACATTGCGACATCATCCTGGATATCTCTGGCGATCCTCCCCTCCTCGGCGCCTTCGAATTGCGCGACGGCTATATTCGTGTCGATCCGCGCCATCCCGCTGGCATTTTGCCGGCAGTTAGCAAGGCTCGCGACCTCACCGGAGTCTTCGATAAGCCGCGCTATATCGACTTAAATAATGACATCTGCGCGTACGCGCGTTCACGCGTCGTCGGATGCCGCCGATGCCTCGACCTTTGCCCTGCCGGAGCGATCGCGCCGGGCGGCGATCATGTCTTGGTAGACCCCATGATCTGTGCGGGTTGTGGTCAATGCGCAGCCGCCTGCCCCACCGGCGCAGCTGCTTATACGCTGCCGTCGGCAGACGCCTTGATGCGGAAATTGCGCACGATGCTCGGGGCCTATCGAGGAGCGTCTGGTCTATATCCTGTCGTGCTGTTTCACGATAACGATCACGGTCGCCTCATCATTGAGGAGCTCGAGAATCACGGGTCCGGTCTGCCGACCCACGTTCTGCCCTTTCTCGTGAACGAGGTGAGCCAGATCGGTCTCGAGACCGTTGCAGCCGCCTTCGCCTACGGTGCGAGCGATATTCGTCTCCTTGTGCGCGAAAGGCCGCGTCACGGAATTGATGGGCTTCATCAGACCATCGCTCTCGGCGAAAATATATCGAACGCGCTCGGGTTCGGCTCTTTGGAGATTATCGCCTGCGACGATCCGGACGTCCTGGGCGCGCGCTTAGACTCCATGATCCCGCATGCGCCGACGATGCACCCGGCACAATTCTATCCGCAGGGACCAAAACGCGAAGTCATGCGGCTTGCACTGCGCGAATTACACGGCGCCGCGCCTACCCCAGTCGATGTTGTGGCGCTTCCGTCCAAGGCGCCCTTTGGAAAAATTGAGGTCGATGTTGGCGGATGCACACTCTGTCTCGCCTGTGTTTCCGCATGTCCCACGGGAGCACTAAGGGACGACCCCGAATTTCCGCGACTGCGCTTCGTCGAAGACGCCTGCGTTCAATGCGGCCTGTGCAAGGCGACGTGCCCGGAAAAGGTCGTCACGCTCATACCGCAGCTCGACTTCCGCGCTGCGACAGCCGTACCGGTGACGCTTAAGGAAGAAGAGCCGTTTCGTTGCATCCGGTGTGAGAAGCCGTTTGGCGTTAAAAGCACCATCGAACGCGTGATCGGTAAGCTCGCTGGCCAACACTGGATGTATGAGCAAGGCTCCAAACGCCTGGACGCACTCCGGATGTGCGAAGAATGCCGCATTGCCGCGGTAACTGAGGACGGATTCGATCCGCGGGGCTTGCCGCCGCGAGCCCCCGTGCGCACCACCGACGATTATTTGCGCGAACGAGAAGTCGGGCCTTTGGTCAAGAAATGAGATCTCGCTAACTCCCTCTCGCCGCTAAGCCTCGCCGACGCGCCGGTCGCACGAGACTGTTAGGCCGGCACCACCGGCACTTTTTCTTTCCGCAAGCTATTGATGAATAGCGGATCCGTTCGCAGGTGCGCGGTGACCAGTTCCGGCGGTGTCAGGGCCAGCCACTGATCGAGCGAAATGTCGGCGTAATAATCGCTCTTGAACAGTTCGAGAAACCGGAGCGTCGTATTGCCTGTATTCTCGATGTAATGTCCCATGGCGAAGGGGACATAGCCGACGTCGTTCTCCTGGAAATCGAAGGTCCGCGCCTGCCCCTGCGCCGCAAAAACGCCCATCCGCGCTTGGCCTTGGATGTAGTACTGCCATTCGTCGGTGTTCGGGTGCCAATGCAGCTCGCGCATCCCGCCGGGTTCGACTTCAACCAATGCCGCCGCAATGGTCTTTGAAGCCGGAAATACTTTGCTATCGGTGATACGGACCGTGCCGCTCTTGGTCTTGATTGGCGTTTGCGCCATCATCCGATGGCTAAAGGTTCGAGTTGGGTCCGCCGCGACGGCATTCTTTTCATTGCCACTCGCCGCCGGCAACGGCGCCGGAAATATATAGAGTTCGCTTGGGTCGGGCGTGTTGGCGAACGTTGATGCCGGCACGCCGAAGTTCTTAGCAAGGACCTCGGGCGGT
>Ga0210396_10001421_pt1 | contig 26005 bp, 23 predicted proteins | sample IncBWH17OmetaG_FD_155466 | JGI IMG/M metagenome (GOLD analysis project Ga0210396, IMG submission 155466) | Forest soil microbial communities from Barre Woods Harvard Forest LTER site, Petersham, Massachusetts, United States - Inc-BW-H-17-O ... | reverse complement strand
CCATAAAGAATCCATCCTTTGTCAAGAACACCTTCGAGGGGAATTTCCTGATCGACGACCAAACCGTAATGGTAGCCATCAAGGGAACCCTGGAGTTTGATATTCAGCACCGGTTCGGGACAGTCAACAACGGTATCTCGGATCTGTACGGCATCTTTGCCGGCGCCAATATGCGGCTGGGTTTCAGCTACGTTCCCATCAAGAACCTGCAGGTTGGATTCGGGGCCAGCAACGACAGGATGCAGGTAGACGTAAATGCGAAATATGCTTTATTACGGCAAACGAAAGACGGATCCATGCCGGTGAGTATCACTTACTTCGGGAATATCGTCATGGACACGAGGAAACAGGACGCAACGACGCTGTTCGCAACGACGGCCGACCGCCTTTCCTTCTTCGATGAGATCATCATAGCACGGAAGATCTGCAACCAGCTTTCGGTCCAGGTAGGTGGCTCCCTGTCCCATTTCAATAATGTAGCCGGCTATGTTGACGCCAAGGGAAATATCCAGTCTGAAGTGAAGAATGATCAATTCGCCATCGAGGTTGGTGGAAGATACAAAATCACGCCCAAAACTGCGGTCATCGTCAATTACGATCAGCCCCTGACCCAAAACCCAATGAACAATCCACACCCCAATATCAGTCTCGGCTTAGAGATGAGCACCGGCGGGCATACGTTCCAGATTTTTGCCGGGAATTACGGTCTTATTCTGCCGCAGAATAATATCCTTTACAATCAAAATGACTATACAATGGGCCAATTCGTGATCGGATTCAATATTACCAGGTTATGGAATTTCTGAAATAAATGGTATCTCAAAACAAAAAATAAAGTTCGATGAAAAGTAAATTAATTATGTATGCTTCTGTCCTGGCTGTATGTCTTATCGGCACCGCCTTTATCATCGTACAGCAGCCAAAACCATGGCCTGTCCCCGATGCAGCCGCCAAGGCCGTCAACCCGGTTAAGTCAAATGCCCAATCTATTTCCGCTGGAAAAGACCTGTGGAACACACAATGTTCGTCATGCCACGGGAAGAAGGGCCTGGGGGACGGGACCAAGGCCGCTCAATTGAAAACGCAACCGGCCGATTTATCGACTGCGGCATTCCAGTCGCAAAGCGATGGCTCGGTATTTTATAAAATATCGGAAGGCCGGGGCGATATGCCCAGTTTCAAAAAGAAACTGCCGGATACGGAGGATATTTGGAATCTCGTGGTGTTCTTCCGAACCCTAAAAAAATAAAACAATGAATGATTCACGAAGAAAATTTGTTTGGGGCATCGCCGTAGTATCCGCATGCACGTCCCTGGCCGCTTTTGCCGGGAAATTGCTTTCAAAACGAAAGAACATAATTTCCTGTGAACCGGAGAGCACAAAGAAAATGGTAAAAATGCTGACGCAGGATGGACGGCTAGTGGAAATAGATGAATCTTTAATCACGCTAAGGGGGAAAAGGATAAGCACCGGCGAGCTTCAGCATTGGGTTAAAAAGTAAATGAACGTTCTCACCCTAAAACTGTATTATGGACCAGGAAAACAATTCCAGGAGGGAGTTCCTTCTTACAGGCCTGACCGCTGCGGCCCTTGCTGCCGGCTGCTCATCAAAGAAGAACCCTTTTGACGAATATGCAGGCAATGAGGTGAAGCCCACCGGCGAAATGGTCAAGCTGCTGTCGGTAGATGGAGAGGTCATTGAAATGGATAAAGCATTTTTAAAACCTGTTCCCGACCTCCCCCATGTATCCAATAGCGAAGAGCGGAAAGGCATGGAGGGCAAAAAATTCGTGATGGTCATCGACCTGTCGCGCTGTAAGAATGTCGGGGCTTGCAAAAAAGCCTGCAACCACGCCCACCAGCTAAACCCCGGTCAAAATTGGATAAAAATACTGGAAATGCAGGAAGCGGTCCATACCGCTCCTTACTGGGAACCGACCACTTGCATGCATTGCGATGAACCGCCCTGTGTAAAGGTTTGCCCGGTAGATGCCACCTTTAAAAGGCAGGATGGAATTGTGCTCATCGATAGTGACCGCTGTATCGGATGCCGGTTTTGTATGGCAGCCTGCCCTTACTCCAGCAGGGTTTTCAATTGGGAGGAACCCATCCTCGAGAAAGAAGTCGCGGCGCAGCCTTATTCCTGCGAAACGAGTATACCTCAAAAGAAAGGCACCGTGAGTAAATGCGATTTCTGCCCGGATATGGCCCGGATGGGGGAATTGCCACACTGTGTATCGGCCTGCCCCAACGGCGTCTTCGCATTTGGTGATATCAATGAAGATTCAGTGACTAACGGCTCGGAAACATGGCGCTTCAGCGACCTGATCAGAGATAAGGCCGGTTACCGCCTGATGGAAGACCTGGGCACCAAGCCCAGCGTTTATTACCTGCCACCGGTAAACCGCAATTTTCCTTTTGAATCCGGCCTGAATAAAGACAACACCGGCGAGGCTATCCCCGCTAAATGAACATATTATGGAAAATCCAATGGACATCAATGCCATCACCACAGACCTGCTACCCATGCGATTTGGCCGCTGGGGCAGGATATGGACTGCCATCCTTTTGCTGTTTTGCGCGGTAGGCGCCTTCGCCTATTTCCTTCAACTGAAGAATGGATTGGTGGTCACAGACATGGGAGATTATGTTTCATGGGGAATTTATATCTCCAATTTCGTATTTTTTGTAGCGATAAGCCTGGTAGGTTCGCTGATCACTGCTGTATTAAGGCTGGCGAATGTCCATTGGAGTACACCCCTTACGCGTATCGCCGAGATCATTGCCGTTTCCGCGATTATTTTTGCAGCGCTCATTATCGTAGTGGACATGGGACGCCCGGAACGGTTCCTTAACCTCCTGCTTCATGGCCGCCTCCAATCGCCCATCATTTGGGATGTTGTCGTCATCAGTACCTATTTCGTTATCAGCCTTCTACTGCTATACTTCCCACTATTGCCGGATTTGAAAATACTGATCCGGGTGAACGCCAATAGTTCTTCTAGTTCTTCCAGGCTAAATAAACTGTATCGATTCCTCGGTTCTTTCTGGAAGGGAAATCCTGAACAAGTTCGTATAAGTGAGAGGGCGATCAATATCATGTGCATCACGATCATCCCCGTTGCCTTCTGCATTCATACCGTAACTTCCTGGTTATTCGCCACCACGTACCGGCCGGGTTGGGATAGCACCAATTTTGGCGCTTATTTCATCTCCGGCGCCTTCCTGGTGGGAGCCGGGGCGGTGGTCGTCGCCATGTTCGTCTTTCGCAAAGCCTATCACCTGGAGAAGTACATTACAGAACTGCATTTTGACAAAATGGGTAAAATACTGGTTATGCTGGCTCTCCTATACCTGTATTTTAATATAAACGAATACCTGGTGCCCGCCTTTAAAATGAGGAAGCCCGAATCGGCACATCTGATGGATCTCTTCGCCGGTGAATTTGCGCCGCTATTTTGGTTTGCCATATTGACTGGCATGCTGGTCCCTATCGGCATCTTGTTATTTAAGAAGGGCAGAAAGCCCTTACCGATGTTTGTTGCCGGTTTGATGGTAGTCGTGGGCGCCTGGTTCAAGCGTTACCTGATCGTTACGCCGACGCTGCTTCATCCTTTTCTTCCCATGCAGGACGTTCCGGAAAGGTACCATCATTATTTTCCGAGTTGGCAGGAATGGGCCATTGCAATGGGTTCATTGGCAGGAGCCTTACTGGTCATTACTTTTTTAGCAAGGATATTTCCTATTATCCCCATTCAGGAAACCATAACCGAACAATATGCAAAGGAGGTGTAATTTTTATCTGCTGCTTTTTTCCTTTTGTGTGCAGCTGCCTATAAGTTTTTCGGCCAAAGCTCAGGACTCCGCAAGGAAGAGCCTGCTTGTCGACCTTAGCTATCATTGCCTCAATAATGCAGCAATCTACGTGTCTGTACATGCCAAAACGAAGGAGGCGGGAAAATTTCAACCTGTGGGCGGCGCCCGATTCCGTCTTTATCTCGATAAGGATTCTACTGCTTGTTTTGCCGGCGATGCCGTCACCGATAGCAAAGGATCGGCCATTGCCTTCCTTCCGCCTTCCCTTAAAGATCAGTGGAATAGCGCGGCTACGCATACATTTATCGCCGTCTCTGACGAAACCGGAGTCTTTAGTCCATCCAGGACGGAGGCTTCCGTCGTTAAGGCACATCTGGAAATAGATACGGGGCAAGGAAGAACAATCATTGCGAAAATAGTGGAAATGAAGAATGGGGAATGGGTGCCCGTAAAAGCGGTGGAAATAAAAGTGGCCATAAAACGCTCGGGCAGCGATCTTGCCGTGAGTGATAAGGACAGTTACACCACGGATTCCACCGGCACGATCAGTGCGGAGTTCCACCGTGACGGTATACCAGGAGATAAGAGCGGCCTTCTGACCCTGGTAGCTAAAGTGGAGGATAACGATACCTATGGCAACCTTCGGATGGAGAAATCGGAACCCTGGGGAGCGGTGTTAAAACTCACGGACACTTTTGATAACCGGTCGCTCTGGGCTGCCCGTTTTAAAACTCCGCTCTGGCTCTTGTTGATGGAGTATTCCATTTTTCTAGGCGTTTGGTCCATAGTTGTTTATCTGATACTCCAAATCATAAAAGTCATTAAGGCGGGTCGACTGGTCTGAAAAAATGAAATTCCGCATTCTTCACGCAGAATTCCCGCCAGGTCCTGTATCCCAGGAATTTCACGATCGTATTCAGGGTGCTGATATGGGGCAGACTTTCATATCGCACCTTCCCCCAAATTCGCTTCAGGGTGACATGGCTCAACGCGATTCCTGTCTGATCGAAGATCATCCCGCTTAGCTCCAGAAAATCCTGGTTGTTCCAAAGATCGCTGTCACCCCATCCCGTCTTTTCCTCGAACAGCCGTTTAACCTGCCGCATCAAACCTTGGTCCATAGGTCTGTTTTAATGGTGATGTTCTGATCTATTTCCCCGAAGTAGGATAATTTATCCCAGGTCCAAAGAAGCACTCGTACGCGCTAATTTTTCCGTCTTTAATCGTAAAATAATCGCAGTTCCGGAATAATTGGCCGGAGGTCGTATAACCATTGGCGATCACAAAGACAGCATCTCCGTTCATGATCAGTTGTTGCACGTCGACGCTTTTGATCTTGCCCGCGTTGGGCCAGCACTTTTCCTTTACAGTATTTATTTTGATATGATCGTCGAGCGGGCTGGAGAAAGTGAACCCGTCAGCGAGAATTTGCGTCATCGAATTCCAATCCCTTTGCTGCCAGGCGGAATACCATGCCTTAATAATTTTTCCGTTTGGTGTATTTTCAAGCCAGGCCGTCCGGCCCGTAATAGTCTGGGCAAATCCAGCATGGCAGGATAGGATGGCCCATATCATAAGTATGCTGCCAAAGGAAGTAGCCATTTTCATAATTATCTATTTTAATATAGACAATTCCAGCAGCCGTTTTCCGGACACCAGGCGCTAAATTTATTTTCGACCCGTCTTATTGTATTGATTAATAATAATTTATGAAATTTAACTACCCGGCCATGGCGAGGTCATTATATCCCTTTTTTTGCCTTTATATAAGGGTAGATAAGGTTACCGGACGAAAGAGCTTCCGGCATTAGGGCCACTTGGGTCTTTGCGTCTTTGAACTGCGCAATCGTATTTCCGGTTAACTGCTGATATTGCACCGTTAACACACGTGGCTCCGTCCATCCACCCCCTTTTCCAAATTTTACGTCCCCGACGACTGTATGAAAAACAGCATCCCGGGTATATGCCGCAAGCGCGTTGTCATCGAGACTTTGTGTCGCTGTAATTGCCTGCTCTACAATTTGCAATTGTGCATACGCCATTGGAGCAACATAGTAACCAAGGGGGTCGGTTCCCTCTTGCTGGGCACGGGCCTGGTATTTGCCGATCATTTCTTCCACTCCCGGGTACATTAGCTTCTTTACCGGCAACCAGTATTCATAATTTACAAGACCGTTTAGCAGCGGGCCAAGTTCCAATTTTACCGATCCATGTTGTGGCCCGATCATAGCTCCCCCTACCAGCTTGGCCTGCAAACCCTCCTGGTCAATGGCACGAATTAGTCCTACGGAGTCCAATACATAGGAACACATGAACAGGATATCGGCACCCGTTTGCTGAACCTTTCGGATCCAAGGAGAAAAATCGCTTGTAGACAGCGGATAGGTTTCCTCAAAGACGACCTTCATTCCATATTTATTACAATTCTGTTTTGCGCCTTGTACCGGGCTTTTGGAAAAACCCGCATCAGCAGCAAGAATGGCCACGGTTTCAGGCTTTGGATGTTGCTTTGCAGCCACGGAAAAAAAGCCTTCTGTAAGTCCCGTACCCGGATTGGGCCCGGTAGGGATCATTACAAAGTAATTTTCATAGTTGAATTCTAAATTAACAGCCAGGCCCATCAATCCAACAAAGAAGCGCTTATGTTCGATGACCAATGGCATGGCCGGCCGGATAGAATTATCACCATAGCCGCCTATGATCAGGTCTGTTTTTCCTTCGGCGAGTAACTTCCGGTAAATTTCCGGAACCAAATCCGGATTTGTTTGATCATCGATGCAAACTAATTGGACGGGTCGTCCAAGGAGCCCTCCTTTATTGTTGATGTTCTCTTCCCAAAGTTTATGCGCTAAAAATGCGGTTTTCCCGTTGGAGGCCAAAATACCACTCAGTGACAAACTATATCCGATTCTTATGGGGCTTTTACTCATGTATATTCATCTTTATTTGCGTTAAGGGAGATAGTTATTTGTCCGGTTTGCCATCAGCCAGGTCCTGACTTCGTAGCTTCTGAAACCTCCCTGGATAAGGGGGTCCTGTTCCATGATCGATTTGATCTCCTCTTTGTTTTTACCTCGCAACACCAGTAAACCGGAGGGGTCATCGGTGAAAGGCCCGGCAAGCACGAGTTTCCCATCGGCGTCAAGTTCGAGCAGATGCCGGGCGTGCTTTGCAACCACCTCGCTGGTTAGTTCCCGTGATTCGATGGGCTGTAAGATGACCACGTAATAAATAGGATCAGCGTCGTTTTTCATCTTCATTTTTGGAGTACTGCTTCCAGGTTTTCCAGAACGCCTAGCTGTCCTAACAAAATGGTTCCTTCCGGATAGCAATGGAATATCTTTACTTTACCGTTTTCGATGTGAAAAACATCACAGCAGGGGGTGCTCATTTTTTTCCCGGTTGCAGGTATTGTTCCCATTGGTAGCGTAAGAGGTCCTTTGTGGGTACCATTTAAAGATAATTCGACACACACGATATCTTCGCCGCTCAAATAGAAACTATAGAGCTCACGATGCATGTCCGGGAAAGCTTTTGCATAAACTTCAACAGTGCGTCCAATATCCGCGCCACGGTATTCTTTGCCCACCGAAGCATCATAAAAAACACCATCCTCTGTGAACAGGTCTACGAATTCCTTGATTTTTTGCTCTTCGGCCATCTGGTACACCTGGCGGATCAGTTGCTCGTTTTTAGAAACAGTTTGCACGCTCATGATATTTTGTTTTGTGCCTCAAATCTATTCACACCAAATCATTTCGCGTTTGATATAAATCAAGAAAAGAATTGACAAATGTCAAGCGTGGAGGTGTCTTTTATTTCTTTGACGTAACCTGTCTACGGACACGACTGAGCGTTTCGGGAGATATACCTAAATAGGAGGCGATCATGCATTGTGGGATCCTTAATGCCAGATCCGGATATCGTTGAAGAAAATATTCATACTTTTCAGATGCCGATAAACTGATATTTGCAAGTATGCGGTTTTGCGATGCATTATACGCACTTTGCAAAAGATTATTGACCATGTCGTTAAAAGCGGGTATTTGCTGGCAGATCAGGTCAAAATCTTTTTTCCCGATCAACACCACTTCACTCTCTTCCACGGCGTCGATATTCAGTTTTGCCGGTTCTCCCGACAATAAGCTATCACGATCTGCGATCCACCAATGTTCTACGGCGAACTTGACGATATGCTCCATGCCGTCCTTGTTTACAGAATAACTTCTTAAGCAACCTTTTGTTACAAAAGCGTGTTGTTTGCAAACATCCCCTTCCTGGAGTAAATATTGATGTTTCCGGAGTTTTTTTACAACGCTTAGCGACCTTATCCAGTCGGACTGATCCTGGGACAGTTCGATCTTGCTATCCAGGTAATTTTGAAAAAGTTTATACATCAGGCCAAGATAACTTTCATAATGATGACCTTCAAATTTAAACTTTTTGAGGAATTCAAGGTGCTTTAAAATACCAGGCTGATAAGTTGTATTTTTTACTGTTCCCGTGCCGGCTAGTTGGTAAACCCGCCGCCCTGACTGTTGGAACGTTTTCCTTCCTCTTCCGCGCCGGTCTTGTGCGCCTTGGCCGCCTTGACCTGCGCGTTCCCGAATTTATAAGTGAAATAGATTTTTAGCTGACGGCTCTCCGAGCCGCCCGTTGCGCGGAGGTATTGTCCGGCGAAGTCGCTGGTGCCGGTCCATTGGAGGGTATGGAAGACGTCGCTCACCGAGACCTTGATAGTACCTTTCTTCTGCAGGACCGACTTCTGGATGCCGGCGTCCAGGTTGCCGATGGCATGGGTCTTGAATGTTCCCTGCCAGATCGAGGGCGTGGAATAGAAGCCGGACATCTCCGCAGTCCATCCATTGCCCAGCCGCATCGTCTGCTGGCCGAAAACATTTACAGCGAACACATGCAGGTTGACGGTTCGCCCCGCCCCGAAATTGGCGTTGTAAATGGAGTAATAGGAATTCACATTGGTAAAGAGGCTATACCAGCCAAGCTGTAAGGGATAGCTGATATTTAGGCTGGCGATATCCTGCGTCGCGAGGTTTTTCTTGGTGAGGAAAGCCTTGGATTTGTCCGTCGTATCCACGAGCTGGGTGAATACGTCTTTTACATGACTGTAGTTGAGCGTAGTGACCAATTTCATCTTATAGACAAAGCTCAGTCCTACGCTGTTAGTATACTGTGGCACCAGGTTCGGGTTGCCCTGCTGATAGGTATACTCGTCCAGCTTGAACTGGAAGGGGTTCAGGTCCTGGTAGGCGGGGCGGTCGATGCGGCGGCTGTAGTTCAGGGTCCATTGGCGCAGGGGGTCCTTGTTGTAGGTAACGGCGCCGCTGGGGAAGAGGTCCGTATAATGCCTGTTGAAGACGGAATCGTATAACACGAAGTTATCGTTGCCCTGACGATAGCCGTTGCTGGTGCCTTTGGCGTTGGTATTCTCCACTCTGAGACCGGCCTGGAGCGACCAGCCTTTGAAAGGCCGGCTGTAGTTGGCATATGCCGCATTGATGTTCTCCTTGTAGTTAAACCCGCTGCTGTTGAGCGTATCCCGCAGCTTGACGTTGGAGATGAAATCGTACTGCTGAAATTCATTGCCGCTGGAGACATAGGATGTCTTGATCCCGAGGCCCAGGCGCCCTTTTTTAAAGTTCTGCTCGTAGTCCCCCTTGAGGTTATAGATATCGATGTTTGTCGGTGTGAGCATATCGAAGATATCGCTGTATAGGAGAAGGCTGCCGGTGGGGTCGAAATAAAGATTGGGCTGGTACTGGTTGCGGTTGATGCGAAAGAGGCCATAGTTACCGTCTACGCTCAGTTCGTGACCAAGGGAGTCCGCATGGTGGTAGTTCAGGTTGAGGTTGCCGTTGTTGCGGTGGCCGTTGCCGTTGTTGTTGGCTTCGAGTATCCGGTCGGTAACGCCGCCGTAGGAAATATCGGTCTTGCTGGTGGTCGGCGTATTGAAATTGGCGAGGGAGCCGTCTACCATTATACCGGCGGTATTGTTCTTGTCGAGAAAATAATCGAGACCGGTCTTGAAGGTGTGACTATTGATGGTGGGTATGATCCACGAATGCTGATTGAAGAGTGTATCCAGCTGTACCCGGTAAAGGTCGATGCGGTTGGCATTGGTCGTGTTATTGTAATCGTAGCTGCCGAACCAGTTGAGATGGCTGTCGCGATGATTGAGCGAGAGGCCGCCGTTGTAATTGGAGTGGGTCCCGAGGTAATAGCCGCCGGTCACGGAGCCGTTGTTGCCGAACGACCGGTTCTTTTTCAGCCGGATATTGATGATACCGGCATTGCCTTCGGCGTCGTATTTGGCGGAGGGGTTCGAGATGATCTCGATCGCTTCGATCTCCGAGGACTGCATGGTCTGGAGGTAATCGGCGAGGTCACCGCCGTTGAGCGGTACCTGTCTGCCGTCGATATAGACCTTGATGCCGTTCTTCCCGCTCAGGCTGATGTTGTTGTCCTTGTCGACCATTACACCGGGTGATTTACGCAGGAGGTCGAGGGCATTCTGCCCCACCGAATTGACGCTGCCTTCCACGTTGAGGATGGTGCGGTCCGGCTTGACCTCTATGACAGGTTTGCGGGTGGTGACGGTGACTGCGGCGAGGCTGCCCGTGGCTTTGGCCAGCTGCAGTGAAGGGAGGTCGCGCGAATCCTCTTTAATGGTTAAGGCGGCCGATCGCCGGTCGGCGTAGCCGATATGCGAGACCTGCAGGTAATACATCCCGGGAGTGATGCCGTCCAGGCTATATTGTCCTTTTGCATTGGTGAGGGCAAATTTTATGACGGCGGAATCTGCCGGGCGACGGAGGACTACGGAGGCCCCTGCCAGGGGCAGCTGCTGTTCATCGGAAATACTGCCGGTGAGGTGCTGGGCACCGGCAGAGAGAGAAAAGAGCGTGAGGAAAAGGAAAAATAAATTACGCATAAGCATAGGTTTTGCTGGCGTAAAACTACTGGGGGACAGTGGCGCCGGGAGGCAATTTTAGCCCAACGACCGGATCTTCGCTGAACTGCTGATTTTTCACGACGAATAGCAGCGTCTTCCTGTCACTTTTGGATCTTGCGGAACACTTCCTGCCGGTGTTCGCGGGAGATGGGGATGAGCTTTCCGTCGATCTCGACGCAGTTGCCGTCGATGAGGCTGACCTTGTCCAGGGCGATGGTGAAGCTACGGTGGACACGGGCAAACTTGTCCGCGGGGAGCTTGTCGGTGATCTCGGTTAACGACTGGTAGGCGATGAAGGACCCGTCGCGGGTTTTGACCCGGATATAATCTTTGAGGCTTTCGATATAAAAGATATCGGCGACAAGCAGCTTGACGAATTTCTTGTCCACTTTCAGGAAAAGGTGAGGTTTTTCCTCGAACGGGGTGGCGGAGAGCGGGGAGATAGGAAGGCGATTGAGCTTGAGCGCCTTTTCCAGGGCTTTCATGAAGCGGGGAAAGGAAATGGGTTTTACCAGGTAATCGAGGACCTCGAGCTCGAAGCCTTCCACGGCGTAATCCCGATAAGCGGTAGTGATGATGACGGCCGGCGGCTGCTTCAGGGTCTTCAGGAATTCGAGACCCGTGAGCAGGGGCATTTCGATATCGAGAAAGAGGAGGTCAAAGGGCTTTTGCTGCAGGGCCTGGAAGGCTTCCACGGCATTCTCGCAGCGGGTGACGCTGGTGGCATCCAGCCGTTGGAGATAGTTCTCCAGCACATCGATGGCGAGCGGTTCATCATCTACGATTATATAATGGAGGTCTTTCAGCATAGGGGCATTTTGAGGGAGACGATAAAGAGCCTGTTCTCCTCGCTGATGTCGAGCGAGTAGCGCTGCCCATAGAGCAGGTCGAGCCTTCGGCGCACGTTCTTCAGGCCGATGCCGTTGTTCCCGCCGGCTTTTTCCTCCTCGGATGCAGGGTTCTCCACGCGGAAATACAGCTCTTTGTCGGTGACCTGCAGGAAGATGGTCAGCCGGATGCGGCTGATGTTGTTCTTTACCCCATGTTTGAAGCTGTTCTCCAGGAAAAGGATGAGGATCATGGGCGGGATGTTGGCACTTTCAGTATGGCCCTCGATGGTGAAGGAAACGGAGAGGCGTTGCCCGAAGCGAAGCTGCTCGACGTCCAGGTAGTTTTGCAGATAGTCGATCTCTTTGGTCAGGGGAACAAGGGGAGCAGTAGAATCATAGAGCATATAGCTCATGAGGTCGGAGAGCTTGAGGATGATCTCGGGAGCCCGTTCGGACTTTTTAAGGGTAAGGGAATAGATATTGTTCAGGGTGTTAAAGAAGAAATGGGGTTGGATCTGGGATTTGAGGAATTTCAGCTCGGTCTCCAGGTAATGTTTCTCTTTTTCCTTTTGCTGTTCCTGGCTGAGGATCGTGTATTTACCGAATTTGATGCCCGTGGTCAGGCCGAACACAAAGATCTGCATGATGCACTCGATGGAAAAGTTCCTCAAACTAAAAATGGCCCATTTATCGTCTGGTCTCTTTTCGATAAGCAGGACGAACTCCCGTTCCATCAGGAGATAGGTCGCGGAGCAGGCCATGGTAGTCGCCAATAAGGCCAGGATATAATAGCCGTATCTTTTTGTAAAGAGCAGGCGGGGGATGAGGACGTAGAGGTTGACATAGGCATAGCCCGCCTGGATCGCGACGGTGAGAAAGGTCAGGATAAAGAAGAACAGCGAAGGCTCCTGGTGGATGCTGAGATAGAGCAGGACCGTGAGCCCATAGAAGAACAGCCAGAAAAGAAAATGGGAAAGCCCCCGGTGTCGAAGCAGACCGGAGCTGCGGATGTCGGCGGCTGGAAAGGGGGTTTCTGCCGCCGGGATGGTATGTAAAGAAGTTTCTGCCAAAGTGACCACTGTAAAACCGGTAAGATAAAGATAGGGAATTTGGCAGCGGCAGGGCAGCCGATTCGCTGTTCGGTAGGAAATGCACGATGAATAGCAACAATAAGCCGCCGGCCACCCTTGGGGTTTATTGTGTAGTGAACACCACCGATGCCCGCAGCTTTTCCCAATTTACTTCTATCCTTCCCCCTTTATCAACTGGCACTACCGCTATCGTCAGCCATTCTACGCTCTCGGGCAAGACCTCTGTGGACATCGGAACCCTAAGAACATCATTCTCTGCCTTATATTCCGTACCCCAGATATTGGCCTCTTTGTTCCTGTTCGCCAAAAGCGATCATATGGGACTACCCCACCATATATAAGCCGGCCTCTAACGGCAGGGCGGGAGTACCTGATCTTGATCACCGTCCCTCCGATTGCCGTTTGAACCGAATCCAGTTTATTGACTATCGCGGCATGCGGACGGCGCAAGTCTTTTGCCACATTCGCCGTTATCACAGAATCCATATTTAGAGCAGGAACAATTGTACCGCTGATATTCCAGGACGTCCCGATACCATCGATAGAGCGCAGACTACCCTCTTTGTCGAGCGCTAATCCGAACATTCCCATAACCGAACTGCCAGCGGAATAATGCCCGGCACTTATTTTTCGGATCACAAAATCCCTGGCCCTGTGTGTATCCACCCAAGGCGTTGGCAACCATGATCTTAACAGGATACTTTCGCGTGATGACCGTATTGCTTCTCCGGGTCTCGCTTGTACATATTCCCCGCGGCAGCCTTCAGTTCGCCATTCGGGAAAAATGTTCCAGTTAACCGGCTTACCGTCACATCTTCGGTTAGATCGGCCACGGTAACGGAGAAATCATAGCCTTTCAGTTCATAATTCCCGATCGCCGTGGTATCTTTTCCAAGAGTATAGATCAATCCACTCATTTTGTCACGGAGCTTTTGTGCCTGAGTCAAATAAAAGAAGAATAGCAGTGGAAGGAACAATAAAACCCTGGACAGCATGATTTAAGTATTAATACGGTAAATTATGCATTTTATTCGTTCACCCGGCATTTTGTCCACTTCCCCGCATTGCATCCGTTTTTAGCCGCTTAGAAAAATTTACCTTTATCACATGCCGCTTTCAAAGAAAAATAAGCTGCTCCTCAGGATTGCCGGCAGCATTAACCTGCTGTTCGTATTGCTGACCATTGCCTTCGTGCTATTCCTGGGGTATGACAACGCGGAATATCACCGGGTAATGGTGAAAATAATCAGCTTTGCATTCGCCAACCTGGTGTGCTGGCTGGTTAACCTTCTCATCCTGTTTTTCCTTGTCCCGCTTGTATCAGGCAAAAAAAACCGGCGGCTGTTGTCCTTTTACCTGCCCAGCTTCCTGGTGACTTTTTCCCTCGCCGTGCTGATCGCCAACTCCCACCTCTATACCCTTGTATCCGGTGCACCGGTGCAGCTGCCGCTCGCAGGCCCTCTCCTGTTTGTCGTCAGTATCAATAGCCTCTCCCTGGTAGCCATCGAACTCATCCTTTCCCGGTACGAGGCCGCAAATATCCGGATAGAAAATGCCTATATGCGAATAGAGAACGCGGAATTGCAAATGAAAAGCCTGGAGGCACAGCACGAAAAACTGAAAAGCCAGCTGCACCCGCATTTTTTATTCAATTCTTTAAGCGCGCTGAAATCCCTGATCAGGACGGACCAGGTATCGGCGGAAAACTACCTGGTCAAGCTATCGGAGTTCCTCCGGTTTTCCATTTCACACAATGAACAAAATGTGGTCTCTTTAAAGGAAGAGCTTAAATTTTCCCTGTATTACCTGGACATGCAAAAGATCCGGTTCCGGGACGCCCTCTCCTATTCAGTGGACATTCCTTTTTCGGAGCTGGAAAAGGCATCCATCCCCGTCTTTTCCCTGCAGCTGGTCGTGGAAAATGCCGTAAAACACAATAGATTGACAAAAGAGCGGCCGCTGGCTATTGCCATTCGTTATATCGCGCCGGATGGGTTATTGGTAGAAAATAATATTCACGAAAAATTGATAGCCGATCCCGGAACCGGGATAGGATTAAAAAACCTGTCCGACAGATACAAGCTGCTCATCAATGAAGATATCCGGGTCAGTAACGAGCACGATTTTTTCAGGGTATATCTCAAATTGATAAAGGAATGAACATTGTGATTATCGAGGACGAGCCGCTCACGGCAGAAGATCTTGCTTTTATCCTGGCCAATGCGGATCTGCATATATCGGTTCAGGCGATCCTGACTTCCGTACAGGACGCAATTGCCTGGTTCCAGCAGCAGCCGGCCGTCGATCTCGTCTTTTCGGATATTCAGCTGGGGGATGGCCTTAGTTTCGAAATATTCAGAGCGGTCCGTATCCCCGCCCCCGTCGTGTTCTGTACCGCCTATGACGAATACGCCCTCGAAGCGATCCGCAACAATGGGATCGAGTATATTTTAAAGCCCTTCACAACGGAAACGGTGCTGGGAGCCATCGATAAGTTCCAACAGCTAAAAAAACACTTTATCCCCGCCACGGTAGACTATGAAAAGCTGATCCGGCTGATCACGGACCATGAAAGCCCCCGGCAGGAGGTTAGTTCGGTCCTGGTATACCATCGGGATAAAATATTGCCGGTGCCGCTCACCGAAATTGCCCTGTTCTTTGTCGAAAATGAAATAACACGTTTGCATTGTTTTAATGGGAAGTCTTATGTCGTCACCCAACCCCTGGACGAACTGGAGAAATTGGCGAAAGGGGTTTTCTTCAGGGTCAACCGTCAATACCTGGTCAACAGACGCGCTGTCACAGATGCCAACTATTATCAACCCCGGAAATATGTGGTCAATCTATCCATAGCTTTTAAAGAAGCTATTGTCGTCAGCAAGAACAGGACGGCCGCCTTTCTGCAATGGTTAACACAGAAATAGGCCCTTTTCCAATCACCCCCCTTTTTGTCCACTTCAGGTAGTATCGGCCAATTCTCCTGACCCGGTTAAAGCAATTTTGTCGCATCAACCAAACGAATATCCGCATGCGACAAAAAAAACACCTGACCGCCTTGCTGATCCTCCTGGCTCCCCTGGAGATCTGGGCCCAAACGAGCTCCAGCTATACCGTCTCCGGCACGGTGAAAGACAAATCCTCCGGCGAAACAATGGCGGGCGCCTCTGTGGGCCTCTTAGAAAAGCCGGGGATAGGGGTAACGACAAATAGTTACGGATTTTATTCCCTTACCGTACCCCAGGGGCACTATCACCTCATCGTGTCTTATTCCAGCTATGCCCTCGACACCGTCGACCTGGTGCTGGACAAGAACATGGTCCAGAATGTGAGTCTGAGTTCCGGGCGCGGGCAGATGCAGGAGGTGGTGGTCAGCGGTGCAAGAAAGAACAATATCACCAAAACACTTCCGGGTGTCCAGCGGCTGACCGCGGAAGAGATCAGGAATGTACCGGTGGTCTTCGGCGAGCGGGATATCCTGAAGACGATCCAGTTATTGCCGGGGATCGAATCTGCGGGAGATGGGAAGAGCGGTTTTTACGTCCGGGGCGGCGGCTCGGACCAGAACCTGATCCTGCTCGATGAAGCCACCGTGTACAATGCCTCGCATGTCCTGGGCTTTTTTTCCGTTTTCAATTCGGATGCCCTCAAGGATATTACCGTCTACAAAGGCGGCATGCCCGCCAGCTACGGCGGCAGATTGTCCTCCGTGGAGGACATTACCATGCGCGACGGCAATAATCAGAAATATGTGGTCAGTGGCGGCATCGGTCTTATTGCTTCCCGGCTCAATGTGGAAGGACCTATCGTAAGAGACAAGGGGTCCTTTTTTATCAGCGCACGCCGGACCTACGCCGATGCTTTTCTGGGGCTTTCCAGCGATACCACGATCAAGGGAAGCAAATTATACTTTTATGACGTCAATGCCAAGGCCAACTATATCTTCGATGAGCACAACAAGATCTATTTGTCGGCCTATTTCGGTAATGACGAATTGAAGCTGCCCTACAAATTCGGCAACAACTTCGGAAATGTGACCACTACCCTTCGCTGGAATCATATCTTCAACGACAAGCTCTTTTCCAATACCTCGCTGATATACAGCAATTTCTATTACAATATCGCCATCCTCAACTCCTCCAATAACATTTCCATCCAATCCAACGTTACCGATGCACATCTGAAGGAGGACCTTAATTACTATATCAGTTCGCGCAGCAAATTGGACATCGGGGTCGATGTCATCCATCATATCCTCTCGCCGGGCGTGGGGACGACGACGGCCTCGTCTTCTTATAATTCGCTTGCTTTACAAAAGAAATATGCGATCGAAAGTGCGTTGTATGCCTCGCACGACTGGACCCTGTCGCGGGATTGGAAGTTGACTTACGGTGTTCGCCTGACGACGTTCACCCTTACGGGCCCGGGAGATTTTTACACCTATGACAATTCCGGCAATGCAAAAGATACGATGCATTACAACGAAGGCGCGGTCATCAAGACGTATGTGAACCCCGAACCCCGTTTTGCAGCAACATATCAGCTGGATGCGGTTAGCTCCATCAAGTTTTCCTATACGAGGAATGTACAGAATATTCATTTGCTGGGGAATACCACGTCCAGCCTTCCCAACAGTCTCTACATCCCGAGCAGCAATAACGTGAAACCGGAAATAGCGGACCAGTTTGCCACAGGCTATTACCTGAATTTTCATCATAATATGTATGAGCTATCCTCGGAAGTATATTACAAGGCCCTGGAGAACCAGATCGATTATAAAGACGGCGCCGAGCTGCTGGGAAATGAGCAGATAGAATCGCAATTGCAGTACGGTAAAGGAAGGGCGTACGGCTGGGAGAACTTTGTCAAAAAGAAATATGGAAAGCTCACGGGCTGGCTCAGCTATACCTTGTCGCGGACCGAGCGGAAGATACCCGGGATCAACCAGGACAGGTATTATCCCGCCGTGCAGGACGAGACGCACAATCTTGCCGTCGTGGGCATGTACCAGTACAACAAAAAATGGACCTTCTCGGCGACCTTCGTTTACAATACCGGCAATGCGACGACCTGGCCCTCCGGTAAATTCCCGGTCAACGGCGCGCCCGTTTATATATACAGCCAGCGGGACGGATATCGCACGCCGGCCTATAACCGCCTGGACCTGGGGGCAACTCTGCTGGCCAAAAAAACGGCAAAATTTGAAAGCAGCTGGACCTTCTCCATTTACAATGCCTACGACAGGTGGAATCCCTATGCCATCCTCTTCCAAAAGGACCCGAACAATAACCTCAAAACCCAGGCCCTTCAAACCACGCTTTTCGGTATCGTTCCCTCCGTTACCTACAACTTTAAATTTTAAGACCAATGAAAAAATCAGTTATTGCCCTTTCCGCCCTGTTCCTCGTATACAGCTGTACGAAAACCGTTCAGCTGAATTTAAACACCACTGCATCTCAATTGGTGATCCAGGGAACGGTAAGCGACACGAGCGGTCCCTATCAGGTGCTCATTTCCCAATCTGTCGGCTTCTATGACAACAGTATCTATCCCAGCGTGTCCGGTGCTTCGGTCACTATTGCAGACAGTACCACAGGCATCACAGATCAATTGACGGAAACATCCCCCGGTGTTTACAGCACACATACCATAGTGGGCCATCCGGGAGATACCTATCTGTTGACGGCGCAGGTAAATGGCAAGACGTACACAGCCTCTTCCACTATGCCGCAACCCGTACCACTGGATTCGGTAACCTTCGACAACCAAAGTATAAAGAACACCATCCGGGCCGTATCCAACTTCCAGGACCCCGTTCAATATACCAACTATTACAGTTTTACCCAGTACGTAAATGGCAAAGACCTGCAGGAAGTCCACACGTTCGAAGACCGGCTCTCCAATGGCAGGTATATCCGGGAAAAAATGGACAATGACACCTCCGATATCAAGAATGGAGATACCGTCCAGCTGTTCCTCATCGGGATCGATTATAATGTCTACACTTTCTTGTCCGAAGCGGAAAACATCGCTTATAACAATGACAATCTGGTCGCCCCGGCCACACCAACTTCCAATATTACCGGCGGTTGCCTGGGCTATTTCAGCGCGCAGACGGTCAGTTCAAAAAAAGGCATTGTAAAATTTTAGACTAAGGATTGCTTGTCAGCTCGGTCTGGCTCCTGAGGACGGCATCGTTATTTTCCCTTTGTTGCAGGATATTGACATAATCGAGCGCGTACGGGGTCCTGTAGACTTCATAAGCCTTCCTCGCCCATTGCAGGGCCCCATTCAGATCGCCCTTTATCTCGCCGATGATCGCCATGTTGTAACAGGCCCTCCCAGCCGCTTTCCGCGATGGGTTCCTGGTCTCCTGACTCCAGATCTTGGCGGCGGCGTCCCAGTCACCGGCTCGCGCCATGCGTTTGGCGACGCTGAAACTCCCGCTACCCCGCACATAATAATACCGGGATACCCGCAGGTAATAGGGGACGATGCGTGTCGCATAATCCCCGCCAGCACAGTTGCCGGCCGTTATCACGGCTTCTTTGCGGCTGAGGAAGGCAGAACCGGTGCTAAAAAGGTTACCACCCTGGGAGTTCAACCCCTTGCAGATGACATATTGGTCCAGGATACTTCGCGTAGAAAGGTCATAGATCCTCCACCCGGTCTTCACCTGGGTGTTCACGTTCGATCCCTGGCCCAAGGCCGCTATGTTTAAACCCACCTTGGATTCGGCATCGAAAAGTTCCAGGGAGAACAAGACATCCACATGGTTTTCCTGGCATATTTTTTCCACGGTGTCCCAGGACATAGAAACGGGAAATACACCCGCGCCATAGGACCGTAGATCGAGATTGTTGAGGGCTTTTACGGAAGCGAACCGGTTGCTCCTGATCAATGCGTCCGTGAGACCGGTCACACTGGACCCCGCTCCTGCTGCCTGCAGTTCCCGGCTCTCGAGGCCTAGCGTTCTGTGAATGGCGTCGACCGTCCTGCTGTCATCGGCGGCCCGGCTTCTGTTCACCACCGCCGCTGTCTTCGCATCGGGCGGAAGACTCACCGGCGCCGGCTCCGTCACGGTCAGAGACATCAGATTGGTGGAACTGCAGGAATAACAGACCACTATTATTCCAATGAGGGTTAAAGGTATTTTCATAAGCCTTTCGTTTACCAGGGATATCGGGTTTACCCCTAAATAACGACTAGGGGGAAGATTTTAGTGCCTTTAAGGGCAATAACCGCTTAAAATTCACCCGCCGCTACACTGTATCATAACCGTACACCCCTTGTCCGAAATCGAACAGCAGGCAGGCACCAAACCCGGCAAGGAAGCCCATTTGACGAACGGCATAGCATTTGTCGCTAAAAAGTCCTTCAACCTATCTTTTATGCTCCGTCACTTCTTTCAGATCGCCTGGCGCAACCTGATGAAACGCAAATTATATGGCTTCATCAATATCGCCGGTCTGACCATCGGGATGGCCTGTTGTGTGCTCATTACGCTGTACGTACAAAATGAGCTGTCTTACGACCACTACCATACCAAGAGTGACCGCATCTACCGCGTCACCCAGACGTTCCGAAGCGTTCAGAAGGGCGAGAACCCCGGCCCGCCGTCGCCGCAGGACTTCTGGGTCTGGGGCTGCGCCCCGGTGGGGCCGGCACTCCAGGCCGATTTTCCCGAGATCGAAAAAGTAATCCGTTTCATGAGCCCCTGGAACGTCCTGCTGCAACACGGCGACAAGCGCATCCAGCAGGATAACCTCCTGCCCATGGATTCCACCGCATTTGACGTATTCAGCTGGAAAATGCTGTATGGCGATCCGCATACCGCCCTCATAGCGCCCAAGAGTATCGTGCTAACCAAAACGACAGCGGAGAAATTTTTTGGCAAGGCGGATCCCGTAGGCCAGACGCTGAAGGCCGACAACCAGATCGACCTGCTCGTCACCGGGGTCATGGAAGATGTCCCGCCCAATTCCCAATTCACCTTTAACGGACTGGTCTCCATGTCCACAGCGCGGGAACAGCGGTCGGATATCTTTAACGAGTGGGGCTATGTCGATTTCTATACCTATCTGCTGCTGAAGCCAAACGCGAATATCCAGCGATTACAGGCCAAGGCGGCTGCTTTTGTCAAACGCCACGATCCGGATGATAAAGGATATGTGATCTCGTTTGAAAAGATGACGGACGGTTATCTGCATTCCGCGGCGATCCGCCAGCCGGGTCCTACCGGAAGCCTGACCAATGTGTATTTGTTTTCCTGCATAGCGGTATTTATTATGCTCATCGCCTGTATCAATTTTATGAACCTGTCCACCGCCCGGTCGTTGGAGCGAGCCAAGGAAGTGGGCATAAGGAAAGTGCTGGGGGTACGGCCTTCCCGGCTCATGGGACAATTCCTGGCGGAATCAGTTTTACTATCCTTGTTGGCAGGGATGATGGCACTGCTCCTGGCCGGCGCCGGTATACCGCTCATCGAAAAATTATCGGGTAAAGACCTTGCCGATGTAAGCCTTTTCACCACCCGGATCACGCTGGCGATGGCCGCCTTCTCCGTTGTAGTAGGGATCGTGGCCGGGATCTATCCGGCCTGGTTCCTGTCCGGGTTCAAAGCCATCACGGTACTCAAGGGAAAATTCGATCCATCCGGTAAAGGCATCTCGTTGAGAAAGGCCCTCGTCGTTTTTCAGTTCACCGTTTCCATTGTGCTCATCGCCGGCACGATCATCGTTTATCGTCAGCTGGCTTTTGTCAATCACCACGATCTTGGGTTCCGAAAGGACCAGATGGTGATCATCGATTTCGAGGGCGACGACCAGGTCGAACAGCATATCGAAACGATCAAGACGGCCCTTAGCGCACAGCCCGGCGTCACCTCCGTGGCGGCCTCCCGCGCGGTGCCCGGGGAATTCCTGCCCAACGCCGGTACCCAGATCCAACTTCCCAATGGAGAAATGGGCGGCAATAACCCCTTTATCTACGAGATCGATTTTGATTTCATCCCCACCTATGCCATCCAGCTGATAGCAGGCCGGTCCTACTCCCGCGCGTTTACCACGGACAGCGCTCAATCGATGGTGATCAACGAAGCGGCCGCGAAGCTTTATGGCTATCAGCACCCCGCCGACGCCGTGGGTCGAAAGTTTGACCAATGGGGTAGAAAAGGAACCATTATCGGCGTAGTGAAGAATTTTAACTTCCGCTCGCTCCACCAGGCCGTGGAACCACTGACCCTTCGATACGGATATCCTTATGTGCTCAACCGCATCTCCGTGGCGGTAAAAGGCGACAATGTCCCCGGGACCATCGCCCATCTTAAATCGACCTGGGACAGGCTCGCCCCGCAGCGGCCTTTTATGTATCATTTCCTCGACCAGTCCTTTAACGAACAATACCAGGCAGATTTGCAATTCGGCCAATTGTTCACTTTTTTCTCCTGTCTCTCGATCTTTATCGCCTGTCTCGGTCTGTTCGGTCTGTCCACCTTTATGGCGCAGCAACGCGTCAAAGAGATCGGCATCCGCAAGGTGCTGGGTTCTTCGAAAGGCAGTATCGTCATGCTCTTGTCAAAAGATTTTATCAAGCTGGTCGCCGTCGCCATCGTTATCTCGATCCCGCTTTGCTGGTGGATCATGAACGACTGGCTAAAGGGATTCGCTTATCGTATCCCGATGAGCCCCCTTGTATTCCTGGAATCCGGGCTGATCGCCTTGGCCATAGCCCTGATAACCATGACCTGGCAATCCCTGCGGGCGTCGATGGCCAACCCGGTGCGTTCTTTAAGGAATGAGTAAGGCGGAAATACAGCAGCTGGCACCAATGGATAAAGGTCGGATCAGCGAAATTCATATCTTTACATAAATTCTACTCCGTAGAAGCCTGCAAATGAATTCGTTGGATAAAAGATCTGATAACGAGCCTGCTGCCGAAAGAGAACTGATGCAACGTTGTGTTGAGGGCGACCGCCAGGCGTTCGCATCCTTATACAGCCATTATGCTCCTTTACTATACAAGGCCGTATATCCTCTGACGAATAGATCCAAAGAAGATACCGAGGAAATAATCCAGGAATTATTTGTAAAGATCTGGGCGAAAAGGGATAAGATGTTGACCATCCAATCTTTCCGACCTTTTATCTTTCGCCTGGCCAGGAACAGAGTGATCGATTGGTATAGAAAAAAGGAAACAAAAAAGAGCTATTGCACTTTTTATAGTGAAAATTACCGGGACGAAGCTGTCTCCGTCACAGATGACCTTCTCTACGAAGAATACTATGCCCTTGCGATGGAGGCGATCGCCAAACTCCCATCCCGCCAAAAGCAAATATTTAACCTCCGGCATACGGACGATCTCTCCCTGACCGAGATCGCCGGAGAACTGCAAATCAGCCTCCATGCCGTCAAAAAGCAACTATACCAGGCCACCCGATTTGTAAGGAAATATCTTCATACGCATGGAGAATGGCTTGTTTCCCTGCCTTTCTTGTTTTTTTTGTGAAACGGAGGTATACTTTCTCCTGGTTCATACGAACCTATCTGTAATACCGAATTATGCCGACACAAGCGATCAGGGAACTAATCTTCAAAATTGCCACCGGAGATTATACAAAGGAAGAATTGACGACTTTTCTGGAAGCGGTTAAGAATATGGATAAAGTTTCTTTTATGGAAGCCTACCAGCTTCTATACGAGGAGATCAATAAATATCCCGCTGAAGCAATAGCGCCGGACTTCAAAGACCAATTAGAAAGACGGCTCGATCTATTAGAGGCTGAAACGGATTTTTTATCAGGGAATTTAGCATCGGCGCCGCCTCGGCATAAAATGGTTTTATTTAGAAGAAAATGGTGGAGCTATGCCGCTGCTGCCATCTTCCTGGTTTTCGTGGCCGGCTATTTTTTATTGAATAACCCTAAAAAGCCCCTCCCCATAGCCCAACAACCGGTGAAAAAAGACATACCGGCAGGGCGCCAGGGGGCGATCCTTACGCTATCCAATGGTCACCAGATCGTGCTTGACAGCGCCGGCAATGGAGAACTAACACGGGATGCCGGGGTGCGGGTGATCCGTAAAGGCGGCGAGCTTTCTTATGGTGGAAACACGGATGAGATCCTGTATAACCAGGTCGTTACTCCAAAGGGAAGAAAATGGCAGCTGGCATTGAGCGATGGCACGAAAGTTTGGCTAAATGCAGCATCTTCTATCCGTTATCCTATAAGTTTTGTGGGCAGGGAGCGTATGGTAGAAGTCAGCGGTGAAACCTACTTCGAAGTAGCCCCTGATAAAAACAGACCTTTCAAGGTAAATGTAGCCGGAAAGGGGAATATAGAGGTGCTGGGCACCCACTTCGACGTCAACGCCTACGACGACGAGGAGGCCATGAGGACCACGTTACTGGAAGGCAGCGTGAAAGTGATCCGGGGAAGGAGCAGCAGTTTGCTCAGCCCGGGGCAGCAGGCCGTACTCGCCCGTGGAACAGAGGATATCAAGATCATAAACGATGCCAATATCGACGAGGTAATGGCTTGGAGGAACGGCCGTTTTATCTTCAGCGATATGGGTCTGAAAGCCATTATGCGCCAACTGGCGCGCTGGTATGACGTGGACGTGGTGTATGAAGGTAAGGTACCCGAGATACGCGTCGGCGGAATTATTCACAACGACGTGTACCTGTCCACTGTCATGGAATTCCTGGGCGAGAATGGCGTGCGGTATAAGGTAGAAGGGAAAAAGATCACCATAATGCCTTAACAACAATTTTATAACCAAAAAACAACCATGGGCAGATAACCAACCACTAACGATGTTCATGCCCCCCAAAATAAACCGGAGCCAGATTGCGCCTGACCCCGGGAGATCGGGTCATGAATGAGCCACTCAGTATCAATATGAATGTTTCACTTTAAAACCCAACCTGGCAAAAGTATGAAATGTACTTTACACCGCAAAGCCGTTCCCGGAAGAGGCTTATTGCTAACGAAACTGCTGCTTGTTATGAGAATCACTGCTATTTTTATCCTTGGCGTCTCCTTGCACGTGAGTGCCAATAGCTTTTCTCAAAGCATCACCCTTTGTGCAAAGAAAATTACCATAGAAAAGGTCTTCCGATCGATCGAACAACAGACGGACTTTTCTTTTTTATGGAATGAAAGCGTATTGGACAAATCGCGCGTCATCACCATTGACGTAAAGGACGCCCCTCTATCCACGGTGTTGGATATATGCCTTAAGGGCATGCCTTTGTCCTACCGCATTATGGATAGGGTCGTCCTTATACAATTGACCCGCGTCATCCGAATCGAAGACAGCATCCGCTCTGTCCTGCACCCTAATGCCGATGTGCATGGAAAGATCCTCAATGAAAATGGTGAGCCCCTGGTGGGGGCAACGGTCGCGGTCAAAGGAACGACGATCACCGCTCTGACCGACGATCACGGGAATTTTCATATCAACACCGGTGAGCAGGTCAACCCCATCCTTCAGGTCAGCTTCGTCGGCTATCTGGTGGAAGAATACCCGCTCAGAGGCCGCGATAACTTTACGATCAAGCTCCGCCAGGACATCCGGTCGTTGGGCGATGTTGTGGTCGTAGGCTATGGCGAACAAAGGAAGAGGGACGTTACAGGGGCTATCAGCACCGTAAAAGCGGAAGAGATCGCCAAAAGGCCCATCACCAGGGTCGAGCAAGCCCTTCAGGGAACGACCCCGGGGGTAGCCGTTCAAAGCGCCAACGGTATGCCAGGAACCCCGCTGAGCGTGCGGATCAGGGGAGTGAACTCGATCACCGGTTCCAATGAGCCACTTTACGTGATCGACGGATATATCGGGGCCAATCTCTCATCGATCAACCCTTCCGATATCGAATCCCTGGAGATACTGAAAGATGCTTCCGCCACCGCCATCTATGGTTCAAGAGCGTCTAACGGGGTGGTCATCATCAGCACGAAGACCGGTCACGATGGGGCTCCGCGTCTTAATGTCGGCGCCTGGGTGCAGAAAGACGAAATGCCGAAATACCTGAAACTCATGGACGCCTACGATTTCGCCGTTACCGTCAATACCCAGATAGCAAATACATCCCCCGCACCTCCGGCCTTCTCCGCCGCCCAATTGGATGGCTTCAAGACCAACCCGGGAACGGACTGGCAGAAGGCGGCTACACGGAAACCCATCGTAGATAATTATGAGGCGTCCATATCGGGCGGTTCACCGAATTCGAAATATTTCTTTGCTTTCGATTACCTCAATCAGCCGGGTATCCTGCTGAACCAGTATTTTAAAAGGGCTAGTGT
>Ga0210396_10001420_pt1 | contig 26010 bp, 28 predicted proteins | sample IncBWH17OmetaG_FD_155466 | JGI IMG/M metagenome (GOLD analysis project Ga0210396, IMG submission 155466) | Forest soil microbial communities from Barre Woods Harvard Forest LTER site, Petersham, Massachusetts, United States - Inc-BW-H-17-O ... | reverse complement strand
TCAGCCTCTTCCCCAGGTTAACCAAAATCAAATTAAACAACCATTTCATCAGCAATTACCTCCTCAGCAACCTATACCACCAAGGGGTAAAATTGATTCAAGTAAATAGGTTATTTATTATTTAAAGGATTTATAAGCTTTAACAATCCTTCAGCAATCTTCACCATTCCTAGTACATCAACGTGACAATATTCAAATAACGCTCTCCTGGTCAATATTTGTTCTTCTAGCGGTAAAGAATTAAAATTTGAATAAGCATTCATTGCCATTGTTCCGTCCTTTATATCTAGTTTGCCATAAGAAAGTTCTTCCGGGCTAACAAAACAAGGTAATACAGATTTTAAGCTTGCGCTGCCTTTCATCATGGGATGATAATAGTATCTCTTGGCAAACGGATATAACAAGTCCACAATGCGGCTAACACGTTGTTCTATCTCACCTTCAAATTCCGGATAATCTTTAGCAAGCTCATTTAACCTAGCAATTTCAAATTTCTCATTATACACTATAATGTTCTCATCTCCTTCGGTTTGTTTAAGTAAATTTATCAAAAAGGATTTCCGGGGATCACCTCCCCTAGAAGCAATAAACTCACGTCTATCAATTTCTCCGTCAGCCTCACGGCAAATGACACAAAATTGAAAACAGATTTGTTGATAAGGTCTTGTACCAACATATTCTGGAATTCCTTTCATATAAGATTCGAAATCCATCCAGTATGTTGTGTTATGCATTTTTAACGTCTCTAGGAATTCCTGTAATTTATCCTTTTTCAATCTCGGTTTACCAGTTTTGTAGGCTTCAACCTCAATCCATTGATTTTCTGATAACTCTATAGATTTCGTTAATTGTTGAGGCTCAATAATTCCATTGTCAATCAAATTAAAAGCTTTGTTTTTATTGATTCTTGACAAGTCCAAAACAGTAGTTTCGGGCATATCTTTCCAGCAATAATCATAAAATGTACAAGTATTTGGCTCAGTACATACTTTTGATACTTTAACCGGTGGACATTTACTTCCTTCTGCCAAAATGGATGAAAATTTCAGCAGATAATTCTTGATCATAACCTGAGCTTCAATAATCCGATGGGTAATATTTTCAACCCTAAATAATTGTCCAATATCAATTTCTTCATCCCTTACATATTGGTTATTAATATAAACTATATAAGTTTCAATTTTGGGACCTTGATAATCACTATTTTTGAGGACGTAGTATTGGAAAGCTATATGTTATTAACTCCGGATATTTAAGAATACGATTGTTTATTAACTCTTCCAGTATACACATGTTGGCGACCAGCTCACCAACTAATCTATAATGAAAATTATCATATTCCTTTTTCCTTTCCTCAAACGTATCCATTGCAGCAATAACTTCAGGACTTAGTTTGATTGAGCTTAACTTTCCCATTGTTTTAATTTTTTTACTTTGGAGGCATTTTTAAAGTAACGCAACCTTCATAGTATCTCAAATCCGGATAAATATTCCGTTGCTTTGATGTATCCGGTGGGCTCTTTCTTAATGGTAAGTCTAATGTGACTCCTGGGATTTTTTTTATCAAATCAAAGGGTATATAGTTTACTAATAAGCCGCCAGTTTTATTTTTAACTACAAAAGGCGATACATGAATATGAAAATAGCTGGTCAAATAAAACTTGAATTTACTGCTAATGACATTAGATATATAATTGTTGAAAAAGACGAGGAAATTCCCAATATGTTAAATGAGGTAGAAAGCATTTTTGGCAAAACAACATCTTTTAATGACCTTAAACTATTAGGGACCAGGCTTTTATCTATGGAGCAGATAATGGGTGATTTGTAGTCTTTTTAACAACTTTATGGAAGTCTAGCCATATTCCCAAACGTACTGGCCTTTAGACACCTTGGCTAAAGTATAGATGTGCCAACCACAGTGTTGATAATTCTATTGTTATTTATTGTTAATAGGTCTTAGCCAACCCTAAAAAGCAAACCCTGCCATATTTAAATGGCAGGGCAGGTGTTAAAAGAAAAGAAGTAATGAAATAGCTTACTGTAAAACTATCTTTGACGAGCTTGTGTAATGATGATCGGCGTCATAGAACTTCAGGAAGTAAACGCCCGCAGCTAAGTCGCCCCTTGAAATTTCATATTGGGAAGAAGTACTGGTTAATGACCTGATCTTTTCTCCCATTGCATTATACATTTCAATATAGTGTTCTCCTTGTGTGCTGAAGAGTACAGTGGCCATATCTTTAAATGGGTTAGGATAAACAAGTATCAGATCATGCGGTTGGGTGGTTTCATCAATGCCTGAAACGTAGCCGCCAATAATAAGGATGCTGGTTGGGTTTGCACCGTTTGTATCGCTAAAACTAAGTAGAACAGAGTCTTTGTTAGTTACAGTATTATAACTAAATAATACTCCATAACTATATTGGCCACCAATTGAAGTTGTACCATACAGAATAGTGCCTGTACTGTCAAATACCGGGGAGCCTGTTGGGTTTGCACCATTGGCGCCTGTAAAGTTCATGAGCGGTTTTTCTTTATTGGTACTGGGGTCAAAACTGAATAGTACTCCATCACCTTGTTTACCGCCAAAATAGGTCATGCCATAAAGTAAACCATTGGTCCCCTGGGCCAGATTTCCGTATGGAGCTTCTCCACTGGTGGAGTCATTAAAACTATAAATGGCTTTATAGGCTTTTGTTACAGTATTGAAACTGAAAATAACACCATCATAGTTTGCACCTCCACTGTATGTCATACCATAAAGCAGGCCGTTATTAGCCTCCATCAATCCACCATAAGGAGAGAACCCGATATTGTCTGTGAGATTTACAAGTACGCTGTCTTTGCCCGTTGCAGGGTTATAATAAAAGAGAACACCTTCATAATTGCTACCTCCTTCAGGAGTCATTCCATATATTAAACTATTCGAAGCCTGGAATAAATTGCCTTGAGGATAGGAACCAAGTATATCACTAAAATTTACTGCAACGGCTTGCTTATTTGTTGTAGGGTCAAAACTAAATAGTACCCCTTCATTATTACTTCCGCCATATTCTGTCATTCCGTAAAGCAAGTTATTAGAGCCCTGAATAAGCCCCGAGTAAGGGAATTGGCCTGATATACTATCGAAACTATAAAGTGTTGAACTGGCACCGTTTGTTGGGTTAAAGCTAAAAATGCTTCCGTAGAAATTAGTACCACCTAATAAAGATAGTCCGTAGAGAAGCCCATTCTTAGCCTGTACAAGTGAATTGTTATTAGTTACGGTACCACTAAAATTAAGCAGAACACTATCCTTATGTGTTACAGTATTGTAACAGAAAAGCACCCCATAACCATAGTGCCCACCGCTGAAGGTCATTCCATAGAGCAATCCATTTGAATCGAGCACCATGCTTCCATATGGATAAGCGCCATTATTTCCATTGAAATCAAATACAACACTATCGATACCTGAAACCGGGTCGTAGCAAAATAATGTTCCGTAGTTGCTGTATCCTCCAGCTTCTGTCATGCCATATAATAATCCATCTTTTGCCTGTATCAGGCTTCCGTCAGGGTAATCGCCTCCAATGTCATCAAGGCTTAGAAACATGGTAGTGTCTAATCCGTTAACCGGGTCAAGTGCAAACATTACTCCTCCATCATTATTGCCGCCCTGACTTACCAGGCAATACAGCATACCATCTTTTGCCTGCATTATAGAGTTAAAATATGGATACCTTCCATGCACACTATCAAAATTAAATATTACGCTATCGTATGCTGTTGCAGGATTTATGCAGAACAGCACTCCATCATTTGAAGTATTGCCTTCGTAAGTCATGCCGTAAAGTAGTCCGTTAGATGCTTGCATTAAAGTGCCATCGGGCGATACACCATCATAATATTGGAAGTCATGCATTATAGAGTCTTTACCTGTTGCAGGGTTATAGGTAAATATCACCCCGTCTTTATAAAGACTATCGCCGCCCCAGCTGGTCATTCCATATAACCATCCATTCTTTGCCTGAATAAGATTCCCAAGTGGGTTAGCACCATTGGTAGTATCATCGAAATTTAAGATTATACTATCCTTACCTGTATTAATGTTGTAGCTGAAGAAGACTCCGTTATTTGATATTCCACCACTGTCTGTCATGCCATATAGCAGGCCATTTGATGCTTGCAAAAGACTCCCGGCAGGATAGGAGCCATTAGGTCCGGTAAAACTGATAATAACGCTGTCTTTTCCATTTTTCGGATTATAGCAAAATGCAGTTCCATACCCTTTGGTTCCGCCATACCAGGTCATTCCATATAGTTTACCATTGGTAGCTTGTATGAGATTACCCAATGGGTTGCCGTATGTTAATTGAAGTTTTTTACCATTTAAGTGAACAGGAGTATGATCGGTACCGGTTCCAATGTCATATGAAAATACTACGCCGAATCCTTTATTACCACCTCCGGATGTCATTCCGATTCCTTTGCCCGCAGCGGCCATAGCCTGGTGGCTATTGTGTTGTGCATTTACATATAATGCAGAAATCAAGAAAATTACGATTAGATTCAGGGTTCTTTTCACGTAAGTTTAAATTAAGTTGTTAAAAGATAAATTCAGAAAAATAAAAATAGTAAAAATTGTAATGCAGGGTTTAAACCCTAACACCAATCACAAGAATGTCATCTATTTGTTCATCTCCGGCTTTCCAATTCTCAATAAAGGCAGACAAGTGTTTCTCTTGTTCAGGCATTGGCAGGTGGCAAATGTCAAGTATTAATTCTCTGAATTTTTTTGTGGTTAATTTCTTTTTCTTTTCACCTCCAAATTGATCGGCATAACCATCTGAAAAGATATAGAAAGAGTCGCCTCGTTGCATTGCCAAAGAATGATTTTCAAAGGTTTGGTCTTCTTCCGAAAAACCACCTATTGACCTTTTAGTAGCCTTAATTTCTTCAATTTCTTTTGATGTTTTCTTTACCAACCATAAAGGCCGGTTGGCCCCCGAGTAATTAAGATTAACTCCAGTCGAATTGGGAAGTAAAGAGCAAATTGCCACATCCATACCATCGCGTGTGCTATCTCTGTCGTTCGATTGGTGCAGTGAGGTTTTTATTCCCCTGTTTAAGAGCTTTAGAATATCACCTACATGCTGCGTTTGTTCTACAGCATCATTAAGTTTCTCCCAGCCGATCATGCTCATAAATGCACCAGGTACTCCATGCCCGGTACAATCTACTGCGGCAATAAATTTCGTCTCGTCCTTTTTTGCGAAGAAATAAAAATCGCCACTTACTATATCTTTAGGTTTGAACAGAATAAAACTTTCCGGTAAATTCCTTTGTATTTCTTTTTCATTTGGTAATATAGCTTGTTGTATACGTTGTGCATAATTTATACTATCTGTAATTTCATGGTTCTTGGTTTCAATAATAGTATAAGCAGCTTCAATTTTTTTGTTTTTAATATCTAATTCTCTATTGGCTCTTTGTTTTTGTAAATTGCTGCGATAAGCTAAAATGGCAAAGCCAATAACTAATAATAATATCCCCAGAACGGAGTAAATAACTATTTTTTGCTTATTGACCTCTGCTGCTTGTAAAGCATCTTTTTTATCTTGTTCTGCCTTTTCAGCTGCCTGTTTTTTCTCGAAATCATAATTCATTTCGGCCTGTACAGTTTTCTTTGTGTTTTCTTTATTAAACAAGCTATCTTGGTAGGCGATGTAGTCTTTAAAGTATTCAAGTGCCTGATGCGGCTTGCCAACAAGCTCCATAGTATTACTTAAGGTTTGATAGGAGGATGCTATACCATCAAGAGAACCTATGTTCTTGGCAATGTCAAGGCTTTTATTTTCGTATTCAAGTGCCTTGGGATAATTTTTTTGCAAGAGGTAAACCTGGCCAATCCCATCCAGACAATTGGCTACTCCATCTTTATTGCCAATTTCCTGGAAGATGGAAAGCGATTTATTAATATAGTCAAGCGCTTTTGGGTAATCTTTTTCATAGTCGTAAATGCCCCCTATATTTATAAGTGAAGTTGCAATGCCATTTTTGTCGCCATGTTTTGTTCTGATTGCTAGCGCTTTAAAATTCTCTTCTAAAGCTTTGGGGTAATTCCCCGATAGGCCATATGCTAAACCAATATTGCTTTCAGCATCAGCAATATTAGCGGTATCTTGTTTTTTCTGACTTAAAACTAAGGCATGTTTATATTGTTCAAGAGCTTTGCCATAATCTCTTTGGTTGTTATATACGTTCCCAATATGCTGATATGCATATATCATATTGCTGGTATCTTTCAGTTCCTCTAATACCTTTAAAGCATTCAAATGCTCTTCGAGTGCCTTAGCATTATTGCCCTGGTTTGCATAAACACTGCCCATGTTATCATGCACCATAGCAATGCCGTGCTTATCCTGTATTTCTTCGTATATTTTCGAGGCTTCCAGAAAATAGCCAAGGGCAAGCATGTATTCACTTTCTTCATTATAAACAAAACCTATTCGTTTAGTTGAACTTGCCACGCCGCTTTTATCCTTTAATTGTTTCCTTATAGTAAGGGCTTTAGAGAAATATTCGAGTGCTTTTTGGTAATTGCCCAGATCTTCATAAACACTGGCTACCTGTGTATATGCCAAAGCTATACCACGCTGGTAATCTGCAGTAATGCCTAATTTCAGCGCTTCACGAGCCAATGAATCAGCCATAGGATAGTTTCCTATGTTCTCGAATTCATAACTCATTTTATTTAAATTATATACCCGTAATGTATCGTTGGTGGATTTTTTCAGAGCCAGTGCCAAAGAATCTATCTTCTGGTTCTGAGCTACTAATGAAGAGCAGAGAAACGATGTAATTACAACTACTTTAAAGAAAAGAGATATAAGCTTACAGGGGTTGAGCATTTGTTGTATAAAAGTCTATAAAAGTAAATTTTTATTGCTTCTCTAAGCGATTACAGTAATGAGCATATTTAATATGGTGTTAATTTTGCTTTCATTTGTGTGATTTGTTTAGTTTTGAAGCCAATTTTAAATAATAATTGCTTTTCTTTAAAAGTAGATTTCACCTTATAAATAATAGACCTTGAAAAAAATATTTTTCTTAATAATTGCCGGTATTAGTTTGAGTCATTTTGGTTGGGGTCAGGCCCAAATTGAAGTTAAAAGCTCTGATGAATGGGCTCGTGTGAAAAATGATACCACATTTATACTAATGGATAGTGTAGATGACACAAAGAATGATGTGTATAAAAAAGTATTTACTAATAACTGGAAGTTATCTCACATACAGTTTATTGATGTAGCTGATTTTGAAAGAAATCTTTCCCCGAATGCTTCATATATCTCATTAGTATACCCGGTAACTGATGCACAAATTGGCTTGACCGCGTCTAAATACAACCCTGCTATACCTGATGCAGCTAATGAACTGATGATGGCCAATGAGGAAACATTTAACCTGATGGCCTTTAAATTATGGACTTGCAATGACCGCTATTTCAAGAAGCAAAACAAATGGAATATGAGTTTTGTTAAGGAAATTGCCGCAGTTAAGCTGTATGCTGATATGACAAGTATTATTATAGCCGATAAACAAAGCCACAGTGCACCAAAAGCTGATGCAAAAGAATACGCAACCAAAATGCAGGAAGCAGGTGGTTCTGTATCTGCACCATATGTAGAAGGTGAAGGTGCCTATATTTTTAACTGGGGACCTGGTATTGTAAAGAATTATCTGCAAATTTTTGCCCAACTGCTTAGTACCGGCGTAAACGGTGGTATTGTAGTAAATAGTGATAGTGTCAGAAAAATAAAAAATGACACACTTTTTGTTCCTGAATACGTAAAATACTACCCTCTAGGTAATGGTAAAAATAAGGAGCGCCCTATCGATGAACTGTTTAAGGACTATTCGCTACCGTATTCTGTTGTTTCAATAAGCGATTTGAATAATAAGATACTTCAGACAAAGAAAAACATGTATTACATGTTATATATACGTAATACTAACCCTACTGTGTATATAATAAATGGCCTTACGGGTGAAGTAGTGTATGCCAAAAAAATATTGGCAGATGAATTACAACCTGATGATATTTCTAAAATATTTAAACTGGTAACCAAGAAATAAATACTAAGTATAGTTACCCAAGTAGTTCTTCTTCTTTTATTCCTAAGGAGCCTATACTATAAACTTCTTCGTTAAGTACCATTAATGGAACTTGAGATATGAATGTCATCTTTCCTGCAATACCACTTAATATATTATGTAAAAATGATAAGTTTTTACGTACAATTATCAGCATAGATGCTTTCTGGCTTTTTACATGATCTTCTAATTCTTTAGCAACATCGTTGCCATTAAGGGTAATAGCAGAAATATTTTTGTATCCTGAAGCTTTTATTAATTCTTCAGTTTTTGTCAGCGAGGATATAGCGTTATCTTTAGGAGTAGATACATGCACTATTTGTATTTGAGCATTGAAAATTGAAGCAAGGTTTGCTAATTTTTCTAATAAGCCGGTGTCGGGCAGGGTAGGCCCGGTTGCTACTATAAGTTTTGTAATTGCGTTAGACTCGGCGTTTTCAGGTATTGCTAATATTGGCATTTTAGCTGTTTTAATAAGTTTTTGGATCATGCTCCCCAATAAGCCCTTTTTTAATCTTGAGGCATCTGTAATGCCCAAAATAATAATACTTGCCTTGTTCTTTTTGGCTGCATTCAATATTTCATCCGAACCTTTATCAGAACTAACTATTCCCATACAGTTCAAATGGGTTTCAGCTGTAATTCTTTTACACTCTGCATTAATTGCACGTTCATGTACTTTTTGCTCAGCTTTATCACTTCCGCAAGCATTAAAGAGCACTAAGTTGGCTTGCATTTTCTTTGCAATACCTATGGCGTATTTTGTTGCATTCTCGGCAGCCTTTGAAAAATCAGTGGCTATAAAAATTGTATACATGGTAATATTATTTATAAATGTTTTAAAGGGCTTCTATTTCTTCAGATGCGGTATTCATTTCACTACCGGTAGTGTTTTCCTTTTCAAGTGTCCACATATCGGTTGCGGTTGTTGCCAGCCAGGTATCGCCCGACTTTCGGAATACTCTGATAGTTAATCCAAAAGTATCATTGAAGCCTTGTTCCAGGTCATTAACTGTCATTTGCGATAAAATAGTTAATGTCCCTTTAGAGTGCACGGTTCTGCATTGTCCAATTGTTTTACTAGGACTAACTATTAATTTTTTTGGAGATGCTCCACCTGCGGTGGGTGGCTTAGAGAAGAACTCTATTTTAAGAAATGGAAACATTTGTGAGAAGGACTTTTGCAAAGCATATATCTTTCTATGATCGTTTATGGTGATTTTCATAACCTGTTTTTATTATTCGTGAATACTGAGTAATGGGACTTTTGTGTGAAATGCCATTTTTTTAGTGGCACTTTGGTGAAAGAGTTTTTGAAAGAAAGGATAGTTATGCGGTATCATAACAAGCATATCTACATTGTTCCTCGCTATAAAGTTGTTTGTTTCTTCCGGTAAATCATCTCCCGTAGGATAATAAATAGAATGCTCCATCGACCCTAAAGAGTTCTCAAGGTTTACTTCGGCAACAGCTTTCCGGTATGTAACAAGTTCAGCACGTTTCAAAACATCAAATACCAATACCTTAGCATTGAAAAGGTTTACAAAATCCTTAAATTTTTCAACTACCGTATCGGAAATTGTTGCACTATAATCGCATGCTAATGCAATTTTTTCCGGTTTTCTGAATTTCACATCTGAAGGGATGGTAAGAACAGGGCATTTTGCTTTTTTTATAACCGTTGTTGCATTACTTCCAAAGAACCCTTTTGATTTCCCTTCACCTATTAATCCCATTATAACCAAGTCAGGGTTGAGTTCTTCCATCATTAAAAGTATTTCTTCAACAACAAACCCGGCTCGTGTCACCATTTCTGTTTTTACCTCAGGGTATTTCAGGGTCAATTCTTTGTTGAAATCACTAAGGCGCTTTACACTTTCTTTTTCCACTTCTTCCAGGGGGATCATAATTACAGGAACATCAGCTACAGGTACTGGCACTGAATAAGCATGAAAAAGAAGGAGTTTTGCCTTTGAATACTTTGCGAATTCTGCTGCAAATTCTGCCGCATTTTTGGCTGTGGTAGAAAAATCTACAGGTACAAGGATGGTTTTCATTGGTATAGGATTATAAGATTGTTTTCAGGAACTTAATGAATGACCACATACGGTCTACAGATACAATATCCCATTGGGATGGGATTACAAGTAAAAAGATAAGCAAGGCAAGCCTTGGGAAAATGTGCTTCATATCCCACATAGGTTCAACTATACCCATAGCGAAAGCTGCAAAAAGCAAATCAAGGCCTAGGAAGTAAAGACAATAATATTTAATAAAACCAATTATAAGAAATGCTCCGCCTATTAACTCAACATATGAGGTGAAATAAGCACCAATTACACTAATGGTGTTTGGGATACCTTTATCTGCAAGCGGAGTATGAATAGTTTCAATTACTTTTTTAACTCCTACCCTGAAGACCTTATCATAACCCTGTAACATAAAGGTTATTCCAAGAAAGACCCGTGCCAAAAGCGCCACGTTCACTTCATTTGTATTTACCGGTAGCATTTGCATGATATTTAATTTAAGCAAAGTTATTATCGCCTTTTAGGCATATAAATGATATTTCTCAGTCCTTTTAGTGATTGTCATCATAAATAAATTCCTGTTTTTCCACGAACATTATATGTATTATTTCTTGTTCTTTTCTTCCTCTTTTACTTCTGGCATAACAAGTACTGGTATAGTTGAATGTCTTATAACAAACTCAGCAACACTACCCATTAAAAGATGTTGTAATCCTGTTCTGCCATGAGTACCCATTATTATCATATCGGCCTTCTTGCTTCTGGCTATGTTCCTTATTTCATATTGTGGAATACCTTCTTCTGTTAAAGTTGAGATTTTGTCATAGGGGTTTTCTTTCACAATTTCACTTACCGTTAGTTCAGCTTCTTCCTGGTATACTTTTATCATTTCAGAATCAATTATGCCGTTTACCGCTGTAGAGCTTACTGCATTTGTCATGTCTATTATACACAACACAATTACTGACGCAGATAATTGTTTCGCAAGCTCTATACCGTTTTTTGCTGCATTTTTTGAGCATTCGCTGCCGTCAACAGCAATAAGTATGTTTTTGTAGTTCATGTTGGTTAAATTTATTGTTTGTATTCAATCACAAAAGTAGGCTCACCAGGGCCTACGCCTTATGAGGACTCTCATTGCAGGGTATGATTTGTATCATGTCGTTTAAAAAGCATCGTTCTTAAACTTGGCGATAAGAAGGAAGTGGAATGATTAGTGGTCGGTATATTAATTATAGATACTTGGTAATATGATATTAATCATGTCCAATTATGCCACAACTCATTTTCTTTACCCAAAGAATGGTGGAATTTTGTATCTCGTTATTACAGGATTATGACAAAGAAGAAGAATAAGAATCAAAAATTGAGGGTATTGGTGCCTACAGATTTTTCGGGGCATGCTTTAAATGCAGGGATATTTACAATTGAATTATTGAAAAATACATTAGGTGAACTTATTTTGGAAAATGTTTTTCAGGTTCCGAAAGAGAATACGGGAACTTTGATTTCAGTGAATGATATTATTATCAGAGAATCAGAAGAGAGGCTCAAAAAAGAGCAGGCGCTTCTTAAGTTGAAAAAGGAAAAAATTGAAGTTACAACTCAATCAGAAGAGGGTAACCCAATTAATGCAGTAAAAAAAGCTTTTAAGAAAACTCAGGCAAACATGCTTGTAATTGGCCATAATTCAAAAATGGATAGATTTTCATCTACATTCATTAGCCAACCAGAGTATTGGCCAACACTTTTGGTACCTGGTAATACCACTAATAAAATATCTAAAGAGGCAATTGTAATTTCTACTTCCGTATCTATAAATGATGGTATAGGTGTTGGACCTGAATTTGCAGAAATTGAGAAACGATATAGGGATAGTGCGCATTTACTCTACTTTACTAAAAACAGTACGGTTGAGCATTTAAAAGCAACGGTAGAAGCATTACTAAAAAAACATAAAAAAATTGGAATGCTAATTTTTAATACAATAAAGGGTGATAGGCTTGAACAAGCTATTAAAGAACATCAGCTCGATTCTGTTTTCTTCTCTCACCCTGTCTTTTTGTTGTCTAATAATGGAGAATAAGGGTGAATTTCATACTGGTATAAGTGATTCTAAAAAAGAGCTATCTTCGTTCTATACTAAGGAGAAGATAGAAATGCCCGATAAAAGTTTTGGTAGCGATATTAATCAGGTTTATAGGTTGTTGTTTGAAACAGCAGCCGAAAGCTTGCTTATTGTAGATAAGCAAGGGCTTATTCAGCTTGTTAATCATCGTACAAACGAAATGTTCGGGTATGATGGTAAGGAGTTAATTGGGCAGCCAATGGAAATATTATTACCCGATAAGTACCGAAAAAGCCATGTGGCAAACCGCGATAGTTATACCAAGCATCCAAAACGCAGGTCTATGGGCATGGGTATGGATCTTTGGGGTAAGCGTAAAAATGGTACAGAGTTTCCTGTTGAAGTTAGTTTGAACCACTTTGAGGCTAATGACAAGTTGTTTGTAATGGGGCTTATTACCGATATTACCGAGCGCAGAAAAGCTGAGGATCATATTCGTAAATTGAATGAAGAATTAGAGAATAGGGTAGAGAAAAGAACCCAGGAACTTGAGGAGAGCCAAAAACTTTATAAAATAGTAGCTCGTAACTTCCCTGATGGAACTATTAATGTATTTGATAAAGACCTGAATTATGTGTTTGTGGAGGGAATGGAGCTCTTTAAATATGGAGTTACAAGCGAAAAACTTGTAGGTACCAGTTACCTGGCCCGCTTACCTGAAGATGTCAGAGATTTTATGAAAGAAAAATTGCTTGAAGTATTTGATGGTAAAAATAACGCAACCTTTGAAGTAAGTGTTAAAGACCGGCATTACTCTATGAATGTTGTGGCATTGCATAATACTGAAGGTAATATAGAACAGATATTATTGGTTGAACGTGATTCTACTTTGCAAAAGAAGAGCGAAGAGGAAATGAGGAAGACACTTAATAAGGAAATACAATTGAATGAGTTGAAATCACGATTTGTGTCTATGGCATCGCACGAATTCAGGACTCCGCTTGGAGCCATTCTTTCATCTACCTCTCTTATTGAGGAATATCTGGGGCGCAAAGATTCAACTATTGATTATGTGCGTGAGAAAAGTGAAAAGCATATAAAACGTATTAAGTCTTCTATTGGTAACCTAATCAGCATCCTTAACGACTTCTTATCACTCGAAAAGCTTGAACAAGGTAAAGTTGAGTCGAAACCGGTATTGTTTAGCCTTACAGAATTCTCTAAAGAATTAATAGAGGATATGCAACCTATATTGAAAAAAGGGCAGAGGATAGAATATGAACATAAGGGAGAAGGTAATGATGAGGTGTATATTGACCAGCAAATGTTCAGGAATATAATTTTCAACCTGCTTTCAAATGCAAGTAAATATTCTCCTGAGAATACATTGATAGAATATTGTGCTACTAATGTAGCAGGCGGTATTGAGGTGAGTATTACAGACCATGGGATGGGAATACCTGATGATGATAAGGTTCATTTATTTGAGAGATTCTTCAGGGCGAAAAATGCTACTAATGTTCAGGGTACAGGCCTTGGGCTTAATATTGTAAAAAGATATGTTGACCTGATGGGAGGAGATATATCTTTTACTACAAAAGAGGGCGAGGGAACAACATTTAAAATAGCTGTACAAAATTTAAAACCGTAAATAACATGAAGAAGATTCTCCTGATAGAGGACAACCTGGACATGAGAGAAAACACCGCAGAAATGCTCGATTTGGCCAATTATGTAGTTGTTACTGCTGAAAATGGCAAGATTGGTGTTGAAAAAGCAAAGCAGGAAAAACCTGATCTTATTATCTGTGACATTATGATGCCTGATTTGGACGGGTACGGAGTTTTGCATATGATAAGTAAGGACCCTGAAATTGCAGGCACACCTTTTATTTTTCTTACAGCAAAAGCAGAAAAAAGTGATATGCGTAAAGGAATGAACCTGGGCGCTGATGATTATATGGTGAAACCTTTTGATAAGGTTGAACTGCTTAATGCTATCGAGACACGTCTGAAACGCAATGAATATTTTAAAAAGAACTATTCCCGCGATTTAAGTGGCTTGGTGCAATTTGTTGATGCAGCAAGTAAGTTTAGTTTGCCAAGCAATGTATCAACTAATTATAAGGTAAGATCATTCCAATTAAAGGAATCATTGTACCATGAAGGAGACGAACCTAATTTTGTTTTTTTTGTAAATAAAGGGAAAGTGAAATCGTGGAGAATGAGCGCTGACGGTAAGGAGCTTATAACCGGTGTTTACAGTAAAGGTGACTTTTTTGGATTTAATTCAATATTGGAAGGCAGTAATTACCAAGACTCAGCAACTGCGCTTGAAGATACCGAAGTGGCTTTTATTCCAAAGAACGATTTCCTTTCTTTAGTATATTCTAAGCAGGAAGTATCTGCCAGATTTATAAAAATGCTGGTAAATAATATAAATGAGAAAGAAGAACAATTGCTTAGCCTTGCATATAATTCGGTAAGGGGTAGGGTAGCTGATGCATTAATGAAATTGCAGAAGAAATTCCAACCAAGTACAAACCTTAGTTTTTCTCGTGAGGATTTGGCTAATATGGTAGGTACTTCAACGGAAACCCTTATTCGCACGCTTTCTGACTTTAAACATGAGAAAATGATTGAGATAGATGGACGGGATGTTAAGATTCTAAATGTTCCAGGACTGGAAAGAATAAGAAAGTTCTCTTAAAAAAGGTACGTTAATGGCCCTATAGAACGCATTCCCGAAAAGGAATGTGTTTCTTATTTACTGGAATACCACACATTGATATGATGTAAATCATTATAAAGACGTGACAAGTATCATTTCAAAAACATAATAACGGATGTAGGTTTGTTGTATAAATTAAATCTATATGATTATGAAAATGAATATCCATATTGTCGCCGGAGTATTAGCGGGAGGGCTGTTGTTAAATCCTTTAGTAAGTACTTCATCATTTGGCCAGACTACTGATTCTACTGCTGCAGAACAGCCATTTGTTAACCAACCACAAGGAGGAGCTGAAAAGTTTTTACTGGCAGGAGAGGTTTCAACGTTATGGCAAAGCAACCAAATACATGGATTACCATCCACAAATAGTTTTGGTGCAGATCCACTGGGTTTAATGTTAATGCCATTGGTAAAGATTACTGATAGGTTATTCCTTGATGTCCAGGTTGCTGTTACTGCAAACCCTGCTCCAGGAGGAGGGGCAAGTGCCAGTTTGAATGAGGCTATTATATACTATAAGCTTGTTTCAGGTGTAAATGTATTTGCCGGTAATTTTCAACCGAGGTGGGGTTTATACGAGGGAATATTAGATGATTTTACTAATAGATATTGTTCTACCCCGGTTGGAATGGGTATAGGTGCAGCAACTGAATCTGGTGTTGGAATACAAGGTGGTTTGCAAACCGGTTATTCAAAGTTAAGTTACCAATTATATATTGCAAATGGCCCGCAACTAATAGTTGATAGTACGGGAGCACAAAACGGGCAATTGAATTATGGTAACTATACTGATAATAATAAAAGTAAAGCTATTGGCGGGTCATTAGGGTTCCTGCCTTTTTCAAATTCAAATCTCGAAATTGGTGTTTCAGGTCAATATACTCCTAAAACAGGTGATGCCGGCACTGCTTTTGAAAATATAAGCAGTACATCTTATGCCGTGCATTTAAATTACTACCATGTTTTTAATCCACTAATGGTAAGATTGCAGGGACAATATGAATATACCCAAACACAAGGATTCGATTTATATACCAATTCATCAGATACTGCTCTTCTTGTTCCTAAATTTACCAATCAGTTAAGCGGCTGGTATGGTGGAATTACATTCCGTTTAAGTGGTTCTGAAAGTATGTTTTTAAGTAACTTAGAATTAGGTGGCAGGTTGAGTAATTTAACTATGCCTAAGGATGCCCTCTGGGGTGGTAATCCAATAAACCAAACCACAATATGTTTAACATATTGGTTCACTTGGAAAACACCATTGAATATTGCATATGATATTTATACCCAATCAGGTAGCCCTACCCAGACAGCTCTCACTGTAAGAGGCATGTGGTTTTTCTAAAATAACACCCTAAGAGATAAAAATATATAACACCCTAATACAGATATTATGAAAAACAGAATCGGAATAAAAACAACCTTGATCGCAATAACTATAGCGATAGCATCAACACTAACAATTAACGGGTGTAAAGTACCTGAAGGAATTGCATCAAAATCAGGTGCACAATTATGGGGCGAAAATTGCAACCGTTGCCATAATGCCCCCGACCCACATACATTTAGTGATGATCAATGGGATGCAGCTGTAGAGCATATGCACCAAAAAGCAATACTTACAGATGTTGAAACTAAAAAAATAGTTGAGTTTCTGAAGTCAGCTAACTAATAAGTAAGATGGATTTAGGCTAAAGGCCCTGAGTGATCAGGGCCTTTTTTATTGGTATATGTTAGTGCTTAGTTCATAGCAGAAGGGGATTTGCACATGAAAGTGCAAAGAATTTAAACGAGTTATATAATGTGGAGTTTTCTTTTGTTAAATTACTTTACTGAAGATTTGCTTTTCAGGTGTATTCCTCCAGAGCCGGGCATCGAAAGCCATGCATATATTCCTCAGGAATTTTCTGCCTTCTTTTGTAACGGTTAATTTAAAAGGTGCACGTGTAATTAGGCCATCTAATTCCAGCTCTTTAAGCATTCCTATAGCTTCATATATGAAAGGAACCTGGTCTTCTTTGTCGAGCCATGATGTTTCAAACCTGCACATAATATTTAATATATGCTTGCGCATTACTTTGTCTTCTTCATCTAGTAAATGTCCTCTGAAGATAGGCAGTTCACCTTTATTCACAACCTCGTAATACTCTTCAACGGTTTTAATGTTTTGGGCAAAAGCTGACCATGTATCACTAATCGCTGAAACCCCAAGGCCAAGCATAAATTCAGTATGGTTATGGGTATACCCCATAAAATTGCGGTGAAGCTTATGCTCCTCAGCTGCCTTGTAAAGAGGATCTGTTTTTAAAGCAAAATGATCCATGCCAATTTCAGTATAACCGGCTTCTTCAAGCATGCCACGCCCCGTTTCGTATAGTTCTCTCTTTTCTTCGTCTTCCGGCAAGTCAGCTTCAGTGAATTTTCTTTGCCCCGGCTTTATCCAAGGGATATGAGCATAACTATATAACGCAATTCGGTCGGGCTTTAATTCTTTTACTTTATTAATTGTAAATATTACACTCGACCTTTTTTGTAATGGCAATCCATATATCAAATCGTAATTTATTGAAGTGTACCCCAGTTCTCTCGCTTCTCTTGTAACTCTTTCAATGTTTTCAAGTGGTTGTACCCGGTTAACGATCTTCTGAACATTAATATCCATATCTTGAATTCCCAGGCTTAACCTTGTAAAGCCCAGACCATGCAATACTTTGAGGTGTTCAAAGGTTGTGTTATTAGGATGTGCTTCAAAACTAAATTCGTGATTTTCACAGATCACAGCTTCAGACAAAATACCTTCTAATAGCCTCTTTAAATTTTCGGGCTTAAAAAAAGTAGGAGTTCCTCCGCCTAAATGTAATTCCTTTATATGTGGCTTACTTTCAAATATCTTTAAATACAGTTTCCATTCTTTCAATACTGCATTTATATAAGGATCTTCTACAGCATGGTTTACTGTTATACGCGTAGTACAGCCACAATATGTGCAGAGACTCTGGCAAAAAGGTAAATGTATATACAGACTTATACCTTCTTTTTCATTTGTTTTATCAAATGTGGTCTTAACTTCTTGTACCCACTGTTCTTTAGTTGGATTATTGGTCCAATAAGGCACAGTAGGGTAGCTTGTATACCGGGGAGCAGCAATATTATATTTCTTTATAAGATCAGAATCCATAATATCGGCTTTAAAACCAATCTTTAGTAACAGGCCTTAGCTTATGATATAAAGGCGCTTTGCTTTTACTGTTTTTTTGAACCACTTTGCCGCAAATAGCAGGCGTGTACATTATTCTCCTGCGGCTTTTCTCACCTTTGTAAGGTGATGATGCAGCCCTGTGCCACAAATGCCCATGGTGAACCACCAGGTCACCGGCACGGGCTATAACCAATGCTTCGTTCTTATCTTCCCTGGCATTCATAAAATAAGCTTTTTTGAACAGTAGTTGGAAGAGTTTTTGCCTGTGCGTACCCGGTAATATTCTTAACCCTCCATTAATAGCAGAGGAATCATCTAAATAAACACCAATATTAAGCATAGGCAGAACCTTTCCATCATAGAACAAGTCACGTATACTATCGGTATGCCAGCCCATTTTTTTGAATTTGCTTCCCTGGGCGTTGTAGTAATGATTAAAAACTACTCCATCCTTTTCATCTTCAACTATCCTGGGGTTATACCCTTCTAAAAGTGATAATAGAGGCTTTACCCTTTTGCTTGTTATAAATTCATGCATTGGCTTACTATGCTGCGAGAAAAAAGGGAACCGATGAATTATCGTTTTCCCTTTATCATCCTTGCCATAGAAGAGTGGAATGCCGTTGAGCTCTGTTGTTTTATTTTTAATGAGCGCTTCAGAGGCTTTATCGTATGAATCAAGTATAGCATTCACCTCATCTTTACTCAATACTTCAGTAAAATGCAGGAAGCCATTCTTGTTGAAAAAATCTATTTGTTCTTTTGTTATATGATCACCAAGCTGGAACTTTTTATAGCTAAATGGCTTTACTCTCATTTTGTATAAATATGTTTATTATTTATTGAGCTGAATGCGCCTTTACTTTCTCGGTAAGGGTTTTTATTGACATGGAGAGCACATAGATAATAATTAGTAGTATGCCCATTAAGAACATAAGTAAATATTCAGTGAAGCTGAACATGGTTAATAATGAACCACTGTCTTTATTGTCTTGTGATGCCTTTTGTGTGGCAATGGTTATAGCATCAGGGCCCGTGCTTACAGGGTCGGCAGCTGCAACCACCGGTTCGCCGCCGGTTTTAATATATCCAAGAATTGCCTTTATCTGGTCCTCGCTCAAAGCCTGATCAGGCATTGGTATGCTGCTATTGTCTGCAAAGAGCTTTACTGCATCTTTATCTCCCGATTGCACCATTGTTTGAGATGATTTTACCCATTTCAATATCCAGGCTTCAGTATGGCGTGTTTCAACACCTTTCAAATCTGGACCAACTAATTTGCCCTTACCAACTGTATGACAAGCGCCGCAATTTGCCCTGAACATAGATGATCCATCATCATCAGCAAAGGATTTAGTAAATGGAAATGAAATTAAAATAGCCCCGAGAAGTAACGTCTTAGCATTCATAATTGTTGACTTTTATAGTTGTTTTTCTGTGTGTAAAATTAAATTGACCGGTAAAGAGCTGAAATGATATTCATCATACGCTCATATGTTTGTAATCAGGTAAGCACTAATAAGTCGATCATAAAGTGCCTCTCTTGGCTTGTTCTGCTTCTATTGATTCAAAAAGCGCCTGGAAATTTCCTTTGCCGAATGATTTAGCTCCCTCTCGCTGGATTATTTCAAAAAATAAGGTGGGGCGGTCCTCAACGGGTTTGGTGAATATTTGAAGAAGGTATCCTTCTTCATCCTTATCTACCATTATACCGAGCTTTTTGAGGGTCATCAGATCTTCTTTTATTTTTCCTACTCTTTCAGCAACGGTATCATAGTAAGTACCTGGCACATGAAGGAATTCTATTCCTCTTTTCCTCATTTCACCTACTGTATGAATAATATTATCAGTTGCGACAGCAATATGTTGGCATCCTGGACCTTCATAAAAGTCCAGATATTCTTCTATCTGCGATTTTTTCTTGCCTTTAGCTGGTTCGTTTATCGGGAATTTTATCCTGCCATTACCGTTCGACATTACTTTACTCATTAACGCAGTATATTCAGTCGAAATGTCTTTGTCGTCGAATGTTATAAGGTTAGCAAAACCTAAAACATCTTCGTAAAACTTTGCCCATTTACCCATAGCGCCTTCTTCAACATTACCAACGCAATGGTCAACATACGTCAAGCCCACATCTGTTGGGTTGTAGTCTGATTCCCATTTTACAAAGCCAGGTAGGAAAAAGCCATTATACTTTTTTCTTTCTACAAATACATGGAGGGTTTCACCATAGGTATGGATAGCGGCTATTTTAACTTCTCCACTGGCATCTTTTTCTGTTTTAGGGGCAAAACATGAACGAGCGCCTCTTTTAATAGTTTCGTTATATGCTTGCTCGGCATCATCTACCCAAAATGCAATTACTTTAACACCGTCACCATGTTTTTTAATATGGTCGCTTATCGGGTTATGTGAAGTCAGTGGTGTAGTAAGAACAAGTGTTATTTTGCCTTGTCGTATAACATAGGATGTGCAATCTTTTAAGCCTGTTTCAAGGCCGGCATAGGCTAACGACTGAAACCCTAATGCTGTTTTGTAGAAATGTGCTGCCTGTTTTGCATTTCCCACATATAATTCAATATAATCTGTGCCATTAATTTCAAGAAAGTCAGCCGCTGCTTTCTTTTTGCTTTGCTTTATCTCTTTTGTTTCCATATTTATTTATGAGTAAATTGTTCGTATGCTGCAAATACCACTATTGCTAATGTTGTTCCCCAAATAATTCTTTCAATTAATTTCAACGCTAAAGGTTTTTGATTTCGTGCCATATTATGCGGGTATTAGAGTTTTATGTATCCATGAATTATAATAATCGGTTACCTCAGCCTTTAACGCTTCTTCGGTTATCATCATTGGCTTAAAGGGGTCTATCATCACCGCGAGTTCATTGGTCTCTTTCTTTCCAATACTTCTTTCAATTGCACCAGGGTGAGGCCCGTGTGGTATTCCGCCCGGGTGTAATGTTATCTGGCCTTTTTGTATGTTATTTCTGCTCATGAAATCTCCGTCAACATAATATAGGATCTCATCAGAATCTATATTACTGTGGTGATATGGAGCAGGTATGGCCTGAGGGTGATAGTCATACAGCCTTGGTACAAATGAACAAACTACAAAGTTATTTCCTTCAAATGTCTGGTGAATAGGAGGGGGCATATGAATACGGCCCGTTATCGGTTCAAAGTTTTTAATAGAGAATCCAAACGGATAATGACAACCATCCCAACCTTCAACATCAAAGGGGTGTGTCCCGTAAATGTACTTATATAACATCCCCTGTTTTTTTATATAGATAGGGAATTCTCCTATTTCATCATGTGTCTGAAGATTAGAAGGCATTTTCAGGTCTCTTTCGCAAAAGGGTGAATGTTCCAACAATTGACCATATTCATTCCGGTAACGACTTGGTAAAGTAATAGGGCTGAAAGATTCCAAGAATAAGATACGATTTGATTCAGTATCAAATTCTATCTGGTAAATGGTCCCTCGTGGAATTATCAGATAATCTCCATATTCAAAAGGGATTTCACCATACATGGTTTTTATTTTCCCTGAGCCTTCATGTATAAATAGCATCTCATCTGCATCGGCATTCTTATAGAAATAACCAGTTGATTTTTGTGGTGCTGCAACACCAATATGTAAGTCGTTGTTGATGAGTAATGTTTTCCTGCTTGCGATATAATCTTTCTCTGGGCTAACATTAAATGTCAGGTAACTGCGTGGTCGCATGTTCTTTTTTACCGCTATTTTAGGCTCAACAGAAACTCCATCATCAATATGAGTTATGATTGTGGGAGGATATAGATGGTAAACAAGTGAAGACACTCCTGAAAAACCTTGTGTCCCAACAAGCTCTTCCTGGTAAAGTGTTCCATCTCTTTTTCTGAAAACAGTATGCCGTTTTGGTGGTATTATTCCGGCTCTTTGATAATAAGGCATGTGTTATTATTTAAAGTGTGAATAGTCTTTCAATGGTGCAATGTTATGCACAGGTTGAAGCATAAACTATGATGGTAATCACACTTTAATATGATTTATTCGGAAATCTAATAACTCCGGTATTAGAATAGACTAATCAAATAAACTAGCTGACTGAACCAGTTTTTGGTGGTTGAGTATTTTTATTTTTTTACCTATGAGCTCTATACTCTTTTCTTTGCTTAATTCTCCCAGTAACCTTGTGGCTGTTTCACGGGCTGTACCTACAATACTGGCAATCTCTTCTCTTGTAATGCTTACGTTTATTGTGCACCCGTCATTTTCGTAACCATAACTTTCCTTTAACAATAATATACCTTGGGCTAATCTTTCTTTTACTGATTTCTGTGCCAGGTCTGTAATTGTTCTTTCAGCTATTTTAAGCTCATCAGAAAAAAGTTGTATGATTTTAAAAGCGAGTTTTGCATTCTTTTCCACCATACCGGTAAATACCTTGGTTGGAATGAAGCAAATAGAAGATGATTCAATTGCCGTTGCCGAGCAAGAGTATTTGTCGCCGCTTAAAATAGCCCTATAGCCCATAATATCACCGTCTTTAGCCAGGTGAACTATTTGTTCTCTTCCATCGGCACCTGTTTGCGAAATTTTTATTTTGCCATTATTAATACAATATAGACCATGTGGGTAAGTGTCTTCTTCAAAAATAACTTGCCCTTTTTTGTATAATGTACAGGTTTTGGCGGTATCTAAAATGCGTGTCTCATCTATATTGAAATCACTGAAGATCGATTTGAATCTGGTGCTGCAGTAATAGCATCCGGTTTTTATTGTTTCTGACATATTGATTGGCTTATATGTTTCAAAATTACCACTACTTATTTGGGTTAACTATTGGTTTTCATTATTTTTTCATTGTGTGATATAAGTCACATGGATTCTTTAGTGCATGATTTTATTTTGTAATAAACTATTTCATATTTATTACTATGAGCAACACACAACCAAGCCGCCAGTTAAGCTATTACCTTAAGATGTATGTAGTTATTTTTTCAGCATTTGCTGTTATTACAATGATTGCAGAGAGATACTTTATTAAATAAAGTATATATCTTCGTATTGGTTTATTTTTTTCTTTTAGAATATAACCAGTAAAAAATTCCACCACCGCCTATTAAGGGTAGACTGGCAAGGAGTACAATAGTTTCATTATATGCTTTCTGGCTGCGTTTTGTGGCACCGGCTTGGCACAAGGGACATGCTTTTGTCAAGAAAGGTAATGTGCACAATGCAAATAATAAAAATATATTTCTAAAGCGTTTCATTTTAAATGAATTTAGCTATTACAAGTACTATCAATACAAAAGGCAGGTAGGCAAACGAGCCGAACATTAAACCTAATGCTGATTTAGGCGTTCTGCTCTTATACAGCTTATAGGCAAAAGCTACCATACCAATACCTGCAATGGTAAGTAACCAACCAACCGATACACCCGCTGAATTATACATATAAAGTAATAAGCCGGTAGGTATAATAAGGAAAGTAGAAGCTAAAATAATAAGTGCTGAGGTTTTACTTCTGCCACTTTCTGTTGGCATCATTTTTATGCCTGCTTTGCTGTATTCATCATCAAGCAACCAGGCAATTGACCATGTATGAGGAAACTGCCACATGAATTGTATGGAGAATAATATAAGTGCTTCAGGCGTTAACTTACCTAAAGCAGCAACACAACCAATAACAACCGGAAGAGAGCCGGCAATAGCGCCGGGAACAACAGTTAGGTGTGTAATTTTCTTTAAAGGAGTGTAAATACCTGCATAAATGAATATTGCAATTGCACCTAAAATGGCGCAAAGAGTATTTACTTTAGCAAGAAGCAAAAGCCCGGCAAATCCCAATACACAGGCTAATATCATAGCTTCACTCACTTTCATTCTTCCATCAGGTAGCGGGCGTTTTGCTGTTCGCTTCATTAGCTTGTCTGAACCCCTTTCAATTATTTGATTTAAGATGTTCGCTGAGCCTGTTATCATAAAACCTCCCAACGAGATCAGCCAGATCGTAGCTGCATCAACATGCCTGTTACTTGCCCATAAGTAGGCCATGGCAGCCGAAAATACTACCAACAAAGAAAGCCTGAGCTTCACCAATTGTATATAATCAGCAAGTTTTGCTTTTATTAATTGCGCTGTTGTTTGGTGTATGCTCAGTGATTCCATTTTATTGTAAATAAACAAGTGTATAAAGTACTGGCCATACAATAACAACAAAGTACCAATACATGCTGCATACTATAATTCTGTTCTTAGAATCTTCTAATGATGCAGGCTTAATAATGGCCGAAAGAAGATAGAAGAGGACAATTAAGCCGACAATTACGTGTAATCCGTGAACACCGATAAGTGTGTAAAAAAATGCACCGAATAGGCTTGAATGGGCTGTTAAGCCGAAGCCGATCAATCGTACCCATTCTGTCCCCTGAACAGCCAGGAAAGTGGCTCCAAGTATAATTGTGGTTATTAGCAATCCGGTAGATCTTTTATCCTGTAAAGAGCTATTCTTACTTTTTCTGCCAAATAAAAACAGAGTAACGGCACTGGCTAACAACACGAGTGTGTTAACTGCAGTTACTTCAATTGGCAGGCGAGGTTGGTCGGCCGGTGGCCAAACCATTGCCCCGGAACGGTTGATAATATAAGCACTTATTAAGCCTGAGAAGAACATAGCCTCGGTGGCAAGTACAAATACCATGCCTATTACACCATTTGAAACGGCCGGTTTTTCTCGTAAAGGAATATTGATTGCAGTTTCCATGTTTTTTAATTAGTGAGGTTTAGCTACTTCTGGTGTTATTGCAGTAATATCGGGATATACGCCGAAGAAGAATGCAAAAATTATAAGTAACACTGTTGCAACAATAATGAATAATAACAAAGGTTCATATTTAAGATGCATGAAGTTGCGGACAACCAGAGCGGTTTTCCATATTGCTGTTGCAAAGATCAGAACAATAGCCCATAAAGGAGAGAAAACATAACCTACTATAAGGCTTAAGGATAAAAGAGCCAATAAGCTAATTAATATCCTCGTGTAGTGTGGATGTCCATGATATTCATTTTCTGAGTCCGGGAAAACTACACTTTCGTTGTTGTTAATGACTGTATTCATAATTTTTAGATTTAAAGAGTTATTTAGCGATGTATAAGAGAGGGAACAAGAATATCCAGATAAGGTCAACCATGTGCCAGTACATACCTGCCAACTCAACACGGTGCAGGTTTTTGCCTTTCTTTATTTGTACCATTATAATGATCATTACTATCATGCCAACTAATACGTGCAAGCTATGTAAGCCTGTCATGATATAATAATATGACCAGAATAATGAATCTACGTAATTGCCCGAATGTTGTAATTGTGGGCTGGTGAATGTAAAGCCTTCACTTATTTCACGGGTATATTCAATTGATTTATCAATTAAGAATATAAGACCACCTAAGACTGTAAGCGACATCCACCTGGTTACTTTAGCTACATCCAATTTTTGCGCAGCTTCGTGTGCTCTTACTATGGTATAACTGCTGCAAAGCAGAACTACCGTATTAATGGCACCTATTAAAGTAGATGTATGGACTGTCATTTCGCTCCATTGTGGGTAACGGAGACGTGATAGAAGGTAAGATGCAATAAGTCCTCCGAATATTACTAACTCACCTGCAATAAGTATCCATACCCCTAAACGGCCTTCCGGAACTTTATTTACCTCAAGCGAGAGGTGCGGTTGCTTTGTGCTCATTGTTGTTGTTGTTTATCGTGTTGTTATTTGTCTAAAGTCCTGATTCACTTTGTGGTAAAAAATCTTCTTTACTATCCGGTAAGCTATATTCAT
>Ga0210396_10001418_pt1 | contig 26052 bp, 31 predicted proteins | sample IncBWH17OmetaG_FD_155466 | JGI IMG/M metagenome (GOLD analysis project Ga0210396, IMG submission 155466) | Forest soil microbial communities from Barre Woods Harvard Forest LTER site, Petersham, Massachusetts, United States - Inc-BW-H-17-O ... | reverse complement strand
GCGTCGTCAGCGTCGCCGTAGAGCGAAAGATAGCCGCTTTCGCTCAGAAACGGCCGATCCCAATCGAACGCCGTCAATTCGAAATGGAAGTCGCCGTCGGCGTGAACCACGACTCGGCATTTCTTGACCGTGATCAGAAACGTGCCGCTCTGACCCCATAGCGGCACTTGACCGGGTGCAGCCGCGAGCAATTTTGTCAACTGGGCATGGCCGGTCAACTCTTCGTCTTCGTCATCGTCTGGCATGGCGTCGCCGACGGCATAGAAGAGGCGATCGGCGAATTCGCTGGCCTGGGCTTCGTCGCCGCCGCGGATCGCAGCGTCATACTGCTTGAGCCAGGCGCGGCCTTGTTCGAGCCGTTCGGTGGGGTCGCCGGCGAGCTCGCGGTGGATGCGATAGCGCCGCTCGGTAGCGCTCGACGGCGGCAGAAAATCAAACCCCGGCTGAAACGCCTGGGCGGTTGCTGTTCTTCGACGCATTGTCGTCTCCATTGCAGATCGGGAAAGAGGCTTCCCGTGACGCGCGGGCGAGCCGCGCGTTTCGCCCTGGGTGCCAGCCGGGTCTCGTCAGACGGGGTAGCGTCACCATAATGGTTGTCTCCGCCGTGGGCGGATGACTCCGATTTGCCGCTCTTCGGCGGCATCACGCCAAGCCTGCAACAATGCTCGCAAGGTCAGGATGTCGAGAGCGTCGAGATCGAGGCGATATTCACGCCCCGTGGCGCTGCGGATTTCGCGCCGGATCGCGTCGATCAATTGTCGTTTTTCCATTCGAGTGCTCCATTGCAGAGGGGTATTCGCGCACCCGCAGATCGCGGGGCCATTCTTCTGGGTCGCCGCCGGCATAATGCACGGTCGACAACGACCGGTCACCATCACGGGCGATCGAACCCAATTGCTTCATAAACACCGGCACGGCGGCCGCCTGACAGCGCCGGATCATAAGTCGGGCCCAGGCGATATCAAACGATCGCGCTCGCTGCCGCGGTCGCCCGCTTTCGCCGCCGATCACTACCCAGCCCGTCCCCGTCGGGTCGCGATCGATCATCTCGAGCTGCGGCTCGACCGAGATCCACGGGACTTCGGTCGGCAGCCGGCTAAGCCACGGCACGCGTTCGTCCCAACGGCGCTGATCCTCGGCCGAGACGCCGAGCCAGATGCCGGGGTGCGCCGTCGTCGCGCCGATCTGCGCCAACAACCCAGCGAGATTGTCGGGTCGCTTGGTCAACACCTGGAAGACATGCCCACGGGCGCGTTGCGCCGCCGTCATCGCCTCCCAGATGCGGGCAAACCATTCGCGCGGCATGTCGTCGTGGGCCAGGTCGGACATGCTGTTGACGAAGATCATGCGCGGCCGCGCCCAGCGCATGGGTTGCGACAGCGCCGCTTCCCAGAAGCGCAATTCCCCAGTCCACACCGGGCCTCCCTTGGTGTTGCGCGTTAAACCGCGATATTTGGCGGACGCCGGCCCCCCAAAGCCGGCAATCCGTGCAGCTTCGCGCATCGCGTAACAATGCGTACACCCGGGCGAAATCACCGTGCATCCGACTGTCGGGTTCCACGTCGACTCGGTCCAGGCAATCGCGGTGTCGCGTGCCATGTGTTTCTCCCCCCGTTGACAAATTTGCTAAAAACCCCCAATATCCGCGCTGAAGACGTGAGTCTTCATTGCAGAACTGGGGGGCCGTCCCGATTGGGGCGGCCCCCACTTTTTACGCTGCCTCGTCAGAAGCGGTCTCGGGAAAGACTTCGCTGACTGACTTATCGCCCTCGCCGGGAACGACTTTATCCGGCGACAACACGGTTTCGACCTGGCGCCAATCGAGGCAGCGCGTGGCCGCCACTTCCGGCGTCAAACCGCCTTCCCACCAGCTGTCGAGCGGCACGCCGTCGGCGAGTTGGTGGATCGTCAAGCCGGCATTGTCACGCGACAACACGGCGTTGACATCGGCGAAGAATTTTGCCCTCGCCTTTTTCGCGGGCGCGCCCTTGAGCTTGGCTCGCTGGGCGACGCGCGTGGTGTCGCCGTCGTCTGTCGTTTCGGCCTCGTCCTCATCAAGCAATTGAGGCGATGGTGCCGGCGCAGGTAACGCGGTCTGAGGCTGCGTACGGGTTATCAACGTGTTGATCCGCTGATCGTAATCCTCGATCTTTTTTTGCAGCAGCCGATTGTTCGGCATTTTTTCGAGCCGCGCCATGGTGCGCGTGCGATTGGCCCGCAAAGCGCCAATTGTCCCGGTGATTGCCGGGTTCAATATGCGCGCTTGTTGCGGCGCCAACGCCTGATCTCTGAGCCCCATCACGGGCATCAACGCCAACACCGCCCCCGGGCATCCGGGGAACATAATCAACGTTGGCTTGTCATCGCCCGCGCCGAAGACCTGCACGGTCGGCGACTCGAGCAATTTCGCGAGATCAGCGACACCCTTGAGATAGGCCGCTTGATAGCCGGTACTTTCGAGGTCCAGTGTTTCGCGCGACGACAGATTGATGCTGGCGAACATGCCGTCGTAAGCCGGAAAGTCGCCTTCGACTGGGAACAGACGAAAGGTGACATTGTCGTGAGGATCCGACAACAACAGGCGCGGCGCGCCAGTCCCATACGAAATCACGGCGGAGTCGCCGCCGAGCTTTTCGATCATCATCAACTGTTCTCTGAACAGAGCGAGCGGCACCGTTATTCCCTTTCCGAGCCAACCGGGCAGCGTTGCTGACCCGCTTGGGATCGAATAGGCGAATAAGCGATGACCGTCGGTCGCGCTGACACGGACTTCGCCTTCGCGCGTGGCGATGTTGACGCCCTGGAGATTTTCCGGGACGTCTTTCTTGTCGCCGTTGACATCGGTGGTTTTGGCACCGGTGCAGCTGATCGCTGCCTTGAGCGCGAGCACGGGGATGGCGATCGGCTCAAGCGCCGCCACCGACTCCACGACCGCCTCCTCGACAACGTTCTCGGCAGCGCCGTTCGACGGCGCCACTTCGCGCGAAGTGCTTTTCTTGGTTCGCATAATGGGTCTCCATTGCAGGTATCGGGAAATTAGCTTCCCGTGACGCGCGGGCGAGCCGCGCGTTTCGGCCCGGTGCTACCGGGCCTCGTCAGACGGGTTTAGTGATGTAGTAATTGCGCGATTTGCGTTAATTGGCCGCTGATGTCGCCGAGCCGACCGTTCATGCTGACAATCATGCCAAGAACTGCGATCGTGGCGGCGGCATTCGCGCCGACCGCCCAAATCAACATTGTCAGCTTTCCTTCGACGCCGAGCAGCCGCTTTTCATAATCGGCAAGTTCTTCTGCGGCTTTGTCGGCTTTGTCGGTCGAAGCGCCAGCGTCCAGCAACGCATCGCGTAATGCGCCGAGTTGCAACGCCATGTTGCCTCCATTGTTGTCAGCCGAGATATAGCAACAATTCCTCGGCGCCGAACACCTGTTCGGCACCGCAGCTGTCGCACGTGTAGTTGCGAGCGTCGGGTTCGCAACCGTCGGCCTCTTCGCCGCAAATCAGGCAAAAGCCGGGGTTATCGAGTTCCGTCATCTCGCGTTCGACTGCCTCCATCACGCGTTCAGCGGTGATCGAAGCGTGCCACAGCTTGCGCGCTAGCATGACCGGCACTCCGGGTAGAGTTGCAGACGGGTCGAGCGCATCGCCGGCACGCCGTGGCGGCCGAATTGACGCCGCCAGGCAGCAAGTTCCTCGTTCGATACGGCAAAGCGGATCGAAGCCTCGGCGATCGACAACAAGTCGTAATCGATCGCCAGCAACAACACCGCTTTGCGTTGCGGCGACCAACGATCAGTGGCCATTGTTCGGGACCATGACGTTGAGCGCCAACTTGACGCCGGGGCGCTTGCACTCGACTGGCACTATCCCGTGGGTCGAGGCGATCAGCTTGGTTTTGCCGGTCTTCGACGTGACGCCGCGGGCGGTCAGATCGCAGGTGATTACGAGCTTGTCGCCCGTCACCTTGATCTCGACGTTTTCCATAAGGGTCTCCATTGCAGGTGGTACGGAATTGGACTTCCGCGACGTCCCGACTTGTGTCGGGACGTTTCGTCCCCTGTCACGGGGACTCGTCAGGCGGGGATTAATCCCAGGATCGGGATTTGCCGTAAGTGTCGCGGATGAGGATTTTCGTCCCGAAGTCGCGCGAACGCGCCTCGGTGGCGAAGGCCTGAACCTCCTTCTCGTCCTCGCATTGCGCGTGGTCGAGCAGTTCGAGCCCGTCACGGCTCAACACCGTGACTTGCCATTTGACCCTGCTGCCGCGTGGCGGCACATATTGGCGACGTGCCATGATGGTCTCCATTGCAGAAGTGCGGATTTTTTGTACCGCTACGCCCAGCTTGCGTTGGGCGTTTCGCTGGGGTCTCACCAGCTCTTCAGGCGGTTTGTGCTGCCAACGCGTCCTCGAGGGCCTTCTTGGCAACTGGGTTGGTGAACGTCGCGACGCGAGCCGCGAGCCGGGTCCGATTGGCCCGACGTGCAGCCTCGTGACGATCGCACGGGACGCTCGAACGCACGCGACGCGCCGGCGCATCGGCCAGTTGCGCGTCATAGTGCGCCAGCGCCTCAACAACCGCTGCTTTCGCGACGGCGTTGGTGAAGGTTTCGCCCTTCTGGGCCAGCCGGGTACGATTTGCGCGCACGGCTGCGAAGTGCATCACTGACTTTGTCATCGTGGACTCCATTGCAGAAAAGGGGTGCGGTCGAAAGTACCGCGACCAGCCTTGTGGCTGGTTTCGCCCGGATTTCACGGGCTCATCAGGCGGTTACGCGACAGTGATAACGACGTTGTCGCTGTCGCCGTTCGACCCGGTGTCGAGGTCATAGCGACCGACACGGATCAACGCGTCGAAGATGATTTCTTCGTCGTCGTCTAACATGTTGACGGCGATTACATCGAACAGCGGGGCTGTTTCGGACGAACCATCGGAGAAAGTCAGGCAGACGATCGTTGAACGGGTGATCATCGTGGGCTCCATTGCAGAGAGTTACCGCTACGCCCAGCAAGCGCTGGGCGTTTCGCCCGAATTTCACGGGCTCGTCAGGCGGCTTGTGACAGCGCGTCTTCGATCGCCTTGCGGGCGATTTCGTTGGTGAACTTCGAAGCGCGAACTGCGAGCCGGGTGCGATTTGCCTTGACAGCTGCGAGGTGCCGATCGCACGGGGTGGGCACATTGTGCAGCGCGTCGAAAATCGCGACCGCTTCGGAAATCGCCTTGCGTGCGACTTCGTTGGTGAACGAATTCGACTTGGCAGCCAGGCGGGTCCGGTTTGCGCGGATCGCAGCGATATGGCGGATCGTGTTGGTCATCGTGGGCTCCATTGCGATAGGGTTTCGGGTTGATTTCCCGTGAGCGCTTGTGCGCTTTCGTCCCGGCATCACCGGGCCTCGTCAGACGGGTTGCGATCAAGCGCGCGTCATTTCTGACGCGCGCTCGCTCGTTTCGTTTGCAAGTGGAGATCCTGCAATGAGCCGCGCTATCTGGCAGCGCGGGTGCATTCCTTCGATTTTGTCGTGTCCGAAACCCGAAGTGGGTCGCCTGTGGGGGGGCCTGCCGGGGAGCTTCAGGCGCTAGTGCGCGCTTTCGAGCTTTCCTACCCGATCCCGATCCGTCAGCCCGGGGAATGATATGGTTGGCTGACTTTGCAATCCTTCGAAGCTGGGTCGCGCCTGGATTGCTTCGCGCGTCCCTTGGAAGTCTTGTTTCGTTTCGCGTTTCGCTTCGTCCTTCTGTCGTTTCGTCTTACACACATGAATATAAGCTATTCGCCGGGCTTCTCAAGAGATTTTTTCCACTTTTCCGGGCGTTTGTACTCGTTTTCGGAAGTACTTGAGAAACCAACCGCATCCGCACGTTGAAACACGCCGCAAGCGGAGTGCGTCATCCTGTCGCAGTCCGCTTGTTGCGTGCATCTTGCATGCGAGGTCGCGCGATGGGGGGTCGCAAAGTCGCGTCAGATCGCGCTGGGCGCGTCGCTGACGCGCGAAAGCGCTTCGCACGTAGGGCAGCTTAGGGCGCGTCATCACGTGCCCTAGGACGCGTCCCTGGTCGATTTGCGTCGTCGCGCGAGATCGCGACGTGGCTCTCGCGCGCTGGTAGAAAACGGTTACGGACGACCGTTTTTGCGGCTAAGCTTCGCGATCATGAAAGGCATGCGGCCGGGACAAGGCGGCTTCACGTTCGACGCCACGGTGTTTCTGGGGAACCTCGAAGCATTGGCCCCGCCGAAGTCTGATCCCGCGGTGGCGCTGGCGCTGGTCGACACCGCCAAGGCCAGCATCACCAAAGCGGCGCAATTGATCGCCAAGCGCACCGGGCTCAAGAGCGGCACGGTCAAGGCGCGACTGTCTTATGACTCGGTGCGGGTCGGCGATTATCAGGCGACGATCCGCTCATCACGCAAGCCGATCCCGCTGTACGACTTCCCCGGCACGGCGCAGACCGGCGCAGGGGTGCGCACGCGCGCCTGGGGCAAGAGCCAGGTCATCCGCTCGGCGTTTATCGCCAACATGCGGTCCGGGCACCGCGGCGCTTATCGCCGCCGAACGCGTCGCCGCCTGCCGATCAAGGAATTGTGGGGACCGACTATTTATGGCACCTTCGCCACGCCGGAAGTGCAGGGCCTGATCCGCTCAACTATGCAGGATCGTTTGAGGACAGCGCTTCTCCGGCGTCTCGCCGCGGCCCAGCGCCGTCGACGATGACAAAGGGCCGGTTCTCACTGTGACTGAGAACCGGCCCCGATTGCTTGCTCCACCCCGTTCGCGCCCCAACGGTGCGGCTACCGCTCTACGCGGGTCGCAGGGGAAAGGCAAGCGTTTTCAATGCCGGATTGTTCACCGGAAGCCAGGGCGGAACGTCGGCGGCAGATCGCCGATTTGTGGCGCAGCATCGGCAATCCGGCGACGAGCCTGTCTGACCGTTCGCGGCAGATCGGCTATGCCACGATCGAACAACGGCTAAAGGCGATCGGCGAGCTCGAACGCCTGGAAGAGCTTTGCGACACCGGAGGCCGACGGGCCGCGCGCATCGCCTACGTTCCACTGATCAAGGCATTGTAGGATGGCAGCGCCCAGCGAAAGCTTCTGGCGGCGGCTGGGCGCTGGCTTCCGCCGCAAACCGCAGGCACAAAGCGAGCTGCCGCCGGCCGGCGGCGGTTTCACGGCGGCGCGCAATATCCCGCCAGGGCTCGAGGCCGGCGCCACGCGCCGGCGATTGGCCGTCTGGCAACCGGCTGCCCAACACATCAACGTCGCCATGCGCGCGGCCGGCGACACCATCAACGCCCGCGCCCGCTGGCTGGTTCGCAACAACGGCTACGCCAAGGCGGCGTTGCGTTCCTGGTCGGCCGCCACGGTCGGCGCCGGGATCAAGCCGTCATCTTTGGTCGAGGACGAAGCGCTGCGCGATCAGATCCACGAAACGTGGAACGCCTGGACCGACGAGGCCGACGCCGAGGATGTGACTGATTTCTACGGGATCAGTCGCCGTGTTTCACGTGAGACGTTTCTCGCTGGCGAGTGCTTTGTGCGTTTGCGGCCGCGGTTCCCCCAAGATGGTCTGACGGTCCCGCTGCAGCTCCAAATGCTGCCGGCCGAACAACTCCCGTTGTGGAAGCTCGACTACGCGCCGAATGGCAATCCAATCCGCCTCGGCATCGAGTTTGACCGCAATCTACGGGACAAGCGCGTCGCCTATTGGTTTTATCGCACCAACCCGACCGACGCGACGACGTTCCGCGATGCGCTGCTGCAAGACCAGCTCACGCGCGTCCCGGCCGAGGATGTCATTCACGTATTCGACCCGATCGAGGCTGGCCAGGTCCGTGGCCACAGCGGCTACGCCGCGGCGATCGTCAAATTGTTCCAGCTCGACGCCTTCGACGATGCCGAGTTGGAGCGTCAGAAGCAACAAAGCCGCTACGCCACCTTTATCGAAACGCCGGAGGAACACGACGAGGACGGCAATCCGCTGGTCCCGCGCCCCGAGGACGACGATCTCGCCTATGCGCCGGGCGCTACGGTGCAGCTCTATCCTGGCGAAAAGATCACGCTGTCGGCGCCCGGCGGCACGCCGTCCGGCTACGAGGCGTTCCAGTATCGCGTGCTCCTGCAAATCTGCGCCGCGCTCGGCATCCCCTACGCTGAATTGTCGGCTGACCTGGCCAAGGCGACCTATGCCAGTTCGCGCGCCGGCCTGCTCGCCTTCCGCGCCGAGGTCGAGGCGTTTCAGCACGCCGTGCTCGTGTTCCAATTCCTGCGCAAGGTCTGGACCCACTGGTTCGATGCCGCGGTGCTCGCCCGCGCCCTGCCGATCTCGGCCTCTGCCTACACTGGTCAGCCCACGGTCTATCGCGCGTACAAGGCGATCGCGCCGCGCGCGGCCTGGGTGGACCCGCTTAAGGATCGCCAAGCCGCCATTCTGGCGCTGAAAGCCGGCATCATCGCACCGCAAGATGTCGTCGAGGCTGAAGGCTACGACCTCGAGGAGACCTATCACCGCATCGCCGAGGCCGCAGCTCTCGCGCAGAAGCTCGGGATCACAATCGATTACGGCTCGCGCACCCAGAGCATCGGCACCAGTCAACCGGCCTCCAGCGACAGCGCCTCGCCCTCGGACACGGAGGCCGCAGCATGATCCGAGATCTTTCGCACATCTTCGCGCGCATCTTCGGCGTCCCGCTTTTGATCCAACCGGGCAAGCTCGAAGCCTTGCTCGCCGGCCTGAATGCCGCTCGCTTTCAGCGCGGCTCGCTGCTCGTCCCACAGGCCAGTGCCGAAGAGGCTGACCCTCCCAAGTCCGAAGCCTCGACTTATGGCTATCGGCTCAACAAAGGTGTCGCCACGGTCCCGGTGCACGGCGTGCTGGTGCGCCGCGCCGGCCAGATTGACGCCGATTCCACCCGCTTGCAGTCCTACGAAAACCTGACCCGGGTGTTGCGCAGTGTTCGCGCCGATCGCCGCGCCCGTGCCATCCTGCTCGACATCGACAGTCCCGGCGGCGAGGCCGGCGGCGTCTTCGACTTCGCCAACGAAGTCCGCGCGATCGGCCGCGACAAGCCGGTCTGGGCCGTCGCGAATGATGACGCCCTGTCGGCCGCCTACGCCATCGCCGCGGCGGCGCAGCGCGTGTGGGTCACCGATACCGGCGCCGCTGGCGGCGTCGGCGTCGTCGCTCTGCATCTGGACCAATCACGGCACGATGAAGAGGCAGGGCTCGCCTTCAACTACATTTTCAAGGGCGCGCGCAAGGTCGACGCCAATCCGCACGAGCCGTTGTCGATCGAGGCGCGCGTCGGCATTCAAGGCGAAATCGACCGAATTTACGACAAGTTCACGGCCTCGGTCGCCGAGCACCGTCGCTTGCAGCCGGCCCAGGTCCGCGCCACCGAGGCGCGCGTGTATTTCGGCGGCAATGCCCGCAACGAAGGCCTGGTCGACGAGGTCGGCAATTACGACCAGGCGCACGCCGCACTCGCCGACAGCGTCAATCTCGGCCCCGTCAATTCCAGAGGAGCGAGCAGGATGGACAGCGAAGACAATCCCGCCAACGTCGTCAATCTTGACGAAGTCCGCGGCACGGCGCGCACCGAGGCTTTGGCCTACGCGCAAGAAGTCAATGATCAGTGCCGGCTGGCACGGCATCCCGAACTGGCGAATGCCTACATCAGCAAAAACACGCCGATCGCCACGGTCAGTCGCGAGCTGCTGGAGCTCCGCGCCCGCGAGGACCAGATGCGGCCGATCGACACCATCGATACCAGCGCCGCCGTGCGCGCCGGTCAGATGGGCAACCAGACGGCCGATGTCATCAAGGCCAACGCTGAACGCATGCGCGCCTACCAGACGCCGTATCGCGGCGGCGGGTTCTAAGCGGATGCTTAGTCTCGGCCTGATGGCCTACATCGGCCGGCCGTATCTGGAGCGCGTGCCGCCGCCCGTACCGCCTGATCCTGGGAATGGCGGCAGTGCCGACCCGCCGCCAGCCGAAACCTTGCCAGCGCCTCCCGAGGGGCCCGAGCCGCATCATCCGATGGCTGCCGTGCGCCGTGCCGGCCCGCCGCGCCCACGCCGCCCGAACTAAACCATGGCTGCTGCACGCGAGGCCACGCGCTATGCCAATTTCGTCCTGACCGAGGCGAAACTGTGGCGCTCGCGTGAGGTCCGCTTGACTGCCGTCATTACAGGGGGCACGCCCAGCGGCACGATCTTCGACAATAGCGGCAATATCTTGATCGCCGGGACGATCAACGCTGCCTCATCGATCTTGTTGCGGCCTGAGCCGCCGCAGACTGTCGCCAACAGCAAGCTGGTGCTGGCACGCAATGCCGAGGTCAATGACGCCTTTTTATCTTACGTGATGCAGGGCGGCGTGCCAATGAATCAGGCGCAAATCGACTCGACTAATCTCGCATTGCTCATGAACAGCGGGATTGTCGTGCGCAAAGGGGTGCTACCTGACTCCAGGGCCTCGACCAGCTTTTTCGGCGACCTGGGGGCAGCCATCAGCGGTGCCTTCGCGGCAGCGGGCGAGGCGGTTGCTGGTGCTGTCAACGTCGTGCTGGCGTTGGTCTATCACCCGCGCAACCGGGATCGCCGCTGATGGCGCAGTCTGTTCGCGCATTCGATGGCGGTCTGTCCCTGTCCCGGCAAGAGCCGTGGTTCGCCGCCTTCCTGCTGGCCGAGTCGCGGCAGTATCGCTCGCGCGGCATCCGCGAGATCCAGGCAGGGGCCTGGGCAGTCGGGACCCTCCTCGACAGCGCCGGCGATGTCGTCACCCCCTCGACTGTGGGCGATGCGAGCTGGGTCCTGCTCGCCCCGTTTTTCGATGAGCAGCGCGCCCCTGCCCTGCTGATCATGCGTGATGCCGAGGTCAACGACTGGTACATCCAATACGGCGTGCTCAATCACGGCGCGGTGAATGAGGCATTGCGCGTCAACAGCCGCATTATCGTGCGTGCTGGGCCGGCTCAGTTCGGGATCGAGGCGCGCGATGTGACGGTCAGCCCAGCCGTGGGCGGACAAGGGGACGTGCAGGCCGCGCTGGAGTATGTCAACGACAACATGCTCAGCACAGCCGGCGCGACCATGACCGGGCCGCTGCATGTGCGCGAAGTTGACGCCGCGACCGAGCGCACCGAAGCAGTCAATCGCGGCTATGTCGACTCGCTGGTCCTGGGCGTGTCGAATTTTATTGGCCGGCTCGATGCCGAGAACGATGAGGTCTATTACACCCAGATTTCAGGCATCACCCCCAGCCCTGGGCCGCTCTGCACGCCCGAGATTGCGCGCCAGGGCGGCATGGTGATCTGCGAGCGGCCAGGGATCATGCCCCCCGGCTCCCAGATGGAGGGGACCGTGTTCAGCTATGGCGACCGCGCCATCAGCGACGGCGACGTTTGGTATCACTTCCCCTCAGTCACTGAGCAAGTCACCGGCACGATGGTTGCCCTAACCCCTGAGGTTTTCGCCCGCGACAATGTGCAGGCTGCACTGCAAATGGCCGAGGCTGCGGTCAACAACCGGGTGCAAAAGAGCGGCGACACCATCACCGGCATGCTGACGCTCGATCCTGGCGTGCCAGGGCTGCCTGCCTTGTTTATCCGCCAGCCCGCCAATGATCCTGGCGCTACGTTTCTTATCGCCGGCAATCCTAATGGGCGAGCAATCGACGCCTCAGGCTCCATTCGATTGACTACTGGCGACCTCGAAGTCATGGGCGGCGCGATCAATGTAAGCAGCGGCGCCGGCTTTGTCATAGCGCGCCAATTCTACCTCGGGGTCGAAATTAACTGCGGCTATCTGCTGGGCAACGACACCACCAGCGGCGGCCTCTGGCGCAATAACAACGGCCAGATGACCTTGCGCCGGCCAGCCGGGCAGGCCGATCTGTTCTCCGAGGATAACAATGCGGTCAGCCGCCAGCGCATCCTGACCGAGAATGATTTGACCGACATGCTGGTGATGTACCGCGCGCCGGCATTGTTCTCGACGCCGGCAGGGCTTCCGCTTGACCAAAATTGGAAGCAATGGTGGATCGATTCTTTTTCGCTACCGGGACGCACCGGCAGCTCGCGGCTGCTAATCAGCCTTTCAGTGTCGTGTTTTGGTCCTACTGGTCAGATTTGGCTATTGGGCGCGCGTCTGGCGGCGCCGCCGGGCGGGGCGGTCGAACGGCGCGTCTTTATGTATGCAGACGGAATGACTGGCCTGTTTGAATTTTATGTCGATGTGCTAGGGGCCAACCCGACGCTCGCGATCCAGCTTGCCGCCTTTGGCGTGCCATTGTCTGACAGTCCGCCAGCCGGCATCGAGACGCGCGATGCGCGCGTTTACGATACCCGCTCGGAAATTTCAATAATCGACCTGGGGCCATCAGCATAGGAGGGACGACAATGGCTCGTGCTGCACAAGGGAAATGGTTCGCTGATGCGCTAATCAGCTACGCGCAAGGGTATCGCTCATTCGAGGCAGTCAACGTGGCGGCTGGCGGTCCGCTGGAGCCTGGCACCCTGCTGGGGGCTGGGGGATCGCTGGCTCCGACCGCAGGCAATGTGGCAATGATCCTGCTGCAAGCCCTGCCGGCCCGTACCGCGCCGATGCCGGCGCTGGTCCTGGCGCGCGATGCCGAGGTCAATGATGCATACATCATTTATGGCGCGCTCACCCCAGGTACCGTCAACGGCACATTGGCCGGGCTCGGCATCATCGTGCGGCCTGGCGTGCTGCCACAGTCGATCGTCACTGCCAGCATGCTCGACGAGGAGGGCCGGATGATCGAGGAACCACCGCACGAGCCCGAGCCGGCTGCGGTCTAGCAGAGGGGAAATCAAGTCATGTTGGACATTTTCAGCAACAATGCCGCGTTCACGGTGACCGGCCTGACGGCAGCCCTGCTGCGCACGCCCTATGTGCCAGGCCTCATCGGCAGACTCGGATTGTTCGCGCCGCGGCCGATCGCGACCACGACGACGACGATCGAAATCAAAGGCACTCGCCTGGCGCTGGTGCCCGAGGTTCCGCGCGGTGCGCCGCCCACCCCCAATGTGGAGGATCGGCGCGCGCTCGTGCCCTTTCGCATCCCGCACTTCCCAATCCGCGATACGATCATGGCGGACGCGGTCCAAAATGTGCGAGCGTTTGGCACGGAAGATCAGCTCGAGGCGCTGTTGACCGTGCGCAACCAGCGCATGGCCTCGATGGGGCTGAAACTCGACGTGACGCAAGAATATCTGCGTTTGGGTGCGATCCGCGGGATCATCGTTACCGCTGCGGATCGCAATACTGGCGCGCCGCTCCAGTCAATCAGCCTGTATGACCAATTCGAGGTAGCGCCGGTGGGGCCAATACCTCGCAACTGGCCGATCATCGGGGCTGGTCTGATCGGTCAGGAAGCCGCAGCCTGGGAGGGGCAACTAACCGGGCTTATCAACCAGCTTGGGCGCGACATGGCGAACGAATTGCCTGGGGGCATGCTGGGCGGCATCTTCGGGGTCTGCGGTCCGGTGTTTTTCGATGCGTTCGCGATGCACCCGGAGCGCCGCGCAGCCTTTATCGGCATCGACAGCCGGCCAGTGATCGAGCCTCTGCTGGGGAGTCGTGTGCAATTCCGGGAAGTGACCATCGAGGAATATCGCGGCCGCACCGGCAATGTGCAGTTCGTCCAAGACAATCAATGTCACTTTTTCCCGGTCGGCGTCCCCGAATTGTTCATCGAGGTCTATGCGCCCGCCGACTACAACGAAACTGTCAACACTCTCGGCCTGGCGCGTTATGCCAAGATGGAGGCGCTCGACTTCGACAAGGGTGTCGAGCTGGAGGCGCAGATGAACGTCCTGCCGATCTGCACCAGCCCGCGCGCGCTGTTCACCGTGACGGCCACGCAATATCCAGCCGCGCCACTGGCAGCAGGTACGGCAACACCAGCCCCGGCACGCAACCGCAACTGATGCGCGCCGTCGCCGACGTCGTCTTTACGCGGATGATCCTGCGCGAGGCTCCCGCCAGTGCCTCGCGTAATCGGATGTATTTGGTCGGCGTCGGTGAGCCTGGCACGCTGCTCAGCGTCCACTATACCGGCGCGCTGGATACCAGCTACGCCACGCCGGTTGCGCTGCCCAACAACGCCAACGGCATCCTGCTGGACCGCCAGCTGACAACTGGTGCCGCGATGCGCGTCATGCTGACCCGTAAGTGTGAGGTTAACGACGCCTATATCGAGTATGGGAATTTTGACCGGCTGACCGTCAACCTGGCGCTCGCGGCGAATGCTGGGATCATCGTCAGGCAGGCAGTCACCGACAGCTCTGGGATCGCTGGGGGCATCTTCGATGATGACGGGCACGATGGAGAGGCCGAACGGGCCTGGGTAGCCGCCGTGCCGCCAGCAGCCGTGCCAGGGGAGGGACGCCCGCCCTTCTATCATTCCTGGGGGATCGTCTTGACCTTTCGCCGTTGGGTGGTCGGCCTGGCCTTGCGCTGGGGGCGGAGGGGCTGATGCCGCTCGCTGCGTTCGACCCGCTGCTGCGCGCGCTGGATGACGGGCTCGGCGAGCCGGGGGCTTGGCTCGGCAATCTGCTGCAAATGCGATTCGTGCAAGATTACACGCCGGCGGCTCTGCAGATGACCGAGCAGGGCATGACCCAAGTTCAGACGTGGGTCTATTTCGGCCGCTATCAATTGCCTCCCGGTGCCGGGGTGCCAGGGATCGGCGACATCGTGACAGTGCGCGGCCGCACCTGGGAAGTCGCCGAGTTCGGCACGGACGATCTCGATGAGCTCCAATTGCGCCTGATCCCGTATCAGGCTTCACCGCTTGAGGATGAGCCGCGCGGTCCTGGCCGGCCGACACGCCGCGACGAAATCTTGGCGGCTTACGATGCTCTGCTGACGATGCGCGCTGTCGACCCGCGCAAGCCGCTGAGCCATGCCTTTCCGCTGGTGCGTCGCCGACTGACCGGATCCTCGGCCCCGTCTCCTGGTCTCAGCGACAAGACTCTTCAGGGGGTGTTGTCGTCGCGTTCGGCGTCAGCCTCCGGCGACGGCTCGGGTGGTGCGGCACGGTGAAACCACTGCCACCAGCGTCGCCGCCGCGCCCATGCCCAATGTTCGGCCAGGACCAGCGCGACCCCATCGAGCCGGCGATTGACCTCCTCGACCGTGGACTTGTGCGCGAGGGTCGCGGCCAGGCTGCCCAGGTCGCGGAGTTCGGCGCGGACCTCTGCGCGGACGACCGAAATCTGGTCAGGCAGGGGGAAGAGCTTGTCGAGGATCGCGGCAGCGTTGGCCTCCAGCTCCTCGCTGGCTTGCTTGGCCTGGGCCTGCACATCCCCACGGAAAGCAGCCAGTTCGGCGCGCACAGCTAAGATGCCGTCTGTAATCACCCCTTCGCTGTCACTGATTTGGCTGGCGATCCTGGTCAAGCCGTTCGCCAGCCGTTCGTCGAACTTCTCGAATAGGGGGCCGAAGCCTTCCTGCGCTGTGCGCATCTCGGTCAATGCCGTGCGCATTTCGGTCAAGTCCTGACGGACCGCGCTGGTGTTGGCGACATTCTCTTGGCGCAGCTTGGTTATGTTGGTGGCCAGATTAGCGATTTCCGCGCGCGCCCCGTCCAAATCAAGCGCCAGGGCTTCCCACTGTTGGCGATAGCGGTCGGGGGTCTGATCAATGCGCTCGCGTATTTCGCGCATGTCGTGCTGCACCTTGGAACCGAGTTGTTCCTGAGCACTGCGCAACGTATCAACGTCAGTTAAGGTCGCCGGTTGACGGGATCGGGCCATTGCATTGTCCTCGGCTTTATGCGAAAGCCTGTCGTTGCTGGTGTATCATTGTTTCACTTTCACGACGGGAGAAATAGATGCCGCGCTATCTTGTTTCGTCTGACAGTCCGATCGCCGTGCGGGGGCTCGGGCGCCCCGGTCATGGCCTCCCCTGGCCTGGCCGTCCGACCGATCCCGATTATGGTTTGGAAGAAGGCGAACGGCCGGAAGTCGAGCCGCCGGATATCGACCCGCCGCCGGGGATCTGGCCTGGCCCGTCTCCGGGGCATCCAATCGAGCCGATTCCACCGGGTGATCCCGGGCACCCCGACACCGGCTTTCCGCCAGGGTCGATCTGGCCGCGCCCGCCGCACGCGCACGGCAAATTCATCGTCTTGGCGCACGTGCCGGGCTACGGCTGGCGATATTTCTCGGTCGACATGGACGCATTGCCGGAGCCGCCCGCGGGAGGAGTCGGCGGTCGCCCTCCTCAGAGGCCGGGAGGGGCGCCGGAAGTGGACCCAACGCGCCGGTAACGCGCCAGCGCTTGCGTCGATTGTTCGGGCACTGAACCAGTTGGGCGACCTCTGACGGCAGGCCGGCAGCAGTGAGCCCAAGGGAGGGGGGAACCCGGCCTGCCCAGGCGAACCCCTCCCAACCGCATAAAATTCTCCGATTTCCGACCTGATTTCCGCCGTGGTTTATGCCGCCGGCGCGGCGCAGCCTCGGCGCCATGGCAGACGCATATCTTCCTGACAACCTCCCTGTTGGCACCGTCATCGCGGCGGTGACCGTCGTCATGTCGGACGGCAGCACCTTCATCGGGGCCTTGAGCGCCGAGCCGGCTGACCTGGTGACCACGGCGGGCATGAACCTGGTTCTCGCCCGCGCCCTGACCCCGGCAGACGGCGGTGCTGATACCTGGGAGGTCACCGCGACCCAGGACGGCTATTCGGCCACTGCCACACTCGATGTCGAGATTATCCCGATCCCGATCCTGGTCGAGTTCGACCCTCCCACAGCAGAGCTGCCCGACAACGCCCAGGCAGGCACCCCGATCGCCACGGTCGCGGTCACCATGTCGGATGGCAGCCCCTTTGCTGGGAGCCTCAACGCCAGCCCTGCTGGCTTGGTGCGCATGGATGATTACGAGCTGGTCACCGCCAGGGCCTTGACCCCGGCAGACGTGGGCAACCAGACCTTCACGGTAACAACGGCGCCGTAAATGCCGATCGCGTTTGGCAATGCTACGACCACCGGCTGATGCCCGAACTAATCGTTTCGGCTGTTTACCGCGACTTGCGCAACAACCACGAGGGCGCACTCGGGATATATTTTACAGTCGGGGCGCGCGATGTTTGGGTAACACATTTGGCCCGCTTAGTCATTGCGGGCAATACGCAACCCCATGACGTAGTTATAGCTCGCCCGGTAGTGCGGCGAGAGGGCGGACCGAATTCGCCTGCCGCTCAATTCAGAGACTCGCGACGCGAGGGAATAAGCCCGCCGATCGAGGCGGACGATGTCATTCTTGGTAGAGTAACAATCGAAACGGCCGGCATCTCGGCCGGCTGGTTTGCTTGGGCGGAATTGCCGCAACCTGTGCTGTTGCAGGCGGGCATTAGTTACGCGATCGGCTCAATCGAGACAAACGGGGGCGATTGGTGGGGCGACGGGACGTTTGCCGGTGGAAATGCCGGCCTTATAATTGAATATTCTACCGATTTTTTTAACCAAATGTGCGCTTTTACGGCGCCGGGCGACCCTAATTTCTACACCGAACCGACGGGCAATGCCTGGGTACCGCCGAATTTTTTTTATCAATTCGAGGCACCCGAGCAACCGCCGCACCCAATAGTCGATCTCGACCCGGCGACGCATGCGCCGGCAACCGCGGCCGGCAATCTGACCGCGCGAGTCTTCGCTCGGCCGATCGGCGTCGCGCTTGATCCGGCAACCTTCCCCCGCGTCGAGATATCGAGCCGCTGAGAGATGGCAAGCGGCTTCATCAACGTTCGCATCTTTCCCGTCCCAGCCTCCCTGGGGCTCGCCCCAGCCGTCCATCCGCTGGAGGCATCAGGAACCATCCTCGTCAACATCGGCGTTGGGGCGGGTCCCAGCGCGGTCGTGCTCGATCCTGTCGCCCATCCTCTACCCACGGCCCGCGCCGACCTGGCCGCGAGGGTATTCCCCCATCCGCTCCTCGACCTCACGCCCGCGCCGCATGCCCTGGAAACCAGCGGCAGCTTGGCTGCGCGTGTGTTCCCCAGGCCGGCTGTCGGCCTGGCTCCAGCGGTCCACCAGCTCCAGGCTTCAGCAAGTATCTCGGCTCGAGTCTTTCCCAGGCTACTTGCTGCCGGCCTGGCCATTCGACACCCCACGATCCCCCAGGCGTTTGGCCGTATCGCGGTCGAGATCAATCCTGCTGTCCGCAAGTCGTATGTCGCGGCATTGCGCCAGGATACCGTCGAACGGCTGGCGCATTTGTCGCAATTCCGCCGCGTATTCGACAGTCGTCAGGCACAAATCAGCCGCGCCATGCTGCCGGCGATCCGGGTTTATGCCTCCCAAACCTCCGAAGGGCGCAGCATCAACATCCCAGACTTCCTGACGACCACGAACCTGGTTGTGCAGGTCATTGCCGATGATGTGACCGACGTGGGTTCGGCCGAGCGAGTCGACGAGCTGTGCGACGATGTAAAAGACTGGTTGCTCGGCGATCCCGAATGGCTGGTGAATTACGAGCGCATCGCTGGCATTACCACCGACATCGACCGCGACATCGAAGGCGAAAGCCGCACCACGGTTGCGACCATTACTTTCGCAATGACGATCAGCGAATGGTACGAGCCGCGCGTGCCTGACACGCTCGACAAGATAGACATGAAAATCGACGTTATTACGCCAGCGGCTGACCCGAACATCAGGTATCCCGGCCCAGATGGGCGCATCGAGGTCCACGGTCACTTCGCGCGGCCTATTCCTGCCCCCTGGCCGCCGTTGCCACGGCGGGGGGTGCCACAGTCCGAAAAGGGGAAATGACCATGCCGGTTTCGTTCGAGCGCATCCCATCGAATATCAGGGTGCCCCTGTTCTACGCGGAGATTTCAAACCGCGAGGCGTCCTACCTTCAGACCCTCCAGCCGGCTCTGCTGATCGGTCCCATGCTGCCATCAGGGGCAGCAATCCCCCTTGAGCCCGTCCTGGTGCGCGATGCTGGGGACGCTGTGGGCCTGTTTGGGGCAGGCAGCATCCTGGCTGACATGGTGGGAGCCTACCGCCGCAACGACACGTATGGCACGATCTGGGCAATCCCCCATGTCGATGCCACGGCGGCGACGGCCGCCAAGATCGTCATGGTCATTGACGGGGTTGCCACAGCACCAGGGACAATCGGCGTTTACGTTGCAGGGGACCGCTATCGGGTCACCGTGGCCAATGGTGATGGCGGGCTCATCGTGGCGACCAGGCTCGCGGCCGCGATCACCGCCGACCCCTTTGCCCTGGTCACTGCCGTAGGAGCCCAGGACCCTGACACTCTGACCGCAGGGCGGGTCACCCTGACCAGCAAAAACAAGGGCGCTGTGACCAATGACATTAAGGTCGTGCTCAATTATCGCGGCCTCGCTGGAGGAGAGTCGACACCAGCCGGCCTCGATGTCGAGATGGGGGACTCCTCGCTCGATGCCCCCGGCGCCGGCCTCGCGGACCTGGCACCAGTAACCGCCGCGATGGGTGACGACGAATACGATTTTATCTCGATGCCCTACACCGACAACGCGGCACTCGATGCCCTGGCCGAGGCTCTGGATGATGTGACCGGGCGCTGGGCCTGGAGCCGTCAGATTTACGGCCATGCCTTCTGTGCCCGGATGGGGACCTTCGCGCAATTGCAGACGTTTGGGGCGACCAGGAACGACCCGCACGTCTCGGTCCTGGGATTTGCTGTCAGCCCCACGGTGAGCTGGCGGCGCGCCGCAGCTCTGTGCGCCCAGGCCGCGACCTCGCTGCGCATCGACCCGGCCAGGCCGCTGCAAACCCTGCCCCTGGTGGGGGCGCTGGCACCGCGCCGAGGCGACCGGCTGGGCATGTCACAGCGCAATACCCTCCTCTACTCGGGGGTTGCCACCGAAATGGAGTCTGGGGGCGCGGTGGCGATCGAACGATGCGTCACAACCTACCAGAAAAACGTATGGAATCAGCCCGACCCCAGCTATCTGGACGTGCAGACCTTGGCGACTCTGACCTATATCGTTCGCTTTCTGCGCATCCGCATCCTCCAGAAATTCCCCAGGCACAAGCTGGCCAATGATGGGACCCCGTTCGGGCTCGGCCAGGCGATCGTTACCCCGCGCATCATCCGCGCAGAGCTGATCGCGGCCTATTCGGAGCTGATCGAGCAAGGCATTGCCGAGAACATGGAGGCGTTTAAGCAATTCCTTGTCGTCGAGCGCGACCCCAACGACCCGAATCGGGTCAATGTCCTGCTGCCTCCAGACCTTGTGAACCAGCTCAGGATTTTCGCCATGCTCGTGGAATTTCGCCTCAGATATGCGGCCAGTGCGACCGCTGCGGCAGCCTGACAATGGACCTGCTCATAATCATCATCCTGCTGGTGATCCTGTTCGGGGGCGGGGGCTATTACTACCGCGGCGGCTATCACCAGCAAGGCGGACCCTACGGCATTGTCCCAATCCTCGTGGTGATCCTGATCGTCGTCGTGATCCTGGGGTTGCTGGGGGGGCGCTTCGGCTACTACCACGTCGTTTTTTGAGGAGGTCACACCATGCCAGCCCGCCGCGTTGCCGGGGTCGCCTACGTCTATGTGGACGGCCAGCAATACCCTCTGAGGGGAAACCTTACTGTCAGCATCGACACCATCGAGCGCGAAGGCATTCCCGGTCAGGACGCCATCCACGGCTACATCGAGCGGCCGCGCGTGCCCTTCATCGAGGGGGATTTCTCCGACTTGAATGGGCTCTCGCTGGTGGCGCTCCAGCGCATGGACGATGTGACCGTGACGGCTGAGCTGGCCAACGGGAAACAATACATCCTGCGCAATAGCTGGACCTCGACCGCGCGCGAGTTCAACGCGGCAGACGGCCAGGCAACCGTGCGCTGGGAAGGCATGGCAGGGGAGGAGGTCCTTTAAATGGCCACAACCATCGAGCTGCGAACGCCGATCCAGGCGCATGGTGAGGAGCGCAGGGCAATCGAGCTGCGGGACATAACCCCAGCCGACATCAACACATGCGGCTACCCCTTCAGGGGGGATGGCACAATCGAGACAACCGCCATCAGCGCCCTGATTTCACGTCTGGGCAACATCCCGCCGTCATCGGTCAACCAGCTCACAATCCGGGACTGGAATGCTTGCATGCTGGTGATATTCAGTTTTTTCGGGGACCAGGAGGGGGACAACAACAGCGGATCGTCGAACGCGCCTTCGACCTCGCCTTTATCTGGAAATGGCACCCTCGAACCGCATTAGAGCTGACCCTCGACGAACTGGTTTTTTACGAGAACCAGACGCAACGCATAATGGAGGAGCTGGAGCGCAGCAACCCCGATGGCCGACAAAATTGACATTTCAGCGATTGCCCGCGTCATTGACCAGACCACTGGTCCGATGCGCAAGATCACCGGCAGCATTCAGACTGCCGGCAAGGCCGCGACCACGACCGGGGGCGCGTTCTTCAAGCTCAATGCGTTCAAGTTCGGTGGGCTGACAGCCGGCATTCGCGGGGTCGGCCAGTCTCTCGGCGGCCTGTTCTCCCAGGTCACCAGACTGCTCGGGCCCTTGACCGCGATGGCGGGGATCGCCGGCCTGGGCGGCGCGGTCGCGGGCATGAAAAGCTATATTGACACTGCCGACAAGCTGGGCAAAACCGCGCGCCGCTTTGGCACCACCGCTGAATACCTCCAGCAGTTCAATTATGTCGCGGAGCGGTCTGGGGTCGACGCCTCGGTTGCCCAGGACGCGCTGGGCAAATTCATGAAAACCCTGGGCACCGCCAGCAAAGGGGGCAAGGCGGCAAAGGACCTCATCCCGCTGCTGGGGAAAATGGGGATTTCGATGCAGGAAATAAAAGCCGGGGACTTGGCTTCGATCCTGCCCAAGGTCGCGGAGGGATTTAAAAAGAACGTCAACCCGGTATTGCGCAACGACGTGGCGATCAAGTTGTTCGGGAAGTCTGGCGGCAAACTAATCGACATGTTTGCCCAGGGCAAAATCAGCATGCAAGAGCTGATGCAGGAAGCGGTCAAACTCGGGATCATTACCACCGAGGAAACCAAACAGGCCGAGGCCGCAGCAGATGCCTGGCTCGACTTCACCAAATCAATCACTGGCGTTAAAAACGCGATTTACGCGGAATTTTTGCCAGCGGTCGAGCCGGTTCTAAAGGCAATGAAGGAATGGGTGCTCGAAAATAAGAAAGTCATCAAGGAGGAGGTCACCAAATTTGTGACCAAACTCGGTGAAATCCTGAAGTCGATTAATTGGAAAGCGATTTACGAGGGGGTCAAGTCCTTTGGCAAGGGCTTGGATTGGGTCGCAAAGAAGATCGGCGGCTGGGAGAATGTCATGGTCGCCGCGGTTATTTTCATGAACCGCAATTTTGTCCTTGCGGTCGCCAATGTCGTCAAGCATCTGGTGCTGCTCGGTGCCACCATGGCCGCGCAGATTGCCACTGCTGGGGGCTTTACCGGGGCCGCTGCTGCCATCAAGGCGTTTTCGGCCGCCTTCGCGGCAACCCCGATCGGCTTGATTATCGCGCTGGCTGCTGCAATCGGCTTCCTGGGTTATTCGATGTGGGAGGCGCGCGAGGACATTGCGAAAGCCTGGGATGATGCCGGTAAAACGATCGACAAGGGCGCTAAGCTGGTGGCGGCCAATGTCAAGGAAGCGGCCGATGACCTGCCCGACTCCTGGGGCGATGCCTGGGATCGAATGACGGCGACGGCAGGCACGATCTGGAGTGAGCTGTCAGCGAGCGCAAAATCTGGAATGGCTCTGGTCAAGGGCAATATCGCCGATGCCAGTCAGGGGATTGGCGAGGACCTGAGCACAGCCTGGCAGGCTGTCAAAACCGCCTGGGGTCCGGTGGGGACCTGGTTCGGGGAGAAGTGGACCGAGGCTAAAGCAGAGTTTGACACTGCAAAAACCTGGCTCGGCACATTTGAGGGGGATTTCATCCCAGGACCGATCAAAACTGCCTGGGCTGACCTCAAGGCATGGTTTGGCAATCTGCTAAGCGGCGTCGTCGGAGTGTTTCAGTGGGCCTGGGGCATCATCGAGCCGATCATCTCGGCAGTCGCTGCCGGGGTCGGCAAAATCACTGGTGCGATCAGCACGGTCGGCGGCCTGGCTGGCGGTGCAATCCAAGGAGTCAAAGATTTCTTCGGCGGCGGCGGTCAGGCTGCCCCTGCTGCTGCCCCTGGGGCTGTTGCTGCCCCTGCGGATGGCGGATCCCTGCTCCAGGGAGCGAAGCGCGCTGGGGTCGCGGGAGGTCAGCAACAAACTGCCAGAGTCGAGGGTGAAGTCCAGACGAATATCAAGATCGAAACGGTCGGCGACATCAAGGCGACCGCGACCACTCGGGATCGCGGCATGGCCAGTTCGAATGTCGAGGTCGGGCGTTCGATGCCAGGGCTGGCGGCAGGATGAGCGGCTGGCGCACCCGGCTTAGGCCGGCATCGTTCCGCGGTGCCAGATTCTACGTTGACACCGTCAACACCGAGACTGGTCGACGCTGGGCCGATCACGAATACCCGGCGCGCAACACTCCGTTCGCTGAGGATTTGGGGCGCAGTCAGAGGGTCTGGCGGTTCACCGGCTACACCATCGGCGACGACTTCCTGGCCGCGCGTGACCGCTTGATCGAAGCATGCGAGGAGGATGGGCACGGCGAACTTGTTCACCCCACGCTCGGCACGTTGCAGGCGGCATGCCGTGTCGTCACGGCGACAGAAGAGCGCGAGCGCGGCCGGTTCTGCTCGCTCGCCATGGAATTCGCCGAGGCGGGGTCTGTCCGCGAGCCGACCCAGGACGCCGACCCTGACCTGGCGGTGGGGGATGCAGCAGGGGGGCTGAGCAATGCCGCCATGCCCAATTTTGCCGGCCTGTTCTCTGTCGGCGGCGCGGGACCCTGGGTCGCGGATACGGCGATCGCCGACGTGCGCAACATTTCCGATGGGCTGCGCATGTTGCGCCTGCCCCCTGGGGACCTGCCACAGACCCCCCTGATAACCGCGCTGGATTATCTCAGCGTCCAGGCCCCCTCGCTTGTGGGCGATCCCAGGGCCTTGGCAGACGCACTCGATCGGACCTTTGCCGCCTTCACCGATGCAGGGGAGGCTGGCCCGGTCGTGGGTGCCATGCTGACCATGGCCACGGAATGGCGCTCCTCGGCGCCGCGCGGCTCGGGAGGCTTCCAGCCGCTCGCCCCTGAGCACCCCGACGTCGCCCCAGACCGACCGCGCCATCTGCTCAACCCCTACGCCACGCCGCGTATCCTCTCGCTGCCCAGCCAGCGCGCCCAGAACGCCGCCGCGATGGAAGCCTTCGTCGCGGAGCTGGCCTTGCGGGAAATCGGTTACTCGATCACCGGCATGGCATTCGACAACTACGACCAGGCGATCGAGGTCCGCCAGGCAGTCGGCCAGGTTTTCATCGCGATTGAGCAGCAGACCGCCGATGCTGGGCAGGATGACGTGTTCAGCGCGCTGGCAGAATTGCGCCACGCCATCAATGCCATGATCATGATGCGGGCTGCGAGCCTCAACCCGCTGGTGACCTATCGCACCCTGGCCACAGCCAACTCGATCACCTTGGCCTGGCGGATGTACCAGAGCACTGCCCGCGACCTCGAAATTTGCGATCGGGTGACGGCGCGCAATCCCGCCTTCCTGCCGAGCACCGGGCGCATTCTGGCGGCTGGGCAATGAGCGAAGTTCGCACCCCTGCCAGGCCGAGCAGCCGTGGCACCAGCCAGCAGAGCCGCGAGGCGCGCGAGGCACCTTTCAGCCTGCTGGTGTCAGGCGAGCACTATGCCGGCTGGAAAACCCTGAGGGTTACGCGCGGCCTGGAGCGCGCCACCGGGGATTTTGAGCTGACTGTCAGCGAACGCTGGTCGCTCGAAGAGGACATTTGGCAAATCACCCCAGGCGAGTCTTGCGAAATCCAGCTTGGCGGTGAAACCGTGCTGACTGGCTGGGTTGACAAATACGGACCCAGCTACGACGCCAATTCGCACTCGATCAGTCTAAGCGGCCGCTCGAAAACCTGTGACCTGGTGGATTGCTCCATTACCGTTGACGGGGGGCAGTTCAAGGGGATGACGGTCGGCCAGATTGCCCGCATTCTGGCGCAGCCGTTTGGGGTCGAGGTCGTGGTGAACACCCAGACCCCGCCCGAGCCCGAGGTCCAGGTCCAGCAGGGGGAGACGTGTTTTGCGCTTATCGAGCGGCTGTCGCGTGTGCACGAGCTTCTGGTCACTGACGACGCGCTGGGGCGACTGGTTCTCACGCGCGCCGGCTCCGGTCGTGCGACCACCAATCTTATACATGGGGAAAACATTCTCAGTGCCTCAGCGGACCTCGACAACAGCAAGCGATTTTCAGACTACATCGTCAAGGCGCAGAGGCCGGGGAACAGGACCAAAGACGGGGGTCCGATAGATCAAGATTGGGGCGGCGGCGATGGCGGCTGGCAGCCGAGCCTGGTGGAGCAGGTCCGCCAGCTCCGCAACATCCCCAATATCTCGGCGCGCTACCGCGAGCGCATGCGCATCCAGGCAGAGGCCGCAGCCGCCAAGTCCCCAGGCAAGACCGCGCCCAAGACGCTGACCCAGATTGTCGGGCGCGCCAAAGATGCTGGGGTCACCAGATACCGCCCGCATGTCATCGTCGCCGAAAAACAGGCTGATGATGCCGCTGCAGCGCAGCGCGCCGATTGGGAGATGCGCCGGCGCGTCGGTCAGGCGCTCAAGGTGACGGTCGGCGTCCAGGGCTGGCGCATGGAGGATGGCAGGCTGTGGAGCACCAACGACCTGGTCTGGGTCGAGGCTCCCTGGCTGTCGCTGTCGCATGAACTGATCATCGGTGAGGTCCAATTCAGCTACGACGACGGCGGCGAACTCACTGAACTGGGCTTGACTCTGCCCGATGCTTTTCTGCCCGATCCCTCGAAACGCAAGGGGAAAAAGGACCCAGCCAAAGGGAAAAAGGGCGGCGGCAAAGGCGGCAAAGGCAAGAAAAAGGGCGGCGGCGGTGACCCCTATGCAGGATGG
>Ga0210396_10001417_pt1 | contig 26056 bp, 18 predicted proteins | sample IncBWH17OmetaG_FD_155466 | JGI IMG/M metagenome (GOLD analysis project Ga0210396, IMG submission 155466) | Forest soil microbial communities from Barre Woods Harvard Forest LTER site, Petersham, Massachusetts, United States - Inc-BW-H-17-O ... | reverse complement strand
CGCTCTCAACGGCGGCAAGGTGCTCAATCTCGGATTCACCGATTGGGATGCCCGCGAAAATGTTCAGAAAAACCGCAAATTCTTTCAATCTGCCCTTGACGCCAACGAATTCACTCTCGTCTCACTAAAGCAATTTCATTCCGACGTGGTATGTGGCTTTTCTTCTGCGCCGCGCAATGAGCCATGCAGCGCGGACGCATCTATTACCAATGCCCCGAACCTCCTACTTGGCATTCAAACCGCCGATTGCGTGCCAATTTTATTGCTCGATCCAAAGAAACATGCCGTCGCCGCCGTTCATGCCGGTTGGCGCGGGACGCTCCAGCGCATCGTGGAAAAAACCATCGGCCGCATGAAAATGGAATTCAAAACCGCCCCGAGCGATTTGTTAGCGGCCATCGGCCCAGCCATTGGCGGTTGCTGCTATGAAGTCGGCACGGAAGTCGCCGCCGCTTTCCATTCCCAATTCGCCAAGGCCCCGGAATGGTTTGACGAGTTGCGCACCGGTGATGAACCCAATCCTCTGCAATGGCTCAATCAGTTTCCCCCTGGCCATCAACCGCCACCGAAAAATGTTCGTCTGGATTTGCGTAAAGCGAATCGCGCGCAATTGCTGGCCGCGGGTCTCCGCCCGCAAAATATTTTTGTCAGTGATCTTTGCACTGCGTGGCCGCCCCGATCTTCTTTTTAGTTATCGCAAACAGGGCAGCGAAAGCGGCCGCATGATGTCAGTGATAGGCATTCGAGAAGGAAATAAGTCGAGCAGAAAATAATCGCGCCCTAAAATAAATCACTGCAATTATCGCTCGGACTCCTACAACGTAATTAGATTTGAACCACTTTTCTCAATCGGTGTCTCGTTGAGCAGCGCTAGTTGCCCGCAAGCCGCCATTACATCGCGCCCCCGCGAGCGCCGCACAAAAGTCGCAATCCCACGATCAATCAAAAGCTCCTGAAACGCTGCGATCGCTTCCTCCGAAGACTCCCGGTAAGGCAAATCTCCCGGATTCCAGGGGATCAAATTAACCTTGCACTTCAGTCCCGCAAGCAGCTTCACCACCCGCCTCGCATCGTCCAGCGTATCGTTGACCCCACCTAGCATCACGTACTCAAACATCAGAAATTCCCAGCTGCGTAACGGATATTTTCGGCAAGCTCCCAGCAACGCCGCCAGCGGATATTTGCGATTGATGGGCATCAATGCGTCGCGCTGCGCGTCGTTGGATGCGTTCAGCGAAATCGCCAGCTTTGGCCGCTCGCTTTCCATCGCTAGCCGCTCGATTCCCGGCACGATTCCACTCGTCGAAATCGTCACTCGTTTCGCGGGTATCCCTACCCCGTTCGGATCCTGCAAAATCCTGCATGCCGTCAGCACCGCGTCGTAATTCAGTAGCGGCTCGCCTTGCCCCATGAACACAATATTCGTGTGCGGCACCAGCGTGTCTTTGTTCTCTTCCAGCGCGATCAGTATTTGCCCCAGAATTTCTCCCGGCGACAAATTGCGAATCAATCCCAACTGCGCCGTCAAACAAAATTGGCAATTCACCGCGCAGCCTGCCTGCGTCGAAGCGCAAATCGTCTGCCGGCCCTCGCTCGGCATGAACACCGCTTCCACGGAAGCCGCCCGCGTCTTGTCTTTCTCGGTCAGTTCCAATTCGAAAAGGTAACGGACGGCCCCATCCGCGGACTGGAATCGTTTTTTCACTTCCGGCAGCCTGATTCCCGCCCCATCGGTCAGACGCTCGCGCAACGACGCCGGTAAGTTCGTCACCTGCTCCAGATCAAATTGTCGTTCCGCGTACAACGCGCGATAAATCTGATCTCCGCGATAGGCTGGTTCGCCTAGCGACACACATAGCTCGCGCAATTCCTCCTTGGTCTTACCGAGCAATTCAGTGTTTTGCGACACGCTCACGCGCACTCAGCTCCAACTTCAAGAATACTCCGAACAGTCCTCACCGTCTTGCCAGCCAACGCCACCACACAAAAACGGCGTTATAATTCTAGGTGACAAAGTTCTAGCAGCATTGCCTTGGAGGGCTCCATGGCTGGCTCAACAACCGGACCCAAAGCCGGCACAATCGCGGCCGAACAACTCAACATTCAGGACTGGGTTAAAGGTCTCGCGGCCATTCCCGCTAAGGACTTCTCTCTCGAAACCGTCCAGGACTACATCCTGCGCCACGCCGTCCGCCCGGAAACCATCCACAAGTATTGCTATTTCTCCAAAGGCAGTTACACCCGCAACCTGATTTTCAAAAACGAAGTATTCGAGTGCATGACCGTTTGTTGGGAAGTTGGCCAGCATAGCCGCGTGCATAACCATCGCGACCAGAATTGCTGGATGTCCGTCCCGGTCGGCCGTCTGCGCGTGCAAAATTATCGCGTTGACCATCGCGATTCTTCGCGCGGCACCTGCAAGATCGTTCCCACTGACGCCTACATAATGGACGCTACTCATCCCTCCTACGTCAATCCACTTGAACCTGTTCATGAAGTGATCAATGCGTCTGAATTTAATGAGCGCGCGGTCAGCATTCATGTCTATTCCAAGCCATTCGACAGTTGCGAAGTCTACCAGCGCGACAAGGGCACCTATGCCGACGTTCCACTCTTCTATACAAGCGAATACGGCGAATTAAATCCCGCTGAGAAGCTTCTCTAGTCTCTGGCGCCCGCAAAACGCATTTCTGCGCGCCATCGCTCGCCACGCTTCGCCTGCCTGTGTCACAATCAGCTAATGCCCACGGAAACCCGTGATATCAAAAAGCACGCCCTACCTAATGGCCTGGTGGTCATAACCGAAAACATGCCGCACGTGCGCTCCGTTTCCATCGGCGTGTGGGTTCGTAGTGGTTCACGCCGCGAATCCCCTGCCGAAAATGGGTTAGCCCACTTCATAGAGCACATGGTTTTCAAGGGCACTGAACGCCGGTCCGCGGAAGCCATCGCGCGCGAAATGGATTCGGTCGGCGGCATGCTCGACGCCTTCACCTCCAAGGAGCAAATCTGCTTCAACGCCAAAGTCCTTGACGAACATCTTCCGATCGCCTTCGATGTCATCGCCGACCTCGTTCTGCGTCCCAATTTTGATGCCGAGGACGTCACCAAAGAACAGCAAGTCATTCTCGAAGAAATCAAGATGGACATGGACAACCCCGAGTATCTTTTGCACGAGGTCTTCACTCGTGGATTTTGGCCTGAACACCCTTTGGGACGCCCCATCCTGGGCACTCCCGAAACGGTAAAAAACTTCACTCGCCCGGTATTAAAGGCGCGCTTCGCCTCGTGGTTTGCTCCCGATCACCTCGTCGTCACCGCTGCCGGCAATGTGGCCCACGAACAAGTCCTCGACTTGGTCACTCGCGAATTTGGCCACCTCCAACCGAGTGGCCAGCACGCCCCGCATATCGCCCCGCGCACCGAAGCTCCGATTCACCTGGAAAAGAAACGCGATCTTGAACAGGTACATCTCTGTGTTGGCGTTCCGTCAGTTCCGCTGGGTCACGAGGATCGCTTCGGCATTGCCGTCTTGAATAATCTTTTAGGTGGCGGCATGTCCTCGCGTTTATTTCAGAATGTTCGCGAAAAGCGTGGGCTCGCTTACGCGGTCTTCAGCGAAATTACTCCCTATTCCGACGCTGGTATGCTCACTGTCTATGCCGGCTCTGCCAAGGAAACTGTTGGCCAGGTGTTGGACCTGATTGTCAGCGAATTTCGCGACCTGAAAAAATCCCTGGTTACCGAAGAAGAGCTCACGCGCTCCAAAAATCATCTAAAAGGTTCGTTGATGCTCTCGCTGGAATCCACCAGCGCGCGCATGTCCAATCTCGCGCGCCAGGAATTGTATTTCCGGCATTTCTATTCGCTTGACGAAATCCTGGCCTCCATCGAAGCGGTCACCCGCGAACAATTGCAAGCTCTGGCGCGGCAATATTTTCGCTCCGAGGATACTGCCGTCACCGTGTTGGGGAACCTCAATGGGTTCTCGCTTGATCGCGCACGCCTGGCCTGCTAACGCGCCGGCATTTCCTTGATGTAGCCCGCAATTTCCTCAGCAACCCGCGAACATTCTTGTCATAAATCGTTGACCTTCTCATTGCTCTCTGCCATCATGCTCGAAATTCGTCTTCGCTCTTGTTTCGCTGTGGTTTTTGGAGAGTAGCGATCGGCTTACGGGTATCCATTCTGGCGTCTGGCAGCTCGGGCAACCTCACCTTACTCGAGACGGCGCGCACCCGACTCCTGATCGACGCTGGTTTAGGTAAGCGCGAAACTCTGGCGCGGCTCGCCGCCATCGAAATGACCGTCGATCACCTTGACGGCATCCTCGTTACCCACGAACACGCGGATCACTGCAATGGTTTGCCGCAAATGCTGGCGCTCTGGAAAGCTCCTTTATACGTTACCGAGCCAACTCTTGATTCTCTGCGCCGCTGCCTCCCCGAAACGTTTGGCAAACGCATCGTCGGCATCGAAACGATCCACGCGGGCCAGCGCTTTATGGTCGGCGATATTGAAGTTCATGCTTTTGCGATCCCGCACGATGCCGTCGACCCCATTGGTTTTACCTTCCGCTGTGAAGGCGCCAAAATGGCGCTGGTTACCGATCTTGGCTACATGCCCGAACTCGTCAAAGTTCATCTGCGCGACTCCGATTGCTTGCTGCTCGAATCCAATCACGATCTCGACATGTTAAAAGTTGGCCCTTATCCATGGGTCGTCAAACAACGAGTACTTAGCCGCACCGGCCATCTTTCCAATCATGCAGTCAGCGAATATCTTTGCGACCCGGAAGGCTTTGACGGCCACGCACGCTATCTGGTCCTGGCTCACGTATCGCAGGAAAACAATAATCCCGACTTGGTCCGGCTATCGGCTGAAGAAGCCCTCAATCGCCGCCCAGCCGGTTTTGAATTTCTCGGCCAGTTGCTGGTCGCCTCTCAGCAAGTTCCACTCAAGCCCCTCGACCTCTAACCATTTCGGAATGGCCGCTGGAATTTTTTCTGACGCTTTTTTGCCTTTGAAGTTGGGTGGCCCATCCTTGCGTTTTTTGCAAGGGTGGGGCCTTTTCCATTTCATTCTCTGTGATCATTTCAGGGGAACACCCGCGGGTGCATAGTTTGGCGCGGATTTAAGAAGATCGGGTGTGACATCAAACATTAGTCGCACCGACTTAGTGTCCGGACGATCAATGCGAGAAACTTCCACACTTTTTAGCAACGCCAGGTAAGACTGGCGCGTGGATGCGTCGAGTTGTTGCTGAGTTCTAGGGTTGGCTAGTCCCACGCGGGCCAACAGCGCCACGCCATTCAGTAAATCGGCAAGTTGCTGAGCGTTTTTGTCTTCCAGGCTTTCCGCATCTAAGGCCACATGCAAATTATTGTTTTCCGGTTTCCCCGCGACGGTGAGCCACTGCAACTGGGCGAGCAGTGACGAAAGTTGCGGAGAGGACAATCCTCCGGTAGCTTTTCGCGCCAGAGCCTGCGAGGCGGGATCAGCGCTAAAAGCCTCTCTCAGAGCCTCATTGCGCATCACCGTAAAAACGGGGGAGCCGGCCACGCGCGCGAATCTCCCCCGCCACTCACCGTCATCCGTCGCTTTCCCGCTGTGCAGCCACGATGCAAAGTCGCTGCTGTTGCTGATTGCCAGGCGCCCTTTCTTCAAGAACGTGAAGAAAAGATGCGCAGAGTTACCGGCAATTGGTGACGACAAAATTTCCACGCCGTCGGATTTTTGCACCGCACCGTTTTTAGCCGCATAGGCCTTGATTTTTCTTTCATCAAAATGGCCGTCGCCCACAGCAAAAAAAATCTTCCCCGCGCCCTGCTGTTCAAAAGCCACAGCTAGTCGATCGAGATCCTTTTCATAATCGAAACCGGTATCGCGAACGAACTGGCGATATTCCTGGTCAGCCTGCGGCTTCGGTGCCCACGCAAGCAGATCACCGAAAAACGGCGCCCGGCGAAGCCCGGCCAAATCGATGAAAAGTACCGCTTCGGCGTCCTCGGGCATCCAAGACAAGAGCGCATTCCGTCCAGGAATAGTCGCGTGGAACCACACAAAATAGGCGAGCGACAATAGGATTGCCAGGCCAGCAGCGGTCGCCAAAGCGACGAATTGGCGCTTATTCCTGGGTACTAAAGGATTTGGAGGCGGGCCGGTGACGTCCATAGGAACGTTATATAGTAAGTGAAGCCCCAGCGGCGACGCCACATAGCAGGACCGTGCGACTTGGCCGACCCTATTCCCAAGAGTTACAGGAGCGCACAAGTAGGTAAGGGGCGAGCCAATAGCGTTGCGGAAGCGTCCCCAGGATTATCCACAGTCGTGGCCCCCGGCGTGCTCGAACGGCGCTTGCAATCCTCCCCGAGCTTCTGCTATTCTTACTCGGTTTGAGCGTGCTGGCGTAGCTCAGCTGGTAGAGCATCTGATTTGTAATCAGAGGGTCGGGGGTTCAATTCCCTCCGCCAGCTCCACCAGACGTTGCAGGGGTTTTTCGGGGAATGAGGCGGAGCGAATCCTGGCAGTAAAAATCAACGGGCTGGTGTCTTCTGACACGAGCTCTATTTGTGTTTTTACTTCACATTGATTTCCGCAAGTTCTGCAGAAGGTAACCCGGCTGAACAAAATAGCTGGAAAATGTTCGTCATAGCGCCCGGCGATAGCAATATGAAAGTTACGGCCAGCGTGAAATGCCACGATCTTTCCGGACGGGTGGGTGAGTGGCTAAAACCAGCAGACTGTAAATCTGCCGCTCCTTGCGGGCTACGGAGGTTCGAATCCTCCCCCGTCCACCATCATTTGTAGGGAGCGCAGCAGCTGCAGTTGTGTGAAGCTGAACTTGAAATTGAAGTGCCAGAAACTTCGGGGAAAATAAAATAGGGACACGGAGTTGGCCTGGGTAGCTCAGATGGTAGAGCGCGTCCTTGGTAAGGACGAGGTCACCGGTTCAATCCCGGTCCCAGGCTCCAGGAATTAAGATTCGGCGGCAACGATTTGTGGTGCAGGTTTGCAGCGGGGCGGGGGTAACTCAACGGTAGAGTCTCACTCTTCCAAGGTGATGGTTGCGGGTTCAAATCCCGTCCCCCGCTCCAATCGAAGATTGTGGTTCGCGGGAAGAGAAGTCGGCAAGGAATGTTGAGGGCGGCAAGTAAATCCTCCGGACTTTGGCAGGTCAGAAAATAGCGGGCAAAGAAGAGCTGCAGTCAGATCGAATAAAGGATAAAGGAACATGGCGAAGGAGAAATTCGAACGTAATAAGCCGCACGTGAACATTGGGACCATCGGTCACATTGATCACGGCAAAACTACTTTGACGGCGGCCATCACCAAGGTGCTGTCGAAGCACAATCCCAAGGTGCAATTCCGCGCGTTTGACACCATTGATAACGCGCCGGAAGAGCGCGAGCGGGGCATCACCATTGCCGTTTCGCACGTGGAGTATGAAACGCAGAATCGCCACTACGCGCACATGGATTGCCCGGGCCACGCGGACTACATCAAGAACATGATCACCGGCGCGGCGCAGATGGACGGCGCGATTCTGGTGGTCGCGGCCACTGACGGCCCCATGCCGCAAACGCGCGAGCACATTCTGCTGGCTCGCCAAGTCGGCGTGGCTGCGATTGTGGTGTTCCTGAATAAATGCGACATGGTGGAAGACGCGGAGTTGCTGGAACTGGTGGAACTGGAAGTTCGCGAGTTGCTCAAGAGCTACCAATTCCCTGGCGACAGCATTGCCATCATTCGCGGCTCAGCGTTGCAAGCTTTGAACGGCGACGCGAAATACGAAAAGGCCATCGATGAGTTGATGGAGGCGGTGGACAAGAATGTGCCGCAACCGGTGCGCGACATCGACAAGCCGTTTGCCATGCCCATTGAAGATATTTTCTCCATTTCCGGCCGCGGCACGGTGGTTACCGGGCGAGTGGAACGCGGCAAGGTAAAAGTTGGCGAAGAAATCGAAATCGTCGGTTTCCGCCCCACACAGAAGAAAGTTGTTACCGGCGTAGAAATGTTTCGCAAGCTGCTGGACGAAGGCTTGGCTGGCGACAACGTTGGACTGCTCTTGCGCGGCACGGAAAAAGAAGATGTGGAGCGCGGCCAGGTAGTTTGCAAGCCCGGCTCAATCACCCCCCACACCAAGTTCAAAGCCGAAGCGTACGTGTTGACCAAAGAAGAAGGCGGGCGCCACACCCCGTTTTTCACCGGCTACCGTCCGCAGTTTTACTTCCGCACCACGGACGTGACCGGCGACGTGAAGTTGCCGCAAGGGGTCGAGATGGTGATGCCCGGCGACAACGTCAGCTGCGAAGTCACACTCATCACCCCAGTAGCTCTCGAAAAGGGCTTGCGCTTCGCCATTCGCGAAGGCGGCCACACCGTGGGCGCAGGCGCGGTCACGGAGATCATCGAATAACTGTTTCGGATTATCGCTGCGCAGCGGCGGGGAAGAGATAATTTATGCGGGACATCATTACTTTACAGTGTGGCGATTGCAAAAATCGCAATTACACCACCACCAAAAATAAAAAGAAGCACACGGAACGGATGGAAACCAAGAAGTTTTGCAACACTTGCCGTAAACAAACGGCGCACAAGGAAGTTAAATAACACGGAGTTCGGTTAGTGGGCAGTTCGAGACTGGTTTTGGTTTTAGGGGAGTCGTCCAACGGCTAGGACTCCGGTCTCCAAAACCGGGTATGGGGGTTCGAGTCCCTCCTCCCCTGCCAGAGTTTTACCGCGACGAAGTTTTTTACTTCGTCAGCGAACATTAGAGGTCGAATGGCAACTCACGCGGTCAAAGTGAAAAACGAAGAATCGCATGGCGGCAAAGGTGCTGAGCTGGGCCAAAAGGTTACTGGCACCATCGCAGACACCAAGGAATTTTTGCACGACGTGCGCATCGAAATGCGCCAGGTAACCTGGCCAAGCCGTGAAGACGTCATATCCACTACCGGCGTGGTTATCGCTACGGTTTTTTTCTTTGGCGTTTTTTTGTGGCTCGTCGATCTGGCCGTGCAGCGCGGTGTTGCTTACGTTTTCAAAGCGTTTGGGGTGTAAGGGGATTTCGAATTCATGAGCATGCAGTGGTACATCATCCATACCTACTCGGGCTTTGAGAAGAAAGTAAAAGAGAGCCTCGAGAGCCGAGTGGAAGCCTTCACGCTCCAGGACAAGATTGGCCGCGTGCTGATCCCCATGGAAGATGTAGTGGAAGTGCGCAGCGGCAAAAAAGTCGTCTCTTCGCGCATGTCTTATCCAGGCTATGTGCTGGTGGAAATGGATCTGGACGAAAACACCTGGCACATCGTGCGGTCCACGCCGCGTGTCACTGGCTTTGTGGGTTCCGCGACGTCGCCTTCGCCGTTAACCGAAGCGGAAGTGGATGGCATCATCAATCGCGTGCATACCCCGCAGGATCGGCCCAAGCCAAAAGTGGTATTCGAGCGTAACGAACAGGTCCGCATCGTCGACGGCCCGTTTGCGAATTTTAATGGCTCGGTGGAAGAAATCGATAACGACCACAGCCGGTTGAAAGTTTCCGTAACGATTTTTGGCCGTTCAACGCCGGTGGAACTGGATTTCGCCAGCGTGGAAAAGCTCAATTAACCGCGCGCATTTGATCTAGCAACAGAAGCTGAGAGAGATAGGGTTGAAATAGAGAAATGGCAAAGAAGATTCAAACGACCATTAAGTTGCAATTACCGGCCGGCAAAGCGACTCCTGCGCCTCCAGTCGGAACAGCGCTTGGCCCGCATGGCTTGAACATTATGGATTTCTGCAAACAGTTCAACGCCAAGACCTCCAAGGAACCGGACGGAATGATTTTTCCGGTGCTGGTGACGGTCTATACCGATCGCACCTTCACTTTTATTTTGAAGACTCCTCCGGCCTCCATTCTGCTGTTGCGGGCTGCAGGAATCGTTAAAGGCTCTGCGGAACCGAATCGCACCAAAGTCGGCAAAGTCACCAAAAAACAAGTGGAAGAAATCGCCAAAATTAAACTGGTCGACCTCAACACCACCAACATCGAGTCAGCGGTTCGTACTGTGATGGGTACCGCACGAAATATGGGGCTCGACGGTCGTATAGGCAAAAAGAAATTAGAACGGCCGCACTACCGCAGGGAATTAGAAGGGGAAAGCAATGGCAAAAAAAGCAGGAAAGCATGTCGAGAATGCGCGCAAGAAAGTCGAAGCGCGCCCGTACAAGCTCGCCGAAGCAGCCGAGCTTTTGAAAACCACGCATCACACCAAGTTTGACGAGACCGTCGAACTAGCCATTAACCTGGGCGTCGACCCTAAGCACTCTGACCAGGTTGTGCGCGGCACAGTGGTTCTTCCCAATGGCCTCGGCAAATCTGTCCGCGTGCTGGTCATCGCGGGTGGCGACAAGGTTCGCGAAGCGCAAGACGCTGGCGCAGACTTCGTTGGTGGCGACGACATGGTGCAGAAAATCATGGAAGGCTGGACCGATTACGATGCGGTAATCGCCACCCCGGACATGATGCGCTCCGCAGGTAAGCTCGGTAAAGTGCTGGGCCCACGGGGTTTAATGCCCAATCCCAAGACCGGCACGGTCACCTTCGATGTGGCCAAAGCTATCAAGGATGTGAAAGCCGGCAAAGTCGAATTTCGCGTGGATAAGGCCGGCATTGTGCATTGCGCCATCGGCAAAATCAAGTTTGATGCCGCGAAGCTGGCTGAGAACGCTCACGCGGTCATCGCTGCCGTAGTGAAAGCCAAACCATCTGCATCTAAAGGTAAATACGTCAAAAAAATCACATTAACTTCGACCATGGGTCCGGGAATTCCCGTCGACCTGGCCGAGTCCGAAGCATTGGCAGCGGCTGCTTAATACCGACTCATTCTGGAAAGCGGCGGAGAGTTTATGAAAAAGCGCAGTGAAAAACAGCGGGACCTCGACAACCTGAAAAGCGAACTGGCCCGGGTCTCGACCGTGATTCTCACCACCTTTCAGGGGATCACTGTCCAGAACGACACCAAGTTGCGCCGCGCCGTGCAAGCTGCCGGCGGCAAATATCAAGTCGTAAAGAACACCCTTGCCGAACGCGCTGGCGCGGGCACGCCCACGGAAAGACTTCTCAAGGATTTGAAGGGCACCAATTCCATCGCGTATAGCGCGAATGATCCGGTCGCGCTGGCAAAGGCGCTGACCAAAATTGCTAAGGAAGTTCCAGCGTTCCAATTTAAGGCTGGCTTGGTGGAAGGCCGCGTCATTTCCATCGCGGAAATTCAGCAACTGGCCAATCTGCCGTCGAAAGAGGAGTTGCTCAGCAAGGTGATGTTCCTGCTGAACGCTCCCGCGCAACGCATCGCCATGGCGCTCAATGCGCTGCCCCGCAATCTGGCGATTACCGTCAGCGAAGCTATCAAGGCCAACAAGTTTGCGTCCTCCGGTGCAAGCGCAGGAGACGCGGGATCTGGCGAAAAGAAATCTGAACCGGCGCCGGAAGCAGTGCCCGCGGGAACTACCGAAGCAAGCACCGAAAAGGGCCAATAAAATTCTAATTTAAGTTTGAGAGGAGAAGAAAGAATCATGGCGAAAGTTGACTCAATCCTGGAAGAAATCAAGGGCCTGACGCTTCTTGAAGCGTCCGACCTGGTGAAGAAAATGGAAGAAGCCTTCGGCGTATCTGCCGCGGCTGCGGCTCCTGTGGCTGCGGCTGGAGGAGCGGCTGCTGGTGCGGCTCCTGCGGAAGAGAAGACCGAATTTACCGTGACGCTCACCGACGTGGGCGGCAACAAGATCAACGTCATCAAGGCTGTTCGTGAAGTAACCAGCCTCGGTCTGAAAGAAGCCAAGGACCTGGTGGATGGCGCTCCCAAGCCGATTAAAGAAGGCGTTAGCAAAGACGAAGCCGCGACCATCAAGAAGAAGTTTGAAGATGCCGGCGCCAAGGTCGAAGTTAAATAATTGCGGCAACCGCTTCGCATTTGCGAAGCAGCAGCATTTCATAAATTGATCGCGCTTGCCTGACGCCGCTCGGCGGTCAGGCAGGATTTGGCAACGATATTGGTATTCGCTACGGCTCTTCGAGCGGTGAGCCGCGCTAAAGGAATTCAACTACGCAAGTCGAGGCCGGTAACTCCAGCAGTGTCTACGGTCCTTTTGAGGCCGTCGGCGGTTGTGTGTGCGCACGTTTTGGGCAGGCGGCGCGGCACTCTACTGTTGGCCAACCCGAATCCTTCTCCTCGGTCCTTCATTCGAAAGAGCGGCCGCGCGCCAGCCGCCTTTCTTTTTATTTCCAGGCTGCCCAAAAAGGGATGAGGTAATACGCATGCCGACTAGTAATCAACATATCCGGGAACGTCAGCGGCTGGACTTCGCGAAAATTCAGGGATCGATCCAGATTCCGAATTTGATCGAAGTGCAGATGAAGTCCTATCAGCGCTTTTTGCAGATGGACTTGCTGCCTAGCGAACGCGACGATGGCGGTCTTCAGTCCGTCTTCACTTCCGTTTTTCCCATCAAGGATTTCCGCGAAATGTCGCAGCTCGAGTTCGTGGACTACGCCATCGGGAATTGGGAGTGCAAGTGCGGCAACCTGAAGGGCCTGCACCATCTGCGCGCCACTTGCCGTCATTGCGGCGCTTCGGTGGTCACCAATCCGTATCAAACCGGCGACGTGATCTGCCACAAGTGCGGAACGTTTAACAAGAACACGCCCACTTTCTGCAACAAGTGCGGCGACCCGGTAGCCATGCAGTTGAAATACGACGTGAACGAGTGCCAGGAACGCGGGATGACCTATTCCGCGCCGCTGAAAGTCACCATTCGTCTCACCATTTACGACAAGGACCCCGACACCGGCGCGAAAACCATTCGTGACATCAAGGAACAGGAAGTTTTCTACGGCGACATTCCTTTGATGACCGAGAACGGCACCTTCATCATCAATGGTACCGAGCGCGTCATCGTCAGCCAGTTGCACCGCTCTCCCGGCGTCTTTTTTGAAAGTGCTAACAATCGCACCTACTTTCTCGGCAAGATTATTCCTTACCGCGGCTCGTGGGTGGAATTCGAATACGACACCAAGAACATTTTGTACGTGCGCATCGACCGCAAGCGCAAATTCCTCGGCTCCATTTTCCTTCGCGCGCTGGGCATGAAGTCCAACGAAGACATCCTTCGCACCTTCTATCAGGTGGAACGCATTTCCTTGCGTGACAAGGAGATGTTCTGGAACGTTTCACCCGGCATCGTCGACCGCAAACTCACTTACGAAATTCGCAATCCTAAATCCGAGGAAGTGATTGTCGGTGCGCACAAGCGCATCACCGACAACCTCTTCAAGGAATTGATCAAGGCCAAAGTCTCGCAGATTCGCGCGGCGCTGGCCGATCTCGAAGGCGCCTATAGCGTCGCTGACATCGTCAATCGCCAGACCGGCGAAGTTCTGCTGGAAGCCAACAAGCCGCTGACTGCCGATCTCTGGCAGGCCTTCGCGGAATCCGGTATCACTGAAATTGACGTTTTCTTCCCGGAGCGCGACGACATCGGACTGGTCCTTTCGCGCACTTTGGACAAAGACTCCATCCGTACCTCGAAGGAAGCGTTGATCGAAATTTACCGCAAGCTGCGCCCAGGAGATCCTCCGACGCTCGAAACCGCCACCAACCTTTTCCGTGGCATGTTTTTCGATCCGCGCAAATATGATTTCAGCCGCGTAGGCCGCCTGAAGTTCAACATCAAGATGGGGCTGGACACCCCGTTAAACAATCGCACCTTGGATACGCCGGACTTTGTCTCGGCCATCAAGTATCTCTTCAAGTTGCGCAAGAACATCGGCGTAGTCGACGACATTGACCATCTGGGCAACCGCCGCGTTCGCGCGGTTGGCGAACTGCTCGAAAATCAATTCCGCATCGGCCTCGTCCGCATGGAACGCGCCATTAAAGAAAAAATGAGCGTGTACCAGGAAATGTCCACCGCGATGCCACACGACCTGGTGAATGCCAAGCCGGTTATGGCTGCCATTCGCGAGTTCTTCGGCTCTTCGCAATTGAGCCAGTTCATGGACCAGACCAATCCGCTCAGCGAAATCACTCACAAGCGCCGCCTCTCGGCTCTTGGACCCGGTGGTCTGTCGCGTGAACGCGCTGGTTTCGAAGTTCGCGACGTTCACCCCACCCACTATGGCCGCATCTGCCCCATTGAAACGCCGGAAGGCCCGAACATCGGTCTGATCAGCTCACTGTCGTGCTTCGCACGCATCAACGATTACGGTTTCATCGAATCGCCGTATCGCCGCGTGAAGGGTGGACGCATCATCGATTACGTCCACATCGTTAACGCCGGCGATAGCGAATTCAAAGCCGGCGAAATCGTCGAAAAAGACCGCGTCGAAGACCTCAACGAAGAGCTCAAGCGCCGCAAAGTAACTTACGAACCGTACTGCTTCTATCTGTCCGCTTGGGAGGAAGACAAGTACGTCGTGGCGCAGGCCAACGTTTCTCTCGACGAGCGCCTGAAGATCACCACCGAACTAGTCAACTGCCGCCAGGCCGGCAACTTCGTGCTGAAGAGCCGCGAAGAAGTTGATTACGTCGACGTTTCGCCAAAACAGCTCGTGTCGGTAGCCGCCAGCTTGATTCCGTTCCTAGAAAATGACGACGCCAACCGCGCGCTCATGGGTTCCAACATGCAGCGCCAGGCTGTGCCCTTAATCCGCGGTGAAGCGCCGCTAGTGGGCACCGGCATGGAACGCGTTACTGCTCGCGACTCCGGAGCCGTCGTGCTCTGCCGCCGCGAAGGCATCGTCGATCAGGTCGACTCCGAGCGCATCATCGTGCGTGTCGAGTCCGATCACTCCGGCGTACTCAGCCGCGAAGTGGGCGCGGACATCTACCAGCTGATTAAATTCAAGCGTTCCAACCAGAACACTTGCATCAGCCAGAAGCCGCTCGTTCGTGTTGGCGACCGCGTGAAAAAGGCCCAAGTCCTCGCCGACGGTCCATGCACCGAGCGCGGTGAATTGGCTCTCGGGCGCAACGTGCTGGTCGCGTTTCTACCCTGGCGTGGCTACAACTTCGAAGACGCCATCCTTGTCAGCGAAAAGCTGGTGAAGGACGATTACTACACCTCCATCCACATCGAGGAGTATGAAATCGAAGCGCGCGACACCAAGCTTGGCCCTGAAGAAGTTACCCGCGACATCCCCAACATCAGCGAATCTTTCCTTCGCAACCTTGACGAAAGTGGCGTCATCCGCATCGGCGCCGTCGTAAAGCCCGGCGACATTCTGGTCGGCAAAGTTACGCCCAAGGGCGAAACCACGCTGACCCCGGAAGAAAAGTTGTTGCGCGCCATCTTCGGCGAAAAAGCCGGAGACGTTCGCGACGCTTCTCTCTATTGCCCGCCAGGCATCGAAGGCACCATCGTCGACGTGAAAATCTTCACTCGCAAGGGTGGCGAAAAAGACGAGCGGCACAAGTCCATCGAAGCTACGCAGATCTTTAAACTCGAAAAGAACCTTGCCGACGAAATTCGTATCTTGACCGACGAGCGCCTCAAGCGCTTGTCCGATCTGCTCGGCAGCAAGGTTCTGCAAGCCGACTTGCACGACGAAAAGACCAACAAGCGCCTGTTGACCAAGGGCGTCGAGCTTACCCGTGAAATCATCGAAAAGATTTCCACCCGTAACTTGAAGCGCCTGAAACTCAACGAAAAAGACCCCTTGCTCATCGAGAAAATCGAAGAGATCGAGGAGATGACTTCTCGTCAAATCGATGTGCTTCGCAAGATCACCGAAGAGCGCAAGGAAAAGCTCAAGAAGGGCGACGAGCTGCCTCCCGGCGTTATCAAGCTGGTCAAGGTCTATATCGCCATGAAGCGCAAGCTTTCCATCGGCGACAAAATGGCTGGCCGCCACGGGAACAAGGGCGTCATCGCGCGCATCGTTCCCCAAGAAGACATGCCCTATATGCCCGACGGCACTCCAGTGGAGATCGTTCTCAATCCGCTCGGCGTTCCTTCGCGTATGAACGTGGGACAGATTCTCGAAACGCATCTCGGCTGGGCTTCCAAGGAACTGGGCAACAGCCTTAAGCGTTTGCTCAGCAAGGAAGTGAAAGCCGAAGCGTTACGCCGCTGGTTCCGCGAAGTCTTCACCGAAACCGCGGTCTGGAAGACTCTTTCCAAACTCAGCGACGACGAGTTGCTCGAGTACGCGGAAGGCTTCCGCGAAGGCATTCCCTTCGCTACGCCGGTATTCGACGGCGCGCGCGAAGCGGAAATTCGCCACCTGCTGGAAGTTGCGGGTCTCCCGCATGCCGGCAAGATCAACCTGTTCGACGGGATGTCCGGCGACCAATTCGATCAGCCCGTAACCGTGGGCTACATCTACATGCTCAAGCTAAGTCATCTCGTCGACGACAAGATTCACGCGCGTTCCATCGGACCGTACTCGCTTATTACCCAACAGCCGCTCGGCGGCAAAGCGCAGTTCGGCGGCCAGCGCTTCGGCGAAATGGAAGTCTGGGCGCTCGAAGCCTACGGAGCGGCGCACATCCTGCAAGAGCTGCTCACTGCGAAATCGGACGACGTGTATGGCCGCGCGAAAATCTACGAGGCCATCGTGAAAGGTGAGCCGGGCATTGAACCTGGAGTGCCCGAATCCTTTAACGTGCTCGTCCGCGAGTTGCAGTCCCTATGCCTTGACGTCGAATTGATGAAGCGGCAAAAGCCGGCAACGGATAAAGCAGCGGATTAAACAGCGGAGGAGATTTTCCTCTTCTGTTTCGCTCTTAGTCAGTAGCAATTTTGGTAGTTGGGTTCTCAGCCGGTTCGGCGCCAAACGCCGAACCGCAACCCGCTCCGGCCAAACCGGATCGGGAGGGAGGAAACAACCTTGTATCGCAGCAGCCCTTATGATCGCGCCAGTTTAATAGCGGACTTCGACTCCATTCGAATCAGTTTGGCGAGTCCGGAAAAAATTCGTTCCTGGTCTCACGGCGAAGTTACCAAGCCGGAAACCATCAATTACCGCACCTTCAAACCCGAACGGGACGGCCTTTTCTGCGCCAAAATTTTTGGCCCCGTCACCGACTGGGAATGTTTGTGCGGTAAATACAAGCGCATGAAGCATCGCGGAGTGATCTGCGACAAGTGCGGCGTGGAAGTTACTTTGAGCAAGGTTCGCCGCGAGCGCCTTGGCCACATTGAGCTCGCTTCCCCGTGCTCTCACGTCTGGTTCTTTAAAGGCTTGCCCAGCCGCATCGGCTACTTGCTGGACATTTCCATGCGCGACCTCGAACGCATTCTGTACTTCGAAGCGTTCGTAGTCGTTGACCCAGGCGAAGTCGCCGTTCTTCGCGAGCGCGAAGTGCTTCTCGAAGATAAATATCGCGAACTCCAGAAAGAATATCCCGGCCAGTTCAACGCCAAGATGGGCGCAGAAGCCATCAAGGAACTTCTGCGCCGCGTCGAAGTCGAGAAACTTTCCGACGAGCTGCGCGAAAAAATGAAGACCGACGCGTCGCTCCAAAAGCGCATCAAGTTCGCCAAGCGCCTCAAAGTGCTCGAAGCTTTCCGCAAGAGCGGCAACAAGCCGGAGTGGATGATTCTCGACGTGATCCCGGTGCTTCCGCCGGAGTTGCGCCCGCTCGTTCCTCTGGACGGCGGCCGCTTCGCCACCTCCGATCTCAACGATCTATATCGCCGTGTAATCAACCGCAACAACCGCCTGAAGAAGCTCATGGAGCTTCGCGCGCCCGACGTCATCGTGCGCAACGAAAAGCGCATGCTTCAGGAAGCTGTTGACGCCCTCTTCGACAACGGCCGCCGTGGCCGTGTTCTGCGCGGCACCAACAACCGTCCGCTCAAGTCCTTGTCCGATACCCTCAAGGGCAAGCAGGGCCGCTTCCGCCAGAACCTGCTCGGCAAGCGCGTCGACTACTCCGGCCGTTCCGTAATCGTCGTTGGCCCCGAACTGAAGCTTCACCAGTGCGGTCTGCCCAAGAAAATGGCGCTCGAGCTTTTCAAGCCTTTCATCTATCACAAGCTCGAAGCTCAAGGTCACTGCACCACCATTAAGCAAGCCAAGGAAATGGTCGAGCAGCAGGATCCCGTCGTCTGGGACATTCTCGAAGACGTCATTCGCGAACATCCCGTGATGCTCAACCGCGCTCCTACGCTTCACCGCCTCGGCATTCAGGCATTCGAGCCAGTGCTCGTCGAAGGTAAAGCGATCCGCATCCATCCCCTCGTCTGCACCGCGTTCAACGCGGACTTTGACGGCGACCAGATGGCCGTGCACATCCCGCTCTCACCCGAATCTCAGGTGGAAGCTTCCGTGCTCATGCTCAGTTCGCGCAACATTCTTTCGCCGGCGCACGGCTTGCCTCTCGCCGTTCCGTCGCAAGATATGGTTCTGGGCATCTATTACCTCACCAAGTCCAAGCCCGGAGCCAAGGGTGAAGGCCGCGTCTTCGGCGCCACCGATGAAGTCATCCTCGCGCTGGAAGCCGGCGAAGTGGAATTGCTCACTCCCGTCCGCCTGCGCTATACCGGTGAAGTAATCGACCTCACCACTGCGTATGACGATCAAGACGTGCCGCACACCGTGCCCGTCAAGATGGAGCGTCAGTTCATCCAGACCACCGTCGGCCGCGTAATTTTCAACTCCCACTTGCCGGAGAAATTTCCGTACGTAAACGGCTTGCTCAAGAAAAAGGGCGTGCAGCAACTGGTGTACTACGCTTACCTTCGTTTCGGGTTGGAAGACACCGTCATCCTCCTCGACCACTTGAAGGAATTGGGCTTCCATTACGCCACCAAGTCCGGCATCTCCATCGGCATCGACGACATGCTCATTCCTAGCAATAAATACAGTCTCGTCGAAAACGCCGAGAAGGAAGTCGTCAAAGTGCAGCAGCAATACCTCGACGGCGCGATCACCAACGGCGAGCGCTACAACAAAGTCATCGCCATCTGGGGAGACGTCACCGAAAAAGTTGCCGACGAGTTGTTCAAGGCTCTCGAGAATCAGGACAAGGAAGGCAACATCAACCCCGTCTACGTTATGGCGGACTCCGGCGCCCGCGGTTCGAAACAGCAGATTCGTCAACTTTCCGGTATGCGCGGTTTGATGGCTAAGCCCTCCGGCGAAGTTATCGAGTCTCCGATCACTTCAAACTTCCGCGAAGGCCTGAACGTGTTGCAATACTTCATCTCCACTCACGGTGCGCGTAAGGGTCTGGCCGATACCGCGCTCAAGACCGCCGATTCCGGCTACCTCACTCGCCGCCTTGTGGACGTTGCGCAAGACGTAATCATCAACGAGCGCGATTGTGGCACCACCGACGGCATCTTCGTTGAGCCCATCATCGAAGCCGGCGTCGAAGTTGAGCCGTTGCGCGACCGCATCGTGGGCCGCGTTTCTCTCGACAAGATCAAGGACTTCGAGGGCAGCGTAATCGTCGAAGTGAATCAGGAAATCACCGAAGAACTCGCCAACTCCGTGCAAGGCGCGGGTATCGAGCGAGTGCGCATCCGTTCCGTGCTGACTTGCGAATCGCGTCGCGGGGTCTGCGCCCTGTGTTACGGGCGTAACCTGGCCACCGGTCGCATGGTGGAACTCGGAGAAGCTGTCGGCGTTATCGCCGCGCAGTCCATCGGAGAACCCGGCACGCAGCTCACCATGCGTACTTTCCACATCGGCGGAACCGCTACCCGCGTATCCGAACGGTCCACTCTTGAAGCTCGCAACAATGGCAGCGTCAAGTTTGTGGACCTCAAATATGTGGAAGGCCGCGGCGGCACTTCCATCGCCATGAATCGTTCTGGCTTGATCGCCATCGTGGACGAAAAGGGTCGCGAAAAAGAACGCTATCACGTGGTCTACGGCGCGCGTCTCCGCGTTGTCGACGGCGAACAAGTCGTTCACGGACAGATTCTCGCGGAGTGGGATCCGTTCACCTTCTCGATTCTTACCGAGACGGCCGGCTCCATTAAATTCGACGATCTGCGTCCCGGCTTGACCATCGAAGAACAAGTCGATGAAGTCACCGGTCTTTCTCAGGACGTCGTGACGCTGCCTCCGGGCGACGAAAAGCACCAGCCCGCCATTCTTGTCCGCGACTCTTCGGGCAAGGTTCGCAAGAAGTACCTTATGCCTTCCCGAGCCCACTTGATGGTCAAGGATGGCGACGAGGTGCAAGCTGGTGACGTGCTCGCGAAAATTCCGCGTGAAACCACCAAGACCAAGGACATCACCGGCGGTCTCCCGCGCGTCGTCGAACTCTTCGAAACCCGCAAGCCCAAAGACCCAGCCGTCATCAGCGAAATCGACGGCATCGTCAAGTATGGCGACATCGTCAAGGGTATGCGCAAGGTTCTCGTCGAAGCCGAAGACGGCAAAACCACCAAGGAATATTCCATCCCGCGTGGTATTCACATCAACGTTCAGGAAGGCGATCACGTTAAAGCTGGCGAGGCTTTGATTGACGGCCCGCTCAACTTGCATGACTTGCTTGCGGTTCTCGGCGAGAAATTCACGCAGTCCTATCTCGTGAACGCTATTCAAGAGGTTTACCGCCTCCAGGGCGTGAACATCAACGACAAACACATCGAAACCATTTCCCGCCAGATGATGCGTTGGGTCAAGGTCGAAGATGTGGGAGACACTACTTTCCTGCTCGAAGAGCAGGTCGACAAGTTCCGCTTCCGCGAAGAAAACGATCGCATCATCGCCGAAGGCGGACGTCCCGCAACCGGTCGTCCGCTGCTCCTGGGGATCACCAAGGCTTCGCTCTCGACCGACTCCTTTATTTCCGCAGCGAGCTTCCAGGAAACCACTCGCGTCCTCACCGAGGCTGCGGTGGCCGGCAAGGTCGATTACCTCCGCGGGCTCAAGGAAAACGTCATCATGGGCCGGCTCATTCCCGCCGGAACCGGTCTGGAGCACTACCGCAGCATTCAGTTGCTGACGGAAATGCCGCCACCGGCCCCCATGGACGAAATTCCGGAAGCTGCCGAACTTACACCCGAAGAAGCCGCCGCGCTCGACTTCCTCCAAAAGGACACCGAAGCCGACGCTGCAACCGAAGGCTAAAATCACTTCCACCATCCAGGAGATTCAGGGCGCTCGCTTAACGCGTGCGCCCTTTTTTCTTTGATGTACTGGACTTAGCGGTACTTTTAGGTACGTTCAGGAACGTCCCTGCGCCGCTTCCATTGAAGAACTGGGGACAGGTTGCCTACAATCGATGTGTTCTAGCATTAACCAGATGATGCGGGTGCATCCGCCACGTCATGCCTGACACCGAAAACAAAAATCAAGCTGTGTCCAGCCCGCCGCCAGTGAACGGAAAGGCTACCGTATCGTCGCGCCTGGCGCAGTTTGAGAAACGCCAAAAAGAATTGTGGCGTATCACTTTCCTGATTCTTCTTGTCCTCGCCACGGTTTTCGCGGCCACCTCATGGGACACGCTGCGCTCACTCACGCATCGTTACGAAGCGCTTCCCATCGGGCTCGTCGTATTGCTTGTTTTATTCGGCGCACACGTTTGGAAGCGCTCGCAGGAAATCTCCGAACTCCGCGGCTTGGTTCAGGGTATCGAGCAACGTGACGCCGAACCCCCCTCGGAAAAGCAGTTCGATCAGTTGTTCGACAGGATCAGTCGTTCCCAACAGGGTTATCGCGATCTCATCGATTCCTTTGATGACGTTTTGATCGCGCTGACTTTGGACGGCGAAATCCGCGCCGTCAATCGCAGTTTTGCCGACCTCGTTTCGGCTCCCTACCAGGACATCGTTGGTAGGCCTCTGTCTGAATTCGTTCAGGAAGGCGCTGGTGAGGGCCACGATCTCGTCAAGCGCGCCATGCCGAAATTCCTGGAGCGTCGCACCTGGTCCGGTGTGGTGAATGTGCGTCTCAAAAACCAGCCGGGCGTTTTTTATTTCGACTGCACCGCTAACCCCATGTTGCGCGATGAAAAGGTTCACGGCATTACCGTGCTCGCCCGCGATGTCAGCGCCCTCCGCAGAAACGAAGCCCGTTTCACCGAACTCTTCGAAACCTTGCAAGAGGGCATCTACATCATCAATGTAAGCGGCGATATCCTCGACGTCAATCCCGCGTTGGTGCGCATGCTCGGTTATGACTCCAAGGAAGAGCTCCTCGCCTGCCATGTCCAGGACATCTTTCACGATCGCGATGAGCGCAAGAGCCTGAAAAACGAGGTCGAGCGGCAGCCCATTTTGCAAGGCCGCGAAATCACGTTAACGCGCAAAGATGGCACTTCGTTGATCTGCCTGAACACTGCGGCCGCCGTCCGTGACAGCGCCGGCACGGTGATCCGTTATCAAGGCGCGCTCATGGATGTTACCGCCAGCCGCGTCATGGAGCGCCGCCTCCACCAGCAGCAGGAATTTGCGCGCCGCCTGATCGACAGCTTTCCGGACTTGATCTTCGTGCTGGACAATGCCGCCAGCTATACCTTCGTCAGCCCTCGTGTCCTTGAAATATTGGGTTTTGAGCCCGAAGAAATACGCGAGACGGAACTCGGCGCGCGCACTCATCCTGAAGATCGCGGCGCGCTGCGCGCCATGTATCACGAAATTCTCGCTGGCCGCGAAACTTTTGCCTCCGTCGAAGCCCGTGTGCCTAATAAAAAAGGCGAGTGGCGCCGCTTGCGCTTTCATTTCAGCCCGCTTTTCGATGAAATGGACAAGATCGATGGCGTCATTATTTCCGGCCGCGACGTTACCGATCTCAAGCGTCTCGAGGAGCAATTGATCCAGGCCGAAAAACTTGCCGCCATGGGTCAGATGCTCGCGGGCGTGGCTCACGAATTAAACAATCCCCTCACTGCCATCCTTGGCGTTACCGAGCTGCTTCGCGAGCGCCCCGGCTCCGACGAAACTATGCGGCGCCAGTTGGAATTGACCCATCGGCAAGCCCGCCGCGCCGCGCGCATTGTCCAGAATTTGTTGGAATTTTCCCGCCCGGCTTCGCCGCAAAAAAAACCGCTGGACGTCAATGTGCTCATCGAACGCACCCTCCAGCTGCACGAACATTCCCTGCGGCGCAATCAGATCGAAGTACATTTTCAGCCGCAACCCGGCTTGCCTGCGGTCATGGGTGACGGCAACCAGTTGATCCAGGTTTTGCTGAATCTCGTTACCAACGCCGAACAAGCCATCCGTGAGGTTCGCGATGCCGGGCACATTCACATCCGCATGGCCCTGCGCGCCGGCCGCATTTCCGTCACCGTAGAGGATGATGGCGTCGGCATTCGTCCCGAAGCCATGCCGCGAATCTTCGATCCTTTCTACACTACCAAGAGGCCCGGCGGGGGCACCGGCCTGGGCTTAAGCATTTGTATGTCGATCATTCGGGAACACGGTGGCAACTTGGACGCCAAGGCGCTCCCCACCGGTGGCTCGATATTCACTCTCGATCTTCCGATTGTCGCGGATCCCGCCATAGCTTCGGCAGCGGTCGCATCACCGGAGCTCTCCGCCAAGCCTCTTCCGACGCTCCCGGAAAATAATCACAAAGATATTCAGGGCCGCGCCGTCTTGGTGATCGATGACGAGGAAAGTATCCGCATGCTTCTCGAAGAAGGCTTGTCCGCTTTCGGCCTTCATGTGGATTGTGCCGCCGATGCCCAGGCTGCCGCCGCCCTGCTGGCCGCGCGGCCCTACGACGTCGTGCTTTGCGATTTGAATCTTGGGCGTGGCGGCGATGGTAAGGTTAGCGGTCGAGAGGTTGTCGATCGATTGCTCGCCGCGGTAGGGCCTGAGAAGCCCTCGACCATTTTCATGACTGGAGACTTTGTCGAAGCAGAGGCATCCGCGGCAGGCTTGAGCGAGTCTCGAATCTTGCAAAAGCCTTTCAGGATTTCAGATGTTCTGACCCTGGTGCAGGAAGTTTGCGCCACGAGGCGCTTCGAAAACGTAAACGTAAAGAGCTAACTGATGGTTCCCCGCGGCCAGTCGGCCAACCCGTAAAATATAAGAGAGTCAGCCTACGTCTTGCTCGTTAGTGGCCTGGCGTTGCGTCCACCCCAAAATCCCACACAAAAATGTTCAGCCCGTCGGGCAATATTTCCGCCAGCGCATATTCACCGGGGGCCAGCGGTTCGCTCAGCGTGAAACGATAAACATTTTTAGCGACTTCCCACCGTTGAATGGAAATGGTATTCATTTCTGAAGAAATCTTCTGCCCAAACATGCTCTTGATAGACTCCAGCCGTCTCTTACCGCCCTTTACTGTGGCCCGCACCAGTTGCACTTCCGGCCCATCCATGCCCGGGCGGCTGCTCTGCCAAATGGTAGTTGGATTGTCCGGATCGGGCGCTACTTCCCGCAAATAAAATTCCGGCGGCCCGGTGGCGACCGATACGCGAATCTTGGAAGCCGCCCCCGGAATTTCAACGTTACGTTTGCCGGGAATGATGGGAATGGGCGAAATCACCTGCGCCAGCACGCGTTTTTTGTCGTTCCTTGCTTGTGCCCCCACCTGTTCCAGTGGCGTAACTGTTTTTCCCGCTACCGCAAACATGCCTTCGCCGCTGGGTAGAAAAACCCCCTGGCCCACGGTCAGGCTCGCGTCCACGTCGACGACCGAGACCACCTGCCGCGCTTGCTCTTGCGCCTGAACCTTCTTTACCAGCGCCGCCTCGGCTTTTTCGTCCGCAATTCGCGCTTTTTCCGTCGCGTCCCAGTCCACCATCGCGGCCGGAATCTCTTCCCAGTCGCCACGTTCCACGCTGAAGTACCGTACTCGTTCTCCGTTTCGTTCGTAGCTGCGCACCAACTGGAAATTCCCGTCCTTCAGCATCAATTTCGTGCCGTGCGACAAGCGCGCTTTCGCCGCATCTGTTTTCGGCGTACCAGATTTACCTGAGTCGCCTGCCGGACTGCCCGCCGTTTGGCCATAACTGCCTGTAACTGCCAGCATGGCGGTCCCGGCCATAAAAAAGTACAAGGCCAGTGTGGTTGTTCTCGCGGTGTGCATGGAGTTATAGGGGTGCGATGCGCCCGGAGTTCTAACGGTTTGTCTCCCGGTCAGCATAACCCCACAACTTTCCCCTGACAACTTCCGGCTAATCCCCATAACCGGCCGCAAACCGCAGAAAAAAAAAGCTCCCGGCCAAAGCCGGGAGCCACAGTCCGCAACAATTTTCCGTTAATCGTTCCTTAGTGTGTGCACTTCGGAAATAAAGTTACCAGCACCATCAAGTCGGAGAGCGTGAACAGCCATTGATCCGCGGTCATGCTGGCGGCTTCGGCGGCACGCGCGATGAAACCGAGATGACGGCTCTTGGCGAAATTATGAAGGTGATCCACGCAAATGCCCGTTAGCGTGGCCACTTCTGAATCGGTGAATATTTTTTGACTCGATTTTACGGTAACCATGGCTCCCTCGATCTCTCCGTCGAGTTGCTCCGATTACTGAGATGCTGAAAGCATCATATCGGCTGCACGAAATTCAGAGCAATAGTCGTTCCGTTCCATGGCCGGAAAACTACCGGCTGGTACTTTCGTTAAATATGCAGTGAATTCGCCTGTTTTTCGCTTCCTTTTACAGGAAATCCACGACTTGGCGCATTGCACTCGTGAAAACCGGCGCGTAAAAATGTCCCCATTTTGCAAAGTCGCTACACTTTTCGGTAGCCCCAAAATTTTGAAGTGGCGAAACAATCGTCAAAATACAGTGTTTTATTGAGTGTTAACGAAGCGTTCATAGTGAGGACAGATTTTTTAACGCGATGAATCAAAATTCTGTCCACGTGGTGGGACGCCGTGTCGTTATTTTGGCAGTAAATATCGATAGCCGAACCGGATCGCCAGCGGTTATTCTTCCGGCCGCGTTGCGCATCTCAAAATTGCCGTTTCGTCGCAGAAATTATTTTGCTGCCCGGAATCCAGGAGAGTGCATCTAAACAGTAGCGCCACCAGCTTGCTCAAACGCGTACGCGAGTTGCAGCACTCGCGCTTCGTCAAACGGCGCGCCAAAGATCTGTATCCCCACGGGAAGTTTCCCGCAGACCTTCCCACATGGCACCGAAATACCCGG
>Ga0210396_10001416_pt1 | contig 26113 bp, 20 predicted proteins | sample IncBWH17OmetaG_FD_155466 | JGI IMG/M metagenome (GOLD analysis project Ga0210396, IMG submission 155466) | Forest soil microbial communities from Barre Woods Harvard Forest LTER site, Petersham, Massachusetts, United States - Inc-BW-H-17-O ... | reverse complement strand
GCGGACCGGCAGGCCATACGATCGCAACCAATTTAGCGGTTACCAATTACGGTTCGGCGGCGGGCTCGGGAGGTATATACAATACCAGTGCAACCATCACTCCCCCGATAGTTTGTTCTACTTTGCCCATACAATTCCTTTCGGTAGACGGCCGGATAAACGGAACGGAGGTAGTCATCGGGTGGACAGTTGCCAATGAAGAAAATGTGAAGAACTACATTGTTGAAAGGAGCTATAATGCTACAGATTTTTCCGCAGCTGGAACAGTCGATTATAAGCCCGGCAATGCCGGTGGGAACAGTTATAGCTTTCAGGATGCATCGGCTCTTAAGAACAGCACCATCTATTACCGGGTCAAGGCACAGAATAACGATGGTAGTTATAATTTCAGCGATATTGTTCCTATACAAATAGTTGCAGCCGCTGCATTTTCTATCGGTCCTGATCCCGCCAACACATCTGCCACGATCTTGTGGCTATCTACCGGCTATAGCAATGTGGTCATTAACCTGGTTGATGCAACAGGCCATTTGGTGCTAAGGCAGCAGTACCAGCTACATAACGGAACAAATGAATTACAGCTTACGAAACTGGCAAACCTGGCCGACGGACTCTACTTTGTACTGGGATATGATGGAGCAGACCGCAGGACAGGTAAATTGCTGATCCATCATTAAAGTACAACGATTTCATCATAAGCGGTAATACCAACCAAACTCAAATTCTTACTAAAGGACGGCCCCATTTAAGATTGCATATTTGCTGAATGGGCGGCAGCAACAACCTTATTGTTAGCCTAAAGGAACCCGAACTGATAAAAGTCCTGGTAGTAGAGACCGATTCAATCCTGTCCCAGGGGTTGTCAGCCGGGCTTCAGCAATATGGATATACTATAGCTGGCATTGCAGGGCAGGCAGAAGAAGCGGTCCGGCTTTTTAAAGAAAACGATGTGGACATTATTTTAATAAATATCCATATCCCGGGTGGACAGCACGATATCGGTACAGAAGCAAATCCCCCTGTCCCGGTTGTCCCGGAAACGAACGGACACGATGTTGTAGACAAAGAAGTTATTCTGCGGCAGGGGAACTATATTTTTGTTAAGCGCAATTTCCAGTTTGTAAAAATAAATCTCAGCGAGGTATTATACCTGGAGGCAGATGGCAATTATGTTCATGTCGTTATGAAAGATAAAAAGTTTACAATCCGGTTATCTCTTATGCAGGCAATACAAAAGATCAACTACAGCAGATTCGCACGTATCAATCGTTCCTCCGTGGTAAATGTGGATGCTATTCAATCATTCAACAAAGAACAGGTGGAAATTGCCCAATATGAAATCCCTATCGGTAAAAGTTATAAAGAATCCTTCTTCAGGCAGTTGGGTTTCCGGTAAAAATGGAAGATGTCAGCGATGACCTAGATTCCGTTCTTTCATTTCAAAATAGCACCTTTCGCAAACAAGTCTTATTTCAACCATCGAGTTATCGTTCCATCCACCCTCTTTTTCTCTTATGGCCTCGCAATCGTCGCACCACGCCTGAAAATCGTCGTCCTCCCCAAGTTCCATATCCTCGAAAGTTTCAAAGGCTTCATTAAATCCAACTTTATTTAATCCGATAAGATGCATGCATACAAACGCTATCCTTTGCTTGTTGTGAGCGCCACACTCGATAAATTTATCTTTAATCTCCTGAGCCGTCTTGTTGTCGACAAATTCTGTGATCACCAAAAATATTTGTAGCCCTGTGTCATTCACTGGCCTATAGACTCCAATCCCATTTAGCAGTTTGGCGGCAATCGCACTAAACTCCCAAGCCTCGATTTCGTCGCTTGGAAAATAGCCTTCCGCAAGTTTTGGGAAGTTCGATCGGTGGCCAAATTCTTTGATCAGCCTGGCGGGCGACTTTACCCGATCAAGGGCAGTATCATTGTCCCAGGACCACTTCCAGGTTTTTGATTGTTCATAATAAGAACCTACATTAATGAATTTAAAGTTTATCTGTTCATCGCCTGTTGAAAATGTCAAAAGCCTGGTAGTTTGATCATAAAACCAGTTCTCATACCAGGTCAGGCTGAACTCATGTTCAAATTTGTCTTGGAGAACTTTCAATTCCTCCACGCATTTCTCGGCAAATTCTGCGTAGTCCATTTTTTAAGGGTTAAAGGTCTAAAAGATTTTCTGTACAGTAAGGTATTTTGGGACGTAGCGCACAAATATATAGCAAGTATGGCGTCGCGTTAGTTCTCATAAACAAAAAATATACAAGACATTCGTTTTCAGTATGTTAAATAAGTTGATCGCCTCAAAGGCTTTGCCGTTTAAATCGACCGCTGTCCCTTCCACGAAATAGACGACATTTGCCTTACCTATGTTTAAAGTAAGCTTCAATAACGGCAACCCTGCGTTTTATACTTCGCTAAAATCCGCTGTAGACAAATATTTTAAACAGAACGGGAAAAAAAAGACCGGCAATCTCCAGTTATATAGTAAAACAATTGTTTTAGTACTCGTGGCTGTTGGCTTATATGCGGGTTTGCTGTTTGTCCCGATGCCACCGCTGCTCAGGATATTGCCCAGCTTGTTTTTGGGTTTTGTCCTCGCCTGTATCGGGTTCAATGTCATGCATGACGCTAACCACGGCAGCTACTCTTCCCGCAAATGGGTCAATGAAACGCTGGGTCTTACGCTGAACGCTTTAGGGGGCAATAGCTTCATCTGGAAACAAAAGCACAACATCATTCACCATACTTACACCAATATCGACGGTATAGACGACGATATCGCCAAGAGCCCTTTTATCCGGATGTGCAGTTCACAGATCTGGGTACCCGCTCACCGTTTGCAACATCTTTATACTCCACTGTTGTATGCTTTCAGCTCCATGATTTGGATACTCTTTCAGGACTTTGAAAAATATTTTAGAAAAAAGATAGTCAACAAACCACTTCCGAAGATGTCGGGAGCTGAACACACGATCTTCTGGATAAGTAAGCTGCTTTACCTGCTTTTTTATATAGTCCTTCCCATTGCGGTGATGGGCTGGCAGGCCTGGCTATTGTTCTTTTTATGTATGCATATTGGTCTGGGATTTACCTTGTCGATCGTTTTCCAGCTGGCACACGTGGTGGAAGAGACAACATTTGATTCGGTAAATGTCGACGGGAAACAAATAGAAAATGAATGGGCCATCCACCAGGTAAGGACAACGGCTAATTTTTCGGCTAACAACAGGATTATTTCCTGGTTTGTCGGGGGACTGAACTATCAGATAGAACATCATTTATTCCCGCGGATCAGCCACATCCACTATCCGGCATTAAGCAGGCTGGTCCAGGCGGAATGTACGGCCTTCGATCTCCCTTATAATACCATGCCTACGTTCAGATCCGCCGTCGTCTCCCATTTCCGGTTCATCAGGACGCTGGGAAGAAAGCCATAGGTTTGTTCTCCAAGGTCTATTTTGATATACTATCCGCAATAATGCTATCCACGGTATTCTTCAGATCCAGCAATTTATTAATGATCTTCTTCCTGTTAACGGAATCAAGTATCCTGGAATGATCGACGTATCTTCCGTGCAACGTATCCATAGCATGGAGATAGCCGCTGGTAGTTGTAACAATTTTTGTCGGGGAAGTAAGTTTGATAAACGTCTCTCCCAGGAGATTCTTACTGCATTCCGCTGTACTTGATGCAGGCAAGTTAACTTGTTTGTCGATCATTAGATCCAGGATAACCATATTTGAATCTGTGGCAGTGATCTTATTGACTCTTCCTATCTCTTTTCCTTCCCACAGCACATTTGATTGTTTAGTTACGTCACAATCTTTGGGAAATCTGACATATAACACATATTCAGGTTGGATCCATGAACAACCTGGCGAAGATAAGAGAACGGGCAAAATACCAGCCAGATAGAAGATCTTATTTTTCATGAACGATCGGATTTGATGCTGGTGCCAAATTTATGAAGAAACAGAGGCGGAGTTTGAAGTATTTCTGGAAGCGGAACACCCTACTCCACCGCTATGACCACCCGCCGGTTTCGATAATTGGAAGGCGGATCATCCGGTTTGAACTCATCGCTTACGACATTCGGATTGATATCGATTCTGCCGCTACTAACGCCTTTGCTTTGAAGGTATCTTGCGACCACCCTGGCGCGTGCCGATCCCACTTTTTTATTTTCCGCTTTCGTTTCACTATTGCAGATATGGCCGGTGAGCGATATCCGAACACGCGGGTATTGCTTGAGGAGGTCTGCCACCTCATCCAGGTGCTCTTTCTGGATCTCAGGAAGAGTAGTTTCATCAGGAAGGCCAAACACCACGGAGCGTTCGATCACCTCGTACAGGTCGACGCTGGCTGCAGAATCCAAAGGCTGCGCCGGTTCTTTTTTGGCATTTCGCCTTGCGGCGGCTTTAGGCCTGGCGGATGCGGATCCGAAGCTTAGCCTTAACTGTAGCCCAAGAGAGAGCAGACTCACCTGGCCGCCATTTGGCCTATTCAAAACACTGCCGGCCTGTACTCCGGTTATACCGGTGGGACTATAGGTTACAAGCGGCATGCTGTCGGTCTTTTCTTTTATATTGGTTAAGCCATAGTCGACATACAGGCCGGCATAAAGACGTGTGCCCGGCGACAGGCCAAAGCTCACGCCGGTAGCTGCGCTCAATGCCACCGTAGGTCTCAATTTGCCGGTTGCGGTGGTTTTCCAGCCATTGATCGTGCCAAAACCATGCTGCGGCAGGTTCGTCACCTCGATATTATAATCGGGATAATACCCGGAAAGGGTCAGCTGTTTGGCAGATACCTGTATGCTGGAATTGAACGGTGCAAATACTTTTCCGCCGCCATCGAAGTACCATTGTACACCGGCACCCGTGGTATGGTATTGCAACAGCAGGGGAATGCCGGCTGCAAAAAATCGCTGCGTTTCCTGGTATCCTGCCGTTTTAACACTGTACAGGAACGCGGAACCGATATCGTCTACCTGCACGGAGGTGAAAACAACGCCATCCTGTAATGTGGCTTGTGTACGATAGACCCCTCCGGTTATGCCGCTAAGCAGGTCCCAGCTGTTACCCAGCCGAAAACTATAGGTAAGGTTCAAAGAGCCGCCAGGCAACAGTTTGCTTTGGCCGTTTTGCAGCTGGTACCGTGTCCCCTGCAAGCCGCCATTTAGCTCGATATTCAGCCCTTGCGCCTCCGCTTGCGTGAGGATCGTCGCAAAACAGATGACTATCGATATTGTTATTCTGCTCATTTTCATGTTTTTACTGCGGCAGCACTACTACGTTGACGCTTGCCTTTTGTCCGCCGGCCAGCAGCAGATTGATGATATAAGTACCGGTCTCGGAAGGCACGGCTACCTGCATGGAAGGCTGTACGCTTGTCACCTGTAGCCGTACCCTGCCGGTGAGATCGATTATCTGTAAAACCGCCCCCTGCAGGGCGTTGCTGGTGTAGTTGCAGGTAACGGTTGCCATTGCGCCCGGGGTAACAGGATTAGGATAAATTTTTATGCCACCGGGTACAGCAGCACCGGCGGCGATGGTAAGGATACAGCTTTGAACCTGCTGGCCGTCCTTATTCGTTGCCACTACAAAGTATTGTCCGTTGAGCGAAGGGGTTTCACTGTAATACGGAGCGGTGGCTCCCGGAACAGGATCGCCATTCTTATACCACTGCCATTGCACATAATCGCCGCTGCTGTTGTCAAAGAAGATCGCATCGCTCCAGCGTTGCCTGATCAACGAAGCCGCCTGATAATCCACAGTATCGGCAACCACCGGGGCTGCACTGTAATTGGCGTCTCCGGGCTCACTGGCCGTAACCACGGCGGTACCCGGTTTCAGCAAGCTTAATATATTACCCGACACCGTGGCGACGGTCGGGTCGGAAACCGAATAGGTCACGGGCAGACCGCTGCTTGCCGTAGCGGTTAGCTGAATACTGGCTGTGTCATTGCAGCCTACGATCAGGCTTTGCGTCCAGGCGATCTGCTGCGAACCGATGGTGATGGTCAACGTGTTGCCGGTGTAGTTGAGCGTATAGTTGCCGCCCGCGCTTAGATCGCCCGCTGTTATAGGATATTTGCCTACATCCTCACCGGGCGTTCGGCTGAGACTTCCGGTGAAGATGCTGGTATTATCGCCATTTAACAAACCAGTGACGGTATAGGTAAAGTCCGGGTCCGGCGTGCCATATTTTTTTGTCTGTGGATTGGCGGTGACGTGTAGTGCGGCGGGATTGATGGTAAGCGTCCCGGGGTTATAGACAAAGCTGTAATTCGGACTTACGCCGCCGGAGGCCGTAATGGGATAAGTACCCGCCGGCGAGGATGCAGTGGCCGTGGTGGATATTGCAGGCGCGGTGGTCAACGCGGATACATTGTCTCCATTGACAAACCCGCTGTACGATGCCGTCAGGGCGGGCAAGACTCCTCCGTAGGTCATCGATGCGGAGTTTGGTGTGATGGTCAGCGTAGCACGCTGGACAGTCAGCGTACCGGAGTTATAGGTAATGCTATAGTTTGGATCTGCAGCGCCTGAAGCGGTGATGGGATAGGTGCCTGCCGGTGAGGCCGGACCAGCCGTGGTGGTGATGGCAGGCTGCGTGGTCAGGCTGCCGGGACCGTCCCCATTGACGAAACCGCTGTACGACGCCGTCAGGGCGGGCACCGTACCGCCATACGTCATGGTCTGATTGACCGCGGCTATGGTCAGGGGAGCCGGACTGATTGTATAAACACCATTGACATAGTTGATGGCATAGTTGGAACTTTGTGCACCGGAGGGTATTAGCGCGTAAGTGCCCGCCGGGGACCCGGCCGAAGCGGTATTCGTGATCGTCGGCTGCGTGGTCAGGCTGCCGGGACCGTCCCCGTTGACAAAGCCGCTGTAGACGATCGTAAGCGAGCTGTTGGGTACCAGGGAAGCGCCATAAACGCTGCTTGCGGGATTCACCGAGATGGTTAACAGCGCTTTCCCAACGGCTAGTACGCCAGGGACATAGACGAAGGTATAGTTGGGATCCACCGCGCCGAAGGCGGTGATGGGATAAGATCCTGCCGGCGAAGACGAGGTGGCGGGTACCGTTATCGAAGGCTGCGTGGTCAGGCTGGTGGCATTGTCCCCATTGACGAAACCCGAATAGCTGATCGTCAGGTTTGGCAGGGGGCCTCCCAGGGGCATGGCTTTGCTGTCGGCGGTAATGGTTAAGATGGACTTGCCAATGGCCATCGTACCAGAGCTGTAGGTGATGGTATAGTTTGGATCGACGGCGCCTGAGATCGTGATGGGATAAGTGCCTATCGGCGAGGATGAGGTGGCCGTCGTAGCCAGCGTGGGCGGCGTGGACAGACTGGACGCATTGTCTCCGTTGACGAAACCGCTGTACGCCGCCGTCAGGACGGGTACCACACCTCCATACGACATGGTCTCACTGACCGCGGCAATGGTCAGGGGAGCCGGGATGATGGTATAGTTGCCACTGACATAAGTGATGATATAGTTGGGGCTCTGCGCACCGGAGGGCGTCAATGTGTAGCTGCCCACGGGGGCGCCGGCAGAAGCCGAATTAGTGACGGTAGGCAGCTTGGTTAGATTGCCGGGACCATCCCCGTTCACGAAGCCGCTGTAGCTCACGGTAAGCGAGGAGCCGGGTATCAGGAGCGCACCATAGACGCTACCCGCGGGATTGGCCGTGATGGTGAGAATAGCTTTTCCCACCGACAAGGTGCCGTTGACATAGCTGAAGGTATAGTTGGAAGATGACCCGCCGCCGGGCGTGATCGTGTAGGTTCCGGCGGCAGAGGCCGCCGTTGCCGCCGTCGTGGCCGTGGGCTGCGTGGGAAGGCTGGATGGATTGTCCCCGTTGACGAAGCCCGAATAGCTGACCGTCAGCGCGGGCAAAGGACCGCCCAGGGGCATAGTTTTGTTGTCGGCAGTAACAGTCAAAGAGGCTTTGCCGATCGTCATCGTACCGGGGCTGTAGGTTATCGTATAGTTTGGGTCCACCGCGTTGGAGACGGTGATGGGATAGGTGTTTGCCGGCGAGGTGGAGGCGGCGGTGGTATTTATGGTTGGCGGCGTGGTCAGGCTGGATGCGTTGTCCCCGTTGACAAAACCACTGTACGACGCTGTAAGGGCGGGCACTGTGCCTCCATACGTCATGGTCTTGTCGGCAGCGGTGATCGTCAGGGCCGCCGGGCTGATGGTATAAATGCCTTTGACGTAATTAATGGTATAGTTAGTGCTCTGCGCACCGGAGGGTGTTAATGTATAGTTGCCCGCGGGGGAGCCGGTAACAGCCGCATTCGTGACGGTTGGCAGCGTGGTCAGGCTGCCGGGGCCATCTCCGTTGACGAAGCCGCTGTAACTCACGGTAAGCGAGGCGTCGGACACCAGGGGTGCGCCATAGACGCTGGTCGCGGAATTGGCCGTGATGGTCAGGACCGCTTTTCCTACCGACAAGATGCCGTTGACATAGCTGAAGGTATAGTTGGAAGAGACACCGCCAGCGGGCGTGATCGCATAAGTGCCGGCGCCTGAACTCGCCGATGCCGCCGTCGAGGCAATGGGCTGTGTGGTCAGGCTGGATGCATCGTCCCCATTGACGAAACCCGAATAGCTTACTGTCAGGGTGGGCAGGGGACCGCCCAGGGGCATGGTTTTGTTGTCGGCAGTAACGGTCAGGGCCGCCGGGCTGATGGTATAAATGCCATTGACGTAATTGATGGTATAGTTAGGGCTCTGCGCACCGGAGGGTGTCAAGGTATAGTTGCCCGCGGGGGAGCCGGCAACAGCCGCATTCGTGACGGTTGGTGGCGCGGTCAGGTTGCCGGGACCGTCTCCGTTGACGAACCCGCTGTAACTCACGGTAAGTGCGCTGCCGGATACCAGCGGAGCGCCATAGACACTGGTAGCGGGATTGGCTGTAATGGTCAGCACCCCTTTTCCTACAGTCAAGATACCGTTGACATAATTGAAAGTATAATTGGAAGAGACACCGCCGGCGGGCGTGATCGCATAAGTTCCGGCGCCAGAATTCGCCATTGCCGCCGTCGAGGCCGTGGGCTGTGTGGTCAGGCTGCCGGGGCCGTCCAAATTGACGAAACCCGAATAGCTAACTGTTAAGGTGGGCAGTGGGCCGCCCAGGGGCATGGTTTGGTCGTCGGCAGTAACGGTCAGGGTGGCCTGGCCGATCGTCATCGTTCCGTTGTTAGTGGTAATGACATAGTTGGGATCGATGGCGCCTACCAGGAAAACAATGGGATATGTGCCTGCCGGCGATAGGGAGGTGGCCGTCGTCGTTAAGATGGGTGGCGTGGTCAGGCTGCCGGGGCCGTCCCCATTGACAAAGCCGCTATACGATACGGTCAGGGCGGGCACCGTCCCTCCATAGGTCATAGTCAAATTGTTGGCGGTGATCGCCAGGGGGGCCGGGTCGACCACCAGGGTATAGAGTTGGGTACCTGATAGCGTGCCCGGCGCCGGGGTATTGTCCTGGGCTGTCACCGTAAAGATATATGTTCCGATGGCGGTGGGCGTACCCGATAGGATGCCGTCTAACGATAAGGACATGCCCGGCGGCAGGGCGCCGAGGGAAACGGTAAAGGTATAGGGTGCGGTACCGCCGGTTACCGTCAGGGACTGAGGACCATAGGCATACCCATACATCCCGTCGGGAAGCGTAGCGGGTGAAATGGTTAGCGTCTGGCCATATACCAGCGTACCCCATCCCAACAAAAGGGCTGTAAAAAGAAGGACCTTCTTTTCCATAAACAGAACGTTTTGGACATTGGAAAAGGGTGAAGTGTATTAGTTTTTTGCGGGGTGCGAGGTAAAGGGACTAAAGATAAACATTTTAAGTCAAATCGGCCTATTTTACGATTGCATCGATAGGCATATCAATAAGTTGCCCATTCACAGGATAGAGGCCACTTTGCCAAATTGTTTTATCAAAAGCGGGTAAGGTTCTTTCTTCTTTGAAATAATGCCCTGATACCTTGAAGTCTATAAATTCCTGGGCATTTGGCAATCTCACAATTTCAAATTCACTGTTTGGGAAAGTGTTTTCATGTTCCCAAATATCCAAATATTGTCCCCACAAAAACAAGGTCTTCGGTTGCCCCTGATCTGTAACATCAATGTAAAAAGCGATACCAAAATCTTCAAAATCTTTTCTTTTGACGGCCTTGGTGGTTTTTACGTTAATCACCTCCACCTGGTTGAAGATGACCTTATTTTGGCGGCGTCTATTCCTCGATCCCCATATCGTGATCCTGATCGTCAAAGACAAAGCAACACCTACCATAATAATACAGTAAATAGCCTGGATATTGGATGCAACAGGTCTAAAATGATCATATATCAGGAGTGGGATGTCCAATACCAGAACAATCCCAATCAGGACCATTACAAAATGCTCAATGGTTTTGTATGTACTGCTCCTCTTTGTCGTTATTTTTTGTTTTTCTTCAACAGTGATCGGTCTGTATGTATACTTTATCATATAGCGGATGCAGCTGGGCCTTCAGCAGCTCCAATTTAAGATATTCATCGGAATGTTTTAAGTTTGGCGGATGAATCAGGTTAAGACGACCGGCAACTCCACCAACCGCATCCTTTTAGCAAGTCTGGTAGGCACGACCATCGAGTTTTTTGACTTTTATATCTATGCCACGGCGGCGGTATTGGTATTCCCCAAATTATTCTTTCCCGCAAGCGACCCCACTTCCGCTACCTTGCAATCGCTGGCGACTTTTGCGCTGGCTTTTTTCGCCCGGCCGCTGGGCGCCGCGCTATTCGGACACTTCGGCGACCGGAAAGGCCGGAAGGCTACGCTGGTAGCGGCCCTGATGACCATGGGGCCCTCCACCGTGGCGATAGGCCTTTTGCCTGGCTATCAGTCTATCGGCGTGGCCGCTCCCATCCTGCTGGCGCTGTTCCGTTTTGGCCAGGGGCTGGGTCTTGGCGGCGAATGGGGCGGTGCCGTCCTGCTCGCAACGGAAAACGCACCTGCGGGTAAAAAGGCCTGGTATGGTATGTTCCCCCAGTTAGGCGCGCCCATCGGCTTTCTGATCTCCAGCGGCACCTTTCTCCTCCTGGGCAAGACCCTGACCGATCAGCAATTTTTTGACTTTGGCTGGCGTATTCCTTTTATTGCCAGCGCCATTCTCGTTTGGGTGGGGCTATATGTCCGGTTGAAGATCACCGAGACCCCCGACTTTATAAAGGTGATGGAAAAGAACGAGAGGGTAAAAGTACCCGTCGCCGATGTATTTGTCAAACACACCCAAATGATTGTCCTGGGTACAGGGGCAGCCATCACCACCTTCCTCTTGTTTTATCTGATGACGGTATTTACCTTGAGCTGGGGCACCTCGGTATTCCACTATCCAAAGACAAGCTTTCTGATCATTCAAATGATTTCGATGGTTTTCTTTGGGATTGGCATCCCCCTCTCCGCCGTTTGGGCGGATAGGTATGGCCGTGGCAATATCCTGATGCTGGCGACCGCGGGTATCTTCCTTTTTGGACTGGTCTTTTCTCCCTTTTTCAGCACCGGCAGCCTGGTAATAACCGGTCTTTTCCTGGCCGTTGGGATGTTCCTCATTGGGTTGACCTATGGACCGCTGGGAACGGCCCTGGCCGAGATCTTTCCGGCGGCGGTGCGCTATACCGGTTCTTCGCTGGCCTTTACGTTGGCAGGCATCCTGGGCGCCTCGTTGACTCCCTACATTGCCACCACGCTGGCCAAAAGCCATGGTCTTCCGGCTGTGGGGTACTATCTGGCCATTGCTTCTGTGATCACCTTTGCGGCCCTGCTGGCCGCCCGGTCTTCGATGAAGGAATAGCGAACGGTATCGGAATGGAAATGGATCATGTCCATTGCTGGACCCGGATCCCGATTTGCCCATCTAATAGCGCGAATTCCCTGGCGCCCCAGGGCCGCAAGGTGACGACTGGCAGATTCGGGTGCAATAACTCGGGGAACCGGGAGGCCACCGTTTTATGGACTTCATCGATATCATTGGTTTCCAGCCGGATTTCCGGATGCTCTTTTTCAGCATACTCCTGGTTTTGAAAAAGCATGATGCTCAAACCGTCTTTTTTGACGACGCAAAAAGGATTCCCGGAATCCAATTCCTCATGTCCCATGGTAAATTCAAGACAGTCGATAAACGTTTTAAGCCCAATGTTGATGTCGATATAAAAGATGCTTGGAACTAGTTTAGTGAAGGTCATGGCAGGTGTGTTTACATCCGGCTAAACTTACCAATTTTTTTCAGAATACCCATTTCCGAATGGAAGAATGTCGATACCTTAATAATTAAATTGACGCTAAGATGACTAAAAACCTCATCGTTTCATTTGGCGCATGCGTGGCGTTAACAACCGCTCATACCCAGGATTGCGCCAAGTTTCTCTTCCTCCAAAAAGACAAGACCGTGGAAATGACCGTCTACGACAAAAAAGGCGAACCCAATGGCCGCCAGGTCTACCAGGTCAGCAATGTCGCGATCGCCGGCGGGTCGACTACCGGCACCATCAATTCGGAGATCTTCGACAAAAAGGGTAACTCCAAGGGAAAGGCAAACAGCGCCATCGTTTGCAATGGCGGTGAGATGCGCATCGACATGAAGCTGCTGCTTCCTCCGCAGGAAAGCGGGCAATTCGGCATGAGCGCGGAGGTAAATGCCCAAAACAGCTATCTCAGCTATCCGGCCAGCATGAAGGTGGGCGATCAACTGCCCGATGGCAATCTTAGCATCGACCTGTCCCGCAACGGTCCCCCCGGCGGCGCACCTCCCGCGGGTGGTCCTCCTCCCGGCGGCCCCCCGCCCCCACCGGGTTTGGCAAAGAGCCTCACAATGGTGATCAGCGGCCGGAAGGTCGAAGGACAGGATACCGTGACCACCAGCGCCGGAACATGGAATTGTTTCCGGATAAGCTATAAAAGCAAGCTCACCGTCAAGACCGGTCCCTTTGGTTTTCCCGTGAATGTAGAAGGCGTCGAATGGTACGCCCCCGGCTTCGGCATCGTCAAGTCGCAAAGCAAATATGGCGGCACGGCCATCACGGCTATCAAATGACGCTCACCGTGCGAACGCCGCATATGAGAATCCGCGGTCGCCTTGAAGTCGCTAATGATCAAACTATCCCAAAACGCCGGCGCTTCGTCCTGGAAATGTGTCCATGGATCGGCATCCTGAAAAGAGAAATTGATCTCGTTCAAATATTTGGGGTTGGCCCTGGTTAGCCTGGCGTTGACGGAGTCGGCTATTTTTTTATAATTATCGAGAAAGGAGGCGGAGAAATAATTCGTTTGTTGGATGGCCCGGAAAGATCGGGTGAAGGAATCGTAGTTCAGCCCGGTTTGAACCGAATCATGAACAGTGACGATTATGTTAAGGGTTCATCCGAGACTTAGCTCGGCCTGCAGGAGATCGTCTATCTTTCGAACATTGGTCTCCAGCTCAAAGATGCCATTGGGCGTTTTGTAAAAATGCTTTACTCCCAGGATCCTGCATTCTTCCATTTCCTTGGGAGCGCCGGTACTGCTCCAGATCAATTTAGGGATCTTCATATACCGGGTATCCAGCAGGAGCTCCCGCAGGAGATCGGGGGCCGTCGTATCCCGAAGCTGGTAGTTGAGGATGATCAGGGAAGGCAGGTCGCGCCAGCCGCAGTGGGCGAGAAAAGACAGCAGGGACTGGCCGTCGTCGACCGCCGCCACCGTCGCATAGGCGACCTGCTTTTCAAAAACCGTCACGAACGAGTTTCTATGCGCTATATCTTCATCTGCTAAAAGTATGTAGGGGAGCTTCACGTTTTTAAGGTACGATTTTTTGGGGAATTTTTTGCTATCTTGAAACAATGATCCTCCAACGAATGCCGGAGTCGTTCAATTTTCCGGGCGAGATCACTCCGCCTGTGTATAACGATCATTTTCTGTTTGCCGAACAATTGCAACAACCCTACGCTTGCCCGGACTGTCCGTCGAATATCGGGCTCCTGATCGCGGCGAACGGCAGTTGTAACTACTATGTCAATGGGGGCAAAAATGAACTCGATCAGGATAAAGTGTTTTTTATCAGCCGCGGGAGCACGCTGGCCGTTAGAAGCATGGGGAAGAACTCCTACCCCGCCCTGCTGTTCTTTCATTCGCGTCTGCCCGACCTCGTGATGTTCAGTCTCCAGTATGGAGGCGAGGTCCTGCTCGAGAAACCCTTCGATACCCTACCCTTCGATTTTTCCTACCTGGAGAGGATCCACTTAGATGCAAGCATCTATACGACGGTCGTCTCGCTCATCGGGCTCGGCGCCAGCTGCAGTTCCTTTGCCGCGCTACAGGCCGACATGACCATCCGTAGCCTGTTCGAAGACCTGGTAATGAAAAACCAGGATGCCTATAAGCGCTCGCAGAACATACAGGCCCTGAAAGCCTCTACCCGGCTGGAGATCTTTAAACGCATCTCGACGGCGAAAGACTGGATGGAGGCCAATTATCAGGGCGCCGCTACACTGGAAGATATCGCCGCCATCACGTCCATGAACAGCCAGCATTTTCTTCGTATGTTCAAACAGGTGTATGCCATTACCCCACATCAATATCTCATCGATCTGAAGTTGAAAAAGGCCAGGCAATTGCTGGAGGGTAATGATTTGACCATCAATGATATATGCCTGGCTATCGGTTTTGAGAGCGCTTTTTCCTTCAGCGTGCTCTTCAAAAAACGGTTTGGGATGCCCCCCTCGCATTTCCGAAAAGCCTGAAAATTCTCCATTTTGAATATGCTCTTCGTCTGGGGGCCGCCGTAGCTTTGTTTTGAAACAAAGAACAAAGAAAATGGCACAAGAACTCGACCTCTCCAAATTCACCGAATTCAAATTAAGGGTAAACGTAAAAACCAGCATCGAGAATGCATATCGGGCCTGGGCCTCCTCTGCCGGGATCGCTTCCTGGTTTATGCGGATCGTCTATAAAGATAAGAATGGGCATACCCGTTCCGGCGATGAACCGGCCGAAGAAGGAGACGAGTATACGCTCTCGATGAATACCAAGCCTGATATGGTGATCCTGCAGGGAAAGGTTTTAAAAGCCAACGGCAAGGACCTGTTCAGCTTCACTTTCTCCAAGGGCTGTCCGGTGACGATCTCTATTTACCGGGAGCAGGATGAGACGATCGTACAACTCATCGAAAGCCATTTGCCGACGGACGAAGAAACGATCCGGAAACATTTTGTCGGTGATACCAAGGGCTGGATCTTTTATCTGACCAACCTCAAATCGGTACTCGAGGGCGGATTGGATCTGCGGAACAAGAACGCCGCGCTCACCAATGTCATCACATACTAAACAAATAAAAATAACAATCATGAAACAAGATTATCAATGCAGCATTACTGCGTCCGTGAGCGCCGAAGAGGCACTCGAAAGCATTAGCCAGGTATCAAGCTGGTGGGCCAAACAATTCGAAGGGTATTCCGAAAGCCTCCACGACGTATTTACGGTTCGTTTCGGCGAGACCTATGTCACTTTCGAGATCACCGAGCTCGTCCCCAACAAAAAGGTCGTGTGGTTCGTGAGCGACTGCAACCTCCATTGGATCGGAAACAAAACGGAATGGACAGGCACCAGGATCATCTGGGAGATCACGCAGACCGGCGACACCATCCGGATCGATATGACCCATCTCGGGCTGCTGCCGGAAGTGGAATGTTTCGAAGATTGTCAGGCCGGCTGGAACGATCACATTAAAAACAGCCTCTCGAAATACCTAACGGAGAAGGTGGGCATGCCGGTATGATGAAAAGGCGGAACTAATAATTAGTGTAGGATGGAAAAGTTTGGCGGAGTATTCCCGATGGCGCCTGTCTTCGAATCCTTGATCGTCAAACGGCCATGCGCCTGCGGAGATACGTACAGACCATATCGTCCACCGGCGCCGATCCCATAACCCGAGATCTCGATGTGGTCCAAAACGGCATCCGACAACATTCCGGCATCGGTTTTTGATACAATGCTTATCGCATTGGACAGGCTACTGTCGATCCGGAGATCGCTGATCTTCACTCCCGCAATATTGCGTTTATCCAGGCAAAGCTCGACCGCTGCACGCCAGCCCCATTCATGATCGAACCCGCCACTGGTGCCGATCCTGCAATGCCCGATCACCGTAGTACCGCTGAAGTTATTGCCGTCCGTGGGAAACGTGGTGCTGATCAGGATCGCGGCGCCCGGCGTAATATCCGTAAAGGCGCAATCCGTTACGGCATTGCTTTCTCCGCCATAGATCGCGGCACCGTTGGCCAGATAAGGTAGCTGTCCCGTGCAATGCACGATGTGGTTGAAGCCGGGCGTAAATAGCTGTTTGGTATAGGTGGTCGGCCAGATGGCAAAACAATCGTCGCCCGTGCCACGTGCGGTACAGTTGTCGATGGTGCTCTTGCTCATCCCGACACAAAAATTGATGCCGTCCGCCAGGGTGTTCCGCATCCGGCAGCCCGTGACCTCCAGCCCCTCCGAATTCTCGATCCACATCCCCACCTTGGTATGTTCGATCCAGATGCGGGAGATGGTGCTGCCGGTGCCATACGATCCGACCAGGCCATCATTTGCTTCTTTGTCGCTTCGGTAAGTCAGTCTTCCTGTGATGGCGAAATCGGCCAGATGGATACGACTGCCGTTGCCCTTCAAACGCACTCGTCTGGAGGCATCGGCATACAAGGTATCGTCACCTGCCAGCTCCGAATACCACATGCCCGCTCCCTGGATGATGACGTTGTCCGGCAGAAGGATGTCACCGGTGATCGTATACCGTCCTGCGGGGATCCACACGGTCTGCCGAGTTGCAACGGCCTTCGCGATGCAGTCTCTTAATGCCTGTGTATAGTCGCCCTTGTAAAAATCCACAAGTGACAACGCATTTGCCGGGCGCGGCAACGGCGGAGCGACATCCTCCAGGTCCACGAGATCGATGATGCAATAGGCCGCATTATCCGGCGACTCACGCCGGATGCGGATGACATCCCCCCGGGCGATGGCAATCCCCCGGACCCGTACTTCATCGTAAAAATGCCTTGGCACACCCATCGCAGGGTCATTGGAGAAAGGATATTTGCCATATAACCACGCATAACGTGAACTCACCGCTGAGGTCTGCACCAGCAGGCCATTGCGATAAATTCCCAGCGAGGAGCTCACCCCACCCCCTGCCGGCGCATCGGGCAGACTATACCGGATCACCAGGCTATTGGCCGCGGCTGCCGCGGTGAACTCGATGTATTGGCTTACGGCAGTCAATTTCACGCACCGCTCGCCGGACGATTCCGTTTCCACCTGGTAGGGATCATAACGCGGACCGAGAACGATCCCCGTGGTTCGCATCTGCTCGGCCTCATAGGTGATCCAGGGAAGGACGGCCCCGGTATGCGTCTGGGCCAGCGAGGACGTGCAGATCCATAAAAAAAACAGCAGGCTGCTGATCGGGCGGATGCTCATGCTCATAAGTTGATTGATCACGTATTTGCCCGGTAATTTAATCCGGCGGTGGTGCCGGCGGTAACGTCGACCGTCACGCCTGTGATCTTGCCGGCCATATCCGAAGCCAGGAAGACGGCCACATTGGCGATATCGGCCATCAAGGGCAGGCCCTTTAACATCGTATCCCGGCGCATCTGTGCGAGAACCTCCTCCATCACGGCCGGATCGCGGTCGATCGCTTCCCGGAAGACCCGCGAGTCGGGGGATCCGCCGGAACGGATATTGACTACCCGGATGCCATAGCTGCCCAATTCCGCGGCCAGATTGCTGGAGAGTTTTTCGATGGCGCTGCAGGCCAGCGCAAAACCGCCTGTATACGGATAGCCGATCCCGCCGGGTGTGGCCGTAAGCGACAGGATGACCCCCGACCGCTGTTGCATCATCCGCTTTGCCGCCGCCCTGGCCGTCAGGAAACGTGTCTGCAGCATCTGCGTCACAGGGCGGATGACTTCGTCCACGGAGATCTCGGTCAACGGAATTCCCTGGATCAACGGCGTGTCGACGGCGTTAAATGAGATGTCCACCGTTCCGGCCGAAGCCACGACACTGTCCAGATGCCGGTTCACAGCGGCTTCGTCAAAGGCATCGACGATGGCGACCTCCGCGCGGCCGCCGGAAGCAGCGATGGCATCGGCCGTTTGCTGCACGGATGCCAGCCGGTGACCGGTGAGAAACACCCTCGCGCCGGCCGCGGCAAACGCCCTGGCGACGGCGCCGCCTAACGAACCCCCGGCGCCATAGATCACGGCATTTTTGGTTTGGAGTAGCATACCCCGAACTTACGAAATTTTCCAACCCGCTGAGAACGGCTTGGATGGTATTATTTGGACGTCGACATCGAATACGGCCGATCGGCAACCGCCGTCCCCCGCTGCCGGTTCGGCGTAGCCGACATCATGAATTCCAGCCGGGCCCCCTGTTCCAGCCGCCGGTGGCTTAGCCAGTTGTGGCTATAGGGAACGCCGTCGACCCGCAGCTCCCGCACATAGCGGTTGGTCGCAGTATTGCCCGGCGCGTGGATGACCACCGACCGCCCGTTCTCCAGCCGGAGCGTGATCTGCCGGAATAACGGCGCCCCCAGCGCATATTGATCGCTGGCCGGCGTCACCGGGTAGAAACCCAGCGCGGAGAAGACATACCAGGCCGAGGTCTGCCCATTGTCTTCATCACCGCAATACCCGTCGGGTGTGGCCCTATACATCCGGTTCATGGTCTCTCGCGTCCAATACTGCGTCTTCCAGGGCTCGCCGGCATAATCATAGAGATAGATCATGTGCTGGATCGGCTGGTTTCCATGAGCATACTGCCCCATGCCGGCGATCTGCATCTCTCTGATCTCATGGATCACAAAACCGTAATAACTGTCGTCGAATACCGGCGGCTGCGTAAACACCGAATCGAGCTTGGCGACGAAGGGCCGCTGGCCGCCCATGAGATCGATCAACCCCTGGATATCGTGAAAGACACACCAGGTATAATGCCAGCTATTGCCTTCGGTGAACGCGTCTCCCCATCTAAAGGGGTTGAAAGGCGATTCGAAGGAACCGTCCTTGTTCCTACCCCGCATCAGCCCCGTGGAGACATCGAACAGGTTGCGATAGTTCATTGCGCGCCGGTGATAGACCTCGATCTCGGAAGCCGGTTTGTGCAGTGCCAGCCCCAGCTGCCAGATGGCGAAATCGTCATAGGCGTACTCCAGGGTCCGCGCCGCATTCTCGTTGATATGCACGTCATAGGGTACCCAACCCAACCGGTTGTAATAATCCGCGCCACGGCGTCCTGCTGCGCGTGGCCCTTCCGCACCGGCATCGTGCACCAGGGCCTGGTACAGCGTCCCGATATCATAGCCCCGCAACCCCTTGAGCCAGGCTTCGGCGACCACCGACGCGGAGTTGTTGCCCACCATCACATCGGCATAGCCCGGACTCGACCACTCCGGCAGCCAGCCGCCTTCTTTATAGTCGTTGATCAACCCTTCCTGCATCTCGCGGACGATCGATGGATAGACCAGGTTCAAAAAAGGATACAAGGCCCGGAACGTATCCCAGAAGCCGGTACCGGCAAAGAGATAGCCCGGCCGCACCTCGCCGTTATACGGGCTCCAGTGCACGGCCTGGCCCGAGGCATCGATCTCATAGAGTTTATTCGGGAAGAACAGCATCCTGTAAAGACAGGAATACAACGTCTTTACCTGCTCCACGGTGCCGCCGCTGACGGCTACCCGCCCGAGTGTGGCATTCCAAAGATCGGCAGCCTTGCGTTTCAGGACGTCGAAGTCTTCGTCCCCCTGCTCCCGGCGCAGATTCAGCTCCGCCTGCTGCGGGCTGATGAATGAAGAGGCGACGCGCAAGTGCACCCGTTCTCCCCGTTTCGTGGCAAACCCAATGACCGCCAGCGCATGATCCGCCGTGAGCTCCAGCCCGTCCGCGGCAACGCTGTCTTTGTAGACCCGTGCAAAAGCGATCGGCCGGTCGACATAAATGACAAAATAGTTCCGGAAGTTTTTCAACGGACCATAGGCATAACGCGTGGAATACCCCACGATCTTCCGTTCGCCCGGGATCACATGCACATAAGACCCTTTATCAAAGGCGTCGATGACGATGGAGGCGCTGTCGGTCGCCGGATACGTGATCCTGAACTGCGCCGAACGCTCCGTAGGCACGATCTCGGTGGTGACATCAGGGTCGGCGAGATAGACGCTATAGTAGTACGGTTTGGCGATCTCCGTTTTATGCGAAAACCAGGACGCGCGTTCCTTTTCCGTGACCTTGATCTCACCCGTCACGGGCATGATGCTGAACTGTCCGTAATCATTCATCCAGGGCGATGGCTGATGCGTTTGCTTGAAGCCCACGATCTTGTTGTCGGCATAGGTATATTGCCAGCCGCTGCCCATCTCCCCCGTTTGCGGGGTCCAGAAATTCATGCCCCAGGGTACCGCGACGGCAGGATAGGTGTTGCCATTGGACAACGAAGGTTTGGAATCGGTACCCATCAGGGGATTGACCCAGTCCGCCGGGTTCGTGACAGTCTCTACTTGTTGCGATAGGGCCGCAGACGCAAAAGCGCCGGCCAGCAAAGCGCTGACGAGAAAAGATTTTACCATGTTAGATCGACTTTAATCCCCTCGGGGCTGTTGGAAAAACCAAGATAGAGGGTGTTGGAAGATATGTCCCAGGACGTTTGCAGATCGATGACCCGCTGTCCCTTGCTGTCGGCGACCACGATGCCCACCGGCCTTGCCGGCAACAACACCCGCATGCTGTTCTGGGTATTGGCCGGGCTTTTTGCGACAAAGGAAAAGGTGTTGCCCGTCACGTGTACGTCATCGTTGCGCGAGGCGGAAGCCAGCACACGGGGCGAACGATCACCGCCCCTGGCGGGATCATACAACAAGGATTGCTCCCCCGGATAGACGGTCTTGGCCGCCAGTACGGGCAATTGCGGATCGAACAGGTCGATCACCGGTCCTTTGACGACATAGGGCCGTTCATCGGCGTTTTCATCCAGTACGCTGATGATATCATAAGGCCCCCGCTCCAGGTAGAAATTGTTTTTGACGACCAGCGAGCCCGCCTGCGCATCGTCGGTATATGCGGCGGAAACCAGCCGGAAATAAGCACTATCGGCGCCGCCCGTCAGCACGAATTCCTTCGGGTCCTGCCGGATGATATACACGGCTCCCTTGCCGACGGAGAATCGCTGGGGCGAAGCGCCGGCGGAAGAGCTACCGGCAGCGGAAGTGGTCCCAACGGTAGATCCCGGCCGTATCCCCAGAAGTTTAAATAAATGTTGGGAAGGCGCTGTAAAGTGGTTCCCGTGTGTATCCCACCATTCCATCACGCGCTGATAGGGATCTTCATCGCGGCCGCAATAGATCAACACCCCACCGTTCCGCACCCAGCCGGCTATGGCGCGGTGCACCTCCGGCGAATGCGGTTTCATATTGGCGTAGCTCATCACCAACACGCGCAACCCGGCTAACGTCGCAGGATAAGAAAGGTTCTCCATGTGCACGGTCTGCACCGGTATCCCCCGTTTGACCAGCGGCAGGGTCTGTCCGTAAAAATTGGAGAACTGCGGGTCATCATAACCGTTGTGCGTCGGGAACCGCTGGAACATCAGGCTATTGCTCATCAGCACTCCGATATCCCCCGATCCGCTGATCCGGTTGCCCGAAGCCGGAAGATCATTCAGGACATTGATCATTATCTGCATCTGCGTCGAGTAATATTGGGGGATCAATACCGCCGAATCGCTATGCGCCAGTTTATACGGCCGGGTATAGATGCGTTCGGGCCAGGGCATGACCTCGTAGTCGTCGACCGTGGGATACAGGATCTCCGCGGTGAAGGTCGCCTGATAGTTCTTTTTGTAATCGGCCCAGTCCCGCGGCCGGTCCTCGATGGGATCGGTAAGAAAAAACAGCTTTCGGCCTGTAGGCGCCGTCATCGACAACATGGAACCGTATTCTAAGTAGGCATTTTCAAAAACACGTTCCTTTTCCCGGCCATCGAAATAGGTGGGCTCGCGCGACGTGCCCGTCCATACCTGGGCGATATAGCCGTCGATGCCGGGCAAAGAAGCGAGGCTGGCTTCGGGGCTCACGATCTGCCACGACGAATAGTTGACCAACGAATGCGTGGCGATATAGACCTTGACCGATACGCCTTTGCTGCGGGCATAGTCCTTGGCATAGTCGGAGACCTGGTGGATGGCCTCGTAATAGAGATGATACTTCAACTTGCTGGAGAGATAGGTGTTCTCCGGCGAAGCGTCCTGCGGGCGCCAGGGAAAGCCGTAATATTTCTGCCATTCGTCTTTGAACGGCTGGCTATACCCCGCTCGCGCCCAGAACTCGGGTTCTTCCAGGAAGAGCGTAGTGATCCCTGCATCGATCACCCGTTTGACCACCGCCGTTTTCATATACTCGATAAAGGAAGCTACCGGGACGACATAAGGCATATTATGCCCGTGGAAAATAGTGTCCCCCTTCAAAGTGACCTGCCCTACGCCCAGGTGATTCTTCCCATCCCACTGTCCCAGAAAATAGTCGAAATAGCCGCCCCAGGCGATCCCGGTCATAAAACCGATCTGATAGCCGTGGTCACGCCAGGATTGGACCCGTTGTTCGAAAGTCAAACCCTTCCGGTCTCCTGTGCCATAGACGATGGCCATATCGCTCCGGACATCGATCTCCGGGATCCAGGGGCTGCTGGTTTGGAAAGCCGTTTTTTGCAGCGGCTGACCCCGACCCGGATCAGCCGTTTGTGCAAAAGTTTGTGCAAAGGTTGCGGAGGCAAAAGCCAGAAGACTGGCGTAGATCAACTGTTTTCTCATGTGTAGCATTACGGATAAGTGATCGATACGGGTGCGTTATAATTGTATTCGTCGAGACCGGCATTGATCCTTGCACCTACCCGGAAATACACATCCTGCGCGGGTAAGGCGCCGCCGACAGTGGTCAGCGTGATGGTCTTCCCCAGCAGACTGTCGCCGGCCGAGCCGGAATACGCCGTTAAGGCGGAGTAACGCGGATCATAGTTGTTGTTGCCGTCGTATTTGGTGTTGCTGACATACAGGTTGATATCGCTGATATCCTGCTGATAGGCGGGATTTTGGGTGCCCCGTGTGATGATCACCTGCACGCTGACCGTCGTATCCGGGTTGATCACCGGCGAACCCACCCACTGGACGCGGAGGAACGGCTGGACATTGAAATGCAAGGTCGCGGTGTTTTTCAGGACGATGGTCTGGCTCGAATCGGTAGTGACCTGTCCTACGCTGTCCGTTTGGATCAGCGGGACAAAAGGGCCTTCCACCGAGACCTTGTACGTGGCGCTGAAGATCTTGGTGTCGTTGAAGGTGCCGTCCTGCATGCTTTGAAAATATTGGGGCACCGGCGCGCTGTCGTAGCTCGTCTCGAGGAGCTTCACCCGTGTCCCCCCGCCGCCGATCTCCGTTTGTACCGTCTCGCCGGTCCCCTCGTCGATGGTGCTGCCGGTGATGGTGTCACCTGGTGCCGGATAATTGTCGACTTTGTTACAGGCATAGAAAGTAAGCATCAGCAAAAATATGATAGCAGATGTTAATAGCTGTTTCATAATAATTTTGTTAGTGGCCATTGGTTGCCGGTTAATAACCGGGATTCTGAATGACATTCGTGCTCTTGGTAATGGCACCGGAGGGCAGCTGCTCATAATACCACCGCGGGTCATAGGTGTAGACATCATTCCGTTCGTCGGTGCGGGCATCGAAGAAATATTGATCGGCCTGCGCGGAATAGAACGGCATCAGGATGCGGTAGATGGTCCCGTTTTGCTCCTTGGCGAAGATGCGCCACCGTTTCAGATCCCAATAGGTCTTGTTCTCGAATGCCAGCTCCTTTCTCCGTTCGTACCGGATCGTATCGATGGGCGTGGCGCCGAAATTCGTCCAGGCGGGCGCCCCGGCGCGGGAACGGATCTGGTTGATACTATTCATAGCATCCTGCTGATAGCTGGCGTCGCCGGCGCCGGAACTGAATAGCTCATAAGCAGCTTCCGCCCGGTTAAGCAGCACCTCGGCATAGCGCATTTCGATCCAGGTCTGGCTCTCATTGTTCTCCAATGTCTGCGATACGGGTAGGTTCGGGTTCAGCCATTTGCGGATGGAGAAGCCCGAGATGGCGCAGGTCTGGTCACCGGTGAAGATACCGCTTAGCCCGGCAGGGTTCATCTTGGTGCCGTCGGGTAAGGTATACCCTGTCTGCGAGGCCGTAGGCGAAGTCACCAGGCTGGTCGTCGGATACTGCGCCTTCGACCCTGCCGGTAACAAAGGGCTGATACCGCCACTGGCGGGACCGGTATAGATACCGCGACGGATCTCGATGCTCTCCCCTTTGAAGATATCCCCCGGCAGGATCACCGTGGCCCGCAGCCGCGGCTCGGCATTGGCAAAGAGATCCATGGTGTTGGTGAACAGGAGATAATGCCCGCTGGCATCCAGCGTCTGCAAGGTGCCGTCGGGATTTTTGGGCAGCCCCGTGAATAGCTCCACAAAATTCAACGTCGGGTTCACCTCCGCGGAATAACCATTGGGCCCGATGAGCTGTCGGGGAACGTTGTAAGCGTCATAACCATGGACGCTGTTAGGATAGTTGTACTCCCGGACAAAGACATTTTCCTTGCTTGCGGCATCGGAGAACAGGTTCACAAAATTCTGGTATTGGGCATTGGGATCGGTGGCCGACCAGCCGCTGAGATAAAGACTATAGATCCCATCCAGCACCTTAGCCGCATTGTAAGCTTTTTGAAAATAGGCATTCGCATCGGCGGCGGGGATACCGCAAACCTGGTTGCCGTTGCCGTCAAATAACGTGATCGTATTGTATTTGGCCGTCGACCCGGCATACAACATGGCCCGGGAGTCAAAGGCCGCCGCCACATATTTGTTGGCCCGGCTGCCGTCGCTATAGTCGGTGTTTACCGCCGGCAGATTGTTCATCGCAAAATTGAAATCGCTGTCTACCTGGTCCCACACCGCTTTCTCCGAAGCCCGCGGGATCTCGAGGCTGTCGGTGGAGGTGCCGGGAGTATAGTTCAATACGCTATTGACGATGGGCACGCCGCCAAAACGTTTGACCAGCGCGAAATAGGTCATCCCCCGGACGAAATAGGCTTCACCCAGCCACGCCTGGACCTGCGCCGTAGTGAAGTTTTTGGCATAGGTCGGCAGGGTCTGGATAAAATAGTCGCAGTCGCGGATGGTCGTATAACAACCCGCCCAGATATCCCAGTTCCAGCCGCCGAAATTTTCCTGCATGGAGCTCGTCTGGTCCCGGCTGAGAGCCTCGCCCGTAGTAGCCGGCGTCGGACTGATGATCCAGAAGAAGTTCAACCCTCTCTGTGGCGAATACCGGAAATCTTCGATGGGCAATTCGCTATAGATCCGCGCCATATAGGCCTTTATGCCTTGCGTGGAAGTAAAGATATCGGCGTCCTGGACGATATTCTTGGGCGGTATGTCCAGTTTGCGGCAACCAAAAGAACCGACAGCACACAAGAGAAATACAATATATTTTTTCATATACAAATTAGAATTTAACGTTCAAACCAAAATTGTAGATCTTATCCAGCGGATACAGGTAACCGTATGTTCCGGAAGGGTGTTCAGGGTCGACGTATTTGACCTTGGTAAAAGTCAGCAGGTTGTAACCCGTGAGATAGAACCGCACGCCCTTGATGCCGCTTCTTTTGAGCAGGTTATCCGGGAGCGAATAACCCAGCTCGGCGCTCTTCAGCCGCAGATATCCGCCGTTATAGAAATTGAACGAGGAGTTGGTCATGGGTGTCGTACCGGTGTAAGCGAAATTTCCCGGTACCCAAACGGTCGAAGGACTGTAGGGATTGGCATTGGCATTGGCCGGATGCCAGTCGTTCAGGAACTGTGTCAGCGCGCTACCCCCGCCCCAGAGCGGGATGTTCAGCTGCTCGATATAGGAGACGCTATAGATGCTCGTCCCCTGGAAAAGCAGGTTGGCATCGAAACCCTGCCAGGCGCCGCCCAGGG